>Ga0126382_10000287_pt1 | contig 19211 bp, 17 predicted proteins | sample PanSoiMetPlot_30_FD_92548 | JGI IMG/M metagenome (GOLD analysis project Ga0126382, IMG submission 92548) | Tropical forest soil microbial communities from Panama - MetaG Plot_30 | ecosystem: Environmental > Terrestrial > Soil > Tropical forest > Bulk soil | place: Panama | collected 2016-02-17
AGCGCCGAGAACTAAACCCCGAATATGCATTCCCCGTCCCGTTATCGAGCCGTCCTACCCTTATCGGTGGTGCGGTCTCGACTCAAGTGTAAGCCAAACGGGCGGCAAACGTAAATCTTTGGTTGGAGGTAAGCCTTGGCACATATCATGAACGAAATCAGGCAAGTGCCAGATGTTTGCTGGACAAGACGGCATGAGGGCGGTTGCCCCTGAGTTCCACCGCCCGGCTTCAACCCCAAAGGGAAGGCGAGGGTGGAAATACCAGGCTATCGCCATAGCGGAGGCCATGGGCACGATCGATGCTCAGGAGAAGGGGCCCGTCGAGATCGACGAAACGCGCTTGCTGCGCGAGCAGGATTGCAGGCGCCATCGCGAGCGAAGTGGCGACCATGCAGCCAACCATGATCGTGTAATCTTGCCGCTGAGCCTCCGCCACTACTGCGAGTGCTTCAGTCAATCCGCCAGCTTTATCGAGCTTAACGTTAACGGCGTCATACTTGCCGGCGAGTGCCAACAGCGAAGAACGGTCGTGAATGCTCTCATCGGCGCATACGGGAATGGGCCGTTGCATCTGCGCAAGTGCCTGATCTTGACCCTCCGGCAGCGGTTGCTCGACTAGAACGACACCCGCCTCGGCACAGGCCGCAAAATTGGCCACGAGATTGGCCTCGTTCCACCCCTCGTTAGCATCGACGATAAGAATCGCCTTAGGCGCGGCGGCGCGAACTGCGGCTATGCGCGCAGGGTCGCCCTCGCCGCCAAGCTTGATCTTGAGCAGGGCGCGGCTGGAAGCTTCTTTCGCCGCTTTTGCCATTGCATCTGGAGCAGCTAGGGAAACCGTGTAAGCGGTCGTGACCGCGCGCGGAGCGGGAAGCTCTGCGACTTCGTGAACTGGCCGGTTGCTGCGCTTTGCCTCAAGATCCCAAAAGGCGCAATCAAGCGCATTGCGTGCCGCGCCCGGCGGCATCGCCGTTTGCAAAGCCTGGCGGTCGAGGCCGCCATTGAGCCTCAGCCGCATCGCATTGATCTGCGCCATAACGCTATCGACGGTTTCGCCATAGCGAGCATATGGGACGCATTCACCGCGGCCGCGCGCCATTCCGTCGCTCAATTCCGCGACCACGGTCACCGCTTCGGTTTTGATGCCGCGGCTGATGCCAAAGGAGCCGGCAATGGGCCAGTGCTCGACCGCAAGTGCCAGGGCCAAAGGCAGATTCACCGAGAAATCCAGAGATCTAGTCGTGCCGCCGCCAAGGCTATTCGAAGCGGGCTATGATCAGTCGAACCGCCCAGCCGCGTGGGCCAGCATCGTGTAAACTTTGCCAGTTTCCGAGGTGAGATAGGTCCGCGCCACAACCTGGCCGCGGTCGTCGCGGGAAACCTCGTCGAGCAACCGTTCGAACTCGCTGATGTAGCGATCCACGGTCTGCTTGAATTCGTGATCCGCGCGATACTTCTTACGGATGTCATCGAACGCCTGTTGCCCCTGCAGGGTGTAGAGTCGGCGGGTAAACACGTTGCGTTCACCACGCTTGTAACGATCCCACAGATCGGCGGCGGTGTCGTGGTCAATCATCCGCGCGATGTCGACCGAAAGTGAATCCAGCGACTCTATCGCGTGCCTGGCTATCCTCTCCTCGTTTCCTCGAGCGGCGGCAGGCTCGCGGGCGCTTTCACGTGCCGGCTCCCGCGGCATTTCGCGATGTGGTCCGCTCTCTTCGCGCGAGGCGCGATCGAGCAAATCTGTCAGCCAGCCACGGCCGGGCGGATCCGGTGTAGGGGTTTGGGAAGGCGTTCCGGCATTCCGGCGTGTCGCAAAACCGCTGGCTTCACGCCGCTGCGTCGGGCGTGGTGAGGCTTCATTGCGTGACGGGCCTTCATTACGTGGCGCAACGTCACTGCGGGCTGTAACGTCACTGCGTCCGCCGACGACAGCGAGTGTCGGTTCGTCCCGTGCTCGTCGCACTGGTTCGACTGCATCGAGATTTCGGCCGTGGCGCGCGACAATGCGGTTAAGTTCGGCCAGTGCCTCGATCTGGTCCACAATGACTCGGCGCATCTGTGCGGCGCTTTCGGCCGTTTCTTGCGGTAGCTCGAACATTCCCCGCCGCAGCTCGTTGCGCGTGGATTCGAGCTCACGTTGCATTTCCGCGGCCATCTGCTTCATGCTTTGCAATGTTTCCGCAAAGCGCTCTTTGGCGTTAAGGAAGAACGCCTGAGTCTCACCGGCGGTTTGCTCGTAGATCGCCCGCATCGTCTCAGCCGAGCGTTGGCGCTCTCCCTCGGCGTTATCGCGCACACGTTCGTATTGCTCGCTGATAGCGCGCGTTCCCTCTGCGCTTGCCTCCGATATGAGACGCGCGACTTCTCGCGCGCGCGCAGATGCGGCCTCAAGCGATTGATCGAGCAGTCCGAAGAAGCGGCTCAGTCGTTTCTCGAGGTCCTCCGTGCGGATATCAAGGGTCGCGACCAAAGAATCAAGCTGAACGCGTCGTTCATTGACGCTGTCTTCTGTACGTTGATTACTGTGCCCGATTGTTTCAACAGCCTTGGCTAGCTCGCGACCATGAATGTCGAATTGGCGCGCAAGCTGGCCTAGGTCGGTAATCACCTGGGCCGTAAGATCGCGGAAATGGGCGATGTTCGTCTCCACACGGCCTGCGGTGTCGCCGGCAGATGCCGTGACCTCATTCATCGCGGTGACGAATTCCGAAACGCGTAGCATCAGGGTGTTTTCCAACGCGCTCATGTTCTCGTGTGCGCCGCTGAGTACTTCCTGCAGCATGATATTGGCTTCGCGTAGACGCCCAAACAGGGCGGTAGTGTCGGCTCGCAGCGTAGTGTGCGTTTCCAGCATTTCTCTGACAGTCGACGTCGCGGTTTCTTTGGAATGCGCGATCGCTTTCTGCGTGGCGTCGTTGAGCTCTTTCAGCGTGCGGGAAACCGTGCTGGTGGCTGCTTCGCCTGCAGCATTGATCATGTGCGACATCTCAGTGCTGTTGTCCCTCATTGTTCGCGTAAAGGCAAAACCTCTTTCTTCAATCGCCTTGACGGCCTGATCGGCCGCGCTGGTTATTTCGTGCGCGAACTGCTCGCCTTTTTCAGCGAGAGCGGCAAGAACGCCGCCGCTCTTTTCAGAAAGAATCGTGGTCATCTCGGCACTGCGCCGGCCGACGGCAGTCGCGATTTCGTTGGCCTTGCCGACGAAGCTGCGCGCGACTTCTTCGCTCGCGCCGACAAGAGTGCGCTCCGCATCACCCGCACTGGAGCGGATTGCTTCGGTCGTTGAAAGTGCGAGTTGACCTAGCGAACACTCCGCCTCGGCCGAGTTGACTTTGATGGCCTGACACAGCTGTTCCAGCCGAGCATTGAGCGCGTCGGCGGCGGCTTTGCTCCGTATCTCAATTTGGGTGGTGACTGTTTCGGCTCGGCCGACCAACAATTCCTCGAAGCGGCCAATACGGCTATCGAGAGTGTTGGCGACCTCGAGAGCGCGCGCTCCTAGCGTCTGGTCGATCTCGCCGATCTTGACGCCGATCGCATCCGCAACCTCGACCCCACGCGAATTGATCGTGCCGGTCACTTCGCTGATACGTTGATCGAGCGCGCTGACGACGTGCTTGCTGCCTTCAGTCAGTTGCTTGGAAAAATCAGAGACGTGCGAGCCTAGGAGTGTTTCGAATTGCGCGAGGCGCTGGTCAAGCGCATTGGAAATTTCGCCAGTCTGGCCTGTCACACGCTGATCGAATGTATCGACGTAGTTGCGCAGAGCTTCAGCCACATCCTGAGTGCGCTGACCGAGCTGCCCGACTAGCTCGCCACCATAATTCTTGACCGTGTGGTCAAACTCGGTGATGTGGCGGGTGATCAGGTTTCCAAGGTTGCTCGCGTCTCGTGAGATTTTCTCGGTGATCTCGGTGCCACCCTGGTTGAACATGTTTTCAAACGCCTGCAGGCGTGCAGCCAGCATGTCTTTGAGCGTGTCACCACGGCTGTTGAGCGCCGTCACAAGGGTTTCTGCGCTCTCACGGAATGTATCCGCTACCGTGTCACTGCGATCGGCAATTGTGTCCGTAATGCGGGCACCTGCTTGCTCAAGTTTCGACACGACGTCGCCACCCCGCAAAGATAGGTCGAGGACAAGCGAATCTCCGGTCGAGCGCAATGACGAATTTACCTCATCGGCACGCGCGGCAATCGATTCAGCCAGGCGCGCGCTGGTGTCGGCAATCGCGTCGGTGAACTGCTGCGAGCGGGTCGCCATGGAGTCGATGGTGACAGAGGATTTCTGCGCGAAGTCTTGCGCTACCTGATCCAGGCGCGCACTCATCATTTGTTGCAGACTGACCGCGAGCGCGGCGAACTCATCATGGACGTGCTCGGTTTTGAAATTGAGGCTGGCAGAGAGCCGGTCGCTTGCAGACGAAATGGCCGTGGTGGCCTGATCGCTCGTCGTTTCCAGCCTGTCGAGCAGCGTTGAACCACGCTCGCTCAGTGCGTCAATCATGGAATCACCCGCGTGGCCAAGCGCCAGGGTGATGTGTTCCCCTTTTTCGGTCAGTGAACGCGTGACGCGCTGCGCCACCTCGTCGACTTTGTCGGAAACCAGATCTCCGACCGAGGTGATATCGTGCGCGAGATCGAGGTGAACGCTGGCAATGGCATTTCGTACATGCTCGGCTTGGTTGACCAGGTTCTCCCGCTGGTTGCTCAACTCGGTCAGAAGGTCACGAATCCGGACTTCATTGTCGTTGTAAGCGCGCTCGAGGGCAGAGACTTCGTTGTGCACCAGAGCTTCCAGTTCAGCGGCACGGGCAAGAGCGCGCTCGACACCATCGCCCATCGCTGCGACCTCGCGGCGGATGGTCTGACCGACGGTGACGATTGATTCGCTTGCGATGGTGTCAGGCTGAGCAAAACGCATTGCCACTTCGGCCATGGATTCGGCCACCACCCGCATATCCTGCGCGCGGTTAAGCATTTGTGCGAGCACGAAGGAGAAAATCACTGGCACCGCAATCACCGCGGAGAGTGCAACAATTGCAGCAAGGGCGGCACCCGGCGTCGCCAACACGGATCGTATTTCCACACCGTACAGAGACGCGACCGCGAGCGCGCCCACAACCCAAATGAAGCTGCCGACACCGGCGGCGATATATGGACCGCGCGCCGGGCGGTGGCGCAGGGCTTGCAAGATCTGGCCGATGCCGGCACGGTCATCATTAGCGGCAGGACGCGGCGTGGCCTCGCCATCCGGCCAGCTGGGCTGCGATGCCTCGTTGGAGAACAGCTCGGCGCTCTGGGGCGTCGACGGGACGGCCGGTTCGTTGTCGGCGGCTGGTCCAAAAGACGTTTCGGCGCGTGTCTCAGGTGGGCGAACGTTGAGGGCTTCTTGGATGGCGGAGAGGGCCTCTTCGGTCGCGTCTTTTGATTTCTGTGGAATATTCGCCATATCGGTCGTCGCCCTGTGATTGCGCCGGACTTGCCGCCGCGGCCCGAACGTAACGATAGGCGGGTTATGCCGTCAGCACGGCACTGTTGCGGCCAATCGAGCCGCAAGCTCCCCGCCTTATCGCCCGGTGGGCATCCTATCGCCTTGTCATTACGAAAGAAACCACGGTGGTAAGGCCTTTTTCACTATTCTTAACTGTTTGCTAACCATAACAAACGTGGCGCCCCGGCTCGGCAACGCAGATCATGGTTGCCAAGACGAGGCCGCGTACCGCCAAATGATTGACGCCCTTAAGACGCTGAAGTGATTACGCCGCCTTAACTGCCAACAGTCTTGGCAGATCCAAGCGGCCGTCGGTCGGTCGCTCATTTACCTGGATTTGGGTCGATTCAGCTCAAAGTCCCCGGCAGCGAAAAGGAGATTGAGAGGGTGGGACGGCCGCGGTCAGAGGGTCATGAAGACATCGCACTCGCCACCTTCGTGCTCGACCACACGCACGTGGCGCGGATGATCTTCAACGACTGCGGTTTTGAGCGGGAAATCTTTCAACTCTTCGATCGGCAGGCTGGGCTCCTGATGGAGCGTATGCGTGGAAGTGAGCCGGCAGCGATACCTACACTTGCGCACAGCCTGAAGGGAGCAGCGGCAGACATCAATGCCGGCCGTGTCTCCGCGTGCCGCTGCCGCAACGGAACTGGCCGCGAGCGGCGCGCCGGGCGATGTAGCGGTGCTAAGGATCAGCTCGCGCAAGCAGTTGATGAGGTGAGGATGGAAATCGCCGCACTGCAAAGTGTGGGATGACGGGGGGATGGCGTCTCGGCACAAATGACTATATAGAACCCCGCGACATCTCCGACAAAATCATTGCTGCTACTCTTCCAAATGCCGAAGATTACCTTTAACGACGCCGGCGGCACGGTTCGCACAGTCGAAGCAGAGCTCGGCTCGACAGTGATGGAAACCGCAATCCGCAACAACATACCTGGAATAGAAGCCGAATGCGGGGGCGCGTGCGCTTGCGCCACTTGTCACGTCTACATTGATGAAGATTGGCGTGAGAAAGTCGGCGGGCCATCTCCAATGGAGGAGGACATGCTCGACTTCGGTTACGACGTGCGCCCGAACTCTCGGCTGTCATGCCAGATCAAGGTCACGGAAGATCTCGATGGTCTGATTGTATCAACGCCGGACAAGCAGGCGTAAGCCGCCCTGCACAGACCGTCGCGACCATTGGTGGTAATCCTACGCGGTGAAGCCAGGTGGGCCCAAACTCAATCAAAGTAACTTGTTGCATTGCCGGTGGTGGGCCGGCGGGAATGATGCTTGGTTTTCTGTTGGCGCGCGCCGGGGTGCGCGTGACGGTGCTGGAGAAGCATGCTGACTTTCTGCGCGACTTCCGTGGCGACACCATCCATCCATCCACTCTCGAGTTGATGGATGAGCTGGGCTTGCTTGAGAAGTTTCTCAGCATTCCCCATGACAAAATCGATCGTCTGACGGGTCTCGTGGGCGAGGATCGCATCACAATCGCGAACTTTGCGCACGTGCCGACACGTTGCAAATTCGTCGTGCTAATGCCGCAATGGGATTTCTTGAATTTTATGGCTGATCGCGCAAAGCGCCATTCGACCTTCGACCTTCGGATGCGAACCGAGGCCTACGGCTTGATCGAGGAAGATGGGCGCGTTATCGGTGTACGCGCGAAAGGGCCGGATGGTCCGCTTGAGATTGAAGCTGATTTGGTTGCAGCTTGCGACGGCCGACATTCGATCCTGCGCGAGCGGGCCGGTCTTCAGGTCGACGAATTCGGGGCGCCGATCGACGTTTTGTGGTTTCGCGTCTCACGCCGCCCAAGCGACACGGCGGAAACATTCGGTCATCTCGAAGCAGGTCGCATGATGGTTATGCTCAATCGCCGCGATTATTGGCAGTGCGCCTATGTTATTCCAAAAGGTGGAATTGAGAACATCAAACAAAAAAATCTCCAATCTTTTCGGGAAAGCGTAGCAGCCATGGCGCCTTTCCTGCGTGACCGTATTACTGAAATCAGGAGTTGGGATGACATCAAATTGCTAACGGTTGCAGTCGATCGCTTGCGGCAATGGTATAGGCCGGGACTCATCTGCCTCGGCGATGCCGCGCATGCCATGAGCCCGATTGGTGGGGTAGGAATCAATCTGGCGATACAGGACGCGGTTGCAGCCGCCAATATCCTGGTGAAGCCTTTGCGCGAAGGCGGTCTGACGGAAGCGGCGTTACGCAATATTGAGAAGCGGCGCGCATTTCCCACGCGCATCACTCAAGGGCTTCAGGTGCTGATCCAATCGAACGTGATCAATCCGGTGCTCCAGAGCACGCGGCGACCGAAGGCGCCACTGTTGGCGAATCTACTGCGCTGGTTTCCGGTGTTGCAGCGAATTCCGGCGCGGCTTGTCGGCGTCGGTATCCGGCCAGAAAACGTGCGCACACCAGAGACACCGGTGTCACCGATCTAGGGCATCATCCCAGCCGGCGCGACTTGCGAAGACTTGAGCCCCATTTCATCCAGCGCGCTACGTACAAGGCCCGATGCTTTTGCCTCCTCGATGAAAGCGCTGACAAGTGCGAGCGCAGCCGGTTTGCCCTTGGGCACACAGACGGCCGTACTTGAATTGAGAAATGCGTCATCGAGAATGCGAGAGCCAGGAATCGTTCCGACCAGGCCGGATAGTGACTCACGCGAGAGTGCAATCGCGTCAATTTTGCCGTCGCGCATGGCTGCAACTGCGGCGTCGACTCCCGCAAAATCGATATGGGTCGCTTTGGCTGTCGCTTTCTTCGCAGCGCGGAAGGTCGCGGTATTCGCGACGCCGCCTATACCGACCCCCTTTGCATTGGCGTCGTTGACTGACCTTATTTTTGAGGCCGCCGGGACAAGAAAAGTGCTTTGCAGCAAGTGATAGGCGTTGCCGAAGTCTACGAACTTTTTGCGCTCCTCATCGACGGGGAGAAAGGCCACGTCCCAGCGATTAGCGGCCGCCGAATTCTGGATTTCGCCGGAAGCCTGGTGCGGGATAATCTCCAGAGGTACGCCGAGTCTTGCAGCAAGCGCGCGACCGAAGATGACGGCTACCCCGCGGTAACTGTCTCCATCCTTGATGGCGAATTGCGCGGATGGCGATGGCGCGACGGCAATCGCGAGCCGAAGCTTTCCGGTCGGTACGAGTTCCCTCAAGGCCGCATCGGCCATCGGCAGCGTCCAAAAAAACAAGGCAGCGAATGCCGCCACTTGCGCACGAATAGCATGTGGCGCTTATGGTTTCATTCCGGCGGGCGCCACTTGCGAATTCTGCAGGTTCATGGAGTCGAAAGCTCTTCGGACCAGGCCGCTGGCCTTGGCGTCTTCGACAAACTGACTGACATATTCGAGCGCTTCTGGCTTGCCTTTCGGCACTGCAACGGCCGTCGATGAATTAAGGAATCCGCCGTCAAGGATATGTGCGAGCCGGGAATTTTTGCAGCCAAACCGGAAAGTGACTCGCGAGAAAGCGCGATGCAATCGATTTGGCCGGCCTTCATAGCAGTGATTGCGGCGTCGACGCCGGGCACGGTAACGAAAGTCGCTTTCGGTGCCGTGCACTGGGCGGCACGGAATATCGCGGTATCGACAACGCCACCGATCCGTATTCCCGCCGCGTTTGCGTCCTCGACCTTTGCAAGCCTGACGCCGGGCGCCACGAGGTAGGTACTTTGCAACAAATGATAGGCATTGCCGAAATCGACGAATTTCTTGCGCTCCTCGTCAACCGGCATAAAGGTGACATCCCATTTGCCGCTCCCCGCCGAATTTTGAATCTCACCTGAGGCACGGTGCGGCAAGAATTCCACCGGCAGGCCAAGCTTCTTCGCCATCGCTAACCCGAGTTCCACAGTCACGCCGCGATATTGGCCGGTCGTGTCGTCCTTGATTGCATAAATCGCGGAGGGCGACGGTGCGATCGCGATAGCCACGCGCAATTTTCCAGTGGGAGCGAGCTCTTTCACGACCGCATCCATTGCGGGTTCAGCGGAGCCGGCGTCTACGAAACCGCAGGCCAGCGCGTATGACAGCAGAGCAGTTCGTAATGGCGCGATCACGAGGCCCTCAAACTGAAAAGGTTTGCCGCCGGAGCTTAGGTAGCTTAGGCGATGTCGCCGCGTGGTCCAACACGGGTACATGCAGTAATTCCCATGCTTCAAACAAGGTGTTACCCGCTTGACGGGCACCATGGCTAGGAGGATTGTCGAATATGTTCGTCACCTTCTTCACTGAGCTTAAAAATGCCGGCGTGCCAGTGACGTTGCGTGAATATTTGACGCTGATGCAAGCTATGGACGTCGACCTCGCCTCGCGCAGGGTTGAGGATTTTTATTTTCTGTCGCGCGCGGCGCTGGTAAAGGATGAACGCAATCTCGACAAATTCGATCGGGTGTTTGGTCACGTATTCAAGGGGCTGGAAACGCTCGACCACATGGTCGAAGTCGACATTCCGGCCGAATGGCTGAAAAAGCTTGCCGAAAAATATCTGACGGAAGACGAGAAGAAGCAGATCGAGGCCATGGGCGGCCTCGAAAAACTACTCGAAACGCTGCGCAAACGGTTGGCCGAGCAGAAGGGTCGCCACCAAGGCGGCTCGAAGTGGATCGGAACTGCCGGCACATCTCCTTACGGCGCCTATGGCTACAATCCTGAAGGCGTTCGCATCGGTCAGGACGTCAATCGCAATTTTCGCGCGGTCAAGGTATGGGACAAACGAGAGTTCAAGGATCTCGATGACGAAGTCGAGCTTGGCACGCGCAATATTAAACTTGCGCTACGTCGCCTGCGCAAATTCGCGCGTACGGGCGCACCCGAGGAACTTGATCTCGACGGCACTATCAAGGGGACAGCACATAAAGGCTACCTCGACATTCTGATGCGTCCGGAGCGGCACAATGCAGTGAAAGTACTTCTCTTCTTCGATGTCGGTGGCTCTATGGACTGGCACATCAAGGCGACTGAGGAATTGTTCTCGGCTGCGCGATCCGAGTTCAAACACATGGAGTATTTTTACTTCCACAATTGCCTTTATGAGCGCGTGTGGAAGGAGAACCGCCGGCGCTTCCAGGCGACCACTCCGACCTGGGACGTCCTGCACACCTACCCGCACGACTACAAGGTGATCTTTGTCGGCGACGCCTCTATGTCGCCGTACGAAATCGCGGCGCAGGGCGGTTCAGTCGAACACTACAACGACGAAGCGGGCGCAATCTGGCTCGAGCGGGTAACACGCACTTATCCGGCCTGTGTGTGGCTGAATCCGGTGTCCGAAAAGGAATGGGGATACACGCCTTCGATTTCTATGGTGCATCAGCTTATAGGCGGACGAATGTACCCTCTTACGCTTGACGGGCTCGACCGGGCGATGCGTGAGCTCGTACGGTAAGGGCGAAAAATTAGCCGACGCGTCAATGCCCCATTCGTTCAACGTGAGTGCTGCGGAGAGGTTTCGATTCCCGGATGAAATACGTCCGAATTCTGGCGAACGCCCTAGGCGTCCGAACGCGGGATCCAATGGTCGTCCGCCTAACTAAGATCGCTTGACCGCGGTCCACGCGTCATGTGTCAGCGCTGTTCCAGCGTGCGCTGCATAGGCGTGGTTGAAGCTTAGCGATAAATGTTCTGGGCATGCTCGGGCAGATCTTTTTCAGAGCACGTTGGGGCAGGCTGACATTCTACGCGATATGGCTTTGCACAAACGCTCTGACACCCAAATGAATCCCTGAGCGCGCCTGAAAACCTTTGCGTCGCAGAGACTTGATCCAAGGCCAACGCCCGGACACCAAGAGATACTGGCACCGTCGTTTCATTTCAGGGTGGTCAAGCCCGCCGGTTTATGAACAGCCCTTCGCAAAGACGAAAGGTGAGTCCAGCTCCGGTACCCTGCGGCTGCAAGGCCGCTTTCACTTCGGGCGCGACTTGCGCGAGCATCGCGCGCAGCAAGGTCTGCATCGTATCGTCATGACGGCTTGCCCAGCTCTGGAATTCCATTGTTTTGTAGAGCTGCTCTTCATGCGCGATTGTAAAGCCGTGCCCTTTCAAGGCAGATCGCCACTCATCCATGGTCCAGGCGCGCAGATGGCTCGGATCGCGAAACCGCTCGAATGCATTAACGTAATCTCCGACGCTGCCAGGTGGCACTACATTGTCGACCACTGCGAAAAGACTGTTTGGCTTGAGCACGCGATGCACCTCGGCGAGAAATTCTGGAATTGAATCGAAATGATGCGGCGCTATGCGGCACGTGACAAGATCGAAGCTATGGTCTTCGAAGGGAAGCGCTTCGGCCTTGGCATAGGCGGTGCGAATATTGGAGAGCCCGCGCTTTTGCGCATCCGCCTTCACCAGTTCGAGCATTTCCTGGGTGATGTCGGTTGCACACACGCGCCCGACATACGGTGCGAAGGCGTAAGCGACATGGCCACCGCCTGTGGCAACATCTAGCGCCTCCCAATTTTTTTGCGGGGAGGTGAGGGCGACCAGCCGCTCCAAGCTCTTGCCAAGCGCATGCGGCGTGCTTGTCAAGTAACTCGCCGCTGTCTTGCCGAACTGTTCCTGGACAAGGGTTTTGGACATAGGTCACATTCCCGGGGCTGTCGATACCACTATATAGCCCGGTCCAAAAAAGCCCTGCATCTTGCGATGCAGTTTTTTCCCGATTGGCTGGATCGTCCTCAACGTCATTTTCCTCTATCGGTTGACGGTTGAGAAAACCGCGTTCGGGACGCTTCAAACAACGATCGGCGGCGTGACGGAAGACCGTCGTCTACAACTACTTTTGGGCGCGCAGTGTTCACATACAAATTGGATCGGCTGGACCATGCGACGAAAGTCGCAGATAGAACGCGTCACGAGCAAAATTGATATCTATTTGTCGAAGCGATGGGCGTCTTCGTCGTAGCCGTGCCGGCTGCTGTAAAAAACAAGTGCCATCAGACCACCGCCAATCAGCAGAGAAAACAGGACGCCGCCGACGATAGCCACATATCCGTAAGGCGGTATGGGCTCACCACCGAGACGAGCCCAGCTGGCGGCTGCGAACCAAACTGATAAGGCCAATAGTGCCAGCAAGGGCACGACGATCAGAAGCATGCGCATCGCGTGTCATATAGGCGGGCACATTACCTTTACTATGGCGGCGGTCGGCTTTGTGGAAATCCGCTCAGAGCGGTTTTTGCGCTCCTAGGCCTCGCCGGCTTGTCAACGCCGGCCGTGGCGCTTTTTGCCCAAAAATACCCGACAACTTCGCCATGACAACGACCCCCCAGCTCCAACGGCTACGAAAAGCCCCGAACGCCTCGATTTTGAAGGTGCAATATTGATTATCGATCGCTTGCGGCCGCTCCCTGCGGGTTTCACACAGCAATTGGATAATTTCGCAACGAGGGAAGGCTTGACCGAACCGCCGTTTAACGCTGCAGAAAACGTCGTCACCTACGCCTACCGGCCGACGGTGATGGGTGCGACGCGGGAATTCAAACTTTCGGAGGACGGCATTGATTGGTTTGCCGGCGTCACTTCCGGACACATCCCATACCGCAATATTCGTCGCATACGAATGTCGTATCGGCCGACAGGCATGCAATCGCACCGCTTCCTATCTGAGCTGTGGGGGGAAGGCGCGCCCAAGCTAAGGATCGCCTCCAGTTCGTGGAAAAGTATGGTTGAGCAAGAGCGACTAGACCCATCCTATTCACTCTTCGTGCGGGAACTACATCGTCGGATTTCGGACGCGGCGCCTTCGGCGCGCTATGAACAAGGCCATAGTCCATTGATCTACTGGCCAAGCCTCGCTGTTTTCGTGGCAGTCGCCTTGGGGCTAGCCGCCTTGGTCACGCATGCGCTGCAGGCCAGCGCCTATGGGGGCGCAGCGTTCATCGGCGCTTTCTTTGCGCTATATCTCTGGCACAGCACAAATTTTCTTTGGCGCAATCGGCCAAGGATATACGGCCGTGATGCACTACCCAAAGACGTTATGCCGCCATCGCTGTAACGGTAGTCGGCCCTACTGACGAACCACGAGCACCGAACACTTGGCGTAACGCACGACATGGCCGGCATTTGAGCCAAGAAAGTACGTCCGCATAGCAGGCCGATGCGAGCTCATCACGATCAGGTCCGCGCTGAACGTCTTAGCTTCCTCAAGCACCTCGTGATAAATGCCGCCTTGACGTACCGTTGCGGAGACATGGGCAGCATCGAGACCGCATTCGCGGGCAATAATGCCAAGCGCCTCCTCGGCCGATTTGCGCTGCTGCACGTCAAAGTCGGGCGGCACGTATTCCGCTAACATCACCGGCGTCATGGCCAGCACGTTGACCAGGCGTACAAATCCGCCCGATTTGCGCGCCATTTCGATCGCTGCGTTGATAGCGGGTTTGGCCAGATCGGTATCGGCGAGATCGACCGGCACCAGAATCTTTTTGTACATGACAGCGCCCCTCTTTTCGCTGCGAGCGTTACAATATGACACGTTTTCGGAGGCTCGTTGAGTTGAGATTTGTCTCATTTGGCTGCAGAGCCAAGCGACTTTGGGGTCACGAATCGTTCAAGCCGGCCACATTGGGAACGCAGCCTGGACCAGTCATCAAAGGCGAAATCGATGATGACAAGGCCGGACGTGGGCAGGTTTTCCCTCAATCGCTCGCGCGCCTCAATATCACCAGAGGCGATCAGCATCACTGCAAGCTCATGGAGGCCGGGATTGTGCCCGACAATAAGAAGCGTGTGCGTAGCCGGGCTGGTCTTTTTGACGACACGAAGGATGGCATGTGCGGTCGCGTTGTAGAGGCCCTCGACTGGCGTAGCAACTGGCGGAGGGCGGAATGCGGCAGCGGCAAATTTCCAGGTTTCCCGGGTACGAGCGGAAGGAGAGGTCACTACTCGGTCAGGAACGAGTGCATGAGAAGCCATATAAGCGCCGACCTTGGCGGCGTCCGCGCGCCCACGCTCAATCAGTTTGCGAGCCAGGTCCTCCATGCCTGGTTCGGATCGTTCGGCCTTGGCGTGGCGAAAAAGCAAAAGGCGGCGCATGGCCATGCTATATCCGCGGTAGCGGGCACGCAGTTTAGCATGCATTCGCCGCCGGCGGAGTCGCCGAGGCACAAAATGCTAGCAGCGTTCAAAGAGCGAAAGTGAAACCATGGAAGCGGGCTGGTACGAGGCGAATAGCGTCCCGCGTCCGGTGCGTCCGCGCCTCAACGTCGATCTTGACGTTGAGGTGTGTGTGATTGGCGCGGGGCTTGCCGGCCTCACCGTCGCTCGTGAGGTCGCTCAACGGGGCTGGTCGGTTGCTGTGCTCGAAGCAGCAAACGTCGCGTGGGCGGCTTCAGGCCGCAATTTGGGTTTTGTACTTCCGGGATTTCCCGAAGATATCGGTGGCATCATCGAACGCGTCGGTCTTGATCACGCCAGACAGCTCTGGACTCTGTCGGAACAAGGACTCGACTACGTCCGGCGCACAATTCTGGACACGCGGATACCCGGCGTTGACCTTATCAATGGGTGGCTGCATGTGTCTAAAACAAACAATTCTGCCGAACAGCGAGCGGAAGTTGAACGCATGCGCTGGGTCGGTGCTGATGTCGAATTTTGGCCGCTGGAACGCGTACGCGATCAGCTGCGCAGCCCACGATATTTCGACGCGGTTCACTATCGTCAAGCCTTCCACATAGACCCGTACAACTACGCTCTGGGGCTCGCTGCGCTGGCCGAGAAAGTGGGCGCCCGCATTTTTGAGGACACACCAGCGGTTTCGCTCGATCCGGCGGGTGTCCGCAAGCGAATCGTAACGCCCGCTGGCCGTGTACGCGCCGCGCACGTGGTACTCGCCGGCAATATCCATCTCGGCGCGCTTATGCCGCAGCTTGCAGCAACACTGTTGCCGATCACGACGTTCGTGATGGTCACCGAGCCGATTGGAGAAATGTTACACGACGTCGTGCGCTATCACGGAGCAGTAAGCGATACCAATCGCGCCGACAATCACTACCGTATCGTCGGAAGTGATCGCCTTCAGTGGTCGGGACGCATACGGGCATGGGAGGCCAATCCGCGCTTGATCGCGCGCGCGCTTGCCAATGACATTGGGCAAACGTTTCCCAGGCTGGGGAAGGTGGGCATCGCACATTTCTGGCACGGAACGTTCGGCCGCACCGTCCATCGCATGCCGCAGATTGGCGAAATTGAACGCGGATTGTGGCTGGCGAGTGGTTTCGGAAGCCATGGGCTTAACAACACGGCGATTGCGGGCGAGCTCATCGCGCGTGGTATTGTCGAAGGCGATCAAACCTGGCGTCTCTTCGCACCCTATGAGTTGGTTTGGGCTGGCGGTGTGATCGGCCGAATGGTGGCGCAGGGTATTTGTTGGGGCGTCCGGCCGGTCGAGCGCCTCCAACAGGAAGTAGCTCGGTATCGCGAGCGCCTCCGCGCGCGCAAGCATTCCCGACCAAAGTCCAAAGAGGGTTACAGTTGACAGCTTCGCTGTCGGAGCAGCCGTAAACGGTTATCTGCTTTCTCGACGTGCCATAAAGGCTAGCCGTTCGAACAGATGCACATCCTGTTCATTCTTGAGGAGCGCGCCGTGAAGCGGCGGGATCAGCTTTTTGGGATCGCGCTCGCGCAAGGTCTCGGGTCCGATGTCCTCGGCCATCAATAACTTGAGCCAGTCCAACAGTTCCGACGTGGAAGGCTTTTTCTTTACGCCGGGCACATCACGGATTTCATAGAATAGCCTCAGCGCCTCCGAGACGAGTCTTTGTTTGATTCCAGGAAAATGCACTTCGATGATGGCGCGCATGGTGTCGATGTCCGGAAACCGGATGTAGTGAAAAAAACAGCGTCGCAAAAACGCGTCTGGCAACTCCTTCTCGTTATTCGAAGTGATAACGACGATCGGCCTACGCCGCGCTTTCACCGTCTCGCCTGTTTCGTACACGAAGAACTCCATACGATCGAGTTCCTGCAACAGGTCGTTAGGAAATTCGATGTCGGCCTTGTCGATCTCGTCGATCAGCAATACCGGGCGTTCATCGGAAATGAAGGCATCCCATAATTTGCCGCGTTTTATGTAATTGCGAATATCCTTGACGCGCTCGTCTCCAAGCTGGCTATCCCGCAGCCGGGACACCGCGTCATATTCATAGAGACCCTGCAGTGCCTTGCTGGTCGATTTGATGTGCCACTCGATCAGCGGCGATCCAGTCGCCTTGGCAATTTCAAGCGCCAGCACGGTCTTGCCGGTGCCCGGTTCGCCCTTCACCAGCAGGGGACGCTCCAATGTAATTGCCGCATTGACCGCAATCTTGAGGTCGTCGGTCGCCACGTAGGCCTTGGTGCCTTCAAAACGCATAACATTGCTTCCCGTGTAAACGCCCGCTATTCATATAGCCAAGATCCCCGCGCGACAAAGTATCTGGGCGCGGTCTCGACAAACTTTGTGCCTATTTTCGGCCGCGTGCGAAAAGACCGATCGCCTGGAATTCTGAATCCTGGCCAGAGGCGTGCGGCGATCGCGACGTAATCGTCGATGGTTGTAGGTATCGTTTCGTTGACGCGGATCATGCGCAAAATCGCCGCGCTGTGCGGGCCATGCGTCGTCGCGCGCTCGAACATTATGATGGACAGGGCCCGGGTGAGGCACTGCAGCGCCAAATTGCAGCCAGACCAGTAGTATCGAGGATTATGCCGAAAGCCAGCCGCTTGCTTTGCTTCAGACGATTAGGAAAAAGTCATCAACCCAAACCTGCTACAGCGAATGCGCGTTTAAGCTGCTCTCGAATGATCTTGGTAATGGTCCGGCGGAGGTGCGAGCACCTGCGACTAGAAATGTTCAGCTTCCGTCAAAAAGGCCTGTTTGTGCACCGCAAGGGCCTCCCCGAAAACTTGCGGCATTTTGAATGGCGGTTTCGGCAGTGCGACGGCGGCATGAGCATGCCCTTTTATGGAAAGGTAAAAAGCTCTTCTAAGTCGTCTAGAGCGAAGTATTGGTCTAGTAGCGGTGGCTTAACGGGAACGTGATGGCGGTGCGACCGCAAGTTGATTTGTGTTTTGGTGTGAATTCTTTATGGCAAGCTAATCAGACACTAGGAAAACCCGATGGTTCGCGCGCTGCTCAGCCTAGTCCTTACGCTCGCCGTTGCCTGTGGGGCGGCCGCGCAAACCGCGCGTCAACCGACAAATCAAGCGGTGGCAACCTTCGCGGGCGGTTGCTTCTGGTGCACCGAAGCCGATTTCGACAAAGTGCCCGGGGTCCTTTCGACCACTTCGGGATACATAGGCGGGAAAATTGCCAATCCAACCTATAGCCAGGTCTCTGCCGGCGGCACAGGACATGCCGAGGCGGTAGAAATAATCTACGACCCGAACAGGGTCAGTTATGACGAGCTACTGTCCTACTACTGGCATCACGTTGATCCGACGGTAAAGAACCGCCAGTTCTGCGACGTCGGCGATCAGTATCGCACCGTGATCTTCGTGCACGACAATGAACAGCGCAGACTAGCCGAGGCCTCCAAGAAAAAAATAGAGGCGCAGCTCAAACAGCCCATCTATACCGAGATTGTACCAGCGGGACCTTTTTATAAGGCAGAAGACTACCATCAGGATTTCTATCAGAAGAACCCCGTCAAATATAAGTTTTATCGGTGGAATTGCGGGCGCGATCAACGACTTGAACAACTTTGGGGTACGCAGAAGGGAGATAGCTAAATGATGAACCGGCGCGCACTCTTAACTGCTGGGGTCGGGCTGTCAGCCCTCGCAGCTGCGGCTGGATTTGGCAAGGCGGAAACGATGACAACGACTGAAACGACGGACTATCGCAAGCTTTCCGATATGGACTGGCGTCAGCGCCTTAATGCAAGCCAATACATGGTGCTGCGGCAACACGGTACCGAGCGCCCCGGCAGCAGTCCACTTAATAAAGAAAAGCGCAAGGGCACATTCACGTGTGCCGGCTGCGATTTGCCCCTTTTTTCTTCGGAAACCAAGTTCGAGAGCGGCACAGGCTGGCCGAGCTTCTACCAGCCTTTGCCTAATGCTGTGGAGACTAAAACTGACCGCTCACTTTTCATGACACGAACCGAAGTACACTGCGCGCGCTGCCTTGGCCATCTCGGTCACGTTTTCGACGATGGACCGCCTCCGACTGGCTTGCGCTATTGCATGAACGGCGTGGCGATGAAGTTTGTGCCGCAGTCTGCGGCTTCTTCCTGAGGGCTCGGCAATATCTGCCGCGCACGTCAGACGGGATCTCAAACCGGCCGCTCAAAAAGGCCGTCGCGTCTTTTTAAGCATTTGATATGACTTGATATTCTAAGTGGCATCCGATTGTCATCGAAATTTGTTCTCCGAGTCCCGGAAGGGGCGGAGTGTGTCGTGTTTTGTGGAGATGAAGTTAATCCCCGGCGAGCGCCTTACTCCGATATTGTCCGTAGATTGACGGACGTATATAAGCCAGCCGCGCTAGGGGAGCGACTACGCGCAAAAACAAAAACAGGGAGTAGGTGGCAATGCTGGCAAAAACCAAAAATTATCGACCATCCGACAAGGAGCCGTTTATGAACGAGCGCCAGCGCGAATATTTTCGCACGAAGCTACTTGCTTGGCGGGAGGATATTCTCAAGGAAGCCAAGGAAACACTGCAGCACCTTCAGGAAGAAAACCAGAATCATCCGGATCTTGCTGACCGTGCTTCGTCTG
>Ga0126382_10000288_pt1 | contig 19102 bp, 20 predicted proteins | sample PanSoiMetPlot_30_FD_92548 | JGI IMG/M metagenome (GOLD analysis project Ga0126382, IMG submission 92548) | Tropical forest soil microbial communities from Panama - MetaG Plot_30 | ecosystem: Environmental > Terrestrial > Soil > Tropical forest > Bulk soil | place: Panama | collected 2016-02-17
AAGAAGAAAAGGAGAAGAAACCATGTTGAACCGTACCACCATCTTGATCCTCGCCGCGGCCATCGGTGCCGCGTCGCTGGTTTCGAGCACCGCATTCGCCAAGGGCAACCAAGGCGTCGGCAACCAAGGCGTTGGCCTGTCCGGCAAAGGGCCGGGCAAAGGCATCGGCAACGGCGGCGGCAGCGTCGGCAAGCTCAAGCCCGGCGTCACGCCGATCAAGCCGGGCATCGGCAAGGTCACGTGGCCGCGTTGGCCGCACTGGCACCGCCACCACCACCGCCACTGGATCCCGTATCCGGTCATCGTCGGCGGCGGCACCACTGCCTATGCCGCGACGACCACGGTGCGGACCGCGCCCTGCAACTGCCTGACCAAGGAGTATCTCCCGGACGGCGGTGTGCTGTTCAAGGATCTCTGCACCAAGGAAATGGCGGTGTCGCCGTCCAGCATCAGCCAGGCGCAGAGCCAGTAGCGCCTTCGACGACCATCCACGATAAGAAACGCAGTGACGCGAGAGCGTCGACTGAACCCCGGCTCGCGCCGGGGTTCTTTTTTTCGCGCGACCTCAGGTGCGCAGGCCGAACGCCTCGGCCAGCAGCTCGTAGGAGCGCCGGCGAGCGGCGTGGTCGTAGATCATGGTGGTGACCATGACCTCGTCGGCCTTGGTGGCCGCGATCATCGGCTCGAGCCGTTCCAGCACCGTCGCCTTGGAGCCGACGAACAAGCGGGCGCGGTTGCGCGCGATCAAGCCGCGCTCGGCCGGCGAATAGGGATAGGCGGCCGCCTCCTCCGGGCTCGCGAGCGGCAGATACTGGCCCTGTCGCCGGCGCACGAAATTGAGATCGATGGTGGCGGCGAGCCGCTCGGCCTCGGCGTCGCTGTCGGCGCAGACGGCGGCGCAGGCGAGAATGGCGTAGGGCGTCGCGCGTGCCTCTGAAGGTTTGAACTGATTGCGATAGCTCAGCATCGCTTCGACCGGATCGTGATCGGCGAAATGATGCGCGAAGGAATAGCCGGCGCCGACCAGGGCGGCCAGCTGCGCGCTGTAGCCGCTCGATCCGAGCAGCCAGATCGGCGGCAGTGCAACGTCCTCCGGCATGGCGCGGATCGAGCGGAACGGATGGTTTTCCGGAAAGGCGTGGCTCTCGAACAGAACCAGTTCCTGGAAGCGTTGCAGAAAGTCGTCGTCGCCGCCGGAATCCTGACGCCGCCGCAGCGCATAGGAGGTGACAGGATCGGTGCCCGGCGCGCGGCCGAGCCCGAGATCGATGCGTCCGGGAAACAGCGCCTCCAGCACCTTGAAGCGTTCGGCGACCATGAGCGGCGCATGGTTCGGCAGCATGACGCCGCCCGAGCCCACGCGCATGCGCGTGGTCGCCGCCGCGATCTGTCCGATCATGATGTCGGGCGCGGAGCTCGCGATCGAAGGCAGATTGTGATGCTCGGCCACCCAGTAGCGCGTGTAGCCAAGACCGTCCGCCAGACGGGCAAGGTCGAGCGAGTTGCGCAGCGACAGGGCGCCGGACGAACCGGCGGCGACCGGCGACAGGTCGAGGATGGAGAGGGGAACCACTTGGAATTTTGTCGGTTGCGGCTTGCTTTCAGAACGGCCATCAGAAAGGCGGCGGGCGCTGCAAGCGCCAGTCTTTCTTCCACCCGGTGAGATGGCCCTTGCGGAACTGCAGCGCAAGCATGGATTCGGACGGATAGAAGCCGGGAATGCCCGGCGAGCCGAAGGCAAGATAGATTTCCGAGCCTGGCCGGCCGGAATGGTAGACGAGCGGCACGCCGAGCGCGGCCTGCGCCTCCCCGGGCGTCATGCCGAAGGCAAGCGGAAATGTGTTGGACTGCGCCCCGCAATAGGCCGCCCAGCACACCCAAAGCGACGCGACGATGCGCTTCATGACCGCATTCTCGATCCATTCGCGCAGGCGGGCAAGGGAGATCGGTGATAGTGATGGTGTCGATCGAGAACGAACCGCCATGTCCAATCCGCCGGGCTTCTTCCAAGGCACCGAAATGCCGACCGCCGGGTGGTGGGAAGCGCTCTGGCCCGATCCGGCCAAGGTGCTCGCCGCAGTCGGCGTCGCGGGCGGCATGACCGTCGTCGATCTGTGCTCGGGCGACGGCTGGTTCACGCTGCAGATCGGCAAGATCGCCCGCCGGGTGATTGCCATCGATATCGACGACAAGCTGCTCGATGTGGCGCGGGTGCGTCTTGCTGAAAATGGGATCGCGAATTGCGATTTTGTCGCCGGCGACGCCTACGACCTGGCGACCCTGGTCACATATCCGGTCGATTTCGTCTTTTTGGCAAACGCGTTTCATGGGGTTCCCGACCGCCCCCGGCTTGCCCACGCGGTGTACGCGACGCTGCGGCCGGGCGGCCGGTTTGCGATCGTGAACTGGCACCCGCGCCCACGCGAGCAGACCAAGATCCTGGGTGAGCCGCGCGGACCGCGAACCGAGCTCCGGCTGTCGCCGGATCAAACCATTGCGTCGGTCGAAACGGGCGGCCTGAAGCTCGACCGGCTTGTCGAGCTGCCCCCTTATCATTATGGCGTCATATTCGAGCGACGGCCGAGCTGAAGGATTGCATGGCGACACCTCCCATTCTCGACCGGAAGGACCCGAATGAGCCTTCGGTATTCCTGCCCGCGGCGCTGCTGCGGGAGGCGCGGCGGCAAAAGCAGCTCGCGGCGGTCGACGTGCCGGCGCTGTGCATCCTGGATCCCGACGGGGATATTGTCCGCCGGCTGCGGCAGGCCGGCCAAGCCAAGCGCTTCGCGCCTTGGCCCTGCTACCACACGGAGCTCGATACGTTTGCGCTCGGGAGCCACGAGGTCGGGATCATCGGCTGCGTCGTGGGGGCGCCATTCGCCGTGCTGGTTGCCGAGGAGCTGTTCGCGAGCGGTTGCCGGCTCCTGCTCAGCGTCACCTCGGCGGGCCAGATTACGCCTGCCGGTCCGCCGCCCCATTTCGTGATCATCGATCGCGCCCTGCGGGACGAGGGGACGAGCTACCACTACGCATCGCCGGCGGAATTCGCGCATGCGGATGCGCGGCTCGTCGCGGCGGCAAGAGAGGCGCTCGACGCCAAGGGTCTTCACGCCGTCGTCGGCGCGAGCTGGACGACGGATGCGCCGTTCCGGGAAACCGCCGCTGCGATCGCCGCGGCGCGCAGCAGGGATGTGCTGGCAGTCGAGATGGAGGCGGCCGCGCTCTATACACTCGGAGCGGCGGCCGGCGCCCAGGTGCTTTGCCTTGCCCACGTCACCAACACGATGGGGCAGGCAGGAGACGATTTCGAGAAGGGCGAAGGGGACGGAGCCGCGGCCGCGTTGGCGGTGCTTGAAGCGATCGCCGAGCGACTGCTCGACGAGACGCTTACTCGGCAGCGATGAGATGCTCCACCGGTTGGCCCGCCGATGTGGCGGGCACCGGCTTGGTGCCCCAGCACACGTACCAGGAGCCGAACAGGTACTGCTCCATCTCGAAGCCGTCGACCACGGCCGCGAGATCCTGCCATGGCTTGATCAACGGATTGCCGAGCATGGTGCGCCGCATCAGCCAGAGTCCGAATGGCAGGATCACCTTGCTGGCGAAGCCGTCCGGAACCTTGCCGTCCATGATGACGATGCGTCCGCCGGGGCGCAGCTGCGTCAGCGCGCGCCGCAGCACGGTGAGATGGTGCGGCATGGTATTGTAGGACAGGCCGAACAGCACGCCGTCGAGTGGCTCGGGCGCGACATATTCTGCGGCGTCGCCCTGGACCAACTCGACGTTGCTCCATTGCCGTTGCGCGCACAGCTCGCGCGCCTTTGCCAGCATGCCGGCCGACAGATCGACGCCGTAGATGCGACCGTTCGGCCCGACCGCCTCGTGCAGGAACGGGAAGTTCCGCCCGGTCCCGCAGCCGATCTCCAGCACCCGTTGGCCGGGCTGTAACGCCAGGCGTTTGGCAGCCCGCTTGCGGAAGTGCGGTGGCACGAACAATAACCAGTCTATAAAGTCGATCAGGCCCGCGATGCGGTCATAGCGCGCCGCGATGAACGTGCGCTCACAGTCAGCCCATTGATATGCCAAAGCGTCGCCCCCCACAGCGCGTGCGGCAATTGTCGTTGCAACTCTCAGTCGCCGCGCCAGAATTTCGATCTCACCTCCACGCGCTTAGCGTGTAGACGCGCCACCATGCCGTCTCATGGAGCCGCGCCGACGCAAACCGTGAGGCCGCGCGAGCATAATGGATAGGCGGCATAGAGTCGCATAATTTTACGAAATGTTTATCAGTCGGATTGTTCAATCTGGGCGTGTATCCGTCTTGCGTGTGGCTTTCATCCTGCGGCGAGCGGGTCCAGTGCGACCGGCAATGCTCACTCACGGCGATCGAGCAGACGCGCAGCGTGCTAGAACGCTTGCGCACGCGGCCATGAGGGGCAGGGGACACGACAAATGAATTGGAGCGATCGACGGGAGCGCTTTCGCGCCACCCTGAACGGCGGACGCTGCATCCATCCGGCGTCGGTCTACGATCCGATCTCGGCGCGCATCGCCGAGGATCTCGGATACGAAGCCGGGATGCTCGCCGGCTCGGTCGCCTCGCTCACCGTGCTCGGCGCGCCGGACGTCGTGGTGCTCACGCTCACCGAATTCGCCGCGCAGGCCTATCGCGTCAACCGCGCCGGCAGGCTGCCGCTGCTGGTCGATGCCGATCACGGCTACGGCAACGCCCTCAACGTCAAGCGCACGGTGGAGGAACTCGAGACCGCGGGGATCGCGGGCCTCACCATCGAGGACACGGTGCTGCCGACCCCCTACGGCGCAACCGAGATCAAGCTGCTGCCGATCGAGGAGGGCGTCGGCAAGATGCGCGCCGCGCTCGCCGGCCGCCAAGATCCGCGCCTTGTCGTCGTCGGCCGCACCAGCGCGCTGACGATCAACGGCCTCGCCGACACCATCGCGCGCTTCAAGGCCTACGAGGCCGCGGGCGTCGACATGCTGTTCACCGCCGGCGTCAAGACCCGCGCCGAGCTCGACGCGCTCGCCGCGGCGGTGAAGCTGCCGCTGTTCCTCGGCAGCGCCGGCAAGGAGCTCTACGACCTCGACTACCTGTCGTCCCGCAATGTCCGCGTCTGCCTGCAGGGCCATACGCCGATCATGGCCGCGATCAACGCCGTACACGCCACCTTGAAGGCGCTGCGCGAGGGCAAGCCGGGCTGGGAGTTCGAAAACATCTCGCCGCCGTCCGAGCTGATGAAGCGCACCACCCGCCACGCCGATTATACGGCGTGGACTGCGGACTTCCTGAAGGCGAAAATGGGCGGCGGGTGAGAGGTTCGGCTATTCGTGTGCCGCCTCTGCGGCTGCCTGCTGGCGCGCATTGCTCTCCCGCCACAGCAGGAACATCCCCGATGCGACCACGACCGCCGAACCGATGATCAGCGGGATGGTCGGCACGTCGCCCCAGATCGCGAATCCCAGGATGCTCGCCCAGATCAGCGCGAGATAGTAGAACGGCGCGACCGCGGAGGCAGGCGCCAAGTGCAGCGCGCGCGTCCACCAGTATTGCCCGGCGGCATTGGCGATGCCGTTGAACGCAATCCAGGCGGCATCGGCCGGCGTGGGCGTGATCCATCCCATGGGCAACATCAGCGCGAAGAACAGCGTGAGCAAAGTGAGCTGATAGAGCGTCAGCGTCTCCGCCGACTCGGTCGCCGTCATGCCGCGCACCGCGGCGGTGACCGAGCCGTAGAGCACCGCATTGGCGAGCGCGAACAGCGCGCCGATCTGGAAGGTCTCGGTCCCGGGATTGGCGACGATCAGCACGCCGCAGAAACCGACGAGCAGCGCCGACCAGCGCGCGAGGCCGACCGTCTCCTTGAGCAGCAGCGCCGAGACCAGCGTCGCGAACAGGGGCGCGGAGAAATTGATGGCGATCGCGCCCGCGAGGGGCATCAGGCTGAAGGCGATGAGCAGGCAGGTCTGCGAGAAGCCCTGCGACACCGAGCGCATGACGTGATGGGAAAGGCGCCGCGTGCGATAGACCGCAAGCCCGGTGGACGGCAAAATGAAGAGCGCGCAGGCGGCGAGCGCGATCGCCGTCCGCGTGAACAGCACCTCGCCCACCGGATAGGTCGCCACCAGCCATTTCGAGGCCGCGCTCGAGCCGGCGAACACGATGGTGGCGCCGATCATGTAGAGAATGCCGAGCGGGACGTGCTCGCGCCGCGCTGGCGAGCAAAGCGAGCGGCCAGCGCGGCTACTCCCTTCAAGTGCGCGCGCCGGACACTCGCCCTCAGCCGGGCTCGTCGGCGCGCGACTTTCGGCCGCTATCAGATCACGATCAGTCGCTTCGCTCACGCCGTCTCTCTCGGGCTGGCTCTGTTGGTTGGCTCTTTTTCCCGCGGCTGATTGATGCCGGCGCAAGCCTCTGTCGGGCTCGTTATGGCACGGTGGTGGGGCGAACCGGCATGCCGGGACGGCATGACCGGCCAGCCAATTTTGGTCTTGCCAGACGGCCGGATGGAACTTTCGAAGTTCCGGGGCATTTGACGAGATGATCCTTCCCGTCAATTCGGGCCACTGATGAACAGCACCACACGGGCTGGCGACAGCCAGCGCGACGATGTCCAGGAAGAGGTTGAAGAAGCCCTCGCCGATCTCGACCAGCACGATAAGGACGATGAAGATTCCAAGCGGCTGAGGCGGCGCCTGCTGCTGCGGTTCTTCTGGCGCAGCGCGCGTGGATTCTGGGGTCGCGGCGGGGACCGGCTGGCTTGGCTGCTGACCGGCTCGCTGCTGCTCACCATCCTGATGTACCTCGCCGCCGCCTACGGCATGAACGTGTGGAACCGGTATGTCTTCGACGCGCTCGAGCGCCGCGACGCCGTGACCGTGCTTTATCTCGCCCTCATCTATGGGCCGCTGCTGGCGGCAAGCGTCGCTGTCATGGTCTTCCAGGTCTATGTCCGGATGACCACGCAGCGCCGCTGGCGCGCCTGGCTCAACCACCACCTGCTCGATCGCTGGCTGACCAACGGCCGCTACTACCAGCTCAATCTGGTCGGCGGCGACCACAAGAATCCCGAATACAGGATCGCCGACGACGTCAGGGTCGCGGTCGATGCCCCGGTCGAATTCGCCACCGGTCTGACCACGGCGATATTGTCAGCGGCGACCTTCATCGCGGTGCTCTGGACCATCGGCGGCTCGTTGTCGTTCACGCTCGGCGGCGTCGCCATCACCATTCCCGGCTTCCTGGTGGTCGCGGCGGTGATCTACGCGGTGCTCGCGAGCGGCTCGATGGTCTTCATCGGACGCCGCTTCGTGACAGTGTCGGAGAGCAAGAACCAGGCGGAGGCGGAATACCGCTACGTGCTCACGCGACTTGCGGAGAACGGCGAGAGCATTGCGGTGCTCGGCGGCGAGGAGGAGGAACGCAATACGGTCGATCAGTCGTTGCGCGCGGTGCTGCGCCGTTGGCGCGACATCTGCTTCCAGACCATGCGCACGACGATCGTGTCGCAGACCAGCGGCTATGTGGCGCCGGTGCTGCCGATCCTGCTGTGCGCGCCGAAATTTCTCGAAGGCTCGATGACGCTGGGCGAGGTGATGCAGGCCGCCTCCGCCTTCACCATCGTGCAGGCGGCGTTCAACTGGCTGGTCGACAATTATCCGCGGCTCGCCGACTGGACTGCCTCGGCGCGTCGCGTGGCTTCGCTCATGGTTTCCCTCTACGCGCTGGAGCGCGCCGAGGAGGGCGAGGGCGTCGAGCGCATCGAGCGCAGCGAAGGCAGCGGCGCGGCGCTGCGGCTCTCCAATCTGTCGGTCACGCTCGATAACGGCGCCGCCGTGGTCAAGGATGCCGAGGTGGAGATCGCACCGGGCGAACGGGTGCTGGTGGCGGGAGAGTCGGGCACCGGCAAGAGCACGCTGGTGCGCGCCATCGCCGGCCTGTGGCCGTGGGGCGAAGGCGGCGTCGAGGTCGCGGCCGGAGCCAAGATGTTTCTGATGCCGCAACGCGCCTACATTCCGGTTGGCACCTTGCGGCGGGCCGCCAGCTATCCCGAGCCGGTCGAGAGCTACGACGTCGATGACGTCGCCAAGGCGCTCAAGCGGGTCGGGCTGGGCCACCTGGTCAAGCGCCTCGAAGAAGAAGCGCCCTGGGACCAGACCTTGTCGGGTGGCGAGAAGCAGCGGCTCGCCTTCGCGCGCATATTGTTGCACCGGCCCGACATCATCGTGCTCGACGAGGCGACGTCGGCGCTCGATCCCGCGAGCCAGGACAAGTTGATGGAACTGTTGACCACCGAGCTCGATGCCACCACCATCGTCAGCGTCGGCCACCGGCCCGAGCTCGAGGCGTTCCACAGCCGCAAGATCGTGCTGGAGCGCCGGCGCGGCGGCGCCCGCTTCGTCACCGACATCAACCTGATCCCGCGCCCCGGCCGCAAGCGGCTGCTCAAGCAATGGATGCGGCTGCGCCGGGGCGCGCCGAGCCCGGTTCAGGGCGAGTATCCGGCGCGCGCACCATAGATTTGCCGCGCTGGCCGCTCCCCCGGATCAAGTCCGGGGTCGCCAGCGCGGCGGGGCGCATCCGGCACGGCGAAAGCGGCGTAGCTATCGTCGCGATGGTCGGAACAATTCAATCGTCGGAACAATTCAGCGATCCGGGCATTGACGGCGTCTTAAACATAGCCGTGGTGCGGGTGAACCTGCCCGGCCGGAACGGCGACTGCCTTGCGGGGACGCATGGAGGGACAGGTGCCCTACTCTGTGTCCAGAGTTGGCGACGCGTGGGTCATTTTCTGTGACGGCCAGCCCATCCTGGCAATGAAAAATCGCCGTGACGCCAATCAGTGCGCCCGCCGTGCGGCGCGATTGCTGGCGGAATGGCAGGCGCGCGCCGGCAACGCGACCGCAGCGTCGGACGACACGTCCGGACGCAGCGACGCCGAGCATTGATTCAAGCGGCTTCGGCCGTGCCGGTGTATTGGACGGCGACCTCGTTTGCGCAAACGGTGTGCGGGCTTGCGCAATGCGGGCACCACAGGGACAGTTTCAGGTCGCCCATGCGGGCCAGCGTCTGCGCGGTGGTTTGGATCTCGGATGTCACCTGGCGACGGGTCGCGGGACAACGATACACGAGCACGGTCTGACCCTCCTGTTTCTGCCTCATCCGCGATATCGATCGCAGATGACAAGTGCCAGATGACGCTACCTCCCCCCTGGCGAAAAAGGGGATGGAACCCGACTTATGCACTGAATCTTTCGCGCCTCGAAATTGCGGGATTGGATGTCGGCGCTCTCGACGAGAATTGTTTGGCCGCACTCGGCACCTGTGATAGCGTATCGCATGGCCTTGCAGCGACAACTTGCGCGCGTCGCCGCCGCGATCGTCCTGATTGCGGGGCTCGCCGGGCCGTCGCTGGCGTTCGCCCATGAAGGTCACGCTCATCACTCTCTTGCCACGAAGGCGGCGCCGGCGTCGCCGCCGCAGGCGCAGCCTGACACAGCCGCGGCGAGCGAAGCGAGCAGCCAGCAGCGCGGCAACGCGATCGTGCGGGCGTTGAGCGCGACACCCGATCCGGCAGGTGCCGCAGCGGGCGGCGCCACGTCGTGTGGGAGCAATTGCTGCAGCGGCAGCGCCGGCATGGCCTGTTGCGGCGCGGCTCTGGCGCCCGAGTCGTTCTGGATTCTGCTGCTGCAGGCGTCGGCGCAAATCGCAATCCCGCGCGCGCCGCCGTTGCCCGGCCTTCCCCCCGAGGCATTACCGAAACCTCCCAAATCCATCGCCTGAATCAGCGCGCCGTCGCCGTGTACGCGGCGCGCGCCGACGAGCCCGGTTCAGGGCAAGTGTCCGGCGCGCGCACTTCTAAGTGGCCGCGCTGGCCGCTCGCTTCGCTCGCCAGCGCGGCGCGTGCAGCTTGATTCGTGGCGGAGGATTCTTTTTATGGTCCGCAAGCTTGCCGCCGCAGGCTCGGTGGTCGTGATCGCCGGCGCCCTGCTCGCCGCCTGCGCCGAAGCGCCGCGGGTTCCGGTCGCGGGACCCGCTCCCGACGATCCGGGCGCCCGCAGCCCTCGAGTCGATTATCGCTCGACCGTCGGCTCCTATAAGAGTCAGCGGCCGGTCGATCCCGCACCCTGGGGCGCGCAAAACGAGCGCGTGGCTCCCGCACCGAAGTCCGGCCAATAGGAGCGGGCGATGCGGGACGATCGCACGCTCCACATCATCACGCCGATGGCTGCGCTCCTCGGAGCTGCACTGCTGTCGGGCTGCGCCGGCTTCTCGCCGGACGGCGGCATGGATGTGGTCGGCGACGTTGCGCAGCGCGAGCTCGGCAAGGACGTGGTCGCGATCCGCTCGCCGCAGGAGGCCGAAATCGTGCACGCCGCGGTGCGGCGCCTGCTGGGACGGACCTTGAGCGCCGATGCCGCGGTGCAGGTCGCGCTCATCAACAATCGCGGCCTGCAGGCGGCCTATAACGAGCTCGCGCTGGCGGAAGCGGACATGGTGGAGTCGAGCCTGCCGCCGAACCCGCGCATCTCCTACTCGCGTATCGCCGGGTCGGCCGAGCTCGAGATCGAGCGCCGAGTGGTCGGCGACATCCTGGCGCTCGCCACCCTGCCGGCGCGCTCCGACATCGCACGCGTGCGCTTCCAGCAGGCGCAGCTGCGCGCCGCGCTCGAGACGCTCAATCTCGCCGCCGACACGCGGCGCACCTACTATCGCGCGGTGGCCGCGCAGGAGCTGGTCTCGTTCCTGGCGCAGGCGCAGTCCGCGGCGGAAGCTGCGACGCAGCTCGCGGCGCGGCTGGGCGAGACCGGCGCCATGAACAAGCTCGACCAGGCGCGCGAGCAGGTGTTCTACGCCGATATCACCGCGCAGGTCGCCGCCGCGCGCCAGACCGCCGCGAGCGAGCGCGAGGCGCTGATCCGCCGGCTCGGCGTCTGGGACGGCGATCACAAATTCACGCTGCCGGCCGCGTTGCCGGGATTGCCGCGGCGTCCGCAGGTCGTGGCCGGTATCGAGGTCGAAGCGGTACGACGGCGCGTCGACCTGCAGATCGCGCGCATGGAGCTCGACGCGCTTGCGCGCTCCTACGGCCTGACCCAGGCCACCCGTTTCATCAACATCCTGGACGCCGGCTACGCCGGCAAGTTCATCAAGGACAAGGGGACCGGCCAGCGCATCCGCGACAACGGCTTCGAGGTCGAGCTGCAGATCCCGATCTTCGACTTCGGCGAGGTCCGCGTCCGCCAGGCCGAGGAGACGTACATGCTGGCGGTCAATCGTCTCGTCGAAAAGGCGGTCGTCGTGCGCTCGGAGGCGCGCGACGCCTACCGCGTCTATCGCTCGGCTTACGACATCGCCGGCCACTACCAGCGCGAGGTGCTGCCGCTGCGCAAGATCATCTCGGATGAGACGCTGCTTCGCTACAACGCCATGCAGATCGACGTCTTCGCGCTGCTGGCGGAGGCGCGCCAGCGCATCGCCGCAACCGTGGCGGCAATCGACGCCAGGCGCAGCTTCTGGCTTGCGACCGCCGACCTCAAGGCCGCGATCGCAGGCGGCGGCGCCGGTGGGCGGAACGAAGGAACCAGGCCCATGGCGGAATCGTCCGGCGAGACCGGCAAGCACTGAGAGTTTGACGAAGGAGAGCAGCATGTTGTCGCGCAGAGGCTTTCTCGGCTCAGCCGCGGTGCTCGCGAGCGCGAGCGCTGTGAGCGGGCGCGTGCAGGCGGCGAGCATTCCGGAGGCGCCGACCACGACGACCAACACCATGCAGCCGCCGCTCGTTCCGGCGAGCGGCCCGCAGTACCAGCCGGTGGTGACGCTCAACGGTTGGACCTTGCCGTGGCGCATGAACGGCGACTGGAAGGAATTCCATCTGGTGGCGGAGCCGGTCGTGCGCGAGATCGCGCCCGGCATGAAGGCGAACCTCTGGGGCTACAACGGCCAGTCGCCGGGGCCGACCATCGAGGCGGTCGAGGGCGACAAGGTCCGCATCTTCGTCACCAACAAGCTGCCCGAGCACACCACCGTGCATTGGCACGGCATGCTGCTGCCGAACGGCATGGACGGCGTCGGCGGATTGACGCAGCCGCATATCAAGCCGGGCAAGACCTTCGTCTACGAGTTCGTCCTGCAGAAAAGCGGAACGTTCATGTACCACCCGCATGCCGACGAGATGGTGCAGATGGCGATGGGCATGATGGGATCCTTCGTCGTGCATCCGCGCGACGTCGGTTTCATGCGCGTCGATCGCGACTTCGTCTTCCTGCTCAGCTCCTACCTCATCGATCCCGGCACCTATCTGCCGAAGGTCACCGAGATGACCGATTTCAATCTGTGGACGTTCAACACCCGGGTGTCTCCCGGCATCGACCATCTGGTCGTGCGCAAAGGCGACCGCGTGCGCGTGCGCGTCGGCAACCTGACCATGACCAATCATCCCATCCACATGCACGGCGCCCATTTCTCGGTGACCTGCACCGACGGCGGCTGGGTGCCGGAGAGCGCGCGCTGGCCGGAAACCACGATCGACATCCCGGTCGGCGCCATGCGCGCCTACGAGTTCGCCGCCAACGTTCCCGGCGACTGGGCGCTGCATTGCCACAAGTCGCACCACACCATGAACGCCATGGGCCACGACGTGCGCAACTTCATCGGCGTCTCCCAGCGCGATCTCGCCCGCGCCGTGCGCAAGCTGGTGCCGGACTACATGCCGATGGGCTCGGCCGGAATGGCCGAGATGGGCGAGATGGAAATGCCGATGCCCGACAACACGCTGCCGATGATGACCGGGTTCGGCCAGTTCGGCCCCATGGAGATGGGCGGCATGTTCACGGTGGTGAAGGTGCGCGAGGGGCTGGCCCCCGGCGATTACAAGGATCCCGGCTGGTACCAGCACCCGCCGGGCACGGTCGCCTACGAGGTCGACAGTCCCGCGGCGCCGCCAGCGCGGCAAACGGGACCTGCGAAATCATCCGCGCCCAACGTCCAAGTCACCAAACCCAAAGGCCACAAGGCGCATTGAAGGAGCCACTCATGTTGCGAGCCTGCGTCACCGTTGCGGCGGCCGCATTCCTGCTATCGACGGCGACCGTGACCCTCACATCGGCACACGAGAACCATGGCACGTTTTCGGCCGGCGAGCCCGGCAATCCGAAGAAGCCTGCTCGCGTCATCAAGGTGAAGATGTTTGAGGACGGCAAGACCAAGCAGTTCGAGCCCGTGCGAATCGAGGTGCGCAAGGGAGAGCAAATCCGCTTCGTGCTCGAGAACACCGGCGACGAGGATCACGAATTCATTCTCGCCACGGTCAAGGAGAACCAAAAGCACGGGGAGCTGATGAAAAAATTTCCCGACATGGAACACGATGATCCCAATGCCAAGCGTGTGATGACGTCCGGGAACGGCGAGCTGCTTTGGAGGTTCACCAAGCGCGGGGAATTCGAATTCGCCTGCCTCATCCCAGGGCACTACGAAGCCGGCATGCGCGGCACCATCATCGTGAAGTGACGGTCATCCAAGAATAAGGAAAAGGCGATGCATAAGCTTGTTCTCGTTGTTGCGAGTGTTCTCGCGCTCTCGACCGCGTTGGCGCCGCAGAGTGCGCCGGCGCAGGCGGAGACCGTGACCGGCCAGGTGACCAAGATCGACGAATCCGCCGGCAAGATCACGATCAGGCACGGCCCGATCAAGAAGTTCGACATGGAGGACGGAATGACGATGGTGTTCCGTGCCCAGGACCCCGCGATGCTCAAGACGGTCAAGCCCGGCGACAAGGTCAAGTTCGAAGCCGACCGCGTGAACGGGCAGTTCACGGTGACCAGGATCCAGAAGGCGAAATGAGCTGGGCGCCGCCGGGACGGCCATGGATTTACGTCCGGACGTAACTATCTGTTGCGGAGACCGCGACAGCGAAGAGGACGACCGTCATGCACTCCCACGCCATCGAGCAATGGCAGCATCACCATGCCTTTCTGGGCGCCGGCCATGATCGCCACGCGCGGCGCACGTGGCTCGTCGTCCTGCTGACCGCGGCCATGATGGTCGCCGAGATCATCGGCGGCACGGTCTTCGGTTCCATGGCGCTGGTCGCCGACGGCTGGCACATGTCTACGCACGCTGGTGCGCTGGCGATTGCCGCTTTCGCGTACTGGTTTGCGCGCCGGCACGTGCATGACCCGCATTTTTCGTTCGGCACCGGGAAGGTGGGAGAGCTGGCCGGATTCGCGAGCGCCGTCATCCTCGCGCTCGTTGCCTTGTTCATCGCATACGAGTCCGTCATGCGGCTCATTGCGCCGGTCGCGATCAGCTTCGACGAGGCGATCGCAATCGCCGTGCTCGGGCTCGGCGTCAACATCGCGAGCGCCTGGCTGCTGCGTGACGGCCATCATCACCATGATCGCGATCATGACCATCATCACCACCACCACCATGACCACAATCTTCGCTCCGCGTATTTGCACGTCGTGGCCGATGCGATGACGTCGGTGCTCGCCATCGCGGCGCTGATGGCCGCGCGCTTCGGCGGATGGACGTGGATGGACCCGCTGGTCGGCCTGATCGGAGCCTGCGTGATCGCAGCCTGGTCCTTGAGCCTGATCCGGTCGGCGGGAGCGGTCCTGCTCGATATGGTGCCCGATCCGACGCTGTCCTCGCTGATCCGGGAACGGCTTGAGGTTCACGGCGACATCGTGAGCGACCTGCATCTGTGGCGGGTCGGACCCGGGCATGCCGCGCTGATCGCCACGGTGGTTTCCGACCAGCCGCAATCCGCGGCCGCCTATAAATCGCGCCTGGGCGGGCTCAATGGCCTGTCGCACGTGACTGTCGAAGTTCACCGCTGTCCCGGCCACGGCGCGATTGCGGCCGACGACGGCCAGGTGCTCGGTTAGGTCGGCGTCACACCACTTCGTTGGGCGCGAGCGCACAGACCGTCGCTTCGCTGGTTTCGATCTGGATCGTCGCGTGCCCGATGGCAAACCGGTGCGCGAGCGCATGCGCTGTCTCGGTCAGGAAACGGTCGCCGGGATGGCCGGCGGGCATGACCAGGTGACAGGTCAGCGCGGTCTCGGTCGTGCTCATCGCCCAGATGTGCAAGTCGTGCATCTGCACGACGCCCGGAAGCTGCGTGAGATACGCGGTCACGCCGGCCGCGTCGACATTGGGCGGCACCGCCGCGAGCGACATGCGGACCGAGTCCCGAAAAAGGCCCCATGTGCTCCAGACGATGATCACGCAGATGGCGAGGCTCGTGGCCGGATCGACCCACTGCCAGCCGGTCAGCAGGATGACGCCGCCGGCCACCACCACGCCCGCGGACACGGCGGCGTCCGCCGCCATGTGCAGGAAGGCGCCGCGAATGTTGATGTCACCCTTGCGGCCCGAGGCGAACATCCAGGCGGTCAGGCCGTTGATCGCGATCCCGACCGCCGCCACGATCATCACGGTCGCGCCGGCGACCGGCGCAGGCTGTGAGAAGCGCTGGATCGCTTCCCAGGCGATCGCGCCGACCCCGACCAGCAGGAACATCGCGTTGAACAGCGCGGCCAGTATCGAGGAGCTGCCCAGGCCGTAGGTGTAGCGGGGGGTCGGCGCCCGCTGCGACAGCGCCGAGGCGCCCCAGGCGACCAGCAGCCCGAGCACGTCGCTGAGATTGTGCCCGGCATCCGCCAGCAGTGCGGTGGAATTGCTCAGAAAGCCGAAGACGGCCTCGACCACCACGAACCCGATATTGAGCGCCGCCCCAAGCGCGAAGGCGAAGCCGAACGATCTCGGCGGCCGGGCGTGCGAATGGCCGGAGTGCTCGTGAGGATCCATGGCGCTCTTCGTTGTTCTGTCGATGGGGAGTGGCCCGCGCCGATGGCAGGCATTTAACCATTGGCCGCTAGCATGGCCACGTCGAGTCGGGCCAATCCCGGGACGACAGGCGGAGCAAATATATACTTCGGCATGTCGAGGTCTGCTGGTGGCATTAATCTTCCGCTAATCTTTGTTCGCTGTCGTTCAACTCGCCAATACGTGACTCCATTCATTTAATTAACCTGCATTAATGGCAGGTAGGCACATTTACCATCCGATAAACTGCTTAGTAAGTATTCGAAATTACCTTTAAACCTGACGGAATTCGAGTTTCCCATCATCACCAACGCCCATCTGCGTTTGGCTCTGGGCTCGTTTCCGAGGGATTCGGGGTCCGACCCGGCGCCGAAGGCATTCCGCGCGCGGGCTTGTAAGTGGGCTTAGGCGGCATGGGCACGCAGGCTGCAGCGCTGGCAGTCGACGACAGTCGAATGCAACCGGTCGACTGGGGGTCGACCGAGAGCGGCGCCCGTGCGGACAAGGCCGGCGGCAAAGTCGGCCTTATTCAATTCATCAGCTTCTCCATCGACAACGACCAGTACGGCGTCGACATCATGTCGGTGCGCGAGATCAAGGGCTGGTCCGACATCACCCATATCCCGAAGCAGCCGGAGCACGTGCGCGGCGTGCTCAATCTGCGCGGCGTCATGGTGCCGATCATCGATTTGCGCTGTCGCTTCGGCCAGGGACTGACCCAGGCCACGCCGATCCACATCGTGATCATCGTCCAGGTCGGCACGCGGCAGGTCGGCCTGCTTGCGGATCGCGTACTGGACATCGTCTCCAGCGACGCCTCCCAGATCCAGCCGGTGCCGCGCATCGCGCAGGCTTCGCGCATCGATTTCCTGTCCGGGCTCGTCACCGTGGACGACTCGATGATCGCCTTGATCGACCTTCCGAACCTTCTGTCCGCGCCGGTGAGCGCGGACGAGGAGGCTTCCGCCCCCGAACGCAAGCGTGCCGCCGCGGCGGCGAGGAGATGACGTGACCGACATGATCGATCGGCCAGGAGGCCGGTCCCGCTCCGCGCCCGAGCGCCGACCTCATTGAGTTCGCAGCCAGCAAGAACGCTGCAGTCCGCAGGAGCACCGCAATGCCGCGGTTAGCCGACATCAGTATCCCCGTTCGTATTGCGGTCGCGTGCCTGCTGCCGATGCTCGCGTTCACGGGCTTTGCGGGAAAAGCCCTGCTCGAGAAGCAATCGGACTATTCCAAGACCGCGCAGGTTGCCGAGCTTGCCGATGCGATGCCGGCGATCACCAACCTCATTCACGAGCTGCAGAAGGAGCGCGTCTCCTCGATCGGCTTCGTCAACTCGCGGGGCCAGTCGTTTGCCGACGCCATGCGCCGGGAACGCACGCTGTCCGACGCCGCGCTGGCGGCTTGGCAGCAGCGGATCGTGGCGCTCGCCGGCGTTCATGCCGGCAGCAAGTTCGCGCGCGATGTCGAAGCGGCCAAGGCGAAGTTTGCCGACCTCGCGGGCATGCGTTCCAACATCGATTCCTTCGCGGCCAAGGCGCAGGAGGTCTACGACGCCTACAGCTCGACGATCTCGCTGCTGGCGACCGCGATCGACGAGATCAGCGAATTGACCGACGATGCGCGGATCGCCCGTCAGGCGATCGTGTTCGGGGCGCACGTCCGACGGGGCGAGTGGGCGGGTCAGGAGCGCGCGACCGGCGCGGCCGCGATCTCTTACGGCGAGCTCACGCCCGCGAGCTCGTTCGCGATCGTGCGCACGCGCGTCATCCAGGACTCGCAGACCGCGATTTTCCGGAGGAGCGCGGCGCAGGCGCAGGTCGACTACGTGGATCAGGCCCTGAAAGGCCCGGTGACCGACGACCTGATGCGCCTGCGCGGCGTCTTCTACGAATCTCCGTTCACGAAGTCCTTTAAAGGCATGACGGTGGAGCAGTGGTCCGACACCTCGGCGAAATACATCGCCGTGCTCCAGACCCTGGAAGAGCGCCTGAACGGTGACTTCGCTGCCGCCATCGCCGCGGTCGTGAGCGAGGCGCGCTGGGACTTCTGGAGCGTGCTCGTGCTGTTCGTCGTGCTGCTGGCCGCCACCGGCGCGATCAGCGCCGTCGTCGTGCTCTCGATCACCCGACCGATCGCGCAGCTGGTTCCGGTCATGGGAGAGCTCGCGCAGGGCCACAACGACATCGACGTGCCCGGCGCCGATCGCGGCGACGAGATCGGCCAGATGGCGCGCGCCGTCGTGGTGTTCCGCGACGCCGTGGTGGAGAAGACGCGGCTCGAAGGCCTCTCGGCCACGCAGCGCCAGGAGACCGAGGACGAGCGCCGCCGCAACGCGCAGGTGCAGGCCAAGACGGCGGCGGAGCAGTCCGACGCCGTCACGGCGCTGGCCGCCGGCCTGGCCAAACTCGCCGAGGGCGACCTGCGGGTCCGCCTCGACGAGGGCTTCACCGAGGACTACCGCCAGATCAGGGACGACTTCAACACCACGATCGCCCGGCTGCAGGAGACGATCGGTTCGATCGCGCTCTCCACCCGCGAGGTCGCCAGCACCGCCACCGAGATCTCGTCGAGCACGACCGACCTCTCGCAGCGCACCGAGGAGCAGGCCGCCAGCCTGGAACAGACCTCGGCCTCGATGGAAGAGATTTCCGCGACCGTGAAGAAGAACGCGGAGAGCGCGCGGCAGGCCAATTCGTTCGCCACCGGCACCCGCGAGGCGGCCGACCGCGGCGGCGCCGTGGTGGCGCAGGCGGTGAGCGCGATGGCGCGCATCGAGGAGTCTTCGCGCAGGATTTCCGACATCATCAGCGTGATCGACGAGATCGCCCGGCAGACCAATCTGCTCGCGCTCAACGCGGCGGTGGAGGCGGCGCGCGCCGGTGAGGCCGGTCGCGGTTTCGCGGTGGTGGCCTCAGAGGTGCGCAGCCTGGCGCAGCGCTCGTCGCAGGCCGCCAAGGATATCAAGGACCTCATCACCAACAGCTCCAACCAGGTGCAGGAGGGCGTGGAGCTGGTGAACCGGGCCGGGTCCTCGCTCACCGAGATCGTGGAATCGATCAAGAAGGTGGCCGCGATCGTCTCCGACATCGCCGCCGCCAGCGGCGAGCAGGCGTCGGGCCTCGACCACGTCAATGCGGCGCTGACCCAGATGGACCAGGTGACGCAGCAGAACTCGGCGCTGGTCGAGCAGAACGCGGCCGCCGCCAAGGCGCTGGAGCAGCAGTCGCACGCCATGGACGAGCGCGT
>Ga0126382_10000289_pt1 | contig 19049 bp, 17 predicted proteins | sample PanSoiMetPlot_30_FD_92548 | JGI IMG/M metagenome (GOLD analysis project Ga0126382, IMG submission 92548) | Tropical forest soil microbial communities from Panama - MetaG Plot_30 | ecosystem: Environmental > Terrestrial > Soil > Tropical forest > Bulk soil | place: Panama | collected 2016-02-17
ATCATCAGCAGCGTGGTCTTGCCGGAGCCCGAGGGCCCCAGGAGCGTGAGGAACTCGCCCTCGCGCAGCTCGAGATCGGCCCCTGCGAGCGCGATCACCGGCCCGTAGGTCTTCCGTAGTTGACGAACCTGGAGCTTGTACGTGGCCGCGCCCTCGACGGGACTAGGCGATGAGCCAGGCGTTGAAGCGCTCGGTGACCTTGTCCTTCACGCTGGCCCAGTACGCATGGTCCAGCTTGATGCCGCGGTTCTTATTGTCGGGGAACGTGGTCAGGACGGGGGCGCGCTTGGGATCGATATACTTGTACGCGTTGGGATTGGTCGGCCCGTTGGGGATGAACGGGGCGAAGGCGGCCATGCGCTTGGCGTTGGACGCGAACTTGATGAACTCGCGGCAGAGGTCCGCCTTGGGGCCGCCCTTCAGGATGCACCAGCCTTCCATGGCCCACAGGTTCTGGTCCCAGGAGATCTTCACCGGCCCGCCTTCGTCGATCACGGTCTGCGCCCGCGCGGCCCACGTCGGGATGACATCGATCTCGCCCGTCTTGAGCATCTGCGAGGCCTGGGCACCGCCCGTCCACCACACGACGACGTCCTTCTTGACTCGGTCGAGCACCTTGAAGGCCCGGTCGACGTCGCACGGATAGAGCTTGTCCTTCGGGACGCCGTCGGCGAGCAGCGCCTCCTCCACCGTGTCGAACGGGTGCTTGCGCAGCGACCGGCGCCCAGGGAAGCCCTTGAGGTCCAGCAGGTCCTTCCACGTGACCGGGGCCTTCCGTCCTTTGAAAGCATCCGTCCGATACGCGAGGATCGTGGAGTAGACGTCGTCGCCCACGCAGTACGGCGTCATGTACTCCGCGGGGATCTCGGCCACGTTGGGATCCTTCTCCAGCTCGTGCCGCTCGAGATAGCCCCCTTCGTTGACGAGCTGCTCGGCGGCGGCCTGGCTGAGCTGGGCCATGTCCCACGTGTAGGCCTTGGTGTCGACCATGCTCTTGATCTGGCTCGTCGGCTCGTGCGCGGAGGCCACGCCCACCGCCTCGATCCCCGTGGCCTCGCGGAACGGCTTGTAGAACGCCTGCTCGAAGGCCGGCGTGAAGGGCCCGCCCGAATCGCGGATCACTATCCGCTTGGCCTGCGCGCTCGCCTTGCGCCAGACGAACGGCGCGCCGGCGATCGAGGCTCCCACCGCGGCCGTCTTCACGAAGGTGCGACGAGAAACGGAATGGGTGCCACGGGCGGGCGTGCTCATCGGGATCTCCTCGACCTGCGTCTGCCGGGTCCGGCGCGACCGGCGACTTTGGCCTCTATCAGGGCGCTTCAGCTATTTGAGGCGGACGAGTAATGGTGGTGGTGGCGTCGTGAATACCCGCGGCGAATCTACAATGCGTGATCACTCGGGTCAAGCAACCGCGCCACGCTATCTCACGAGCTCTCCGTGTCACAGCGCACAGGTCGGGGTGGCCGCAAGGGCGCGCGATTGAACCGGGCGCGCAGCCGGTTGAGTGCCGGCAACACCCCGGGCCGACGAACGAGCGCCCGCTCGAGCGATCGTCGGCGGGGGAAGTCGACGAGCAGAATCCCGGTCAGCACCGTCAGCGCCCCCTGCCCAGGCACGCCCGGAATACTGAGGATCAGCCCCACCGCGATCAGCACGAGTCCCGCCGCGTTGCGCGCCAGGCGGACAGCCGTCCAGGGGGCGTCAAGCGCCCGCTGGCTCTCGAAGTAGTCCGGTGGAAGGGCGAGAAGGATCCGAAGTACGATCGCGAACGAGCCGGCCGTCAGCAGAGCCCATCCAAGCGCGACCAGGACGACGTGCTTCCATTCGAACGACGCCGGCACGTGGTCGAGGATAGCCGAAAGCCGTGCCGCCGGCCGAGGTCTCGAGGCTCAAAGCGAGACGTCGGGAATGCGTCGCTTGCTGTTAGGACGCGCGCAGCACGCGGGAGCGCCAGGCGCGGACGAGGATGATGGTCAGCGCCCCCGCTAGCCATACCTGGCCGATATCGAAGAACACGTACCAGATACTCACGGAGAGCTCGCCGCTAACCCAACTCGCCGCGACTCCAATTACTACGCCGAGGATCCCGAGGACAATACTTCGGAGGGTCGGTGACATGCGATACACCGCAAGCCCAACAACGACACCCGCCACGACCGGAAAGACCTCGTCCATGACGCCCGTCCTTTCCGCAAGACGCCTGCTTGTCTCGAGATCTGCCCCTAAAGCGCCCGCTGATATGCGCCGCGGCCCATCGTGCTGACGTAGAGGGTGTTGTTGGCCCGGCGCAGCACCAGGCCGCTGACGACGACCCGCGGCAGCCCGCCGCTGAATGCCTCCCAGTTCGCGCCGCCGTCCCGCGTCCGGAAGACGCCGATGTCGGTCGCCACGTAGACGGTGTCCGCCAGGTCGCGGTCGATCACCAGCGCGCTGATCGGGATGTTCGGCAGCGCCCCAGCCCCGCTCCCGCTGGCATTCGTCCAGTGCCCGCCGCCGTCGAGCGACTTGTAGACTCGCCCGCCGCTGCTGTACGCGATGTAGACGAGATCCCACTGAAACGGGAACACCACCGGCCCGGCCGCCCCGGCGCGGCGCCGCGCCGGCGCCTGCCCGATCGACTGCGCGATGACGAGCCCGACGAAGCGCGCCTCGATGGCGGCTATGCTGCCGGTCGGCGGCTTGTTGGCCGTGCTGTACGGCGGGGTCCACGTCCCCGCCGTCCCCTGCTGCGTGCTTCGGACGACGTCTCCGGCATCCGAGGTCGCATAGCAGATGTTGACGCCGTACCAGACGACGCGTGTCGCCGCCGCGCCGCCGGAGAACGTGAAGACTGACGACCAGTGCGCCCCCTGGTCCGTGCTACGGAATACCTCGCTCCCTGCAACGCACAGCAGCAAGCTCGAGTTCGTCGGACAGACCGCGACATCATGGACGGTGAGCGCCTTCGGCGGGTCGCCAGCCTGCGTGATGCCGTCCAGGATCGTCGTCCAGTGGCTGCCGCCGTCCGTGCTCCTGCGCAGGTTGCCGTCCCACGGCGTGGTGTAGACGTTGTTGCCGTTGTTCGGATCGACGATGAAGACCCCGCCTTCGTTGCCGGCGCCTGTGCTGGTCCAGTCGGCTGGGCCGTTGGTCTTGATGATCCCCTGGTCCTGCGTCGCGCCGCCCAGCAGGAAGCCCGCCGTCTGACTGACGCCGATCGAGTAGAGCTGCGTCGCCACGAGGCCGTTGCTGCAGAGCGTCCACGTCACGCCGTTGTCGACCGATCGGTAGATGCCCCCATCGGTCGCCATGTAGCAGAGGTCGTTGTTCGACCGCGCAAACACCAGCGCGTGGTGGTCGGAGTGGGTCCCCGGGATCTGCGAGAACGAGACACCCGCATTCCCGGAGCGCTGCAGTCCTACACCGCCGGCAAACAACACCCCAGGACGATGAGGATCGATGGCCACGAGGTTGGTCCACTCGTTGTAGGACGCCGGCTCGTGGGCGCCGGGGACCGCCTGCCACGCTGGATCGGACGTGAAGATCGGCGGGATGACCGGCGCCTTCGTCTTCGCCACCGGCCGCGTCACGATCGGCACGTGGACGCGACGGGTGAAGACCTGCCCCGAGTCTGCTCCCATCTTGGCGGCCAGCGTGACCACGCCGTTCGGCGCCGCCTCGCTCGTGGCCAGCTTGATCCAGTCCGCGCCATTGCCAGTCGGCAGCCCTTGGTTGAAGTCCCCCCACGTCGTCCCGCCGTCGAGGCTGCGGAAGACCCCGCCATTCCAGACGGCGGCGTAGAGGGTGTCGGGGAAGACCGGATCCATGATCACGTCCGACACGTGATCGGTCCGCACGCGGGTCCACGTCCCGCCGCCGTTGAGCGTCCGGTGCAGCCCGAGGTTGCCAGCCACGTAGACCGTGTTCACATTGGCCGGGTGGATGAGCAGCCGCGTGCAGCGCGTGCTCTCGATCGGCGCGAGCAGCGACCACGTGCCGCCACCGTTGAGACTCTTGTAGACGCCGACCCCCCCGTACGACGGCCCCCAGCCCGGCGTGTCCTCGCCCGTCGCCGCATAGAGCACGCTGAGATCACTCGGCGAGCGCGCGACGCCGCCGATCGCCAGCGACAGCTCCTGGCTCATGAGCGGGAACCACGTCAGCCCACCCGTCTGCGTCAGCCAGACGCCACCGTCAGCGGCGCCGGCGAGCAGCCCGTTTCCTTCGACGGGATGGATCTGCAGGCTCTTGATCCGGCCACTGAAGTTGCGCGGGCCAACCGACACCCACTCGTTGAACCACACAAGGCTGTCGATATCGACGAGGATGTCGTCCCAGCGGAGGCGGTTCACGATCTCGATGCCGTGCGCCTGGCCGGCGGGAGGCGGGGCGGGCCGATAAAGCTGGTCGAGGAGGTCGAACTCGGGCAGCCCGCGCTCCGGCAGATCGAGCCGGCCGATGCGCAAACCGGATGCGCGCGCTCCCGTTCGCTGCAGTAACTGCTCGACGAGCGCCAGCGTGTCCCGGCGTACCCGCGCCCCTTCCGCCGAGCGCAGCCGCGTCGTAAGGCCGCGCAGTGTCAGCAGCGTCACGAGGGCTTGAGCGCCGGCGCGGAGGCCGATCGCGACGTAGAGGCCTGGGCGGTGAAGATGGGCCCAGGCATAGCCAGCCTCCGCGTTTGCACCCGACCGCGGGATGATCTGCCACTCGCGCGACGTGTCGTCGAACGCGAACACGCGGATGGTTGCGGGATCGATGACGTCGACGAGCTTCGGATCGAGCACGATCTTCAGAGCGACGCCGCGGAGGTCGAAGGGACCGCGGACGGCGATCGCCTCCGAGGCGAAGCCGAAGCTCGATCGCGACCGCGGATTGGTGCCGGCCGACGCGCGAGCCCTTGGCGCGCGGCGCCCCGCGACGATCGCGAAGCCGACCCGCGGCGGGCGGCCGCCGCCCGGATCGGTGTTGTCGAGCCCTGCAGCGGCGAGGCGCTCTGCGTGCGCGATCGCCTGCACCCGCTGATCGTCCGAGACGACGCCGCTCGCGTCGCCGTGATAGCGACGCCACCACTCGGCGCGAAGGAGGAATATCTCCCGCTCGTCCTCGCGCTCTTCCTCATCACGGCGGCCCGGACGGCCGCCCGCGGGAGGCCGCGGGGGCCTATCGCCCCGCTTGCGACGCGATCTGACGCGCGATCGCGATCGAGCCATGCCGCATCCTCCGCCCGTCGAAGACCGTAGTCAAGGCCGCGCCGGGGCAGAATGCGCGCCGCCCTGCTGCCTCACCCGCAACCATGAGCGTCCACGCGAGGTCCGGGCACCACCGAAATCGAGCGTGCTCCCCGCGCAGACCACGGCGTCGAAAATGGCGCGCGGGGGATGAGCCCCTACTGCGTCAGCGTCGCCGAAGCACGGCGCGCGTCTGATCTGACCATAGCCCCCTAAGTAATCCCCAGGTTCGCCCAAGACTCCAGCCGGCTGCGCCGGCTAGTCTCGCCTTCCATGGCGGCAGCCACAACGATGCTGGTAGCGCAAGCCGACGCCGAGCGTCCCCCTCAACGAATGAGTCCCGAAAGGAGGTCCACCGATGTCGATTGATATCGCTCGCCTCCGCGCGGCGGTCCAGGCGGTCTACGCCGAGGTCGCCGGCGACCCGAAGAAGGGCTACCACTTCCATACCGGCCCCACTTACGCCATCGACCACCTCGGGTACGCGGCGGCGGACCTGAGGGACCTCCCCGACTCCGTCACGCGGCCATTCGCCGGCGTGGGCGCTCCGCTCTCGCTCGGCGCACCCCGCGCGGGGGAGACCGTACTGGATATCGGTGCGGGCAGCGGCCTCGATACTTTCCTGGCCGCCAAGGCCGTGGGCGCCACCGGGCGGGTCATCGCGATCGACATGACGCCCGCCATGCTAGCGCTTGGTCGGGAGAACATCGACCTCACCGGCCTCGAGCAGGTGGAGTACCGGGAGGGCTTCGCGGAGGCGCTGCCAGTACCGGACGAGAGCGTCGATCTCGTCATCTCGAACGGCGTCATCAATCTATCCCCGGACAAGGTTGCGGTCTTCCGCGAGGCCTATCGGGTCCTGAAGCCAGGCGGCCGGCTGCAGATCGCCGACATCGTCCTGCACAAGGAGATTCCCGCCGCGGCGAGAGACGACATTGCCATCTGGACGGCCTGAATCGGCGGCGCTCTCCTGGAAGGAGAGTACGTCGCGACGATCGAAGCGGCCGGGTTCGTCGGGATGCAAGTGGGCTGGCGGGGGCGCCCCTTCGACGGGGCGGCCGGTCAGGGCAAGGCCGACAAGTTCGATACCCACGGCGTGAACATCCGCGCTCGCAAGCCCTGAGCGGCTCGAGCCGTCAGCGAGTGAGTTTCTCCGCGCGGACGCCGATGAGGCGGAGCTTGCGGTGCCGGGGATTCTCGCGGTCGTCGAGGAAGGGCAGGAATAGCTCGAGCGCCGACGCCCACAGGGCCTCCTCGCTCGTCCACGCCTCGCGGCTGCTTCGCGAGCGCGCGAGGGTGGTGAAATTCTCGAAGCGGACCGTCACGGTGACCGTCCGGCAGCCCTGCAAGCCGTGGCCCTCGAGCCGGCTCCACACCGTGCGGGCCAGCGCGCGGGCGCGCTCCAGCACGAACGCCGCGTCCAGCGTGTCGACCTCGAACGTCTCCTGCTCGCCGACGGACTTGCGCTCCCGGTCGTTCGACACCGCGCCCTCCGAGAGACCGCGGGCCTTGGCGAAGAGATCCTCGCCCGAGCGGCCGAGCCACTCCGCGAGCTGCGCCAGCTCGAGCGCCCTGAGATCGGCGACGGTCCGAATGTGACGCTCGTGCAGGAAAGACTCGGTCTTGGGTCCGATTCCAGGAATGACCCGGATCCGCAGCGGATCGAGGAAGCCCTGGACCTCCTCCGGCCGCACCACCGTGAGCCCGTCGGGCTTCTGGAAATCGGAGGCGATCTTGGCGATGAGCTTGTTGGGGCCTATGCCCACCGACGCGGTCAGCCCTTCCTGGCTCACGAGCTCCGCCTTGAGCCGACGGGCGAGCTCGACTGCGGCGTCGAAGCTGCCGAGCGACGAGAGCTCGAGATACGCCTCGTCGACGCTGGTCTTCTGGAAGGCGTCGCCGGCGGCGACGAGGATCGCCATGATCCGCGAAGACACTTCCCGATAGAGCACGTGATCGTCACGGACGAAGACGGTCTCGGGCTCGCCCCGGCGCCGCGCGGCCTCCGCCAGGCGCCAGGCTCGCGAGATCGGCAGGGCCGAGCGGATGCCGTACCGTCTGGCTTCGTAGCTCGCCGCCGTCACCACGCCTCGGCCGTGGCCCTCCTTGGGGTCGGCTCCGACGACGAGCGGCCGACCTCGGAGCGCAGGATCCCGCTGCGCCTCGACGGCGGCGTAGAAGGCATCCATGTCCACGTGCGCGACGATTCTCACCGAGCCTCCCGCGGGCGGCAGGTCGCACAGAGTCGACGGCCAACTGAGGATAACCTCGGCCTGCCGTCTAGTTTACGCGGCTGATCGGCGGTGAGCTCTCGAGAACTTGGTGAATCAGTTCGCGGCGCCGAGCGACTGAAGCATTTGGCGGGCCCGCGGCACCTCCGCGAGCTCCCAGCGGGAGCGATCTTCCGGGGCAGGTTCATCGAGCACGCCCTGGAGCTCCTGACGCGCCTCGAGAATCCGGTCCTGCTTGATGTAGAGCTTAGCCAGCTCGATGCGGGCGCCCGAGCGGTGTGGAGCAAGCCGCTGCGCGGTCTTGAAGTGCTCCTCGGCCTTGGCTTCGTCTCCGCCCATGATGCCGGGGATCTCCCGGTTGAGGCTTCCGGCCATGATGTGCGCGTCGACGTTGTTAGGATCCAGGCGCAGCACCGTGTCCACCTCGCGCCGGACGGTGCTGAGGGTGACCAGCGAGCGGAAGAGTCCCTTCACCTGCGCCCAGCTGCCGAGGTTGATCGCATACCAGAGGTGCGCGTCCTGATCATTGGGCGAGCGGGCGATGGCACGCTCGGCCGCGGCCCGGCCCTTCTCGTACGCGGCGAGCCGTGCCTCCTCCGTCTTCGTGCGGTTCTCCGCGTAGAGGAACCACGCACGCGCGAGCAGCACGAGCGTCCGGACGTCAGGGGCTTCCTCCCGGGCCACGGCTGTCTCCAGGAGGTCACGCGCGCGATCGATCCGCGTCACGTCCTCCCGATAGCTGCTCAGAAGGGCACGCGCCTGCTCCGAAGGCGTCTGCGCGGACGCGGCGGTCGCGCCGCCGAGCATGGCGGCAACCAGGCCCGCGACGCACAGCACGCGCGAAGACAGGGCGCATCGAAGCGTTCTCGTGGCGACGCCCACGCGCGTTTGCTCTTTCAGGTGCTCAGCCCAGGGGACGATGGCATTCCCTGCGGGTCGCGCTCAGGTGCCCTCCGCTCAAGTCGGCTTTGCTCGCTCCGTCGCACTCGGCGTCGCGAGTCGGATACTCCGCGGAGGATCGATCTGCTCTCCGTGTCGATCCAGGTACAGAACAGGCTTGCGACCGGTACCCGGCTCCTCGACGGCGTAGATGACACGCACGACCGCAACGACATCCATGAAGAAGCCGACCGACGGCGAGTGAATGACACCCGCCTTGACTGACTCAGGCCGACCCCCCTTCAGGTCTGGCGGTCTAAGTCCCCTCTTCACGAGCTGGTTCAGAATTCCCGCCTCGCGCATGACGACCTCGGTAAGCTCTGGCCAGTGTAGCTCGAGCGACCCAATGTCGCCCTTGGCCGTGAGGCCCACCGTCGCATATGAAGACCACACCGGGATCCCACGCACTGACCGTCGAGCGTGGGCCAACTTGCGAAGCAGCGTCGGTTCACTCACGCGGAAGTCGTCGCCTGACGTCCGCTCGGCGATCTGGCCAAGCTCACGCTGAATGTCGATCCCGGCAATCTCTGCCGCTGGAATCTTCGCGGCCCGCAAGACGCGTCGGCAGGCGGTAATGGCTGTCTTGTCAGCGCCCGTCCATGCGCCGGCCCGGCGCTGATAACCATAGTGAACGTGGGAAGCGAACATCGTGCGGCTATCGTGCCGCCAACTGAAGGTCAGGATCCTCGTGCGGACGCCGGAGACATTGGCGGCCGAGCCAAACTCAGGCCGCGCCAGCCTGAAGCCAGCAACAGCGCGAGCAGACGCAATGAGCTGGGTCGAAGCGACACGAGAGAGGACACGCTGAAGATTCCCGTCGGCCATGCCTGCACCTCGTCACTGAGTGAGCATGGGAGAGATGCCGATCCCGTCTCAGGCAGTCCGCCACTTCCACGCGGCCCAGTTCACAACTGGATCGCTCCGGTTGTCGGTTACCCGCTCGTTCTCCCTGCGATCGATGGCATCCGCCTGCGTAGCACCGACGGCAAGCGCCACCGCGGAGCATCCAGACTGAATGTCGATCGTGCCGGCGTCCATCCAAGCGTCGCCCACGCTCTGTTGAGGAAAGAGCCATGAGAAGGGAGGTGGCAAGCCCGCAGTCCGCGCTGCCAACTGTGAACCACGCGCATCACTATCGAGCGCGTCGGCATTGGAGGTGCCCGAGTGGCCAGTGGCCATGTGCAGCCCACGGAATACAGGGAACCAATTCTTCGACAACGACACGAGATCCATCGGACAGGAGGCGTCTACGAACATGAACTGCAGGCTCCCCTGGCCGTTGCCCCACCGTGACGAATTGCCGACGTTCACTGTATTCGGGGTGCCGAAGTTCCCACACACGATCAGGAAGTCCGGGTCTGTGGCCTTTGGAGGGTTCTGGCAGCTACCATGGCCAGCGAACAGATAGATCTCAGGCAGGTCGCTTCCACCCGAAGGATCGACGTCCCCACCGTCATCCCTGAAATCCGAGCCCCATACGTCGCCGTTCTCCCAGGTGGACACCGCCGTATGGCCAGCGAAGCCATACCAAGCCTGGAAGGCGCGGACCTCGCTGATCGTAGCCGGGAGGTCAGGACCTCCGCAGCCCTTGGCGACATAGTCACGCACTCCGCCAGTCGAATAGCGCATCGCGCACCCCCAGGGGTAATGTCGGAGCGCCGCTCTCCGCCTTCGTCCATGTGGCGCACTCGCCTGGACCGAATTGACCCCTTCTAACGCGGTAGAGAACTGTCAGCAAGCCCATTCTCTCGACCGGACATACAGGGACCTCACGCGAACAACGCGTGAGCCCTACATTGACATCACTTCCTCTTGCGATGACCCAGGGTCGCGGGAAGCGGGGGCCGTTGGCGGACGCGGCGAGCTGGCGCTGAGGAAGGGGAAGTCGCCGTGGAGTGCACGCTCTCGCGCCACGCCGCCGGGGCCACGCCGACGATCTTCTTGAAGGCGCGGCTGAACGACGCCTCCGAGTCGTAGCCCACGTCCAGGGCGACGGCGGACACCTTCGCGGCGCCGTCGCCGAGCATCCTTGCCGCGAGCTGCATCCGCCAGCGCGCAAGGTAGTGCATGGGCGGCTGCCCCACGATCTGGGTGAAGCGCTCCGCCAGCGCAGAGCGCGAGATGGCGACGTCCCGCGCGAGCTGCTCCAACGTCCACGCGCGCGCCGGCCGGTCGTGGAGCCGCGCGAGCGCGCGCCCGACGATGGGATCGCGCAGGCCGGCGAGCCAGCCCGTGTGCTCCGCGGAGAGCGCCTCGAGATAGCGCCGCACTACCTCGACGAACAGCACCTCACTGAGGCGGAGGAGCACGCACCTCCCGCCCGACCGCTGCTGTCGGGATTCCGCGAGGGCGAACTCGATCACGGGTCCGAGCCGATCCTCGGCCGACGTGGCGGGGGGACGGCGGATGTGGACCAGCCCGGGGAGCGCCTCCAGCACGGGATTGAAGGGCCGGATGTCGCAGCCGAGGAACCCGCAGATGACCTTGGCGCGGTCCGGGCCGCCCCCGCCCTCGACGACCACCCCCGGGAGCCCGCCGGCTGCCATCTGACGAAAGAACTCCAGCACCATCTCGGCCGACATCTGCGACGGCAGGCCGGGCGCGCTCGACATGACGTAGGCATCGCCATGCGGGATCACCAGGATGTCGCCGGCCTCCAGCCGAATCGGCGAGCCGCCCTGCAGCGCTGCCCAGCACACGCCCTCGGTCACGATGTGATACGAGACGACCTGCTGCGCGCCGGGAAGCACGATCGGCGCGAACGCGCTCGCGGCGGGGATCTCGTCGGCCCACGGCGAAGACGTTTCCATCGGGAAGAAGACCGCGCCCGTCAACCTGACCGTGCGCAACACGTCCGACAGGACGTCCATGTCCGCGCGGTCGTTCGATTCGTGGGGCGGCGCGGCATCCGACGGACGTTGTCCTCCGGACGCATGGACAAAGGATCCGGACGATCGGTCATGGAGTCCGGCCACGGGCCCATCTTACACTCGGCTGCGTCGATGAACCGGAGCCCCCACAGCACACCCGGCGGGGCGGCGGGAAAAGAGGAGACACGCATGGCGACGCAGCAGAACGCACAGACGGCGGCCGATGCGGACCGCGCGCTCAAGGCCGCGCATCGGGCGATGTGGGCGCTGGGCGACTACCACCGATTCGCGACGAGCACGGTCTGGGAGCTCGGCCCGGTGCTCGTCGAAGCCTGCGGGATCACGGCCGGCCAGCGTGTGCTCGACGTGGCGGCGGGCACGGGAAACACGGCCATCCGCGCGGCGCAGACCGGCGCCCGGGTGGTGGCGTCGGACCTCACGCCCGAGCACTTCGAGGCGGGACGCCGCGAGGCTCAGGTGCAGGGCGTGACACTCGAGTGGAGGGAGGCGGACGCCGAGGCGCTCCCCTTCGTCGACGGGGAGTTCGACGTGGTGACCTCGTCGCTCGGTGCGATCTTCGCCCCGAACCATCGGGCAGTCGCCGATCAGCTTCTGCGCGTGTGCCGCCCCGGCGGCACGATCGGGATGATCAACTTCACGCCCGAGGGCCTGGGCGGCGACTTCTTCGGCGTGTTCGCCCCTTACATGCCGCCGCCTCCGCCCGGCGCGCTGCCGCCGGTCATGTGGGGAAGCGAAGGCCACGTCCGCGAGCTCTTCGGCGACCGCGTCGAGTACCTTCAGATGGCGCGCCGGGAGTACGTCGAGACGGCGGGGAGCCCGCGCGAGTACCTTCGGCTCTGCAAGGAGACCTTCGGACCCGCGATCGCCATCTACGAGAGCCTCGCCGGGCGGCCGGAGCAGGCCGCACTCGATCGCGACTTTCTCGAATTCGTGACGCGCTCGAATCGCGGCGCGGGCGGCGGGCGCGCGCGGTATCCCTACGAGTACCTGCTCGTGGTCGCCCGGAAACGCGGGGGATAGGAGCTCGCCTCTCCGTCTTGACGGAGGGCCGATGCGCCGCCGCGAGCTCTACGGGCAACGTGCTTTCGAGATGATCGCCAACACCGCCAAGGCCACAACGCTTCGAGGCCGAGCTTCAGGCCGCCGGCAAGATGGTCCACACCGAACGTCTGCGCCCTGATGCGGAGGCCAGCCGTGTCCGCCGCAAAACCGGCCAGCTGCTAGTGACCGATGGTCCCTTCCCGGAGACGAAGGAGGTTCTCGGCGGCTTCTACGTGATCGAGTGTGACACCCAGGACGAAGCGATCGAGTGGGCCAAGAAGATCCCGCTCCACGAAGACCGCAGCATCGAAGTCTGGCCGCTTTGGCCCAGGTGGATGCTAGAGAGGTAGTCGGTTCAGCCGCACTTCATCCCGTTCGGAAGCTTGGTACTTCGGAGTCCTCTGATAGTATTCGGCATGGCCGATCCTACATAAGTCACCTCTCGGCGGAGGGCTCACGAGTGCCGGAACCGCTCACGCACGTTCGCCAGATCTCCCACATCGCGTACGGCTTCATGGCCTCGCAGGCCCTGTTCGCCGCGTTGAACATCGGGCTCTTCGGGCATATCTCCAATGGCAAGCGGACGCTCGAGTCGCTGTGCGCCTTGACGGGAATCGCAGAGCATCGCCTCAAGACGCTGATGGCCGTACTGGTCAGCCTCGGGCTAGTCGTGCGAGAGAAAGACGGCTTCACGAATGCACCGGCCACGGAACGGTACCTGGTGCCTGGTGCCCATGCCTACTTCGGCGACTACTACCGCTTCCAGATCGATCGGCAAATCTACCACTACATGCCGCACGTGCACGCGGGCTTGGCGGGCGACCCTGGCGGCCTGGCGCACGAATCCATGGGCGGCCTGCTGGCAGACCCTCGGAACGCCCGGGATTTCTCGAAGGCCCAGCACGCGGGTTCCTTGGGCCCGGCCAAGCTGATGGCCGAGCAGATCGACCTCTCCGGCGCGGAGACACTGCTCGACGTTGCCGGCGGCACGGGCGCGTACTCGATCACGTTCTGCGAAAAGTATCCGGCGCTGAGGGCCACCATCCTCGACTTCCCCAGCGTCATCGAGGTGGCCAGGGAGTACGTCACCAATGCGGGCATGGCCGGGCGCATCGGGCTGATCGGGGGCGATGCGACCAAGACCGCCTGGCCGGAGCAGCAGACCGTGGTGCTCATGTCCTACCTGCTCAGCGCGGTCGGCGGGGGGCAGATTCCCGCGCTGCTCGATTCAGCCTGGAAGGCGCTTGCTCCGGGAGGCCGGTTGATCATCCACGACTTCATGCTGCATGAGGACCGCGAAGGCCCACTCTCCGCGGCGCTTTTCTTCCTCAGCTATCTCGCCCTGCGCACGGACCCAATTTCCTTCACCGCCGGCGAGCTCACGCCGCTCCTGTCCGCGCGGGGATTCACGCACATCTCCTCCGGGGAGATGATCCCCGAGATCACAGGCTTCATCCTCGCCCAGAAGGTCTGACGCGAAAGATCAGCGCGCGAGGTATCGAACGCGGCCAGCACGTGCATGCGCACCACGTGGAGGAACCTGGCGCCCGGACCTGACGCTCTTCGTGGAAACGAGCGGCATCCGATCTTCCGCCGCCAGCTCCGCGACGCGGCGATGAGCCTGGACGTGGGCAGCACGTGGGAGACCTCGGGTGATGGTGAGCCTCGCGCGCGAGGCACCGCGGGCGCCGATCGCCGAAGGAGCAGTGACGTCACGCCCGATCAGGTGCAGCAGGTGACCACCGAGCTATATTGCGAACGCATGGAGTCTCAGTTGGGTTCAAACCCGGCATAGGAAGCGAGCTGAGGTGATGGCTGAGCGGCAACTCAGGTAAAATGGCCTCGGAAGTGCCGGCAAGGTCCAGTCTGGAGCAGACTGCAGGCCTTCGCGTGTGAGAACCGGGCGCTCCCGATCGGTGAAGGCCAGACGATTTCGCAGCCCTTCCTTGTCGCGCTGATGACAGAGCTGCTTGATCCGAAGCCGGGGGACACCGTGCTGGAAGTGGGCACCGGCTCGGGGTATCAGGCGGCGATCCTTGCCGAGCTCATGGCGAAGGTCTACACGATCGAGATCGTGGAGCCGCTCGGCCGGCGGGCGATGCAGGTCCTCGATGAGCTCGGTTACCGGAATGTCGAGGTGCGCATCGGCGACGGCTACAATGGCTGGCCAGAAGCCGCGCCTTTCGACTCCATCGTCGTCACGGCGGCGCCGACGGACATCCCGACCTCGCTGATCTCCCAGCTCAAGCGCGGTGGCCGAATCGTGATCCCAAGCGGGGCCTCGGATCGCGCGAAGTAGCGACGAAACATTCGAGCAGACTCCAGGCCGGAAGATATAGAGTGTCGCAGCTGGCGCAAGGCTCGATCCGGGCTTGGGGTGGTGGCCCGGACCGGGGCGGTACCTGTCCGGGAGGGTCCAAACGATCAAGACATTGTCTGGGGAACGCTGCGTTGCCTGCCGCCGCGATTCGCCTCGGGCGACCGAGGCCGAGATCGCCGAGCTCACGCGCGAGATCCCTGACTGGCACCTCGTGGAACGCGACGGGATCGCTCGGCTCGAGCGAGTCTTCCACTTCCCAAGCTTTGCCGACGCGCTGGCCTTCACCAACCGGGTGGGTGCGATCGCCGAGAATGAGGGCCATCATCCGGCCCTACTCACCGAGTGGGGCCAGGTCACGGTGACCTGGTGGACCCATAAAATCCGTGGGCTCCATCGGAACGACTTCATCATGGCGGCGAAGACCGACGCCACCACATGACCTCACGGTCTCCTGAGGGACGGGTGCCGCTCACCGGGATCTGGCTGTCGGCGGAGCCCATACAGACCCCGATCGACACGCTTGTCCTGGATATGCTGGCGTCCAACCTGGCGAGCCGGGTGCTCCGCGAGGCGGAACTGGAGGAGCTGAGGCGGGGGGTAAAACTCGCCGACGTGGCCCTCGAGTATCTCGGTCTCCGGACCATCAGCGTCGATGGAGACGGAGACCCCCCGCTCAGGGTCGTAGCGTCCGACTCTCCGCGCGACCCGTGGCGCGACGCGCTGGTCCTGCCCGAAGGCGACCGACCCGTCGGCATCCTGATCAACACCGCGGACGCGGGGCCGCTCGTGCTCGTCCACGAGGTCTTCGACAAATTCCCTGAGCCCGAGAAGGAGCTGGTCCGGCGGTATGCCGCGCTGGCCATTCGTGGCGAGCCGCACGAGGCCATCGTGGCCGCCCTGCGCACCGGAGTCGGAGAAGCCGGATTCACAAAAGGGCTAAGTGCGGTGAGACGCACCGTTCGGCTGCTCGACCCGACCGTCCTGTTCAGCCCTGACGGTGCCACCCGCGTCCAGCTCGGCAGCTTGTCGCGCACAACGAAGGACATCCTGCGTGAAGGACTCCAGGGCGACCATCTGTTCATCCTGCCGGCGAGCTTGTTCGAGGGCAGGACCAACTACGCCGACATCGAGTTCCTGGTCTATCTCAACTTCTTCCTGCGCCAGCAGGCGCGCACGCGCATCGCCGGCACTGCCCGGCAATGGGACATCCTCCATCGGCTGCTCACTCTCACGCTGTTCGGCCTCTTCGATCCGGCAGCGGCGGAGCCGCCGTCCTTCGAGAAGCTTGCCGAGACGTACGGCGTCGAGTCGCGCGAGACGTACCACTTCCTGCGCGCCGCCCATGAGCTCTATGCCGCGCGCCAAGATAGCAGCCCGGAGAGCCCGCTCCTCGGCGTCGACGCGTACGTGGACTTCTTCACTCTCGACGGCGAGGCAACCGTCATCTGGTTGCCGTCGGCGGAGGTGCGCGTGGCGCGGTCCGGGCGCGGGTTCGACGTTCGCATCGCCCAGCCGGACGGTCAGTCGAGCGAGAAGAACCTGGAGGTGGGGACGCCGCCGCGTCTGCTCCGGCCCGTCCCCGCCGAGCTCCGCGAGGCGATTCAGTTCGCGAGCGACCGGCCGCGATTCGGGGTCACACCGCTCGGCACCAGCCACGGCTTCGACGCGAGTGGCGACTTTACGAGCTTCATCATCTGGATCGACGGCAAGGGCATCCTCGTCGATCCATCCTCCGAAGCGCTCGCCTACCTCGACCAGATGGGCGTCGCGCCGGCAGACGTGCTGTACGTGTTCCTGACTCACGTCCACGCTGACCACGACGGTGGGCTCGTCGAGAAGCTGGTGGGCGGCAGCCCGACGAAGGTGATCGCTTCGGATCCAGTCTTCCGCGCGTTCGTCGAGAAGGCGCGACTCGTCACCGGACGCGACTTCGAGAGCGAGCGCCTGGTGACCCACATCTCCGCGAACCCGGGCCATCGAGTGCGGATCGAGGTGACCGGCGACTACGCGGAGCTCGAGACCCGCTGGAACCTCCATCCGATCCCGACGAATGGCTTCAAGCTCACGTTCGGCGGGCGGACGTTCGGCTACTCGGGAGACACCCAGTACGATCCTCCGACACTCGAAGATCTCCGGCGCCGCGGGATGCTGGCGGAGCCGCACTTCCAGGACCTGATGTACTTCTTCTGGACACCGGACGGAAAACCCACCGTCGACCTTCTCTACCACGAGGCCGGTATCCCACCCATCCACACCGACAAGAAAGCCCTGCGCGCCCTGACCGACGCCATCACCGACAAGATGTCCCTGGTCCACATTGCGGACAAGGACGTGCCCCGAGGCTTCGCGCCTGGCAAGCCACGCCTCTTCGCGACCCAGGTACTCCTGCCGATGACGCCGCGCTCGCGGGGGCGCGTGCTGCTCGGGGCGATGCGGCACGTGGCCTACCTGTACGACATGCCGTCCACCACGCTCGAGACGCTCCTCCACGGCGCAGAGATCGTTACCAACTTCCCGGACGAGGTCATCATTCGGCAGGGGCCGGTCGCGCCCGGGGAACCCATGCATTTCCAGATTGTCGCCGACGGACGGGTGAGCGTACGCGACGGCCGCCGTGTCGTCACGACGCTGAGCAGGGGTGACACCTTCGGCGAATGGGGCATCGGCTCTCAGCGGGGTTTCCGCACGGCGGACGTCGTGGCCGACCGCCCCACCCAGGCGATCCGACTCAGCGAAGAGCAGTACCACTGGTTGGTCGGGAAGCACCCGGTGATCCAGGAGCGAATCAACAAGATGAGGAGCCTGCTCCCACGGCTAGAACTCGCCCAGGAGCGTGCCCGACTCAAGGCCGCGCTGGATCCTGGGGCCTGGAGCGTCATCGAGCACATGACCGCGGGTCAGCTCTCCGGCTTCGCTATCTTCAGCCTGGTCAAGGAGTTCAAGCAAGGTCATCATGTCTTCGTCGAGAAAGACAGGGCCGACGGGTTCTACGTCCTCCTGTCGGGTCACCTCGCGGTCCGGGCCGAGGGCCGGTTCACCAGCGAACTGAGCGAGGGTGACGTCTTCGGAGAAATGGGCTTGGTGGAAGGCGCCACTCGCGAGGCCAGCGTCACCGTCGCCTCAGCCGATGCCGAGGTTCTCTTCATCAGCAGGCAGAGCTTCCAGGACCTCTTGCAGACGATGCCAGCCTTCGTCGGAGGGATCTGGGAGACTGTGGCCGGCCACCGCGACCTGATTCCTCGACCCTAGCTCGCGGCTTCTCCACACGCCAGCCGCCTTGACACCGGCGAGCTTCGCCCCCTACGCTCGGGCCTCACCGCGGCGGCAGGCGACGCGGCCGCGAGGAGGCCAAATGGCGGAGACGATGCTGGTGGGAGTCGACGTCGGCGGGACCTTCACCGACCTCGTGCTCGTCGACGAGGCGTCGGGCGCGGTGCGTGTGGCCAAGGTGATGACCACCGTGGCCAACCAGGCCGCCGGCGTCGTGGCCGCCCTCGGCGAGGCCGCGGCGGCCGCCGCCGAGCTCAAGGTGATCGTGCACGGCACCACTACCGCCACCAATGCGCTGCTCGAGCGCAAGGGCGCGCGCACCGGGCTCGTCACCACCCGCGGTTTCCGCGACGTCCTCGAGCTGGGCCGGCGCACCCGCCCCACGCCCTACGGGCTCAAGGGCAGCTTCGAGCCGCTGATCCCGCGCGACCTGCGCCTCGAGGTCGACGAGCGGGTCGACGCCGAGGGCGAGGTGGTCGTCCCCCTCGCCGAAGACCAGGTCGAGCGCGCGGTGGAGCGGCTCCGGGCCCTGGGCGTGGAGGCGCTGGTCATCCACTTCATCCATTCGTACCTGAACGACGCCCACGAGCGGCGCGCCCGCGAGATCGCCGTCGCCCGCTGGCCCAACCCCTACGTCACGGTGGGCGCCGAGCTCTTGCCCGAGTACCGCGAGTTTGAGCGGGGGACGACGGCGGCGATCAATGGCTTCGTGCAGCCGGTGATCGATCGCTACCTGCGCACGCTGGCCGCGGACCTCGCCCGGCAGGGCTACCGCCGCGAGCTGCTGATCATGCAGGGCAACGGCGGGACCATGTCGGTCGACGTCGCGGCTCGGCATGCGGTGAGCACGCTGATGTCCGGGCCCGCTGCCGGGGTGAAGGCCGCCGCGTACACCGCGCTGGCCGCCGGGCATCGGAACATCATCAGCTGCGACATGGGCGGGACGAGCTTCGACGTGGGCGTGATCCGCGACGGGCGGCCCGCGCTGACCGCCGACAAGGAGATGGGCTACGGCCTACCGGTGCGCGTGCCGATGATCGACATCCATACCATCGGCGCGGGGGGCGGCTCGATCGCCCGCGTGAACGCGGGAGGCATCCTGCAGGTGGGACCGGAGAGCGCCGGCGCCGACCCCGGCTCCATCTGCTAC
>Ga0126382_10000290_pt1 | contig 19037 bp, 24 predicted proteins | sample PanSoiMetPlot_30_FD_92548 | JGI IMG/M metagenome (GOLD analysis project Ga0126382, IMG submission 92548) | Tropical forest soil microbial communities from Panama - MetaG Plot_30 | ecosystem: Environmental > Terrestrial > Soil > Tropical forest > Bulk soil | place: Panama | collected 2016-02-17
ACCCTCGCTTGCTGTGTGGGGGCGAGGGGTTGGGCATGAGTGTTCATCTCGTCGTTCGCGGCCCCCATGGAAAACAAAGGGCTTTCCCCGAAGTGCTGCTCGATCAAGAGCGGAAGGCTAAACGCCGCGCCCAAGCGGACGGTTCGAAATGGCAAACGCCGCATGAACGCGGCGTTGCCGCCGGTCCCTAGCCCCGAGCCGGCGCGGGACCCGGTGCGTGAAGGCCTCGCCGCCGCAGGCGGTGAGGGTCTGCGCGCGGCCAAATTCCCTCCAGTTTCTTTCGCAGAAAAAAACTGGAGGGCCCGGGCAGGCATCGGGCCCTCCAGTAAGCGCTCCCGCAGGCCGTGCTGGCAACGGCTGCAGCGCGGGAGCGCGGCCCCCAGGGGTCAGGGGCCTTCCGGGACGGTCAGCTCGATGGCTGCCGCCCAAGCTTGACGTTGAGCTTCAATTGCTTGGTGCCTCGATAGACAACGAGTGAGATCGACTGTCCGGGCTGCTTCGCCGAGATCAGGTCGCGAAGCTGGTCGACAGAGGTAAGAGGGACCCCGTCCGCCGAAAGAATCAGGTCACCGCCGATCGGCCAGCTCTCGCCGGACACGACGGCGGTGTTCGTGCCCGCGCGAAGCCCGGCAGCAGCCGCACCACTGCCGGGCTGCACGGTTGCGACCAGCAAGCCGCTCCTTGAGGGGAGCCTGAAAAGATGTGCGATCCGCGGCGTCACCGGCTTCGCGGTAATGCCGATGAAGGCGTGCTCGACCTTGCCTTCCTTGATCAGCTGGGCAACGACCGTCCGGACGGTATTGATCGGGATCGCGAAGCCGATGCCGATGTTGCCGTCGCTGCCGGAGTTACCGGTGGCAATCTGGGCTGCGACTCCGACTACTTGGCCGCCCGAGGTGATCAGAGGCCCGCCTGAGTTGCCGTGGTTGATCGGCGCGTCCGTCTGGATGACGTGATCGATCGGATACTGGTTCGGAGCGGTGATCGCGCGCTGGACGGCGCTGACGATCCCGGCCGTCACCGAGCGGTCGTAACCGAGCGGGTTGCCGATTGCGACCACCGAATCCCCCACGTGGACGTTGTCGGAGTTCCCGAACGCCAGCGGTGTCAGGGCGCGCGACCGCGCATCGATCTGGAGCACTGCGAGATCGGTCGACGGGTCGGATCCGATGACCCGCGCCTTCATGTTGTCGCTATTCGAGAAACTGACCTCGACCGACCGAGCACCGGCGATGACGTGATAGTTCGTGACGATGTGGCCGGCCTTGTCCATTACGAACCCCGAGCCGAGCGCCTTCTGGGTCTGCGTCTGAGGGACGCCGAAGTTGAAGAACGGATCCGGGTTCGTCCGGATCACCTGAGTCGACGTCACCTGGACGACACCCGGGGCGTCGCGGCGGAAGATGTCGTTGATCGTCAGCGCCCTGCCGCGGCGCGAGCTCTCGAACGAGGTCGGAGAGTTCCCGCCCAGCGCCGGCTGGATCTGGCGCACGGTCGTCGTCGTGCTGCCGACACCCAGCGCCGAGGCGCCGAGAAGCGCAACGGCCCCTCCGAGCACACTTGCCGCGACGAGCGCGGCGACCGGCAAAAAATGCCCCCGTGAGCTCACGGTCCGCGTTATAACTCCGCTCCGTTGCAGCCCCGTTAAGCGCGCTTTGCGCCTGTGTTAAGGCGACGTCGGGCGGCGGAAACAGGCCACAATGGCGCGATGAAGGCACCCGTCACCGTCGCCTGTGTCCAGGCCGAGCCCGTCATCCTCGACCGCGACGCGACGATCGAGAAGCTCGGCAGCCTCGCTGCTGAGACAGCCGGCAACGGCGCTAAGTTGCTCGTCTTCCCCGAGTCCTTCATCCCCGCCTACCCGTCGTCCGTCTGGGCGCGCGCCCTGGCGGGCTGGGCCGAGCCGGGAGCCAAGGAGGCCTTCGCCCTGCTCGCGCGTCAGGCGCTCGAGATTCCGAGTGAGGCCGCCGACCGACTGGCAGAGATCGCCCGCGAGAACGAGGTCTGGCTCGTGACCGGGGTCACCGAGCGGGACCCCGAGCGCCCAGGGACGCTCTACAACACTCTGCTCTACCACGCCCCCGACGGCTCGCTCGCCCTCAAGCACCGCAAGCTGGTTCCGACCAACCACGAACGGCTCGTCTGGGGCCAGGGCGACGGCGAAGGCCTGCGGGCGATCGAGACCGGCATCGGCAGGCTCGGCGGCCTGATCTGCTGGGAGAACTACATGCCGCTGGCGCGCTTCTCGCTCTACGAGTCCGGGGTCGAGATCTACATCGCCTCGACGGCCGACGACGGGGACAGCTGGCAACCCACACTGATCCACATCGCCCGAGAGGCGCGCGCGTTCGTCATCAGCCCGAGCCACTTCCAGCGCGCTTCCTCCTACCCCGAGGACTTTTCCCTCGCGAAGCTGCTCGAGGGGATCGACCTGGTGGGACGCGGCGGCAGCGCCATCCTCACTCCCGATGGCTCGTATCTCGCTGGGCCGCTGTACGGCGAGGAGGGGATCCTTTACGCCGAGCTCGACCCGGCCCGGCTCGATGAGGAGCGGCAGCGCTTCGACCCGGCAGGCCACTACCACCGGCCGGACGTGCTCGGCTTGCGAGTTTCGCCGAATCCGGGCTAGGCCAGCCGACGCACGGGAAGCGGCTCCTCGCCGTCGACGGTAATGCGAAAGGCGCCCGCGCCTTCGCGAACGCTGACCACTTCCGCGAGGTCTGTCCCCTCGTAGTGCACGCCTACCCCATCGTCCGCGGCCACTCCCGGCGCGAACCCCTCGGCGACGAGCCTGGTGTAGACCGGCCGCCTGAGCTCCTCGCCGTCGTAATGAGGGCAGGCGCTGCCGCCAAGAAACCCGAGCAAGTTGCTCATCCCCTCGAGCTGCGGGCCGAAAGAGTCGGTCACCCCGGCCTCGAACCAGCAGATCATCCCCGCGCTCCAGCCGCTCAGAACGATTCCAGCCTCCCACGCGTCCCAGAGGATTTGGTCGAAGCCATGGGCGCGCCAGATCGCGAGCATGTTCGCCGTGTTGCCACCGCCGACAAAGATCACGTCATGCGCGAGCGCGAAGCCGCTCAGGTCTTCCGGCGGCCACGGAAAGAACGGCAGGTACGACGGGCGAGCCTCGTCCGGGAGGAGGCCGTAGAAGCGAAGCACCGAGGAGTCGTCGTCTCCGGCAGCCGTGGGCACGAGGCAGATCGTCGGCGCAGCCTTACCGGCAAGCCCGACCACGTGGGCAAGCAATCGTCGCGTCTCCTCGTCGGTCGACCCGGAGCCGCCGAGGGCGACGATGTTTCGCTCAGCCATCAGGAAAACGACTTTACGTGAAGGATTTTGCGCCGCCGGGTTGCAGTTTCACCAAGTACGAGCCAACCTCTGAGTATCGACGCCTGACCCGTCGTGAGCGCCATAACCGAGACCGCCGCCAAAACGGTCCTCATCTGCGAGGACGACACGAACCTACGCACTCTCGTTCGCCTTGCGCTGGGCGAGCAGGGTTATCGCTTCCTCGAAGCGCCCGACGGCCCGAGCGGCCTCGAGCTCGCGCGGAGAACGCGGCCGGACCTGATCGTGCTCGACCTGATGCTCCCCGGCCGCAGTGGGCTCGACGTGCTCCGCGAACTCCGCGGTGGCGTTGACTTCAAGGACACGCCTGTGATCGTGATCAGCGCCTGGTCGTTCTCCGACGAAGCCGCGGCGGAGGCCGGCGCGGATCGCTTCGTCGCCAAGCCCTTCGACCCCGACGAGCTCCGCGACGCCGCGATCGAGCTGCTCGAGGACGATCGTGTTGCGGATTGAGCGCCTGCCGAGGTCGCTCTCGGGGCGGCTGGTCGTCGGCAGCGCCGTGCTCGCGCTGCTCGTCGCGGTCGCTTTCGGCGTGCTCGTCTTTGCGGTAACGACGCTCGACGACGCGACGAAGCGGGAGCGGCACGCGAAGGCCGTGAGCGCCGAGACCCTTCAGCTCGAGCGCCTTGTGCTCGACCTCGACACGGGCCTGCGCGGCTTCGTCCTATCGGGCCGAAAGGACCTGCTCGCCCCCTGGACGAGCGCCATGGCCGCGCTGCCCGAACAGAAACGGAAGTTCCTCGAGCTCGCCTCGACGACCGCGGACGAACAGCGCCGCGCCAGGGCCCTCGTGACCTCGATCGACGAGTACGCCACCGACTATGCGGTGCCCGTCGTCGACATCGCGCGGACGAGCCCGGCCGCGGCGCGACAAGAGGTCGTCAGCGTGGAAGGAGCAAGCCAGCTCCAGGCCGTCCGTAACGTCTTCGCGGACTTTCTCTCGAAGGAGAGCGCGCTCGCCGCCACGCGGACGTCCGCCGCGCAGCGCCGGTCAGACGAGGCGATCGCAGCGGCGGTCACCGGCCTGATCGCCTCGGCGCTGCTGATCGTTGGCTTCGGCCTGTACCTCGCGCGGTCGATCGCGCGGCCCGCCCGTGAGGTCGCGGAAGGCGCCACGCGATTGGCAGGAGGCGACCTGTCGACCCGCCTCGTGCCCGGCGGCGTCGGCGAGATCGAGGAGCTGACCCGCGCATTCAACGAGATGGCCGAGCGGCTCGAGTCGAGCCGTCGCGAGCTCGAGGAACAGAACGAACGGCTCCGCGAGAGCGAGCAGGCGAAGTCCGAGCTGGTCAGCATCGTCGCCCACGAGTTGAGGACGCCGCTGGCGAGCGTGCTGGGGTTCACGTCGGTCCTGCTCCAGCGAGAAGTGACCGCCGATCAGCGGCGCGAGTACCTCGGGATCATCCAGGCGCAGGCTCACCGGCTTGCCGCGCTCGTCAACGACTTCCTCGACGTCCAGCATCTCGAAGAGGGCAGGCTGTCCATGGCAAAGGAGCTGGTCGACGTCGGCTCGGTCGTCCGCGAGCAGACGGAGCTCTTCGCCGGCCAGAGCCCCAAGCACCTGCTCGACGTGTCGCTGCCGCCGACGCCGCTGCCGGTTCGCGGCGACTCGAACCGCCTGGCCCAGGTGGTCGCGAATCTGCTCTCGAACGCAATCAAGTACTCCCCGAGCGGCGGCGTCGTCCGCGTCGCGGGTAAACAAACGGATCACGTCATTCGGGTCAGCATCCAGGACGAAGGTGTCGGCATCCCGGCCGAGCTGCAGCAGGACATCTTCGGCAAATTCGTCCGCGGTCATGCGACCGCGAACGGGATCGAAGGAAGCGGCCTCGGCCTGGCGATCTCTCGGTCGCTCGTCGAGGCTCACGGTGGGAGAATCGACTTCGAAAGCGCGAAGGGTAGAGGCTCGACCTTCTGGTTCGAGCTCCCCAGTGCGTCACCGGATTAGAGGACAGGAAAGGAAGGAGAAACCACATGCCCAGTACCTCACGGCTGCTGACGGCGGCCGTCATCCTCGGAGGACTTATCGCCTACGGAAGCCTGGAATCGACCGCCGCCACCGGCCCCGAGTTCATCCGGATCACCGACCGGCAGTTCAGCTACACGCGGGTCGACGTCGGGCGCCCCGGGCTCAGCCCGGGCGACCAGGAGCTCATCTTCGTCAAGCTCTTCAACCGCAGGATCACGCCGAAGCCGATCGGCACCGGTGAGTATGTCTGCACGTTCACGAGGGGCCTCTGGCGCACCTGCACGTTCACGGTCAGCCTCCCGCGAGGAGAGCTCGTTGCCACCGGGACCGTCCGTTTCCGCCAGTTTTACGACCTCGCCATCACCGGAGGCACGCGCCTGTACAACGACGCCCGCGGAACGCTGACGATCACGCGCACCACCGGCCGCCCCCGCGCGATCCGCGAGCTCCTCTACTTCCGGCTCTCCGGCTGACAACCGACGACGCTACTGCGCCAGGGCGCCGAGCTTGTAGCCCTTCTTCTTCATGTCGTTCGTGGCGTCGCGGACGTTCACAAGCGCATGTGAGCCCTGGAGCTCGGCGAACGACTTCTGCAAGAGGCTGACGTCTTGCTTCTCCGCCGCCTTGCGGAAGGACTCGAGCTCGTCGGCAAACTTGTTCAGGCCCTTCACGACGGTGTCGTTGTCCTTCTCGATGTCTTTCGGCGCCTTGATGTTGCCGAGATCGTTCGCAGCCTGCTGAAGCTGCGTTTCCCCGACCTTGAGCTTGGCCGCAAGCTCCTTCAGCGACTTGGGCGTCGTGACGAGCGGCTGGATCCCCTCGCTGATCTTCCGGCTGTCGGCCCGAAAATGCTGTTCGTACTCGGACTTTGTGACCCGGTCTCCGCCCCCTCCACCCCCGCAGCCGGCAACGGCAAGCGAGAAGACGAGGGCCGCTAGAGTTGCGACGCCGCGGTGCCTCACTTTGCAGAGGCTGAGAGAAGACGCGTTGAACCTGCTCTGGATCATGCCAGCGGAGGGAGCGTAGCCTGATCGACAACAAGACACCGAGTTGGGGCATCGAGCCGGTTCCGAAGCGCCTGCAGGTGCTCGGGCTGCTCGACACGACGCTGCTCTGGGGCAACCTCTCGGTGAGCCTGCTGGTGATCGTGCTCGGGGCCGTGCTCGTGCCGGCGCTCTCGCTCCCGGACGCGTTGATCGCGATTGTCGTCGGCGCCGTGGCCGGGAACCTGCTGCTCGGGCTGGCGGGCCTGATCGGGGCCGATGCGCGCGTCCCCGGGATGGTGGTGCTTCGAGCGCCGCTCGGGCGGCGCGGCTCCTACGCCCCGACGGTCCTCAACGTGGCGCAGAACCTGGGCTGGTCGACCTTCGAGCTGATCGTGATCTCAACAGCGGCTGCGGCACTGTCGGAGAAGCTCTTCGGCTTTGAGGAGCGCTGGCTATGGGCCTTGCTGTTCGGCCTGATCGCCGTCGGCCTCGCGCTGCTCGGCCCGATCGGCTTCGTGCGCCGGTACGTGCGGAAGTTCGCCGTCTGGGCGGTGCTGGCCTCGCTCGTGTACCTGACGTGGTGGGCGCTCGACAAGTCGAACCTGCATGCGTTCTGGCATGCGCCGGGGCAGGGTGGGCTCTCGCTCGGCTCAGGGATCGACGTCGTCATCGGCAGCATCGTCTCTTGGACGCCGCTCGCGGCCGACTACACCCGTTTCTCCCGCGACCGGCGGAGCGCGTTCTGGGGAACCGGCGTCGGCTACTTCGTCCCGACGCTCTGGTGCTTCGGACTGGGCGTCCTCCTCGTGCTCTCACGCAACATCACCGACGCGGCCGATCTTCCGGCAGCCGTCGCAGCAGGCGGCGCGGTCAGCGCCTTCGCCCTGCTCGCGCTGACGGTCGACGAATCGGACGAGGCCTTTGCCGACATCTACTCGACGGCCGTCTCGATTCAGAACGTCCTGCCGAGGCTGCCACAGAAGCTGCTGATCGTTGCCGTCTCAGCGGTGGCAACGGTCGGCGCAATCGTGATCGACCTGCGCTCCTACCAGTCGTTCCTGCTCCTGCTCGGCTCGGTCTTCGTGCCACTGTTCGGTGTCCTGCTCGCCGATTGGCTGCTGGCCGGCGCGCACTACACCGAACGCGACTTCTTCTCAGGCCCGGCCGTCCGTCCGCTGCAGCTCGGCGCCTGGCTCTTCGGCTTCGCGCTCTACCAGTGGCTCTCGCCGCAAGGGCCCTCCTGGTGGACCGACGCCGTCTCGCATCTCCATCCGGGGCACGCGACCTGGACGGCATCGCTGCCGAGCTTCGCCGCGGCCTTCGTGCTCGCCACGATCGCAGGTCTGCTCCTACCGCGAGAAGATGTCCGACATGAGCGTCGCGGTAGTCGGGAACCTCTCCCTCGACCTCGTTGACGGCGGGCCGCCTCGCGTAGGCGGGCCGCCGTACTACGCAGCGCAGGCGCTGGCTGCACTCGGCGCGCCCGCGCTCGTTCGAGTGAAGACCTCCGAAGCCGACCGGCCGCGGGTGCTGCCGCCCCTCGAGGCGCTCGGGCTCTCGGTCGAGTGGCGGCCGGGAGACGCTACGGCGACGTACGCGTTCTCATATGACGGCGACCTCAGGTCGATGGACGTGCTCGAGCTCGGCTCGCGCTGGTCCGCTGAGGACGTCGCAGGCGTCGATGCCGACTGGGTCCACGTCGGAGCCTTGTTTCACGGTGAGTTTCCGGCCGACACGCTCATGGCTCTGACCAGCGGCGGCGCCCGGCTCTCGTTCGACGGCCAGGGGCTGGTCAGGCCGGCCCGGTCGGGACCGCTCGAGCTCGAGCCGGACGCCGACCTCTCTCTGCTCGGCCAGGTCACCGCGCTGAAGCTGTCCGAGGAGGAAGCGTTCGCGCTTACGGGTGGCGTCGACGAGCAGTCGCTGTCGGAGCTCGGCGTGCCCGAGGTCGTCGTCACGCTCGGCTCGCACGGCAGCATGCTTGTCGCCGAGCGCGGACTCGTCCGTATCCCGGCCGACCCGCTCGACGTCGAGCCGACAGGCGCCGGAGACGCGTTCGCGGCGGCCTACGTCCACGGGAGAAGCCTCGGCATGGACCCGCGACCGGCGGCCGAGAGCGCGACGCGGCTCGTCCACGACCTGCTGGCGAGTCGGCGATGAACGTCGCCGTCGAGACCACCGACGGCGTCTACACGATCGATGCAGAAACCGATGGGGTCGTCGACTTCGTCGCCGGCGCCGAGCTTTCCGAAGCACCGGAGCCACGGGTGGAGCTCCCGCTGTTGATCGCGGCGGCGCAGGAAGGCTCCACGGTGGTCGCGATTCTGGACCGCCGCCCGCCGCTTGCGATCTCGCACGACGCCGGCAGCAGCTGGCACGAAGCAGGCGGAGGGCTTCCGCCAGGACGCGCGGTCGCGATCGCCGAGAGCACCCCGGATCTGATTGCGTACGGGACGGCGCATCGCGTCTACGTCTCCCGAGACGGAGGCCGGTTCTGGCGGTCGCTCGAGCCGGAGCTGCCCGAGATCAGGCGCGTTGCCTGGCTAATGATCTAGATCACAAGCGAAACTCACCCCGAGCCACGATCACCGCCGAGCCACCGACCTCGATCAGCTCGGGCTCGTCCGGGGTGCCGTCGGCGCGAGCAAAGAGCTTCGACGGACGCCCGATCTCGGCGCCCTGCGAGATCTCGATCTCCTCGCCGAACGGGATCCGGCCGTGACGCGCGAGGTGAAAGGCCAGCGGCCCGGCGGCCGAACCGGTGGCTGGATCCTCCGACACGCCGCCTGAGGGCGCGAACATGCGCGTCTTCCAGTGCGCGTCCGATCCCGCAAAGCAGTTGATCCCGACTACATTCGGCAGCAGGGTGAGCCGGCTGAGATCGGGCCGCAAGCCGGCAACCTCGTCCACGGTCGCAAAGCCGACGTAGACGTGCTTGACGCCGTTGTCGTACAGCTCGACCGGCAGCTCGGACCGTTCGAGCCCGAGCGCCGAGAGCAGCTCCGACTCGGCCTCGTAGGGACGCACGGTCGGCAGGGGCTGCACCATGCGGCCGAACACGATCCGGTTCTCGTCGCGCTCCAACCTGACGGCCACGATTCCCGCGAGCGTCTCGAGCCGGATCTCGGCAAGCTGCAGCGGCCCGGCGAGTACCCACGCGGTCCCCAGTGTCGGATGCCCCGCAAACTCCATCTCGAAGACGGGGTTGAAGATCCTCATCCTTGCGTGGCCGCCTTCCTCGGCGGGCAGCACAAAGGTCGACTCGGAGTAGTTGATCTCGCGCGCGAGGGCCTGCATCGTCTCGCTCTCGAGCCCGCGAGCGTCCGTGAAGACGGCGAGCTGATTGCCCTGAAGCGGCGTGTCGGTGAAAACGTCGCAGACGACATAGCGGTAATCGGCCATCCCGCGATCGTTGCAAAACTCGCACGGCCGGCGGGAAAGTCCCGGCCGGAAAGGCGACCCCGGCGACCTACGTGGCCTCGTCCAATTCCAACACGGCAGTCTCGACCGGGGCAGTCACCGCGAAAGGTCTCGGCCGACGACTCCGCGTGGTCGACGGGCGCGACGGTGGGTGCCGCTGTCGCCGGAGCGATCCTCGCGCTCACGGTAGTGGGATTCGCCGTCCGGTCGCGCCGAGGTCCGACAGTCGCGACCTAGCAACGAACGCGACGGAGCCCGGGCGCCCCTCGCGCTCCGTCCCCGCTCCTGGCCGAGCTAGGCTTGCTTGCAGGATGGCGGCGAAGAAGTCCGTGCAGCTATCAGGCATCGTCGTCGCCGAATCGGCGATCAGCTCAATCGATCCCGACAAGGGCGTGCTGATGTACCGGGGCTACGACATCGCCGACCTCGCGGAGCATTCGACTTACGAGGAGACGGCACTCCTGCTCCTCGACGGCGATCTGCCTTCGTCCGAGTGGCTGGCCGGCTTCGAGAGCGAGCTCGCCGAGGGCGACCTTCCGGGAGCCGCCGAAGAGGTGATCGACCGTTCCGCGGGCGAGGCGGCGCCGATGGAGATGCTCCGCACGGCAGTCTCGACGCTGTCCTCTTCACGCCCGTCTTCACGGCCAGCCGGGTCGCGGGCTGGTCGGCGCATGTGCTCGAGCAGCAGGCCGAAAACAGGATCATCCGCCCGTCCGCCGAGTACGTTGGGGCGCCACCGCGCGAGTTCCCGGCACGCGAGCACGCCTGAGCACTAGTGCGTCTGTTTCTGATCCGCCACGCGGACGCCGAGTCGGGTGAGCCCGACGAGCTTCGCGCGCTCAGTCCCGAGGGCCGGGAGCAAGCTCGAGCGCTGGGGAAGCAGCTCGCCGGCGAGGGTGTTCGGCCGGACGCGCTTTTGACCAGCCCGCTGCTGCGGGCGCGGGAGACCGGTGAGGCGCTGGCGGATGCGTTGGGTTGCACGAGCGAGCCGAGCGAGGCGCTCGCCCCGGGAGCGGACGCCGCGACTCTCCGCTCGGCGGTCGAGGGGCGCGGGGAGACAGTCATCGTCGTCGGCCACCAGCCGGACTGCAGCCAGATTGCCGCCGAGATCGGTGACGGCACCGAGCCACGCTTCCCGCCGGCCGGAATGGTCGAGTTGCTGCTCCCCGAGCCAAGCACCAGCTAGATTCGGCCACCGTGACCCCGGTCGTCAGCGTCCGCGGCCTGACGAAGTCGTACGACGACTTCGAAGCGCTGAACGGCATCGAGTTCGAGATCAACGCCGGCGAGGTCTTCGGTCTGCTCGGTCCTAACGGCGCCGGGAAAACGACGACGATCGAGATCCTCGAGGGCTATCGACGTCGTGACGCCGGCGAGGTGGAGGTGCTCGGCGCCGATCCCGAGACCGCCGGCCTCGGCTGGCGCGGGCGAATCGGCGTCGTGCTGCAGTCCTCGGCCATGTACGAGAACCTGACCGTCGCCGAGCAGCTCGCTCAGTTCGCCGGTTACTACGAGCATCCACGCCCGGTGGACGACGTGATCGAGTTGATTGGGCTCGAGGAGAAACGCGACACTCGCGCCCGTCGGCTCTCCGGCGGCCAGCGCCGGCGGCTCGATCTCGGCCTTGCGCTGATCGGCGACCCCGAGCTGATCTTTCTCGACGAGCCGACGACCGGCTTCGACCCGGGCGCGCGGCGCCGCGCCTGGGAGACGATCCGCTCGCTCAGCAGCCTCGGCAAGACGATCCTGCTGACCACGCACTACCTGGACGAGGTCGAGCAGCTCGCCGACCGCCTTGCCGTCCTGCGCGAGGGGCGGATCGTCGCCTCGGGCACCGTGCAGGAGTTGGTCGCCGGCACGCCCGCAACCGAGATCCGGTACCGCCGAAACGGCGAGTTCGTCGTCCTCGAGACGGACGAGCCGACGCGCGTCCTGCACGAGCTGACGGAGGCGGCGATTCGGCGCGGAGAGGAGCTCGAAGGGCTCGAGGTGCGTAGGCCCAGCCTCGAGGAGGTCTATCTCTCTCTCACGCAGGAGGACAAGTGAGACTTCTCGGCCACGAGTTCCGCAGCCAGCTGCGGCTCTATGGGCGCAGCCGCGAGCTTGCCTTCTTCACCTTCGTCCTACCGCTGATCATCTTCTTCCTGCTCGGCTCCGTGTACGGAAACGACCGAATCAAGTCGCAGGGCAACATCCGCGCCGCCGACTATCTGCTCGCCGGGATGCTCGGCTACGGCGCAATCGCGACGGGCTTCGCCGGGCTGTCCATCATGCTGGTAATCCGGCGCGAGTCGGGGATCCTGAAACGGGTGCGGGCGACGCCGTTGCCCGCGTGGGCCTACGTGGTCGCGCTGCTCTGCACCGTGCTGGTCGCGTTCTCGCTCGAGGCGATCTGCCTGATCGCGATCGGCCGCATCTTCTTCGATACGCACATCCACAACCTGTTCTCGCTCGCGCTGGCGTTGCTGCTCGGTGCCGCGGCCTTCACGGCCCTCGGGCTTGCGCTGACGACTTTCATAAAATCGTCGGAGGGCTCCTCGGCAGTGGTTAATGCGATCTACCTGCCGGTCTCGTTTCTCTCGGGGGCGTTCTTCTCGCCCCATTCGTTCCCGGCGGCGCTGAAGGCGATCGCGAACGCGCTACCCCTCGTCTACCTGATCCGGCTCGTCCGCGACATCGCCATCCATAACCAGCAGATCTGGAACCGGCCCGAAGACGTGGCGGTGGTCGCAGCCTGGGGATTGGCCGGAGCGATCATCGCGGCCCGCCGTTTTCGCTGGGAGCCGCAGGAAGGTTAAGTTTCGCGCGGGCGGGCACATACGGTTTTCGATGGAGAAAGAACCGGAAGTTGCCTTCTACGAACGGCATCCCGAGCCGCCCGGGCTCGAAGTCCGCGTCAACTTCAGCATCTTCGCCGGCCGCGCAGCGACCCCGGCCGAGATCGACGAGCTGGCCCACGCGCTGCTGAGGAAGGTGGGCGAGATCACGATCATTGCCGAGCATCGCCATGAGGTCGGCGAGGACTCTGAGGCCTCGCTCCACCAGGTCCGGATCGACGTCGACCCCGAGCACATCCCGGAGGACGAGCATGAAGCCGACGTGCTGGCGGGCCGAATCGTCGAGGCGGCCGAGTTGTGGGCGCGCAACTGCGTCGCCGACCGGCGCGTCGAGATCGCCGAGTCCTAGGTATCTGCGGCCCGCTGCTCCGCGAGCCACGCCTTAGCGACCCGCTTCTGCGCGCGCGTGAGCCAGGCCTCGGCGACGAGGTCGAACAGCTCCTCGCGATCGAGCTTCGCGAGGTCGGGGATGCGGACGAGCACCGCGGGGTAACCGTTGAAGTGTGGGGTCGTGAAGTAGATGCCCCGGTCGTCGGAGAGGATCAACTCCTTCACGTCCAGGTCTTCGACGCGGAACATCAAAACGTCGTCGAGCCGTTCGCCCGTTTTCGGGTCGACGGCATCGGGACGGCGACTGCGCTGAAGGCAGAACCGCTTGCCGTGGACGAGATATGAGGGACGGCCGTCCTCGGAAACCTCTTTCGTTGCCTGGGGCAGGGCTAGCGCGAGCTCGTCGAGGTCGGCCATTGTCGCCATAGAACGAGTCTACGACCGGGGCGCCGTCAATCATTCCAAGACAATGCGAGTCAGGATGCGGAGTCCGATCAGCCGGGTCGAAGCGGTCACGCAGCGCGGTCACGCGTGGGTCGAGCGACAGGATCGAGCCTCGCCGCAGGGCGTGGTGATCGGAGGCTGGCGGCACTACCGAGCGATCGAGGGACCGCTCCAGTCGGCGTTGCTCTCCCTCTACGTGCTCGTGGCCGTCCTCCCCGCGCTGCTCGTGATGGAGGAATACCTCGAGTCGCATCCGGCCGCACTGGCCAATCATCTGATTCACCACTACGGGCTGAATGCTTCGACTGCCGAGCTGCTGCGGAACGTGCTCGTCCAGGATCGGACGCACGAGCTCGGCTCGGCCCTGTTCGCGATCGCGGGAGCGTTGTTTTTCGCGCTCAACTTCGGGAGAGTTCTGCACCTCGTACATACACGCTCGTGGCAGGTTCAACTGCCGAGTAGACAGAGCGACCAGGCCCTCTACGCAGCGGTCTTGCTCGGGCTCTACGGGCTGATCCTGGTGCTGCTCGTCCAGTTGACCGAGCTGAAGGGGAGCGCCTCCTGGGTAGGAAATGCGCTCGCAGTCGGCTGGGTCGGGCTGCTCGTGTTGTTCTTCACGTGGGCGGCCTGGCTGCTGGCCCACAAGCTGGTCTCGCGGCGCGACCTCCTCCCCGGAGCATTGGTGACCGCCCTAGGCCTCGTCGTGCTGATGCTCATCTCGAGCCGGGTGATGGACTTCTGGGTGAACCTCTACGCGCGCGACTACGGAGGCCTCGGCGTCGTGCTTGCCATCTACTTCTGGATCGCCTTCAGCTCGGCGGTCATCGTCGGCGCCGCCAGCCTGTCGCCCTCGCTGGCGGAACGTCGCCGCCTGCGGCAGACCACCGCAGGCTAGAGGCGAGCGTCCGCCCAATCTGCGAACCAGCGCACCCAGCGCTCCTGGTCGGCCGTCTCGACGGCTTCGGGCCGGTAGGAAGCCCGCACCCAAGCCACCGCCTTCGCATGCGGCACACCGGCAAGGAAGGCCATGCACGCCAACACGGTGCCGGTGCGTCCGCGGCCTCCCAGGCATCCGACCTCGACAAGCTCGCCCGCTCGCGCTCGGCCGAAAGCATCAACGATCTGCTGCGCTGCAATCTCCGGGTTCCGAGGGAGTCCGAAGTCCTCCCAGTCGACGATGGTCGCGGGCCATGTCGGCTGCCAGCGCTCATCGAGATACAGCCCGAACGTGCGCTCCGGATCGCGGACGCGCCGCTCGACGATCGACGAGGCGCGTACTCGCGTTCCGTCTGGGAACACGACGATTGCCATCGAGCGACTCTAGAACTCGACCGGCGACGGCACACCGATGATTAATGCACCCTCCAGAGTCTTAGGAAGAGAACTACTCCGACCCCGGCAAGAGAAGGAGCGTCCGATGACCAGCAACGTGCCCGCCAGTGACCGCATCCTGGGCAGCCTCCGATCAGCGGAGGGAAGGGGAATAGTCCGCATCGAAGACCGCCTGCGCGCCCGCGTCGACGACGTGTGGTCGGCGCTCACCGAGCCAGGCCGTCTGGCCGACTGGCTCGGCGAGGTCGAAGGCGATCTGCGCCTGGGTGGTGAGTTCCGCGCACACTTCTTCGCCAGCGGCTGGGAAGGCACCGGACACATCGAAGTGTGCGATCAACCGGAACGGCTGCTGGTCGCAACCAAGCACGAAGGGGCAGCCCACGAGCAGGTCATCGAGGCCACGCTGGCCGCCGACGGCGACGGGACGATCCTGGCGTGGGAGGAGCGGGGCATGCCACTAGAGCATCTCGCCGCCTACGGGGCGGGTGTGCAGGTTCACGTCGAAGATCTCGCCGCCTATCTGAACGGGCGTGAGCGCTCCGATGCGGCCGCCCGCTTCGACCAGCTTTTCCCCGCGTATCAGAGGTTGGCTGTTGGTAGCTGACCGCATGGCCGGGGCTAGCATCCCGCCCGTGCGGGAGCTCCGACCAGGTGTCTGGTTTTGGCAGTCGCCACACCCGGACTGGAACCAGGTCCAGTGGTGGCCCGAGCTCGTCTCGTCGTACGGGATCGAGCTCGACCAGGACGTTCTCTTGTTCGACCCGCTTGCCGTTCCCGAAGAGCTCCACAGGCGCGCGACCGGCGTCGTGCTGACCGCCCCCTACCACGAACGCGACGCCCGTCGGCTTGGCCTCCCCGTGTACACGCCGCCCGCGGACACGTGGCGAGATTGGGTCGAAAAGTTCGGCGTCGACGCTGACCGGGTACGCGGCATGGAGAGTGATGACCTCGCCTGGCTACGGTCGGGCGAAGGCGAGGGACACTTCCACGGTCCGGGAGCATGGCCGTTCGGCATCACTGCGTACGCAGGCCGCGAGGACAACGATGTCATCCTCTGGCTACCGTCGATCAACGCCATCGTCACGGGTGACTCGATCTCCGACTTCGGCAATGGACTCGACATCCAGCTCGGCGGCCGGAAGCACGTGACACGCGACGATGTCGTCGAGCGGCTGCGTCCCCTGCTCGACTTGCCGATCGAGCTCGTACTGCCTGCGCACGGCGAGCCGACGGATCGCGGTGCGCTCGAGCGCGTGCTTGCCTGAGCAGCCGCGGTCAAATCCGGCGGGCAAACGTCGCTATGTCGCGGCTGAATCGGACCGGGTCGTCCCAACGCGGGGTGTGACCCGCCCCGGGGTAGACGAGGAGCTGCGCATCGGGGAGGACATGTACGAGGTAGTCCTGTGCTCCCCGGGAGACGAGGGTGTCCCGGTCGCCCCAGACCAGGAGCGTCGGTACATCGATGAGCGAGAGCTCGGCCGTGTCGTCGTAACGCAGGAGTTGAGCAAACGTCTCCGTCCAGACGCGTGCGGGGACCTTCACGAGGTCGTCGGTCAGCACGTCGAGCAGATCTGGCCGGAGGTCGTCGGACGAGGTGGCCGTGACGAAGGACCGCGCGAAATCGGGGCTGATCGGGTCGACCAGTTGCGAGACGGTCGATTCCACGAATTCCAGGAGCAGCGGGTCGTCTCGAAGCGTCGCCGGGGACGCTTCGAGGATGAGTCCCGTGACCCGATCCGGGTGATCGAGAGCAACCTTCCGCGCAACGAGGCATGAGCCTGAATGGCCCGCGATGGCAGCGTGGTCGACGGCTAGAGCGTCGAGGAGAAGGACCACGTCGGCGGAGAAATCCTCGACGCCGTACCCCGTGTCGGGCTTGTCGGACTCGCCGTGCCCTCGCTGAGACACCGAAACGACCCGCAAGTCGCCCGGCAAGAGATCGAGGCAGGGCTGGTACGACCGCCACGAATCGGTCGGCCCAGGCAGCAGGACGACGGCCGGGCCGGCCGGATCGCCCTGCTCCTCGCACTCGAGCGTCAGGCCCGAGGCGAGGGTCACTCTCGGCATGTCCGGGAGGTCGAGCCCAGCGAGTTCAGCGAAGAGCCGACTCGAACCGCGGGTCGTCGCGTACGGCAACCAAGTCGTCGTCTCTGCGCGCATCCTCGCGGAACCGTGGGAACAGCTCGACTGACCGACGGAGGTGCGTGAACGTCTCGTCGCCCGTGTCGCCCGCAAGCGTTGCGAAGCACGCGTAGTTGTAGTGCAAGCCCGCATTGTCCGGCGTCTGCTCGAGGCCACCGCGGACCGCTGCGAGCGCATCGGCGTACCGCTTTTCGCCGTAAGCGACCATGGACTCTCGGTGGGCCTGCCACGCCTCGCCCCAGTCGATCCCCTCGTAGGCCTTCCCGGGCGTCGCGCCGATGGCGAGGATCGTCCCGTCCCCGGATGCCTTTCGCTGCGACCCCGGCCCGACGAACACGAGTGTTCCCGGCTGGGCGTCGATCCTCTCACCGTCGACCTCGAAGGTCGCGTTCCCGTCGAGAACGATGTACAGCTCCTCCTGGCCCGACCCGGCCTCGTCGTGCTCGCCGATCAGGGTCCCGTCCTCGGAGGGCGTATAGGCGTTGATTCCGAACGCGCGGATTCCAAGGGCCTCGCGCACCGGAATATCTCGCCCGCGCCGCTCGATGTCGTCGAGTTGTGCCGCTTGCCAGTTCGGCTTGCCGTTCATCCGATCACCTCCGTCTAGGGCGCGTCGTAACGACTCGTCGATCGTAGCCGTAGCGCGGCACCGCCTTAAGCTTTCACCCTTCCGCTGAAGAGCCCGCGGCGTGGCCGGTTCGCCTGCGCGGCCTTCACCGCGAACCGGACCATGGCGCGCGGCAGCTTCTGGGCCCGCGCGAGCGTCGTCCCGAGCGCGTTTACGAACCAGTCGACGTCGTCCTCCGACAGAACGAGCGGCGGCAGGATCTTGATCACGTTCGAGTCGTGGCCGGCGACCTGGGTCAGGATCTTGTGCTCGCTGAAGAGCGGGACGACGACGAGTTGGGCGAAGAGCCCCGGCTGGACACGTTCGAGCATTCGCCACGAACGGCTGCCGCCGCTCGGCTCTTCGAACTCGATCGCCCAGATCAGTCCGAGGCCGCGCACGTCCTTGACGACCTCGTACCGCTCGACCAGCGGCCGCGTCCGCTCGAGCAGGAGCTCGCCCATCTGCGCGGCGTGATCGGGAAGGTGATTGGAATCGAGCTCCTGCAACGTCGCAAGCCCCGCCGCCATCGCGAGATCGTTGGGCGCGAACGTCGAGCCATGCGCAACGGAGTGCTCCAGGGAGTCAAACACCGCGTCGTAGACGGCGGTCGACATCAGTAGCGCGCCGATCGGCACGTAGCCGCCCGAGAGCGACTTCGCGACCGTGAGGAGATCCGGCTCCAGCCCCCAATGCTCGAGGGCCAACATCTTGCCGGTGCGGCCGAAGCCGGTCTGCACTTCGTCGATGCAGAAGAGGGTGCCGTAGCGTCGGCAGAGCTCCTGCGCGCCCTGGAGGTACTCGTCAGAGGGGAAGTAGGGCCCGTGGCCCTGGACCGGCTCGACGATGAAGACGGCCACGTCCTCGCCGCTTAGGGCGGGCTCAAGCGCCGACAGGTCGTCGAACGGAACGCGTGAGAACGCAGGCAACAGCGGCCCGAAACGCTCGCTGAAGGCCGCGTCGCCCGCGGCCGAGAGCGAGCCGAGCGTCAGCCCGTGGAAACCGTGCTCGCACGACACCACCTTCGAGCGTCCAGTCGCGGCGCGGCCGAGCTTGATCGCCGCCTCGACCGCCTCGGTCCCCGAGCTCGTGAACAGCACGCGACCGAGCGACGAGGGCGCGCGCTCCAGCAGCGCGCTCGCGAGCAGGCCCGGCAAAGGCGAGACCCCAAGCTGGACCTTCCCCGGCGTCTCGAGCTCGAGCGCCTCGACAAGGGCCGCCCGCACTCGGGGGTTGTTGCGCCCGACGTTGTACATCCCGAAGCCGCCGAGCAGGTCGAGATAGGTGCCGCCATCGGCGTCGTAGAGGTACGCACCGTCCGCCCTGGTCCAGCGGCGGTCGAAGCCGATCGTCCTCAGCAGCCGAATGAACTGCGGGTTAATCGTCCGTGCGTAAAGCTCGAGCTCCTCGCCCTGGTGCTCGTCGAGCAGCTCGCGCAGGGTCACGCGCTAGGCGTGAATCCGCTCGCTCGACGCACGAAGCGGCCCGCCCTCGCGGCCCGTCCTCACGGCGAGGATTTCTGCGAGGATCGAGACGGCGGTCTCCGCCGGTGTCCCGGCCCCGAGGTCGAGGCCCGCGGGACCGTGGAGCCGCTCGAGCTGCTCCTCGGAGACGCCGGCCTC
>Ga0126382_10000291_pt1 | contig 18995 bp, 19 predicted proteins | sample PanSoiMetPlot_30_FD_92548 | JGI IMG/M metagenome (GOLD analysis project Ga0126382, IMG submission 92548) | Tropical forest soil microbial communities from Panama - MetaG Plot_30 | ecosystem: Environmental > Terrestrial > Soil > Tropical forest > Bulk soil | place: Panama | collected 2016-02-17
CGGAACGAGCACCGTTCAACGAAATCGTTGCCCGCTATCTGAAGGCGGTCGGCGACCCGCGTGAGGTCGTGAGCGACCCCGAGGCCCGATACTTCGGCGGCCGGGTCGAGGAGCATTCACTCGTGCCGTTGGGCGAGGCGCGCCTCGGCCGCATCGGTTTCGACGAATGGCTCCGCCGTTCCCAGGCAGCAGCCTGATCCCGCATCGGAGCGACAAACGAAAGAGGAGTCGACTATGACGGCCAAACTCGTTGCGTTGGTTCTGCTGTGCCTGATGACCGGCACGGCGATGGCCCAGGAGCCGAAGGTCACGTCGCTCGTGTCCAAAGATCTTCCGGAGAATCCCGGCAAGGAAATTCTGGTGATCACGGTAGAGCATGCGCCTGGCGGGTCGAGCCATGTCCACCGACACAATGCACATGCGTTTGTCTACGTACTGGAGGGCTCCGTTGTGATGCAGCTGAAGGGTGGACAACCGGTAACGCTGACACCGGGGCAGACCTTCTATGAAGGCCCCGACGATGTTCATGTCGTTGACCGGAACGCAAGCAGTACCGCGCCGGCAAAATTCCTCGTGTTCATGATCAAGGACAAAGGCGCTCCGGCGCTCGTGCCGGTACAGTGACCGTTGGAATGGACTAAGCGAACGAGACGGAGCTGATCCCATTCGGAACTGAGGTCTGACACCATGGGCAAGATGGCGCGCCGAGTGACAGCCCAACGAGAGCACGGCCCGGTGCCTAAGGTCGTGCAAAATCGGCAAAGCCGCGGGCGAACCCGTCCGCCCTTCGAGTGTATCGCGTTGCTGCTCCAGGGCGGCGGCGCCCTCGGCGCCTATCAGGCGGGCGTCTACCAGGCGCTGGCTGAGGCGGATCTCCACCCGGATTGGGTCGCCGGGATCTCGATCGGCGCCATCAACTCCGCGATCATCGCAGGCAATCCACCCGAGGAGCGGGTCGCAAAGCTACGCGCGTTCTGGGAAGGGATCACCGCCAATCCGCTGTTCGACTGGACCGCTGCCGCCGATTGGTTCGCGCCGAAAGGAGATATCGCGCGCGGCTTTTTCAACCAGATGAGCGCGGCCTGGGCATTGGTCGGTGGCGCGCCTGGGTTCTTCGCCCTGCGCCAACCGGGACCATGGCTGCAACCGGCCGGTTGCCTCGAAGCGACCAGCTTTTACGAGACCAAGCTCCTCAAGGCGAGGCTGGAGCAGCTCGTCGACTTCGACCGCATCAATTCGGGTGAAATGCGCTTCAGCGTTGGCGCGGTGAACGTGCGCACCGGCAACCTCGTCCGTTTCGACAACGCGGCACGGACGATCTGCCCCGAGCACGTGATGGCCAGCGGCTCGCTGCCGCCGGGCTTTCCGGCCATCGAGATCGAGGGTGAACACTATTGGGACGGCGGCCTCATCTCAAACACCCCGTTGCAATGGGTTTTCGAGCACGGGGAGCGCCAGGACACGCTCGCGTTCCAGGTAGACCTCTGGAGCGCACGTGGCGAGTTTCCCGGCGACCTTGCCGAGGTTGCTACGCGGCAGAAGGAGATCCAGTACTCGAGCCGGACGCGCGCCAACACGAACCAGTTCAAGCGGATTCAAAGAATGCGATGCGCGCTCGCGTCTCTTCTGGAGAAGCTGCCCGACGATTTGAAAGCGAGCGAGGAGGCGAAGATGCTCCGCTCGGACGCCGACCATAAGGTCTACAGCATCGTGCACCTCATCTACCGCTCGAAGCACTACGAGGGCCACTCGAAGGACTACGAGTTCTCGCGTCTCACGATGGAGGATCACTGGCGCGCCGGGTACCACGACGCCGCGCGCACGCTGCGGCATCAAGAGGTGCTGGAGCGGCCGGGCGATCTGGAAGGTGTGTTTACCTTCGACCTCGCCCAGGCCGGCGAATGAGCCAGCCGCAAATGAAATAGCGTGCGACTGCGCATCATCTGAACAGAAGAGGCGACGGCGCCATGGCGAGAACCTACCGTGAAATTGCAATAGCGGACATGCTGCGAACCGTCGAAGAAGCGATGAGTCAGGTTATCGGCTGGTGGGGAGACCTGCCGCCGCCGATGAAAGAAGCGATCGAGCAGTTTCGCACCCAACTTGGGGCGGCAATTGATTCCGTGGAATTCGTCAAGAGAGCACTCGACAGGCAAGTACACGAAACCGACCACGGGAAAGGCCCTGCCTGATGTCTGTTCGACCAATTCCGGCTCGATAGAGCTACGGGCTGAAGCAGATCTTCGACGTTAGCGCGGAGGCAAACGCTCAAATGTGTGCAAGCCATCTGGAATGACATGGAAGGGCTGTTTGTCGACTGTATAGATCGCCATTTGAGGTGTGCCGAAGAGACTCGGATCATCAAGCGTGCCGATTTTTAGGATTATCGGCGGCAGACCCGGTCGTCGCGTCGTCAGATGGGTCCCGCATTCGCCACAAAACTCACGAGTCACCGGGCTTTCGAGATCGGAACGCGAGAATTTGCGCGGTTCGCCGCGTGTGTAACGAAAGCTTTGCGGCGGCATGAGCATGAACATGTTAGGCGCGCCGCCGCTGATGTACTGGCATTCGCGGCAATGGCATTGTGCCTTGAGTCGAGGTTCGCCTTCCGCCACGTAGCGAATTTTACGGCAATAGCAGCCGCCTTCGAATTTCATGGCCAAAAACCCTCCAAACAAAGTTCGCTTTGGCACGTTATACAAGGATAGAGGGACCATCCCCGCACGCCCTGGCGCGCAGTCCTTCTTCGCGCGCCCAGAGGGAATTTTGAGATGGCGGTCATCATCTGTGTTGCCGGTGCTCTAGTGGGACTGATCATCGCTGTGCTCAGTAACTGGCTGGTACTGCCGATGGTGCTACAGGCACAGGAGCGGCAGTTGGGTGATCCCACAATCCGCCGACCTTTCCCTGCGCTGCTGGGTGATGCGCACCGCGTACGGACGCTCACGATCGCAGTCTATCGTTACGTCATGCCGCTCATCTTTGCCGCAGCAGGGGCCACCGCCGCTTACTACCTGTTCATGGCGGATGCGCCATGACAGCATGGACTAAGCGAGGCGGGCGGCAGAATGTCCGTTATTGGCACCTTCGAGATGTCGGACGCGTCGCTTCTTATGTCGCAATCGGGGGCATAGCGGACGTCGCAAATTGGGCGTGGCAAATCTATGAGTACACGCCCTCGACTGCCTTGGCTTTCTCGATCCAGGGATCGAGCTCCCGTGCAAGCCCTTCGGAGATCGATGACAATGGGAGGCGGCACTCGGGCGAACGGATGAGACCCTGTCGCCAGAGGCAATATTTGATCGGCATCGGGTTGGCCTCCCGAAACAGCCTCGGAATGAAGTCTTGGAGCGAGGACCAGATCGTACGCGCGGCGATATGATCGTTCGACGCGACGAGACGCGCGATCTCGACGAACCGCTCCGTCGCCAGATGCGCCGCGGCCAGGATGCCGCCGTCGGCACCGTTGCAGATCATGGTGAAAAACAGCGGGTCCTCGCCGGTCAGCACGGAGAAGCCGGTTGGCCTTCTCGCGAGCAGCTCGAGCGACTGCGCAAGGCTGCCCGAACTGTCCTTGACGCCGACGATGTTGCGACGCTCGGCAAGGCGCAACAGCGTGTCGTTGCAGAGGTTGACCGACGTCCGGTACGGAATGTTGTAGATGAGGAGCTGACGGTCGGTCGCGTCCGAGAGAGCCGCGAAGTGCTGCAGCAGGCCGTCCTGCGTCGGACGGTTGTAGTACGGACAGACGGAGACGATGCCGGGGAACCGGAACCGTGCGAGTCGATCGATGGTCCTGATCACCTTGCGTGTGGCATTGCCGCCGATGCCCACGAACACGGGTATGCGGTCGGCCACGGTTTCAACGGTCGCCGCCACAACCGCATCGGTCTCCTCCTCATCGAGCGTCGGAGCCTCGCCCGTCGTCCCGAGCGGAAACAAGCCGGCAACGCCGCGTGCCAGGTACTGCTCGATGAGGCGCCGGTAGCTCTCCAGATCGACCTGCCCATCCCTGAAGGGCGTGACCAAAGGGACCCAGACTCCCGAGATCACCACGGCCTCCATCCCGTCATTTCGACTGGCGACGTCTACCGCCGTGAAAATCTTTAGTATATCTAATTGCTCTAATCAGTACGTTTACTCTGCGTAATGAATCAGCCACCCCATGAACCGCAATATTGACGTTGCCGTCGCGCGCGCCTTCCTGGCCGTCATCGAGACCGGCAGTGTGACGCTCGCGGCGCGGCAGTTGAACCTCACCCAGGGCGCGATCAGCCAGCAGCTGCGCCGCCTCGAGCAACTGGCCGATCATCCGCTGTTCGTCCGCGTCGGCCGCCGGATCGCACCGACCTCCGAGGGGAAGCGGTTGGTGCCGACGGTCAAGCAGTTCCTGGCCGCAAACGAGCAACTGCTCGCCGCGCTCCGGCAACCCGCGTTCGAAGGCGAGGTCAAGTTCGGCGTCCCCTATGACATCATCGGCAGCTACGCCCCATCGATCCTGCGGCGCTTCGGTCAAGCGTATCCCAGCATACGCGTGACGCTCATCTGCAAGGACACGGTCGTGTTGCTGCGCGAGCTCAAGGCCGGCGCCATCGACCTGGCCCTCACGACAGAGATTGGTTGCGGCAAGGATGGCGAGACGTTGCGCAGCGACCGGCTTGTTTGGACCGGAGCACGCGCCGGCGCTGCGCACACACGCGACCCGTTACCGGTCTCGATCGGAGCGGAGACCTGCGTGTTCAGACCGGTTGCCATCGCGGCGCTGAGGAAAGCGCGTCGCAGCTGGCAGGCTGTGTGCGAGGTGAGCAACATGGAGCCCGTGCGCGCGACGCTGGAGGCCGATCTTGCCGTCGCGCCCCTGCTCGGCCACTCGATCCCCGACAGCCTGGAGATCATCGCAGCCAATCGGCGATTGCCAAGACTGCCGATGTTTCAGATCAATCTCTACCAGGCCCGGCATCCAAGCCCTGCCGCACGCGCCTTCGCCGACCATGTCCGGCGAACGGTTGCTGCGGGCTCCATGTGAGCTCTTGGCATTTTGACGCGAACCTTTCGGCCGCCAACCATCCTTTCTGCGCATCCCCAGGACCTGCGCGGAGTGCTACACTCTTGGGCGTACGGTGCGCGCGACTTTATTGGGATTGGAGTCAAAGTTGCCGATATGGAAAGCCAGAATGCGCAGGACCGCCGTGACCGGTGCGGTGATGGCCGGCGCCCTGTTGATCGGTTCACTGGCCGGCTCCGCTGCGGAGCCGAGAAAACAGTATTGGGCAACGAGCTTGAGCGGCACCGTCGATGCCGGCCTGTTGCAGGGCCTCTACAAGGCCGTCGCGCGCGGCGAAACGGGATGGCTCGACGTCGATCCCAAGAATCCGATACCGCCGCTGGAGCCTGGCATCAATCTGATCCTCTATCATGTCGGAGGAAATTGCTATGTCGGAGACGATTGCGGTCGATTTCCGTCGTCCGAGCCGACGGGAGATCGATGGGGCGATTCCGAGCGCGCGATCAATCTCAACGATCCGGCGACGCGACGGGTCGTGATCGAGGATCTTGTCGCGATCGTCCGGCAAGGCGACAAGGTCGCGCCCGATGGCTCCATCGTCGGCATCCACCTCGACAATGTCGACAGGCTCGACGCGCAAGGCCTTGCCGACGTCTTCAATGATTTCCTCAAGGCCGTCGAAACTGCGAGAGATCAGGGCCTCATTTCCAAATCCAGGGCGGTCGGCTACGTCGCGAAGAACAATCCGGACGAATTCAAGGACGCCCTGGATCGAAAATTGCTCAAGATGCCACCCCTCTACCAGATTGGTGAGAACGCGAGATTGAGCGAGGATGGAATGCTCGATAGTCAGTCGCGGCTCGCTCAGCAGGTCGGCCGGCAATATTGCATCCCGGTATTCCTGAAGACGTTCGGCTCGGATGTCGCCTATGTGACGAAGCGGAACGGTTACAACGAGGATGTCTACGTGTCGGAGGACATGGCGAGGCGGATCGCGCATATGCCGGACATTTCCGGAGCGGCGTGGTCCGTAGATGAAGCAAACTATCACCCGACGATCTTCGAGCAGGGGTCCGCCGTTCGGGTTTGCCGCGGCGGCTGAGCAACTGGCCTGCGTTCTCGTTGCAGGGAGGGAGCGCCATGAAACATCGTCGTCGCCGATTTCTGCGTCTGGTCGCGGGCGCCGCCGCGCTGCCGGCGGTCTCGCGGATCGCAGGCGCGCAAAGCTATCCGGAGCGGCCGATCAAGCTCGTGGTTCCGTTTCCGCCGGGCGGCGCCTACGACCTCGTCGGCCGCCCATGGGCGGAACAGGTGAAACCGCTGCTCGGCACGGTCGTGGTCGAGAACCTGGGCGGCGGCGGCAGCTCGCTGGGGGCGGCGGCGGTCGCGCGCGCGAGGCCCGACGGCTACACGCTTCTGCTCGGGGGGACGCTTCCGCACATCAACGAGGCGTTGATCAAGGCCCGGCCGCTCTACGACCCGGCCAGGGACTTGGAGCCGATCGCGGGGATCACCGTCGGGGTGCTGGCGCTGGCCGTGCATCCGACGGTCCCGGCCCACACGCTCGCGGAGTTCGTCGCGTATGCCAGGGCCAATCCGGGCAAATTATCGTACGGGCACGTCGGGGTCGGCTCGGTCAATCAGCTGACCGGCGAGCTGTTCAAGCAGCTCGCGGGCTTGCCCGAGCTCATGCAGGTACCCTATCGCGGCGCGGGGCCGACGATGGCGGACCTGATCAGCGGGCAACTTACCATGGGGGTGGTGGGCCTGACCGGACAGTCGCTCGAATTTCACCGGACCGGCAAGCTGCGCATTCTCGCGGTGACGAGTCCGGCGCGTCTGATCGCCGCGCCCGAGCTTCCGACCGCGGCGGAGGCGGGCTTTCCCGGCCTGACCAATCAGGTGACCATCGGACCGGCCGCGCCGGCGGGGACGCCGGCGCCGATCATCGAGCAGATCGCCCAGGCGACGCGCACGGCACTCGCGGATCCCGGCTACCGGCAGAAGCTGATCGAGGCGGGCTTCGAAGTGAGCCCCGATACCACTCCCGAGAAATTCCGCCGTCGTCTGGAAGATGACGTTGCGTTCTGGCTGCCGCTGGTCAGGAGGCTGGGGGTGAAGGTCGACTGAGAGGCAAGTCCATTCGTCGGCGAAACGCTTCCCAATATGCGATCGCTGATTTTTCGGTTTGCCTGCCTCGCACAAACCGAGCGTGATCGTGCATGGATCGAGCCGCGCAGTGCTGTCGTCGCCGGTGTGCGACAATCGCAACAAACGGAACTGGCATCTGTTGACATAAATCAACGGCGAAATTCGGATTTTTGCTTAATCTGAGAACGTCTGTTGATCCGCCCGGTCCCGCCCATGGCCCAGTCTGAATCGCGAGACACGGATTCGCTGTTGCCGGCCTTGAAGGCTGGCGGCTTTTTTGCTTCCGAAGCAACGCGCATCCAGACCCTGACGGAGCTGCAAAAGCAGCTGCTCGATACATTTGAGCAGCTCAGCCGAGAGCAGCTTGCCCGCATGAAACAGGAGACGGAGCTTGCTTCCGACCTTGCCGGGAAGGTGACGAGCGCCAGTTCCATGCGCGATGTGATGAGCGCCTATCAGGACTGGTTTTCCAAGCGGATGGCGCTGTTCGCGGAGGACGGCCGCAACCTGCTCCAAACCAGCCACAAAATTGTCAACGCAACGATGAAGATGATGCCTAACGGCAAGCTCAGCTCCTAGCGTCGCGTCGATCTCGCCGCGTATAGCCGCTGCGCCCGCTTCGGCATCGGGAGCTCTTGTACGAATAGCGATCGCCTTGCGAAAGCGACGAGAGGTGTAAAATGGCTTTGGGCGTGAGGGTGGCTTTGGCGTCAGCGCTTCTGATCTTGCTGCCATTCACTGCGGTGGCCCAGACTCCCGCCGCTCCGGCTGCAGCGGCGCCTGCCGACCAGCTGCTCAAGCCCGAAGAGCTTGAGGCCCTTGTAGCGCCCATCGCATTGTATCCGGACACGCTGCTGTCCCTGATCTTGATGGCATCGACCTATCCGCTGGAAGTCGTGAAGGCTGATCGTTGGGTGAAGGAGAACAAGAATCTCAAGGGAGACCAGTTGAAGGCCGAGGTGGACAAGCAGGCCTGGGATGAGAGCGTGAAGTCGCTGGTTGCGACGCCGGACGTCCTCTCGACGATGAGCTCGAAGCTTGATTGGACCCAGAAGCTCGGCGATGCGGTCCTTGCCCAGCAGCCGGACGTGATGGACGCCATCCAGCGTCTGCGCGCGAAGGCCGACGCCAACAACAAGCTGACGTCAACCAAGGAGCAGAGGGTCGTCAAGCAACAAGAGCAGGGCAGGCAGGTCATCGTCATCGAACAGACCGACCCCGACACCGTCTATGTGCCCTTCTACGATCCTGCTGTCGTGTACGGAGGATGGGCCTATCCGGCGTATCCGCCATATTACTTCGGGTGGCCGGGATATATTGGCGCCGGGCTCATCGCGACCGGACTCGCGTTTGGTGCCGGCTGGGCGCTCGGACGGTGGGCTGGGGGTGGAAACTACTGGGGCGGGGGATGCAATTGGGGCAACAACAACATCAACATCAACCGGCCGAGGGTCAATCCGTTGGGCGGCAGCAACTGGCAGCACAACCCGGCACATCGCCAGGGCGTGAGATACAATAATACGAACGTGCAGCAGAAATTCGGCAACAACAATATTCGTGGCGGAAGCCAGAACCGGATGGATTTCCGGGGCAGAGGTGGCGATCAGGTTCTCAGGCCCGGCGCTGATCGGCCCGGTGCGGGACAAAGGCCCGGTGGCGAGCGGCCCGGCGCAGGACAAAGGCCCGGCGGCGAGCGGCCTGGTGCGGGTCAAAGGCCCGGGGGCGACCGGCCCAAAGCCGGGCAGCGACCTTCGGGTGGACGGCCCAGCGCGGGGCAACGGCCTTCCGGCGGACGGCCCAAAGCAGCGCAGCGACCTTCTGGCGGACGAGGCGGCGGCAACGCCCTTGGGAATATTCAGTCCGGGCGACAGACCGCCCGGCAGTCCAACCGCGGCCGCGTCAGTATGGGCGGCGGCGGCCGTGGTGGCATGCGGGTCGGCGGCGGTGGCGGCGGTTTCCGCGGTGGCGGCGGCGGCCGTGGCGGTGGCGGCCGTGGTGGCGGCGGACGGCGATCGGATATGGTGCTCAAGCATGATATCGTTCTGCTCGGCCATCTCGGCAACGGCATCGGTTATTATCGCTTCAGCTACAACGGCAGCGACCGGGCCTATGTCGGCGTGATGGCGCAGGAGGTGCAGACGGTCGTGCCGAGCGCCGTTGTGCGCGGCCGCGACGGCTACCTGCGAGTCCACTATGAAAAGCTCGGGGTCAAGTTTCAGACCTACGAGCATTGGATCGCGTCAGGCGCCCGGGTGCCGGCTGCGGTCCCGGCCTCGCACTGACATGCCCGCGCACGACTATTTTGTAACGAGGACGGCATGAACAGAGCTCTTCTCTCGTTGACCGTGGCGGCGCTGCTTTGCGCCGCCGCATCCGTCGCCGGCGCCCAGCAAGCCTTCAAGACGCCGGAGGAGGCCGCCAGCGCCCTTGTCGGCGCGGCCAAGACCGGTGACCGGAAGGCCATCGTCACCGTGTTGGGTCCGGATGGAGAAGATATCGTGTCGTCGGGGGACGACGTGGCTGACGCTGCGACGCGTCAGAAATTTGTCGCCGCCTACGACGCAAAGCACGAGATCGCGATGGAAGGTGCTGACAAGGCAATCATGGTCATCGGGCAAGAGGATTTTCCCTTGCCGATCCCTCTCGTGCGCAAGGACGGAATGTGGCGGTTCGACACGGCCGCCGGCCGCGAGGAGATTCTCGCCCGTCGCATCGGCAAGAACGAGCTGAATGCAATTCAGACCAGTCTTGCCTATGTCGATGCGCAGAACGAGTACGCGGAGAAGGACCGTACCGGCGCCGGCGTCAACACCTACGCGCAACGCATCATCAGCCGGCCGGGAAAGAAGGACGGCCTCTACTGGCCGGCGTCGCAAGGGGGGGACGACAGCCCGCTGGGCGAGCTCTTCGCCCAGGCAACCGCACAGGGCTATCGCGTTGGAGCGGGGCGGACGCCCTTCCACGGCTACTATTTCAAGATCCTGACCCGGCAAGGCGCAGCCGCGGCCGGCGGCGAGCTGGACTACGTCGTGAACGGCAAGATGATCGGCGGCTTCGCGCTCGTCGCCTATCCCGCCGAGTATCTCAATTCAGGCGTGATGACCTTCCTCGTCAGCCACGCCGGTACCGTGTACGAGAAGGATCTTGGACCTGACACATTCGGCATCGCCGAGCGGATGACCTCGTTCAATCCCGACCGGACGTGGAAAGAGGTCTCCGAGGACGACCGGGCGCAGTAGGCGTCAACCGACCTGCACCTGCTGCTGGTGTCTGCGCGAAATCCACGAACCGGCACTCACAGCAAGGCTAGTGTGGCGCATCTGACGTTCCTATCAGTATCTGCCGCAAGTCCTTCATAGGAACGTCAGATGCAAAGCCACACTAGAATCATAGGGTTGCTAGTGTCCCTTTGTTTCCGACGTTCGCAAAGTGCGTACTGCAAAGTGATGCGAACGTCGGAAACGGGACACTAGTGGGCGTGGCCTGGACGGAAGCGGGAGCCGGCTCGCGCTGAGGCGGCACGCGGTCGCGTCGCGGCGGGAGGTCCGGGCACAGGACGAGCTTACCCTCGAGACCGCCCGCCTCGAGACGGCGGTGCGCCTCGGCGACCTCGTCGAAGGAGAGCCGCTCGGCGACCCGCGGCCGGATGGTGCCACTCGCCAACAGGTCGAAGAGGTGCTCCAGGTCCTCCAGGAACCACTGGGGATGTCGTGCCCGCATTAGGTTGATCGAGTAGAGGCAGGCACGCTCGCCCCCAGGCAGCCACCTCCATAGATAAAGGCGTGCAATCCACCCCAAGATGGCGAGCATGCGACGCTGGGCCTGCACGCCCGCCGAGTAGCCGTAGGCGCAGAGCAGGCCGCCGTGCCTGAGCGCCGCGACCGAGCGGCGATAACCGTCCTCGCCGATGCCGTCGAAGACGACGTCGAAGCCGCCCGGCAGGACCCGCGTGAAGTCTTCGCGCTGGTAGTCGATGGGCGTGGCGCCCAGCTCGCGGACCAGCGCCGCGTGCGCGCCGCGCGCGGTGCCCCACAGCTCGACGCCGGCCAGCGTGCCGAGCGCGAGCAGCGCCTGACCGACCGCGCCGGCAGCTCCATGCACGAGCACGCGCTGCCCGCGCTGCACCCGGGCCGCGCGGTGAAGGAGCTGGTACGCGGTCGTCCAGCTCAAGATCAGCGCGGCCGCCTCGGCCGCGTCGACGCCCGCCGGCACGCGGGTCAGGTCGCGGGCCCGGAGCGTGCGATAGGCGGTGTTCGACCCGAGTACCGTCAGATCGGCCACCCGGTCGCCGAGCTGAAAGCCGCACACGCCATCACCGAGCTGATCGATCTCCCCGACCACATCATAGCCCAGCACGAACGGCGGCCGGCGGCGCATCGTCTGCGGGTAGAGGTGACGCCGGATCACCACGTCGGTGTACTCCAGGCCCGAGGCGAGCACCCGGACCCGCACCTCGCCCCTGCCGGCGGTCGGCAGGGGAGCGTCGACCACCTCCAGCCCGTCGGCATCGCCGAAACGCCTGACTTGCACAACCCGATTGAGCGAATCTGTCATGGGACTTCGTTGCACCTCATGATCCAGCACACGTGCAGGAAATCTTCGCGGCTCCTTTTCCGACCGACCCGCCGTCTCGCGGTATGGGTGCGCGGTATGGGCCAGCTGCTGTGGGTCGCGCGGAAAGGAGGCCAGGTCATTGAGGAGGATCAATGCGTCAGCACGGCTTTCCTGACGCAAGCGCCGGCCTCGAAGCATTCCGTCAGCGCCCCGCCAGCGCCGGTGTCCGAGTGCCGTGGAGGCACCGGCGTCCCGGACATTCACAATATCGACGCGATTAAAGCAGAGGAGATCTGCGAGCTTTCCGCCAGACCACGCGGTCGCGGATGCCACATCCAGCTGGACTGACGGGAACAGGCTCGAGCTTCGATTCATCCACGCAGGCACGAAGACGATGCGCCAAATGCGAATGCTCGGCAGTGTCGGTCCGCTCCTTCTTGGGATGGCCGTGCCGATGACGTCGGCGATCGCGCAGGATCAGGGACCCTGCGCGCAGATCAGGGCGGCCTGTCTGGGAGCGGGCTTCGTGCAGGGGGCCGCGCGGGAAGGCATCGGGCTGCAGGTCCACTGCATCATGCCCATCATGCATGCGAGCGCTCAACCGCCGACCGCGCGCCGGCCATTGCCGAGAGTCGATCCACAACTGGTGGCGGACTGCAGGGCACGTAGCGGCAGATTCGCGCGGTTCGGTCCGCAGTCGGACGCGCCGACCCAGCCGGCGCCGGCAAGTCCGCCGGCACCGGGACTTGTAAATCCGAACGCGAATCCGCCGCCGACGTATGGCGGGCGCGGGCAGGTGGTTCCTGATCCACGGCAAGGCGAAGTGCTCCGCCCGCCGATGCCCATGACATCCGAGCGGCGGGCCGTGCTTGCGGCGCTGCCCCCCGAGGACCGGCCCGAGACCGGGCCGGCCAAGGCGCTGCCGCCGCAGTTCCGGCGGACGATGGTCGACTACCCCAGCAAGGAGCCGGCCGGCACGATCGTGGTCGATACCGCGCACACCTATCTCTATCTGGTGCAGGGTAATGGCAAGGCGATGCGCTACGGCATCGGCGTCGGCCGCCAGGGCTTCACCTGGTCCGGGGTCGAGAAGGTGGCGAAGGTGGCGGAGTGGCCGGACTGGCATCCGCCGGAAGAGATGATCGAACGCCAGCCTTATCTGCCGCGCTTCATGGCGGGCGGCGAAGGCAATCCGCTCGGGGCTCGTGCGCTCTATCTCGGACAGACGCTTTATCGCATCCACGGCACCAACCAGCCGTCGACCATCGGCACGTTCGTGTCGTCGGGATGCATCCGGCTGACCAATGACGACATCACGGACCTCTACGGCCGGGTCAAGGTAGGAACCCGGGTCGTGGTGCTGCCGAACGCGCAGCCCGGCTCCGTCCAGGCGAACACCAATGCGCGGCCGACCGAGCCGGCGCCGCCGCGGCCCCGGCCCAAGGCGACCACCGCGGAAAAGCCGGCGGCCGCCGCCGCGCCGGGCTCGCAGCTGCAGCCCTCGCCGCCGCCAGCCCCGGCCGCAAAGGCTGAGGCGCCAGGCAAGGACGGCACGGGCGCGATCCCGGCGCCGCCCGCTGCCCCGCCGCCGCCGGCCGAAGAACTGCACGAATGATCAGGCGGGACGGCAGGCTCTTTAGGAATTAAGAAAGTCCACTTGGCGAGCAGCGTGCACGTTTCGTCCAGGTCGGCAAACGAGCCGACCGTTCGCCTCTGCGCACGCAACAGACGACGAAACCGATTGGCGAATGGCATGAGGGGTGAATCCCGCCTCAAAAGATGCTATTGCCTCGACGACCAATTTCCCGCCCATCGTGAAAAGTAACGAGGAACCCCATGTACACCGATCTCGCGCTCTACATCGACGGCAAGTGGCAGAACGGCGGCGGCCGCAAGGGCGAGGACGTCATCAACCCGGCGACCGAGAAGCCGCTGGCGCACCTGCCCCATGCCAGCAAGGCCGATCTCGACGAGGCGCTGGAGGCCGCCAAGAAGGGCTTCGTGCTGTGGCGGGCCACCTCGGCCTACGACCGCTCCAAGATCATGCACAAGGCCGCCGACCTGATGCGCGAGCGCCACGACGCGATCGCCAAGGTGATGGTGCAGGAGCAGGGCAAGGTCTACGCCGAGGCGCGCGTCGAGGTGATGACCTCGGCCGACATCATCGACTGGTACGCGGAGGAGGGCCGTCGCAGCTACGGCCGCATCGTGCCGGGCCGCGTCAAGGGCACGCGCCAGCTCGTGGTGCAGGAGCCGGTCGGCGTGGTGGCGGCGTTCACCCCGTGGAATTTCCCGGTGCTCACGCCGGCGCGCAAGATCGGCGGCGCGCTCGCCGCCGGCTGCTCGCTCATCCTCAAGGCCTCGGAGGAGACGCCGGGCGCCTGCGTCGACATGGTGCGCTGCTTCGCCGACGCCGGCCTGCCCGCGGGCGTGCTCAACCTGGTGTTCGGGGTGCCGGCGGAAGTCTCCGAGCATCTGCTCGCCAAGGACGCGGTCCGCAAGATCTCCTTCACCGGCTCGATCCCGGTCGGCAAGCATCTCGCCGCGCTCGCCGCGAAAGGCATGAAGCGCACCACCATGGAGCTCGGCGGGCACTCGCCAGTCGTGGTGTTCGCCGACGCCGATCCGGAGAAGGTGGCCGACACCATCGGCGCGTTCAAGTATCGCAACGCCGGCCAGGTCTGCATCTCGCCGACGCGCTTCTACGTGCAGGAGGATTCCTACAAGCGTTTCCTCGCGCGCTTCACCGAATACGCCAAGGGCGTCAAGCTCGGCGACGGGCTGGAGAAGGGCATCACCATGGGGCCGATGGCCAATTCGCGCCGCATCGACGCCATGGAGAGCTTCGTCGCCGACGCCAAGAGCCGCGGCGGCAACGTCGTGACCGGCGGCGCACGTCACGGCAACCAGGGCTATTTCTATGAGCCCACCGTGGTCACCGACGTGCCCGACGATTCCAAGGTGATGACGCAGGAGCCGTTCGGCCCGATTGCGCCGATCGTCACGTTCAAGACCTTCGACGAGGTGGTGGAGCGCGCGAACTCGCTGGAATACGGGCTCGCGGCTTACGCCTTCACCACGTCGAACGCGACCGCGGCCGCGATCGGCGACGCCATCGACTCCGGCATGGTCGGGGTGAACAGCGTCATGATCTCGACGCCGGAGACGCCGTTCGGCGGTGTGAAGGAATCCGGCCACGGCAGCGAGGGCGGCATCGAGGGCCTCGGCGCCTATCTCAACACCAAGTTCATCTCGCAGGGATAGGCGGGCCGTTCGGCCCGCAGCGACCGAACTCTCTCCCCGGCCTCATGCTGAGGGCATCGCAGCGTGCAGCGAGTACGTGCTCGGTACTGCCTCGCCTACGCGCAGTGGCGCGCTGCCGAAGAGGCGCTTCATCAGATGGCTGAGCGCGACCGCGTGACGGGCGGTAACGCTCAGCGCCAGCAACAACGCGCACTGTCATGCCTGCCGTACCGTATTGCCTGCATCAGTTTTTCTTTTTTGATTAACGTCAATGCGCGAGTGGATTGAATGTTGAACTCTGTCGCTCCACGAAAGCATGGTTATACGAGAGGCCGAACATGGAGGTATTCATGATGAAGATTGGCGTTGCCTCACTCGCTCTCTTGCTCACAATCTCTTCAGCGGCTTACTCGCAGGTGCCGCCATATACCCAACCCGATCGGCTGACAGCGGCGGAACTTAAGGAGTTGACCGACCGGCGTATCGAGATAGTCAAGACCGCATTGGCACTTAAGCCCGATCAAGAGCAATACTGGCCCGCCGTAGAGGAAGCTATTCGGGCGAGGGCAGCAGGGCGGTATGCTCGACTGGAGAAGTTGGTGGCACGGCGCGGACAGCAAGGCGATTTTAATGCTGTTACGCTTATCCGAGAACGCGCAGATGCGCTGGCTCAACGTTCGGCCGAGTTGAAGAAGCTGGCCGATGCGTGGCAGCCGCTTCAAGCGAGCCTCGACGACGGCCAAAAGCGAAGATTACGCTTCCTCGCCTTGTTTGTTCTGCGCGAGATGAGCGATCGCCTGGATGCTCGTCGAATGGACTACTACGACGATTACGACGACTACGACGACCGGCATTAAGATCGTTTGAATCTGACGCTGAGCCGCGCCGCGCAAAAGTGCGGTGGCGAGGTCCGGGACACCGCCCGCTAGGCACTACGACCTGGCTGCGAGGAGCTCGCTGCACGGGTTGCGGAGGAAATGCCGCAGACGGAAGCGCGGCTCCGGCCGGAAAATCGCCACGGTGGGGCTGTCCGTCAGCGGAAACAATGCAACGATTTCAACGTCTCGGCGCGCCGATGTCCCGGCCGTGTCCCGCGCACCGATGAGAATTGCGAAGGTGTCGGGTTTTCGACGATTTCCAGCAGTGCTAGTACGCGGTCGCCAGATCGGAGGACGCACTTATGAAACTAGCTCTGATCGTCTTGGGCCTGCTGGTCACGAGCGGCGTGGTCTATGCCGCCTGCGTGCTCTCCCCATAAGGCAGCCGAGCCTTTTGGGCGACCCTCTTCACGCCGCGCTCGCCGTCGGTCTCGGGGGTGGTGCTCCCCACCGCGGTCGCCCTGATCCTGCTATGGCTTAATTCATGACCGACACCGGCGGCGCCCGCCGCAGCCGTCGCCTTCCGAAGCCCGACCGCCAGCGCGCGCTCGAATTGCTCGCGTCGTGCCGCGACGGATGCACGGAAGCGATCCTGATCGCGCACGGATTCTCGATCGAGCAGATGGTCGAACTGGTCCAAGCCGGGCTTGCGACCGCGACGGCCGAGCGCATGATGGCGGGCAAGAAACCGATGGGGGTCACGCGCGTGCGGATCACCGACGCGGGGCGGCAGGCGCTGGCGGACTGAACGAGGCGGGGGCGAAGACCCCTAGAAGTCCGCTTTCGCAACTTGCGCCAATGGCCTATCCCTCGTCGTCCTTCTTGGGCTGAATCTGCTGTTGCTGCTGCATTGGCGGCCGCTCTGCGACGGCGGCAGGCGGCAGCGATAATGTGGCCGCTTGCCGTTCGAGTCGTTTCGCCGTGTCCTGATAATCGACCGCCAAGTCCGTCGCAATGCGGGCCACATTCCGATCAGTGGTCGAATTGGCTAACCGCCTGCAACGTTCGGCATGCTCTCGCAGGGTCTGCGCGTCCCTCATGACTGCCCCCTCTCCCACACATTCACACATTCTCAATTCAGTGAGCGGCAAATGCGTTCCGTCCGGTATCCGACATAGGTCCGCAAGCAAAGCGGAGAACAGATCACGACCGTTATGTCTTCCTGCAAACATTTGTCTGGTGCGCGGAAAACAAATCAGAAACGTTATGTCGCATTACGAACATTGTCCGGTGCGCGGGGACCTACGGTACTCCTCGCTGCATCTGCCCACGGCAGCAAGTGGCACCTCTTAGACCTCCTGCGATGTCCGCTTTTATGCCGCTGTTGGGGGACAAGCGGACATCGGCCACGTCAGGTCCGCGCTTGGCGATCTCGTCCATGCCGGGCAGGATAGCAGGCTGCGTGGTGGCGGGTCGTGTTCTGAGTCGTGTATCCGACTCAATGGTTGATGCGCGGCCGATGTCGTCATTCACCACCCTGAATTATGCGCCAGCGATCTGTGGAATCCGACCCCGCGAGGGTGCGCCTCCGTAAAATTTGCCCGACGTCCGGAATGGCCTGCCTCTGAACGCATTCTGTTTGCGGGGAAGTGTCTATGCGTGGGGACTGATGCCCGACCAATCCGACGAGTACCGGAAAGCGGCGGCCCAGTGCATCCGCCTTGCCCGTACGACCACCGATCCGGGAACGCGCGCCATCCTCCTGTTGATGGCACAGGGCTGGTACGACCGGGCCAACGGACCAACCATAAATTTCGATTCTGCTCAGAACGCGTTCAACGACGCTCAGATGACACCCCGGCCGATAGCGCAACAGCAACAACAGGTGCAGCCGAGGGACGACGATGATGGAATATGCTGAGGGCAAGCCCGGCACCGTCTCGCCCCGTTCTATCGGAGTGCCGCTCGCCGCTGGTATCGCGTGACACCCGGTGCCGCGCCCGAGATCGGGCGCCGCGAAATGCTCCGTCTGGACCGAGCGCACGAGCCGCCGCCGCGCGCCTCATCCGGCATCGTCGCCACTTCGGCGGCCGACCGGCTGCGGACCGCCGTCGTAGACGTTCCAGTCCTACGCGTTCGGATCGCGGGAGAGGCCGGTCGGGCGAAGCGTCAGGGGCATCGGAGCACAATATCACGCCACGCTGCGGTTTCAGGGTTTCCCCTGAAATCGGACGCGGGACAACCCTGATAGACAGCCCTATCCGACTCCCCCCACACTGATGGTCGGGGTGACCTTGGCGAGCGTGCCGCGCTTTAAACGGGTACTGGGCTATGTCGTTTCAATCCGCCATCTGTCCTGCGGTCTTCGTGCTTGTGCTCATTAGCCTAGTCGGCCTGAGCATGATCACGGATCGTCGCGGCAGGACTTTCTGATTTCAGGTGAGCAACCCGTTGCCAGAAGGCCTGGGAGGCTAGGGTGACTACTTCTGTCGTGCGTCTTATCGATATGCCATTGCGGCAGCTAGGTTGGACCGATCAAGAACTTGCGGCGTTCTTTCTCCTGAAGATCCGCCTCCGGGGCCACGGGCTTTCTTTTGAAACCGACCACGGCATGTCCGACGAAGGCGAGCCCTGGCTCGTGCTCCATGATAGCGACACTGGTGAGGTGTTTGCCCATTTCGCCAGAACTAGCGGGAGCTACGTTGTTTGCGCTCCGCGTATCAAAGGTTCACTCAGCGGGCCCGATTTGTATGAATTGGTGAAGCGTTTCGTGAATCTCTGTCGCTACAGGCAGGGGACCGCGCCGCACTGATCATCCAGTCAGCGACCTCCGCTCGTTGCGCACGGTATTTTTCCATCAGCCGGGCACCTTGAATCTCTATCTCACCGCGTGTCGCACCAAGCTCGCGGATGTCCTCGTAGATGCGGCCGACCGGCTGCGTGCTGCCGTCGAAGATATTCCAGTCCTGCCCGGTCAGGATCGTCGGAGAGGCGGGTCGGGCGGAGCGTCAGCGGCATCGGCGTAGAGGATATCACGCGCGCTGCGGTCTCGACCGAGCCGGGTTCCGCTTTTGGAGGCAAACCGGAAGACATTTGCTCGATCCGAGCCTTTCCGGTTTTGATGTGGTGGACGGCACCCACTCTGCGGCATCGAAGTGCCATAGGGTGGTAGCGTCGCAACGCAACCACATTGAGGGGAGCCGTCCATGGGCGAGGTTATCACG
>Ga0126382_10000293_pt1 | contig 18986 bp, 18 predicted proteins | sample PanSoiMetPlot_30_FD_92548 | JGI IMG/M metagenome (GOLD analysis project Ga0126382, IMG submission 92548) | Tropical forest soil microbial communities from Panama - MetaG Plot_30 | ecosystem: Environmental > Terrestrial > Soil > Tropical forest > Bulk soil | place: Panama | collected 2016-02-17
CAATTCGGCTCGCACCCTCTCACAGTAAGTTCCATTTATTGAGATTAGGATCACCAGACGTAACAAATTTGCGCCCCGGTGAATGGTCTTTGAACAAGGTGTCGTGAGGCCAATATAAGAACCGCCAATGCGTTCCATGAAACACAACCGCGATGAGTTTTGGGGGCGGTCCGCCTGCGACTGAAACAGTTGGAACCCGGAGGAACCTTCATCGCGAATTTTATTGTTCTGTGGCCGGCACGATCCTGAAACAAACCTTTCTAAAGGTAAGATGCTTCGCAACTATCCCGGCGAACTTGTGCGTTTGTCGTGCGAGAAGTGCGGACGTGCACTCCCCCAAAAGGTCCCGTGTGTGAAGTAGCTCACACAGGCATTAAACAACGCCGTGCGAACTTACTTGCAGGTTTCCAAGGTCATTTGGGTTGACAATTGGCAACCGAAGACAAATTCATCGTTTGTGATTTGTGCAAGAAGGGGCGGCTCATCAGCTCCCAAAGAGGATTCAAACTTCGACGATGGAGCCTGAAAGGCTATGTCCACTTTCGTGTGACGCTAATAGTCTGTGTTTGCGATTCTTGCGGTGTTATTAAATCATTTGAGCCGGGAGCAGAGCAGATTGTGGAGGAAGTCTTTAAACGAGAATACGACAAGCTGTTGTAAAGCAATGACACTGTGAATGTAATACAATGAATGAGATGCCAATCGGACTCCGGCGCGGCATTGGCCCCAAGGTCCAACTTCAAGATCTGTTTGATTTCCTTGTCTGACCTTCGGCCCGCAAGGCCACCGCGCTTGCAGGCCTCTTGCTGCGCTGGCGATATGACGGGCTCGCTACAGCTCATCAGCTTGTTCTAATCAACGCCAGCAAAAGCCGTGACGGTAAGTGGTCGCCCGATGATTGCGACATGCGCGATCGAGCCAGCAAAGAGTCGAACGCATCATGCGCCACCCGCCCTAAAGACCGCCCGTGGTTCTGCACGATGAGAAGCCACTCGATAGCGGATACGCGGTAACGCGAGAGGATGGATGGCGGCGCTCAGGCGCGCGTGGCTGCGGGAGTAGCGCGGAGAAAGGAGTCGCGACGGGCCGCGACTTTTTGACACCTCATTGCTTCATTTTGTTTTGGCGGCATTCATCTGCAAAGGAACATAGTCCCGGGCAATCGCGTTTAAGACCATGGGAGGCCAAGATGAAGAAGCTTGTACTGATACTGTTGGCCGCCGCGTCTCTTTTAGAGACTGTCGGCATCGCCTCGGCACAATATTATTATGGTGGCGGCTATTATTATCCTAGCCCCTACTATGGCGATCGGTATCGCGGGTATTACGATGGTGGCTATTACCAAAGGCAAGGCTATGGATATGGCGGAGCCATCATCGGATATAACTCATTCGGAAGGCAAGAATTGTGGTACCCGGTTGGACGGGGCGGTCGGTGCCCGCGAGGCTACACAGTCCAGGACGGTGTCTGCAAACTGTATCGCGGATACTGAAATTTATTTGCGAGTTCGGGGCCGCCGAAGTTGGCGGCCTCTTTAATTCTGCTATTTAGCTTTGTTGATTTTTGTCCCATATCACGCTACTTCCGGCCGCTGCACGCACGCCAATTGTTCGCCAAGGGCCAGGAGCGGACACCGTCCCACAATATAGCTGGTCGCGGGGCTCTGCATTGCCAGCGTGATCTAAAGCCTCTGCAGTAAGTACAGGTTGTTACCATCCGGGTCCCTGAGACCGACCATGCGGGCGCCCCAGCACTGGTTCTCAGGCGGACTATCGAACTGCACGCCAGCCGCTCGCAGTGTCGAATACAGCGCATCAACGTCTGCGACAGCCAAGCTGATATGGTCGATGCCCGGTGGATTGCCGAACAGGCCCAGCTCCCGTCGCACAGGCGGCGGACTGATTTGCTGCGTCGCGAATATGAACAGGTTTACGGTGCTGGCTGCCATCATCACGCCGCGGTCGTTTCTGTTTCCGAAAAACCCAGTTTCTGATAGAACGCGATCAGTCTTTCGACGTCGGTCGTGCACATGCCTATATTGTCGATGCCCTGTACCATTGGAGCCTCTCCGCTTGACGTCCGCTTATCCCCAAAAACGGATAATCGCTCTTACGATTTGAATGTCCGTTAAGAGCCACCAGCAGACATTGCGATGAAATTTCATTAAACTCCGTATTCTCACTGCGCTGAAATTCAAGCGGCGGAGTCAATTGTTGCTTAAAGCTTATCAGATCGAGATGTGGCAGTAAGGGATATTGGTCCTGTAGGTCTGCTTTGGGTCATAAGCAGACATATCACTACGGCTGCGGATATCCGCTCTACCCCCAAAAGCGGACCTTCATCAGCGCGGATGAAACGTCGGTTATGGGTTAAGAAGCGTTGCTGGAATCCTGCGCCTCGAGTCGGACATTGTATTCGCCACGACCGCTGCATTCCGATTGGTTCGGAAGTAAATTGAGGTGCGCCAAAGGACCTTCGGGATCAACTCATGTCTTCTACGGTTGCCAAACATATCAGCATTGCAGTTAATCACGCCATTCGCGTTTCCGGCTTGCTGCAAACGCCGCCCCGTGCGCGGGCTTGCTACGTGCTGGCGCATGGCGCAGGAGCGGGAATGGATCATCCCTTCATGGTAGATGTGGCGCGGGAGCTTGCATTGCGTGGCGTTGCCACTTTGCGCTACCAGTTTCCCTACATAGAGCGTGGCGCCAGGCGACCAGATCCGCCGCAACTCGCGCAAGCAACGGTCCGCGCCGCCGTGGCCGCGACGCTGGGCTTGCTGCCGGAACTTCCGCTCATTGCCGGCGGCAAATCGTTCGGTGGCCGGATGACTTCACAGACTCAGGCTAAAGCTTCGCTACAAGGCGTGTGTGGACTGGCATTCCTCGGATTTCCGCTTCATCCGGCCGGTCGCCCGACGCAGGACCGTGGAGAACATCTGTTTGACATACAAATCCCGATGCTGTTCTTGCAAGGCACCCGCGATACATTGGCGGCGCTCGATCAACTTGAACCGCTTTGCAAAAAGCTCGGCAGGCGTGCAACGCTGAAACTGTTTGCGGATGCCGATCATTCCTTTCGTGTGCCGGCGCGCACAGGCCGGAAGGATGCGCAGGTCCTTGGAGATGTACTGGATGCGCTCGCTGCGTGGCTCGACGGCGTGACCGATCGGCCTGGGAAGAAATCCTGATTGTGTCCCGTTAGGTTAAAAGGAAGCTAGACCTTTTTTTGGAAAGGACAGAAATCTCTCAACTGCGAGCTGCGCCATCTCTTATTTGGTGAAAAGTTTCAGCGTTCCGATCGATCTACTCCGAACCTGTAGCTGGCGCCTGAATCGCTGGGCGGCGCGACTATGTCCGCTTTGGGTCAACAGCCGATTCTGCCGGCCATGTGCGATGTCCCTTACCACCAAAAGCGGACATTCATAGTTCGGCAATTTTCGGTTTGAGCCAATAACGGACATCTTATCCGATCACCTCATCCGCGCGCCGTAACGTTCCCCCGGGGTGGGCTAGGCTGGCGACGAGCCCGGCCCCTACTGGATCGATCGCTTGTGGAATGACAATCGGAATGGTCGTGGTCACGCTCTCAACGGCTAACACTGCCGGTGTAGTTACTGTTACGATGACATCAGCTTTCAGTTGGACCATCTCCCTCGCAAACTCCTGGAACAGCTTCGGCTGTCCTCCAGCATATCGACGCTCGATGATGATATTCTGCCCCTCCGCATAGCCGAGTTCTCGCAGACCTTCGAAGAAGGCGTCATACATGCTCTCGTAATCGTGTGCGATAAATCCGATCAATTGCTTCCTCGCGGGCTGCTGCGCACGCGCCACGAGTGGCCATACTGACACGCCGCCGAAAAGAGTGATGAACTCGCGCCGTTTCATTGCCGCCCCGAGGACGCATTAAGAATCCTACTTAATCTTGCGGTTGGTGACGCGTAGATTTGGCCTCAATAAACGGTTCCGTTGGGATGTCTGCTTTGCTCCCAAACGTGGACATTAGGCGCGAATGGAATGTTTGCTAAGGGCCGCAGTCCCACGCGGTTTATATTATTTGTGCTGCGCCGACCATACGTACCGGTGATTAGTGCGTGATCTGACCCAATTGTGAGCGTCGTCGCGAATTTTTTTCCGAATTCGGTGGCACATAACCGGGCGAATCGAGTAGAAGGTGCGGCGGAGCGAAGTCTTGGCGACGCGCATTTTTAATGCACGACCATCCAGCCATATTTACCCCTGAAGGCATCCTGTGGAGCCACACTGTCCTTTTGCAATCACTTATTGTGCAATTGATTGAGTCCGGCGCGCTGAGTGTCGAGGATGCCGAGCGGGCTTTCGACAGGGCCTTGCAGCGAGCCAGGAAAGCGTGCGACCGATTGCCTGATGCAGAGCGCTTTATGCAGCATGTGCATGACAATTTGAAATGGGATGATTTTTATCTTTTGGCCCCACAGCGACAAAGACCCGCAGTCGCAATGCGCTAGCTTCCCGCGGGAAGCTTAGCCCGGCGTGAATAAGGGACGCCGCAAATTGTTGCTTTCCCCACCACCTTTTCTAGCGCGTTGACCGGCTCGTTGAAGCTCAGTTCAAAAAAAATTTGTATGAGCCTTTTCGTGCCTCACCCGCGAGCGTCCGGACGCGCGGGTAGCACCGAAAACAGAAACTTAATTGATCAGTTCGGTGGTGATATTCGTTCGCCGAATCTGTGTGAAATGCCAACGCGACGACTGGTGAAGGGGATGCGATGTTCATCAGGCGATTTCAAGAAGCTCGGTGGAACCCCGTGAGGATGTGCTAATCGCGTTGGGCCAACTCAACGTTGTGATATTGCCCCAGCAGCAGCTTTTTGCGTTAGAAACCCATCCTTAATCGCCTGCCTTATCCCGTCCTCGATCAAAGTCTTGGCCACGTCAGGTACGCTAGTGCCGTGAGTTCCGAGCTTGGACAATTGGTCCAAATACTCCCAGGTCGTCACAGCAAGAGTCACCGGTCGGCGGTCCGTATCGGCCATAAATGAAAGAAACCACACTCCAGTAAATGGAGTCTTTTTTCGAGTCGAAAAAGAGTCGAAATCGATTCACCGTTCGTTAAAGGAATTGTGGCAACGTTTCGAATAAGAAAAAAGGGCGGCTCGAAAGACCCGCCCAATAGAGGATTGCGATGTCCGCCCCTTCTGAGTGGGGGCTGGAGCTAAGCATCTGTGCGCCCGACAGTGCTTTGGCGACTGGTATTCTTGCCGAAAAGTCCTAACGAACCGTTAGGATGGATGTCCCGAAGCAAAGGCCGTGTCGTGTCCGCTTGCCGCGACCTTTTTTCGCGCTACTCCAGTAGTCGGGCGCTATTACTGCCATCTCGTTCTACGGCGTCGCCTCGTATCCGTATCGGGCGGCGCGTGCGCACGCGCGGGCGCGAATTAGCAATAGGGCTTCTCACAGCGCCAGTAGACCGTCGATACCGCGGAGCCAAACCCTACACAGGGTTCGAGGTTCTTGCTTATTGGATTCATTCTTGCCAATCGTCTCAAAGGAGCGTTCGAGCTCGGCGAGGCTCTCAACCGTGTGGTTGAGCTCGACGAGGGCCTAGTGCGCGCTTACCGAGCCAGTTAATAGTTTCACATCTATCTTATCAGCGCCGGCTTTGGCGCCGATCTCTTTGAGCCAGTAGTGCATCAGGTCAATCACGCTTTTGCCCAAACCGCGTCGACCTGCCAGCGTGCCACGAAACAAATGCAGACAGTAGGTGAGCTTAGGGCGCACTGTAAGAGGCTGGCTAACCCCACACTCGCCAATCCTTGATTGAAACACTTCCCCTCTCCAGAGGAACGGAGAAACACTAACACTCGCATCACCGTCATTTGCAAATGTGATGGCTCAGCCTCATACGATTCTCCAATAACTCGCTTTTTTGTTGATTTTGTACCAAGTCGGATTTCCGGCATAAAGAAGCATGTAGAAGCATTGGCGGCCGATCACTACTCGCCCGCTCCAAGGCCGACATGACGCCGACAACCAGTCCGCTTACCACCGACCTTTATGAGCTCAACATGGTCCAGGCCTATCTGGATCGCGGAGAGGACAAGCGGGCCGTATTCGAATTCTTCGTGCGACGGCTGCCGAGTCGGCGCGGCTTTCTGCTCACAGCCGGGCTCGAAGAAGTCCTCGCCTATCTTGAAACTTTGTGCTTCTCGGCTGCCGAGATCGACTGGCTCAAAAGCACCGGACGCTTTCGCAGCAATCTCATCGACTATCTCGCTGCATTCCGGTTTACCGGTGACGTCCACGCTATCCCGGAAGGTACGATCAGCTTTGCCAACGAGCCCTTGGTTCGCATCACTGCACCGCTGCCAATGGCGCAACTGATCGAGACGCGGCTGATCAACATCCTGCATTTTCAGACGCTGATCGCCTCGAAGGCCGCGCGTATGGTGCTCGCAGCGCCAGGAAAAATTCTGTCGGATTTCGGGCTGCGTACTGCCCACGGCGCCGAAGCCGGGCTGTTCTCGGCGCGCGCGAGCTATATCGCCGGATTTGCCGGCGCCGCCAATGTGCTCGCCGGCGAGCGCTATGGAATTCCGATCGTCGGCACCATGGCCCACTCCTTTGTGCAGGTGCACGACAACGAGATGACGGCTTTCGAGAACTTCGCGCGGTCGCGACCCAAGGGCGTTATCCTTCTGATCGATACTTATGACATTGAGGCCGGTGCGCGCAAAGTCGTCCAGCTGGCCCCGAAATTGAGACTTGACGGTATCACCATCCGCGGCGTGCGCATCGATAGCGGTGACCTAGCCGCGATGGCGAAAAAAGTCCGCGGCATCCTCGACGCCGGCGGACTTAAGGATGTCATGATCCTCGTGAGCGGCGGGATCAACGAAGATGTGTTGAAAAAGATGATCGCCACAAAAGCACCGATCGACGGATACGGCATCGGCGTCAACCTTGATGCCTCGGTCGATGCCCCATCACTCGATTGCGCCTACAAGCTTCAGGAATATGCCGGCAAGCCAAGGCGCAAGCTGTCTAAAGGCAAAGTCACGTGGCCCGGAAGCAAACAAGCCTGGCGCAGCTACGGCACGAACGACCGGATGTCAGGAGACATCGTCTCTGTGGAGAATGACACCCTGCCAGGCCAGCCGCTCGTCGTACCGGTGATGCGCGTGGGAAAACGTATTGCACCCGCCCCGACTCTGGCGCAGATTCGCGAACACACAGCGCGCGAGCTCGCCCGCCTGCCGGAGCCCCTTAGAAGACTCGAAGCTGGCGCCGACTATACGGTGACGATTTCTGATAAACTCAAAGCGCTTGCCGCCCAGATCGACGCGGAGGCCCGCGGTTGACGTCAATTTCGTCGTGGACGGGCCTGTCACCACAAGTCGGGTTTGCCTCTTGTCGCTAAATTTGCCGCGAAAGTCGGGCAAGCCAGACTTTCCTTATTTCAAAGACACGGATGCCTGGCACAAGCCCGGGCATGACAGCTCTATATTTTATTTTGCGGTTACCGCGTCCCCGCCCTGTTCCAGCCGCGCGCGCCTTCACCATAGATTTCGTGACCAGTGTCCGTGACCACCACGGTATCCTCGAGCTTAATAAAACCGCGCACGGGATGCATGAGCGTTGTCTCCACCGATACCACCATGCCTGATTCAAGTGGCTGCCCGGCATACTCCGCCGGATAAGGCACCGGCCCGCGGTCGGTGAGCCGCGGCGCCTCGTGGCTCACCATGCCCATGCCATGGGTCAAAAATTCCAAATGATTGTGATGCTTCGATTTCTGCACCAGTGGCGCGGCGGCGGCATAAATTTCGCCGCCAATGAGCCCGTCTCGGATAGGTTTCATCGCCGCGCGCTGGATGCTTTCGATCTCGCCAAGCAGATCTTCAAGTTCAGCGTCCGGCTCGCCCTGGATCGCCATGCGGCAGACATCGCCGATATAGCCGTCATAGTTTCCGCCAGAATCGATCGACATGATGTCGCCCTTGTCCCACTTTTGATCGGAGGGCGCACGGTTCATGCTCGTGCCGCACGTAATTAGGCAATATTCGAAAATGAGCCCGCGATTGGTTTCCTCGCGGCGCAATGCCTCAACCACCTCAGTCTTGGTGACGCCGGGCTTGCTAGCGGCAATAACAGCTTGCATGGAGTCGATCACCGCTTCAGAGGCGTATTTCAACAATTTCAGTTCCTCTGCGGACTTCTTCACGCGCTGGCGCTCGAGCACGAACAGCGCATCCAGCCAGTCAGCATCGGGAAAGGCCGCACGCAGCACCTGAGATGCGTCGTAGGGTAGGAAGCCGAATTCGGCGGCGATGCATCTGGGCTTGAGGCCGATCCTGTGCAGGTACTCCACAGCCTTCTGCATGGCGTCGACCGAGCCCCAGGTGTTGGTCTGCGTTTCCGGGGTCCAGATCGGCTTTACCTCGCGCTGAAATTTCTCCAGGCGGTGGCCGATATAGGCGGCCCTTTCGGGCGCGCCTTTCGGGTAGACCAGGACAGGCAAATAACGGGTGACGCCGGTCGCATCCATGTAGTCGAAAAAATCGGCGCGGTGGCCGCCGAGTAAATATTGCACGTTGTGTTTGGATGTCGCGATAACGACGTCGATGCCGGCCTCTTCCATCAGTCGGTCGAGGCGGCGATGGTCAAACGGAATTGCGTGACCACTCGACGGCTGAGCGTTGATGTTCATGGCTCATTGCTCCCGCTGTTTGCGCGCTGAACCAGAAGACTATGACCAGAGTTCCCGGCTCGCAAGCCGGCTCGGATCCCCGGTTACGGTTTCACCACGCCAATAAATTGTTCGAGCTTGGCCGGATCATTGCGCAACATTTCGCTCGATCCATCATAGACGATGCGGCCACGATCCATCACCACCGCCCGCGGTGCGATATCGAGCGCGATACGCGAGTTCTGCTCGACCAATACGATCGCAGGCCCGCCGGCTTGCGTCAGGCGTTTCACCGCGCGTGCCAGCTCCTCAACGATCACCGGCGCCAGACCTTCGGACGGCTCGTCCATCAGGAGCACAGTCGGATTGCCGATCAGCGCGCGGCCAATTGCGAGCATTTGCTGTTCGCCGCCCGACAACTGATTGCCACGATTTTCGGCACGTTCGGCCAGCCGGGGGAAGAGCTCGAAGACCGTTACCATCGTCCATGGACCGGGTCGTGCGGCCACTTCAAGATTTTCGCGCAGCGTCAGTGAGGGGAAAATTTCACGCTCCTGCGGCACGTAACCAAGACCGGCGGTGACCCGACGATAGGTCGCTAGCGCTGAAACGTCGGTCCCGCGCAGCGATACGCGACCACCATGCAGCGTGGTGTGGCCCATGATGGTAGCAAGCAGAGTGGTTTTTCCGACGCCGTTGCGGCCAATGATCGACACAGTTTCACTCTCACCAAGCGCGAGGCGGATGTCCTCGAGCACCACGGTTTCGCCGTAACCTGCGCGGACATTGTCGACCTCAAGCGCTTGCTCAGCCATGGCCGCCTCCATGGCGACGACCTCCACGGTGGCCTTCTTGCCCGAGATAGACCGCTCTCACCTGTTCGTTGTTCATAATTTCCTCGGGCGTGCCCTGCGTGAACACTGCCCCCTGCACCAGTACAGTTATTTCTTTGGCAAAGCGGAACACGATGTCCATGTCGTGCTCAATGATTAGCACAGCGATATCGGGATTGAGCGCAGCCACGACATCGAGGATAAGATGGCTTTCGGAGGAAGGCACACCAGCGGCTGGCTCGTCGAGCAAGAGCACGCGCGGCTTTTGCGCCAGCGCAATGGCGATCTCTACAAGGCGCTGTCGCCCATATGGCAATTCGCGAACCAGTTTGAGCGCATCATCGACAAGTCGCAGCGATTCGAGATGATCAAGTGCCTCGTCGAGAATTTCGCGTCTGGTGCCGACCGCACGCCACAAGTTTTCAGCATGGCCGTCGCGCTCGCTGATGGACATGCCGATGTTTTCCAACACCGACAGGCCACGGAACAATTGATTGATCTGGAATGTGCGCGCAAGCCCACGCCGGGCGCGCTCGGTCTGACTCAAGCCCGTGATGTCCTCGCCGTTGAGCAGCACACGACCGGACTGGGGTTTCAACACGCCAGTAATCAGATTCACAAGCGTTGTCTTGCCCGCACCATTGGGCCCGATCAGCGCCCGGCGTGCACCGCGCTCCAGCGAGAGATTGATATGACGCGCAACCGGCAGCGCACCGAACGCCCTGTTCAATCTTTCGACTTGTAGCGCGGCGGTCACGACCTTTTCCTCTCGGCAACGTATTTCCCCACGCTCTCGAACAGTCCGAGGACACCGCGGCGCGCAAACAACACCGCCAGCACCAGCACCAGGCCGATGCCGAATTGCCAGAACGTCGGGCTCAGTTTCGAGAAATAGTCCTCAAGCACCATGTAAACAGTCGCTCCGATGAAGGCGCCGTAAAGCCGCCCGGTTCCACCGAGGATCAGCATGACCATTACTTTTGCGGAGTTGTCGAAGTCGAACACGGTCAGCGTGACGTAGGCATTGGTCTGGGTGAATAACGCGCCTGCCACTCCGGCAATTGCAGCCGCAATTGTGTAGACCGTCACCAGTCGCCGATGAACCGGCGACCCGATCGCGTGCATGCGCCGGACGTTCTCGCGAATACCGGTCAGCGCCTGTCCGAATGGGGAATACACGATCCGGCGGACGAAATAGAACACAACTGCCAGTACCGCGAGCACGTACAGATAATAGGCGCGCCCATAGAGATCGTAGTCGAAGATTCCCAACAACGGCTTGAAAGCTAGGCCCGGGAGACCGTCATAGCCGCCAGAAATGTCGGAACGCAGATTGCCGGTCTCCTGCAGCATGATTGCAGTCGCCAGAGTCAGCATCAGCAGCGTGAGTCCGCGATAGCGCAGCAGGAACCATCCGGTAATAAAGCCGACGAGTCCTGCCGTAATCGCCGCAGCAAACAGTCCGCTTATCGGCTCCGCCCATTGCAGACGCGCGGCGGCAAGCCCGACCGTGTAGGCGCCGACACCGAAGAAGGCAGCATGCCCAAGCGTCACGATCCCGGCATAACCAAGTATGAGGTCGAGCGAGAGCGCAAACATCGCCATAACCAGCACCTGACTGCCGAAGGTCATGCGCTCAGGGAAAATGAAGAAGACGGCGATTGCGATCAGCCACGGCAACGCCTCCGCCGGGCGAAAACGGTGGCGTCCGACCAGATATTCTGCCGTACGCTCGCGTGCCTGTCCGCGGCTGGTTGTGGTGATGATGTCACTCGCGGCCATAGAACCCCGCCGGCTTGATCAGCAGGACGGCCACAGTCACCGCATAGACGAAAAACCCGCCGGCATCCGCGAGCAGATATTTCCCAGCGGTATCGAAAACGCCGAGCACCAGCGCAGCAAGCAATGTGCCCTTCAGACTGCCGAGCCCGCCGACCGCAACGACGATCAGGAACAGCACCAGATAAAGCACCGCGAAGCTTGGTGAGAGCCCGAACAGTTGAATGGCAAGGCCACCGCCGAGCGCGGCAAGCCCCGACCCAATGGCAAAGGTAAGTGTAAACAGGCGATCGACATTGATGCCGACTGACTCCGCCATGCGCCGGTTGTCGACTGCGGCACGGATCTTGGCGCCGATATTGGTGCGCTCGAATACGTACCAAAGGACCGCAATGAGCGCGGTGCCAAGAACGATCAGGAATGCACGATAGCTCGGGAAATAGCGAAAGCCGAGATTTACGTCCCCTTGCAGCCAACCAGGCAGCGGCACCGATTTCGGGATAGGCCCGTAGAAATAAGTGGCGGTGGCAATCGCCATGAATGCCAGGCCAATAGTGAGCAAGACCTGTTCGAGATCGGTGGACTTATACAGGCGGCGATAGAGCCAACGCTCGAATACGACGCTGACCGCGCCGACCACCACGGACGCAACAACAAGCGAAGGAATAAATTCGACTCCGAACGAGCGTGTCAGCGTGACGACGACATAGCCACCGGCCATGGCGAAGGCGCCATGCGCCAAGTTGACGAAGCCCATCAGCCCCATCGTTACCGAAAGTCCGACTGAAGTGATGAACAGGAACATGGCGTAGGCCAAGCCGTCGAACAGAATGCTGACGGCAATATTGGCGACTTGCGGCACGAGCCCCACCTCGTATTCCAGAAAACGCCGCTGCGCCTTTATGCGCGGCGGCGATGTTTGGTTTCATAGGACCAAAGGATCACGAGCCGCAACGGCCGACCTTGAGCTCCTTGCACTCGTCTTTCACGCCCTTGGTGGTGCCGAGGATTTTGACGCCGAGTTTGCCGTCCGGTTTGCGGACAACTTCCATGGCATGCTCATCCTGGACGATATCGCGTGTCGCAGAGTCGATCATGACGGTTCCGCGTGGGCCCTCGCTGGTCCAGCCCTTCATCGCGTCGATCACCTTCTCGCCGTCAGAGACCTTCCCGTTGAGCTTCTTGATCGTGTCGAAGATTGCATGCATGGTGTCCCAGCCGGCCGCGGACATGAAATCCGGATAGGAGTCCTTGCCGTAGATGTCGTGCCAAGCCTTGTTGAACTCCTTGTTCTCCGGGTTTTCTAGATCGACCGAGTAGTGGCCCATGACGACGGTGCCGATAGCCGCATCGCCCATGTCCTGCAGCTTGTTGTCCGGGATCAGATCCATCGGGCCGATCAGTTTGACGCCGCCTTTTCGCATGCCGAGCTCGCCATAGGCCTTCATCACGCCGGCAGCGTGCGCGCCGGAGGGAATAAAGACATACATGCAATCGGGTTTGGCGTCCTTGATACGCTGGAAGAATGGCGTGAAGTCGGGCACTTGGACGGGGCTGCCCATTGGTACCGCCTCGGTAACTTTTCCGCCGGCCTTTTCGAAACCGGTCTTGAACGCTTCCGTGGAGTCCTTGCCTGGCGGGAAGTCAGTGTAGGCCATCGCCGCCGTCTTGCAGCCGATCTTGTCATAGGCATAGGCGCCCATTGGAAAAGCCGGATGCCACATGCTGAACGAGAGCCGCGCGATATAGGGCGAGAGATTGGTTATCCAGGCCGTGCCGGCATTTGCGATGATCATCGGCACCTTCGCCTGCGTCACCACCGGTGCCAGCGCAATCGCAGACGGCGAGAATACGAAGCCTGTCAGGATTTGCACCTTATCGTTGGTGACGAGCTCCGTGGCAACGGTTTTTGCCTGCGCGCCGGTCGGTGGACCTTCGTCGCGCTTGATGATCTCTGCCTTATTCGGCTCGATGTCTTTCGCATGGAGTTTCACGTACAGGTCAAAGGCCTTGTCGATCTGATGGCCCAGGTCGGCATTTGCGCCGCTGAACGGAAGAACCACGCCGATTTTAATGGTTTCCGCCTGGGCGCCACCGCCCACCGTGAAAGCCAGGGCGGCCAATCCAAGCCAGCCTAGTGTACGCATTTCATCCTCCCTATATCCTTGATTAGTTTGGAATCCCACTAATCCATGAACCGGCAATTCCGCCCATTCGTCCTAAACTGGACTAATTCGAAGCCGTTGGTCAATTGGCATCGGCGCGGCGGCCCGTCACGACTTTACGCGCACGTGACAGTTTTCTTTGGTCAGGCGGCACTTGCGCGGTGATCGCGGTACCGAGCTTGTGGAAGGCGTTCTATCGCCGTGCCCGAAGCGATATCGATTCGATTGCGGTATCGGCAAATATCGTTGGTACGCGGTTCGCCGACCGCGTGGCCAAAAGGGTCATTGATGATTTGAAATGATCAAGATCGATTATCAGGACCGCGGTCGGCCGCGGATTCCAATGTAATTTAAGTAACCGGCACCGCTTCCTGCCGGAATGACCGGCGGTTGGCTATGCGGGTGAGCGGATCGACTATCGCTGCAGTGCGGTGGCACAACTCTGTGCGCTGCCTTGGCCAACGCAAGCAATATGACGCCAAAATTCGTAAGCTGTCATTACCTGTAGCCCGTGATAATGCCAGAGGCGATAAGCGATCGCAGGTTGACATCTTCCACCACGAATCGCGCAACAAGAACAACGCGACCCAGGCGAACAGGACGATGATGTCGGCGACCATCCCGGAACTTCAAGCCTCTGCCACTCACTATTTCGGGTGCATTCATCGCGGCGGACAACAACTGATGCATGTGCATATTCCGCTTAGGCTACTGCGCGGCTATGGTTTCAACGACATTTCCGAAACGGCTGCAATTGCCCTAAATCGATAGAAATTTCGGGCTTGCATCGGCGAATCTGGCTGCGGTCTTGTGGGGCCATCGTGCCTCCACTAGGTTCGACTACCCTCACCAGCCCTGGAACCGGGCATGCAAATCCGCAACGGCGTCATCGAAGCCATCGGCCATACACCGCTTATCAAGCTTGAGCGCGCTTCCGAAGCCACCGGATGCACCATCCTCGGCAAGGCGGAATTTATGAATCCCGGCGGCTCTGTGAAGGACCGCGCAGGCCGGCAGATGATCCTGGAAGCAGAGAAGCGCGGTGAGCTTCGACCAGGCGGGCTTGTCGTCGAAGCCACCGCCGGCAATACGGGCATCGGCCTGGCACTTGTCGCCAATGCGCGCGGGTACCGCACGGTCATCGTTATTCCGGAGACGCAGAGCGAGGAAAAAAAGGACATGCTCCGGCTCTGCGGTGTGCAACTGGTGGAGGTCCCTGCCGCTCCATATTCCAATCCAAATAACTACCAGCATGTTGGCCGGCGGCTTGCCGAACAAATGAGGAAGACGGAGAAGAACGGCGTTATCTTTGCCGATCAGTGGAACAACCTGGATAACCGTAAGGCCCACTACGTTTCCACGGGTCCGGAGATCTGGGAGGATTGCAATGGCCGTATTGACGGCTTCATTTGCGCAATCGGCACCGGGGGCACTGTTGCCGGCGCCTCAAGCTTTCTTCGCGAGAAGAATAAGGACATCGCAATCGGCATTGCCGATCCACGCGGAGCGGCGATGTACCATTTGTTCAAGGACGGCCAAGCAAAGGCAACCGAAGGCGGCTCCATAACCGAGGGGATTGGGCTCGGCCGCGTGACTCCGATCATAGATGGAATAAAAGTAGACAAGGCCTACCTTATTCCCGACGAGGAAGCGTTGCCTCTCATCTTCGAGTTACTCGAGTATGAAGGCCTCTGCCTTGGTGGTTCTTCCGGAATCAATGTGGCCGGCGCTATTCGACTGGCAAAGGACCTTGGCCCAGGCAAGACGATCGTCACTATTCTTGCCGACTACGGTACACGCTATCAGTCGAAGTTATTCAATCCGGAATTCCTTCGATCGAAGAAATTACCCGTGCCGGAATGGCTCGAGCGCAGGTCGGACATTAAACCACCGTTCGAAAAGGGTTGATATGCCGACAGAATGTCTTTTCCGCGAGGACTCATATCTCAAGAACTGCGAAGCGCGTGTAGTCGCATTGACCGAACAAGGTGGCATCGTGCTCGACCGCACCGTCTTTTATGCAACGTCCGGCGGACAGCCCGGTGACGCCGGTGAGTTAGCGACGGAAAACGGTTTGCGCATTTCGATCGAGATTGCCAACTATACCGATGCCGAAAAAAGCGAGATTACCCACGTGCCGGCGGCCAATGCCCCGACGCTCAAAATCGGCGATCGCGTCACGGCCGTGATCGACTGGGACAAACGTTATGCCCGCATGCGCATGCACACTGCGCTGCATCTGCTCTCGGCGGTCTTGCCATATGCGGTGACCGGCGGTTCGGTTGGCGACAGCGAAAGCCGCCTCGACTTCGATATTCCTGAAGCCGGTCTGGACAAGGATGCGATCACCGCAAAAATTGCCGAGATGATCTCGAGCAATGCATCAGTCAGCAGCCGCTGGATCACCGACGCCGAGCTTGAGGCCAATCCGGGCCTCGTCAAAACCATGTCGGTGAAACCACCAATGGGAACAGGCCGCGTGCGGCTGATCGAAATTGCCGGTCTCGATCTGCAACCCTGCGGGGGCACACATGTGCGCGCGACAGGGGAAATAGGCGCCGTCCGTGTCACGCAGATCGAAAAGAAGGGCAAGCAAAACCGCCGCGTTCGTTTAGCTCTAACCTAGCGCGCATCACGGTGCTCGCGCAGTTCTTAGTGACGTGAGCGTGCGTCGAAGCGTTTGAGCAATGCGCGCGCCTTTGGGGGACGACTGCGGCTTCATAATCCACGCTGGCAAAAGCCTTCACCGACTCCGGCGCGTCAAACCACATCACGTTCACGAATTCTACCTCTTCCCCGACCGATGCGCGCAGCCGCTCGATACGCAGGAAAGAGAAAATTTCGTTCTTGAGCAAGGTCTCATAGGCGTTGGCGTTATGCGGGCTGGTGTAGCCGTACCAAATTCTCGTAATTATTCGCCCTCCCCCATCTCACCTCAATCGTTGCACTCGGAAGCAAGATCGACCAAGCTTGCGTAATGCGGAGTTTGCAATGACAGCATCAACGTCGAGCCGCCGGCTCAAATCAACCGAATGGCTGGCCGGCCAGCTGGGCAAGAAGGACGTTGCCATAGTCGACGGCTCTTACTACCTGCCCACGCAAAGGCGTGACGCCCGGGCCGAATATCTCGCGGGGCATATTCCAGGCGCTGTATTTTTCGACATCAACGCGGTCGCCGATAATTCGGTCGACTTGCCCCACATGCTGCCAGGACCGGATCAATTCAGCGCGGCCGCCGGCGCACTCGGCATTTCAGAGAAAGACACCATCGTGGTCTACGATGGCAGCGGGTTTTATTCTGCGCCTCGGGTGTGGTGGACATTTAGCATTTTCGGCGCTTGCAACGTATTCATCCTGGATGGCGGCCTGCCGGCATGGAAGGCGGAAGGCCGTCCGACAGAAGCCGGCGAGGTGAAACCGCCCAGGCGCACGTTCAATGCGCGCATGGATACAAGCGCCGTGGCAATGCTGAGCGACGTACAAATAGCACTCAACGATCGGAGCGCCCAGGTAGTCGACGCCCGCTCGGCCGGCCGCTTCGCCGGCAGCGAGCCGGAACCGCGGGCTGGCCTGCGCTCCGGGCACATGCCAGGTGCGCGCAACGTGCCCTCGACTGAAATCGTGGAGAACGGACGGCTGGCGTCGCCCGAGAAAATTGCCGCCGCGTTCAAAAAAGCAGGCGTCGATACCGACAAGCCAATCATCACCACATGTGGCTCTGGCGTCACCGCCGTCATCCTTGCAATGGGACTAGATGCCCTCGGCAAAAAGTTGCCGCGCATCTACGACGGCTCTTGGTCGGAATGGGGTGGGCGCCCCGATCTGCCGGTCGCAAAGGACTAGGCGGCCCCGCGGGCTGTTTCAGCGTAAAATTTGACTCAGGAACAGCTTGGTACGCTCGTGTTGCGGGTGCGTGAAGAACCCCTGCGGTGTATTGGCTTCGACAACCTGGCCTTCGTCCATAAACACGATGCGATTTGCCACCTGGCGGGCAAAACCCATTTCGTGGGTCACTACAAGCATGGTCATCCCGTCTTTGGCGAGCTCCACCATGGTGTCGAGTACTTCCTTAACCATTTCCGGATCGAGTGCTGAGGTCGGCTCATCGAAGAGCATGATCTTTGGGTTCATGCACAGTGCGCGCGCGATAGCGACCCGTTGCTGCTGCCCTCCTGACAACTGACCCGGATATTTATTGGCCTGTTCAGGAATCTTCACCCGCTTGAGGTAGTGCAGCGCCACTTCTTCGGCCTGCTTCTTCGGCAATTTGCGCACCCAGATGGGCGCCAGCGTACAATTGTCCAGCACTGTCAAATGAGGAAACAGATTGAAATGTTGAAACACCATGCCCACTTCACGCCGGACCTCATCGATCTTTTTCAAATCCGCGGTCAGCTCCACACCGTCGACGAAGATGCGGCCAGCCTGATGCTCCTCCAGACGATTGATGCAGCGGATCATCGTCGACTTGCCAGAACCGGACGGTCCGCAAATGACAATGCGTTCTCTGCCCATGACCTTCAGATTGATATCCCGCAACACGTGAAAATCGCCGTACCACTTGTTCATGCCGGCAATCTCAACGGCAATCGAGGTATTGAGCTTCGCCGGCTTGAGAAGTGACCCATGGTTTCCTGCGGCGTTCATGGGTTGTCCTTAACATCGATCGGCTTTTGCGAGACGGGCCTCCATAGCGCGCGCATAACGCGACATGCCGTAACAGAAGATCAGATAGAAGATTGCGGCCACCGCATAGCCGGTTGTACTGGTAACTGGGGTCGCCCATTTGGGATCGATGCGCGCCACTTCGATCGTGCGCAGGAGATCGAATATGCCGACAATGAAGACCAGCGTGGTGTCCTTGAACAGGCCGATATAAGTGTTCACGATGTTTGGTATCGTCACTTTGAGCGCCTGAGGCAGGATGATTAGACGCATCATTTGCCAATAACGAAGGCCAACCGCCATGGCTCCCTCGTATTGGCCTTTCGGGATGGCTTGCAGGCCTGCGCGCACGACCTCCGCCATATAGGCCGACGCGAATAGCGCAATACCGACCAGAGCACGCACCAATTTGTCGGGCGATAATTGCTCCGGCATGAACAGCGGCAACATGACACCAGCCATGAACAGCACGGTCACCAGCGGCACGCCGCGCACAAACTCGATGTATATGACTGATAGCGATCGGACCACTGGCATGCGGGAACGCCGCCCGAGCGCTAGAAATATTCCTAGCGGCAGCGACACCACGATGCCGACCGCGGCGACCACGATCGTCACCAGCACACCACCCCAAAGGACCGTGTCCACCGGCCGAAGGCCGATCGTTGACCAGCCGGTAAGCAGAACGAACGATGATATGGGCAACACCACAAAGAAATAGATTGCGCCGAGGTCGTGCCGTGGTGCGTTGAGCCACAGAAGCCAGGTGATGCCCACTGCGAGCATCAAGAAGAAAGCATCCACCCGCCACCGTTCGGAAATCGGGTAGGAACCGTAGATGAAATAGGGCAGCCGCTCCCAGACGAAGGGCCAGC
>Ga0126382_10000294_pt1 | contig 18925 bp, 17 predicted proteins | sample PanSoiMetPlot_30_FD_92548 | JGI IMG/M metagenome (GOLD analysis project Ga0126382, IMG submission 92548) | Tropical forest soil microbial communities from Panama - MetaG Plot_30 | ecosystem: Environmental > Terrestrial > Soil > Tropical forest > Bulk soil | place: Panama | collected 2016-02-17
GACCGCGTCCGGGCCGCCGCCCACCGCGACCGTCTGCCTGATAGCGCGCGAGGCGGGATCGACCCGCAGGACCGCTGCGGCATCTGGCGTGGTGATCCAGACCGACCCAGCACCGTAGGCGGCCGCTGCGGGCCGCGCGCGGAGCACGATCGGGGCCGAGGGAAGCCGGCTGGCGGTGTCCACCGCGACCACGGCGTTCCCCTCAACAGTGACACTGGCCCGGCGAGGGGCGCCATGCCACAGTGAGAGACCCACGGCAGCCAGGAGGACTGCGGCCAAGGCCACCCCGGTGACAGCAACCCAGCGGCGCGGCGTCCTTGTCGCCCGGGCCGGGGTAATGGGATCTGCCTGGGCAGCGGCCGGCCCGCTGGGTGCGTGGGCCGACGGAGCCGCGAGCGCCGGGTCTTGCCGCAGCACGGCCCGCTCGAGTTCTTGCAGCTGCGGACCCGGGTCAACCCCAAGCTCCTCGCAGAGCAAGACCCGGCCCTCCCGGTAGACGGTGAGCGCTTCGGCTTGGCGGCCCGAGCGGTACAACGCCAGCATCAGCTGCCCGCGCAGCCGCTCGCGCAGCGGGTACCCGGTGACCAGCGCCTGCAGCTCCGGAACCAGCCGCTCGTGGCGGCCGAGCGCGAGTTCGGCCTCCACGCGCTGCTCGGTGGTGGTGGCGCCCAGTTGCTCGAGCCGGTCCACGTAGGCGTGCGCGAACGGCTCAAACTCAACGTCAGCGAGCGGCCGGCCGCGCCAAAGCGCCTCGGCTTGGCGCAGCTTGACGGCGGCGAGCTCCGGTTCCCCCGCATCCAGCGCACGCTGGCCGTCACCCGTCAGCCGCTCGAAGCAGGCGAGGTCGAGCTGATCGGGCGCGAGGCGCAGCACGTATCCGGGTGCCAGGGTGACAAGCCGGGCCCCACCATCGCCGTCGCTGGCGAGTGCCTTGCGCAGCCGCGACACGTAGGCATCAAGCGTGTGGCTCGCGGTTGGGGGCGGCCTCTCTCCCCATAGCGCATCGATCAAGCGGTCCCTTGAGACGACCTCATTCGCGTTGAGGAGCAATGCCGCAAGCAGCGCGCGTTGCTTCCGGCCTCCAAGCGGAAGCCGGTGGCCGTTCGCCTGAACCTCGAGCGGGCCGAGGATGCGGAACTCCACGATCGTCCGCCCCCTGTCGTGCCGCTTCCCCCAAGGCAAGCTTCCCACGGGCCCGCCCCGCCCGCCATCTGAGCGTCGACGTGCCTTTGCGACGCCTTGCGAGCTTCTTGCGACCCGCAGCAGTGACCCTAGCCCTAGAACTCCGTGTAGGGGGCTTTGCCATGAATCACGCTGCCCGGCGCAAAGCTTCGCGCCGTAACTATGCCGCGCTCACGATCGCCGCCCTGGCCTTCCTATTCGCCGGGGTGTCCGCCGCGCCACCGGCCGCCGCAGCGCCAAGCTCGCCATGGGTGGCTTTCCAGACAAGCCTGCGAAACGGTCAGTTCGGCGACGACGGCGTGTTCCTCGTGCGGCCCGACGGCACAGACCAGCACGAGGTGGCCACGGCCATCCCCGGCCGGCACATCCACCCCGACTGGTCCTCCGACGGCCACACCCTGGTGTTTGCCGGCGATCAGGCCGGCGACCGGACACAGGTCTACCGATTCGACCCGCTGGATGATCCAACCGGGGCCCACGCCCGGCAACTCACCGCGTGCGCGGGCTCCTGCCTGGCCGACATGGACCCCGCCCTGTCTCCGGACGACACCAAGATCGCCTACCTTAAGATCGGCGGACCGCTGGTCACCATTGGCCAGGTCGAAATGCCCGCCACCCAGAAGCTGCAAATTGCGACCGTCACCGCGGGCGGGCTCACCCAGGTAAAGACGGTCTTCCAGACCACCACCACGACGGAACTGAACGCCCCGCGCTGGTCACCCGACGGCAGCCACCTGGTGTTCTGGACCGACCACGTCAACCCCGGCACCGGGCAAGTGGACGCCACCGCCGTATTCACCATCGCGGCTGACGGAACCCACCTCCAGCAAGTGACCCCGCAGTCGATGCTCGCCGGAGACTGCGACTGGTCACCCGACGGGACACGCCTGGTGTTCGCAACCCACCCGCTCGGGGGGTTCAACTTCGATCCCGTCGTGTCCAACCTGTACACCGTCCACCCCGACGGCACCGGGCTGCGGCAACTGACACACTCCACCACCCCCAACGACCGCGCCACCCAGGCCCACTTCACACCCGACGGCCGCATCATCTACACCCGGGTCACCCCCGCCGGTCGGACCCTGTGGCTGATCAACGCTGACGGCAGTGACGCCTCCCCGATACCAGCCAACGGCGAGCGAATCCGGACCCACGGCGACTGGCAGCCAACCCCCGGCTGAGAACCCCAACAGGCAAACACCAGGGAGGGGACCGGACGCGCCACGGTCCGCGGGGCCGGGCAGCACGCGGCGGCCCACCACGGCCGGAGGAGTACTGCCCGGCCCAGTGCCGCTGGCACGACCGGCACACCGCGCACGCTGTGCGGCGGGCCCCGGCCGAGCGCGTCCAGATCCCGCCGCCCCGCATTGACGGGCCCTGCGATCAGCGGCACCGCAAGCTGCACAGTGTGCCGGGCCCCCCGTCGGCCGTAGCTGGCGGCATGGGGGTGCGGATGCCGGTGGGGGAGGCGAGCCAGCCGATCCGGATTATGGCCCAGCTCGGTCACCTCGAGCTGGCGCTGGCCGCCTCAGCCGCCGCAGGAAGGGGCGGGTGATGGCTACCGAGCTGGCGCTGGCCGCCGACCCGGCGATGGTCGAGCGGGCCGCTGACCCGGGCGAGTTCGTGATGGCCGCGTGCGAGCGGGCGAAGGCGTGGCTACAGGAGGCGCTGGAGCACGGCCAGATCGGGCAGATCGCCGAGGCGAGGTCGCAGGCCGAGGCGGTGCGCGTCTACACGATGCAAAAGCGGCTCGGCCGCGACGCCCAGCTCGCGGCGGCGGAGATCGTCCGCCGGGCCGAGCGGGGGATCGGCGTGGCGATCCGCCGTGGCCAGGAGGCCGGGGAGATCCGCGGCCGCGGCGGCCACGGCGGGCGCGGCGCGGGAAATGGTGCTGTCAGCACCATTTCCCGGCCGGGCCCGGCCGACTACGCGTCGATCACCGAGCTGCGCGGCAACGGGGCGGGGATCTACCACCTGACCGACGGAGTATCGGCCGAGGAGTTCGAGGCCGCGCTGGCCGCGGCCAAGGCCGAGGACAACCTGTCCCGCGCGAACGTGGTCCGCAAGATCCGCGACCACCGCGGCACCGCGCCCAGCCGGGCCGGGGCCAGGGACGCACCAGCGCCGGCGGCCCCGTGTGACAACGGCCGCGCGGAGGTCCCGCCGGGGGATCGCCGAGAACTGATCGCCGGCCTAGCCGGCCACGGCATGACGTCCCGCCAGATCGCCGACCGGCTCGGCATCAAAGACGCCAAGGTCCGGGCGATCGCCCGCCAGCACGGCATCACCATCCGCGCCGATGCGGTGGCAGGCCGGCGGCGGCTGGATTCCACCCGGATCGCCCGGGAGGCGGTCCACGCGCTGGAGGGCCTGGCGATGAGCGTGCAGCTCGCCGACCTGGCCGAGATCGACCCCGCCCGGGTGCCCGAGTGGGCCGAGTCGCTGGCCGCGTCGCTGCGGGTGCTGTCCCGGTTCGCCCGCCAGCTCAAGGAGGTAACCACGTGAGCACTAACGGTAAGCCGCGGCTGCGCGTCGCGGCGGGCGGCAGCCCGGGCGGCCCTGACACTGGCACGCCGGTGCGCCGGCTGGAGCGCACCGCTCGGCTGCGCTGGGTGCCGCTGGCCCAGATGCGGGTCAACCCGCTTGCCCAGCGCGACCTCAACCGGGCCCGGGGTCGCCCAGCTGGCCGCCTGTTTCGACCCCGAGCAGATCGGGGCGCCGGTGGTCTCCTGCCGCGGCGGCTGGTTCTGGCTGCTGGACGGGCAGCACCGCATCGAGGCGTACAAGCTGTGGCTCGGCTCCTGGGAGGACCAGCAGATCCAGTGCTGGTGTTATGCGGGGCTGACCGAGGCCGCCGAGGCCGACCTGTTCCTCAAGCTGAACGACACCCTGACGGTCAGCGCGTTCGCCAAGTTCAAGGTCGCCGTCGCCGCCGGGCGGGACGCCGAGGCGGATGTGGACCGGATCGTCCGCGCCCTGGGGCTGCGGATCGCCGGGCGGTCCGGCGGCGGCATCTGCGCGGTGGCCACCTTGCGCCGGGTGTACGGCCGGGCCGGGGCGGCGGTGCTGGCGCGGGCGCTGCGGATCATCCGGGACGCCTACGGTGACGCCGGCCTGGAGGGGCCGGTGATCGAGGGGATCGCGCTGGTGTGTCAGCGCTACGACGGTGACCTGCCCGAGCGGCACGCGGTCGCCCGGCTGGGCGCCGCGCACGGCGGGGTGGGTGGGCTGCTGTCGCGGGCGGGCCAGCTGCGGCAGAGCACCGGGGCCGCCCCGCCGAGTGCGTCGCCGCCGCCGCCGTCGAACTGATCAACCGCGGCACCGGCCGCACCAAGCTCGCGCCCTGGTGGCGGGGGCAGCCGTGACTGGCCCTGCCCCCGGCCAGCGTCCCGGCGCGCTGCTCGCCGCCTGCGCCACCACTGCTGGCCGGGTGACGGAGCTGACCGTGCTGGCCAGCCACCGGCGGGCTGCGCCCCGGACAGCACGCGACATGCGGGGCGCGGCCGGCGCACCGGGCAGCGGGCTGGCCGGGCGGGCCAGGGCAGGGGAGCGGTTCGCGGACATCGCCGCGCGCACCGGCCGCAGCGTGTCCGAGGTCCGGGGCGCCGTGTTGGCGTGGGCCGAACGGGAAGCGGCCACACCGCCGGAGCCGGCGGGGCCGCGGCCTGAGCAGCGCCGCGGCAGCTGCCGGGGCCGGGCCGGGGGGCCGCCGCGGTCGTTCGGCCGGGCGGAGGACCGGGCCGGGGCGTGGCTACGGTTCGCCGGGGTGGCGGTCGGCCTGGTGGCGGTGGCCGCGGCGGCGGTGTCGTATCAGGCGCAGTGGCGGCTGGTGTACCGGGACAAGCACGAGCTGGGCGTGTCCTACATTCAGGCGGCCATCCCCGACCTCGGCTCGCTGGTATTCGCGTGCTTCGGCATCGCACTGGCATTGCACGGCAAACGGGCGATCCGGGCGCGGGCGCTGAACCTGCTGTGTGTCGGCATTTCGATCACGATGAACGCGCTGGCGGCGCGGTCCGGGTGGACCGGGCTGGCGGTGTGGGTGATGTCGCCGGTGATCTACGCGCTGGCCTCCGACACCTTGATCGGGGTGATCCGCGCCTACGTCACCGCGAGGCACAACCAGCTTCGTGAGGCGCTGGCCGATGACGAGATCACCCCGCTGCAACTCGCCGGGGCGGTGCTGCTGTGGCTGCTGCGGCTGGCCGTGGCACCGCCCAGCACGCTGAAGGGCTTTCACCGGTGGGTGAAGAGCCTGCCCACCGCACCCCCCCTTCGCCGGCAAGCCACCGCCGCCGGGCAGGCCGCTGCCGCTGAGCCGATGCGGGCGGTGGCCGCCGGCTCGCCCAGACCGGTCAAGGGCCCCAGGCGCGATCGCCGGGCAATCGCCGCGAGCCGGGGCCCGCGTGGGGGGACCAAGCAGCAGCAATTCCTCACCCTCGTGATCGCCCGGTACGGGCCGCTGACCGACTTCGACCTCAAGGCCGTGTCCCGGGCCGCCGCCGAGCTGGCGCCGGAGGCGGCACTGCACCCAGGCACGGCCCGGAAGATCCTGCGCGCGCAAGTGCTCGCCGCCCAGAACGGAGACTCCCAGTGGACCTAGACAGGCACTTGCTGAGCTTGAGCTTCTTCCTTGCCCTCATCGTGGCCCTCCTGGTTTTTGCGGTGCTGTTCTGGCTGGCGAGATGGGCGTGGTGGCCGTCCCGGAGGCTGCCCGGCAACCGGCTGCGGCACCAGCGGATCCGGTTGCGCCTGCGGCTGCACCCCGGCCGCGGCCACGCCACCGTGATCGAGCTGTTCTGGCATTGGAGCCGGTTCGCCTCCTGGCGGCTGTCCGGTAAGACGCGCCCGTCGCTTTCCGCTTGGGAACGCTGGCACAACTCGTACGCGCACAGTGTGTTCGCAGGCCGGGCGCACTACCGGCACGGGGCGCGGGTGCCGGTGGAAGAGCACATGCTGGTGATCAGCCCACCTCGCAAGGGCAAGACCGCCTGGCTGGCCCGGGCGATCATGCGCTACCCGGGGCCGGTGGTCGCTACCTCGGTCAAGGACGACCTGTTCACCCTCACCTCCGGCATCCGCGCCGCGGGTGGGCCGGTGCACGTGTTCAACCCCGAAGGCTACGGCGGATGGCCATCCACGCTGGCGTGGAACCTCATCGCCGGGTGCGAGTCCGAGCAGGTGGCGTTCCGCCGGGCGGAGGCGCTGACCCACGCGGTGTCGGTGCAGGGGACCGATGACGGGTCGTTTTGGCAGGCGAAAGCCTCTCAGATGTTCGTCGCGTTGTTCCACGCCGCCGCCCTGCTGAAGGGCGACTTGCGGATGGTGGCCCGGTGGGTGTTCGCCGACGACACCCAAGCGCGTGAGGTGCTGACCTGGCACGGCGCGCACCAGATGGCCGCCTCGCTGCTGGAGCTGCACAACGCCCCGGCGGAGAAGACCGCGTCGGTGTTCCGGATGGTGATGACCAACGCGCTGTCGTTCATGGGCGACCCGCTGCTCGCGCAGTGCGTCCTGCCGTTCACCGGGACCGGATTCGACATCGGCGAGTTCATCCGGTCGAATGGCTCGCTCTACCTGATCGCGACGGGGGATCAGGAGCAGTCGCCGCTGGCGCCGCTGTTCGCGTGCCTGGTCAATGAGATTAAATACGAGGCCGTTCTCATGGCCCAGGCCTCCCCCGGCGGGCGGCTGGACCCGCCGCTGGGGCTGTTCTTGGACGAGGTCACCCAGATCGCCCCGGTCCCGCTGAACAAGTGGCTGGCCAGCGTCGGCGGCATGGGCATCCAGATCATCCCGGTCGTGCACGGCGAAGCCCAGTTGCGCGAACGCTGGGGCGATAACGGCGCCCAAGTGATCATGGACACGTGCGGGGTCAAGATGTTCTTCCCCGGCATCACCGACCCCGCCACCCTCGATATGGCGGCCAAAGTCTGCGGCCAGGTGTCGCTGAAACAGCGCGGCCTCAACGGCGAGGACTACTACAGCCAGTTCGACATCATCGACCCGGCCATGGTCCGGGAGCTGCCGAAATGGCGTGCCCTGCTCATCCGCGGCGGGCTGTCCCCGGTCATCGTCAAATGCCCCCTGGCGTGGCGGGCACCGGAATACCGGGCCGCCCGGCACCGCCACCAGACCGTCGCGGCCCTGGTACCAGCGCAGGCGCACCGGTCCATCGGCACCGCCATACCCGCCGGGGCCATGCCGCCCGACCCGTTTCTGGAACCGCCCGGCGGCCAGCCCGGCGACGACTACCCGTGGAGCGCCTAATGAGCGAACCCGCGGGGCTGGACGCCGCCCTCCAGCAAGGAACCCGCAACGCCGAGCGCATCGCCGCACTGAACGCGGCCGTGGGCGGCCTGGCTCGCAGGCTCGCCGACCTGGGCACCGCGGTGGACGCGGCGCAGGGCACGATCACCGACCAGGCCGAGGTGCTCCGTTCGGTGGACGGGCTGAAAGACACCGTGGACGAACTGGCCCGCCGGTTCAACTCGCTCTTTCCAGACGGCGACACCGACGGCGCGTTCTACTCGCCGATCCCTGCGCCCCGGTTCTGGCAACTGTCCGGCGAAGAGCGGGAGCAGGCAGTCGGTCGGCTCCGGTCCTGGGTCCGTGACGTGTACCTGCCCGTCTTCGGGCACCTCGCCCGCAAACTGCCCGCCTGCTGGGAACAGCACGCCTTCTGCCTCACCGTCCTGGGCGTGGCCTCGGAGTTGCACGCGGTGCTCTACCTGCAGGCCACCCGCAACCAGGGCCTGCTCGCAGGGCAGGCCGAACTGCTCACCCGGCTGATGCCCGCCCTCGCCACCCTGATGGCCGCCGAAGGCGCCCGCTGCCCGCACACCCAATCCCGCAACGGATACGCCGCGAACAGCACGCGCCACCCGGGCGCTGAGGTCCCTGCGGTGCCGGGGTTTCCCACTGGCCCGGAGAGGCGGGGCTGACCATGGCCGTCTACGTCGATGACATGAACATCCGCGCGGACGTGCCCGACGGCGGCAGAGTGGTGCGCAGCCGGTGGAGTCACCTGTTCGCCGACACCGAAACCGAACTGCGGGCCTTCGCCACAAAGATCGGGCTCAAGGAAACCTGGATCCAGCACCCCGGGCAGCCGCACGTCCGCTTCGATGTGGTCCGCCGCATGCGCCAGCGCGCCATCGCCGCCGGGGCCCGGCCGGTCACCTGGCGGCAGGCGGGTGAGTTCTTCGCCGGACGGGCCCGGCAGGCACCGGTTCCCGTCGATGAGCCGGTCACCTCGCTGCTGCTTGTTTCCGGCCCGCGGGAAGGCGTCACCAGGGAAACGGTCCGGGCGGCGCTGGCGCCCAGGTTCTCGACGAACACGTTGCTGGTGACCGGCGGCGCCAAGGGCGTGGACACCTGCGCCGCCGAGCTGTGGCGCGGATGGGGCGGGCTGGTCGAAGAACACCCCGTCCCGGCGGGGGAGCAGGACCGCAACCCCCGCGGCGCCGGGCACGCCCGCAACGCCCGCATGGTGGAGCGGGCCAAGGCTGTCGGCGGCACCGTCCTGGTCATCGACCTGCCCTGCACCCGGTCCGGCTGCCCCCGCCCCCAGCCGCACTACACCCATGGCACCAGCGGCTGCGCGCGTCTCGCCGAAAGGGCCGGGCTGACCGTCGAGCACTACCAGGCACCCACCGCCCCCAGCGGCGGGCCGCGCCCCGGCTACGGACCAGCCGAGGGTGACGCTGGCGGCGAGGGCGAGCGCGGGCCGGCCCGGGGGCGGGCGCTGCGGCAGGCCGCACACCTGTACCTGGGTCACGGGCTGCTACCGGTCCCCGGGTGGGCCGCCAAGGCTGATGGCGCATGCTGCTGCCCGCGTGGGGCGGCCTGCCCCCGGCCGGGCAAACATCCCCGGTCCGTGCACGCAGGCCCGGGGGAGCGTGACTACTCGTGGAAGCCGCTGGCCTGCCACGCCCACGACGAGGTCGAGGCGCGGTTCGCTGACGGCGGCCCCTACGCCAGCGGGAACCTGATGCTCGCCATCCCGCCCGGGGTGCTGGTGGTCGACCAAGACGACGACGACGGCGGCCCGCACGCGATCGCCACCCTCGCCGCCCAGCTCGGGCAACTCCCGGCCACCCTGGGCCACCCGACCCCGCACGGGTTTCACCGCATCTACCGCACCCCCGAGGGGTGGACCGGCCGGGCCTGGGTCGGCAAAGACACCCGCAACCCCCTCCCGCCCGGTGTCGACCTGCGGGTACCCGGCCAGATCCTGATGGCACCCCCCTCCCAGGTACCGGCCGCGGGCAGGCTGGCCACCTACGGCCCGCCCTCGGGAACTGCCGTCACGGACCTGCCCACGGCCTACCTGGCCGCGTGGACCCCGCCGCAGGCCCAGGGCACTCAGCGACGACGGACGGCGCCGGTGCCCCCGGGCCGGGCCGACATTGTGGCGTCGTACGTGCACGCCAGGGTCGAAGGCATCGCCGCCGACCTCGCCCAGCATGAGCCCGGCGGCAGGAACGCCGCCATCTACACCGCCGCACTGAAGGTCGGCTCCACCCTCGGCGCCGCCCGCACCACCCCCGGCGCCGAGCACGCGGCGGCCGAATGGAGCGACCAGGCCGCCGAAGAGGCGCTGATGGAAGCGGCCGAAGCCAACGGCTACGTGGCCCAGCACGGTGCCGCCGCAGCGCGCACCGCCGTCAGGTCCGGGCTGCGCAACGGGCTGCGCGATCCCCGGCCCCTGCCCGACTTCACCGCCAAACCCGCTAGTCCAGGACCCGCCCGCACCCACCGCGCCGCAGGCCGCGCCGGCCAGCAGCCCCAGCCGGCACACACCGAGCCCAGGTCCCCGGCCCCGGCCGCGGATGCGAGCCCCCGAACAACCGTCGGCTCAACGCCAGCGCGGCCCGAACCCCGCGATGAGACACCGACGGCACAGACCGCCGCCGCGGTGCTAGCCACCGCCGGGTACCCGGCCAGCAGCCACCACCCGGGCACCGGCTGGGGGGAGGGATACCGGCTCTGCCCGCAACCAGATGGCAGCGTCCTGATCGGGCATGAGGCCATCGCCGAAGACATCGGCGGCATGGCGGCCTGGGACCGGGTGCACCATATGACCAGCCGGTACGCCCGCACACTCCAGGACGCCGGGTACCAGGTCACCAGCCCGGCCCCGGGCAGCCTCGCCGTCACGCCCCTTCCCCCTGGACGGCAGCCCCTGTCTGCGGCCAGCCCCGAGCAGGCCAGGCAGGCCACCCGGGCAGCCGTCGCGGCGGACGAGGCATACCGCACCGGGCAGTTTGACCGGGCCGGGCAGCTCATCGGCCAGGCCGCCGAACTCGACCCCAGCCGGGCAGGCCTGTGGGACCGGCACCGCCGCGAGAACGCCGCCAAACAGCTCTTCACCCGCGCCCAAGCGGCCAGAACCGAGGGCGACCACGCCCGGGCGGACCAGCTCTTGGCCGAGTGCCGCGGACTCGACCCGCGTTTGGAAGCGGGGTGGTACCGGCATCTGACCGGAATCCGCAACGGCCAGCTCACCCGCCAGCCTCCCCGCTCCGCTGCGGAACCTGTAACAGGTGACGACCGGAACCACGGCCAGCGTGCCCGCCAACCTGCCCAGGCACGGGGCACCGGCCAGGAACCTGGGCCGCAATGGCCCAGCAGCCCCGCACCCAGCACCGGCCCCCAGGCCAGTGGTCCTGGCAGGGCACCCACCGAGCCCGAACCGCCGCCCGACACCCGCCAGCTTTCCGCACCGCCAGGCGGCAGGCAGGACCAGCAGCGAGTCCGGCATTCCTGGGAACCCGCCGGCGAGGGCACCAAGCGGTGCACCCGCGGCGGCTGCGGCCTGCTGGCCACGCAGCGGTTGCACCCCACCGAACGGCGTTGGCTCACCACCTACACCAAGGGCGGCCGGACAGTCGTCGCCGACCGGGTTCCCGCCTGCGGGGACGACCTCCCGCAAGGAGCCGGCGCCGAACAGATGCAACGCCTGGCCACCGAAGCCAACCGGCAGGCTGGTTTGGCGTTCCGTTCGGGTGATATCGACCGCGCCTACCGGCTGCTGACCGACGCCCGCGCCCTGGACCCCGCCCGGCAGCGGCTCTGGGACGCCCGCGAAAAGCAGATCCGGGCTCACGTCGCCGCGGAGCAGCCCCGGCACGTCGCACACAACACCGAGACAGCACCCTGCCCGCAATGCGGCAACCCCTATGTCCGGCCCGTCGGCGAAACCTGCCCGTGCCTTTCCTGTGAAAGCCAGGCCCGGCTGAAGGCCGCCGGATTCACCTCAGGCAGCCCCGAAATCAAGCGGGTCGCCGAATGGAACCGCGCGGCCGTGCGCAGGGCGGACCGCCAGCAGGAAACGCCGCAGCCACGGCAGGCGGAGCCAGGACACGAAACAGGCCCGCAGATAACGCCGGGCGCTGGGCCTGTCCCGGGCGAGGCGAAAGACCCCGGCCGCGAAAGGGAGGCAAGCGAGTAATGGCGCACCCGCAATTGGCATACAACCGCGACCGGGCACGGCAGATGGCCCGGGGCACCTGGCAGCCGTGGGCCGACCCGGCCCAGGTGCGCGACCACATCGCGAGGCTGCTGCAGACCGGCACGTTCCAGGCCGTCGGGCGGGCCGCACGGGTCGGCGAGATGACCGTCTGGGAGATCGCCCACGGCGCCCGGCCCGCCATCAAGCAAGAAACCGCGGCAGCACTGCTGGCGGTCCAGCCCGATGACCTCCAGCCGCAGCGGGCCGGCGCCCACGGCGGCATGTGGCGGCTGCGGTCCCTGGTGGCGATGGGCCACACCACCGGCCGCATCGCCGCCGCGCTCGGCGCCCCGCGCCACGTCATCGAACCCCTGATCCGAGGCGAGCGCGCCACCGCCACCACCGCACTGCGCAATGACATCAACCGGCTCTGGGACGCCTGGTGGGACAAGCGGCCACCCTGCCACACCCCGGCCCAAAAGGCCGCCGCGTGTAAAGCGTTGCAGCGCGCCGCGGTGCACAACTGGCCCTGCCCCGCAGCACTAGACGAAGACGAACTGGACCTGCCCGGCTACCAGCCGCCGGCCCGGTGGCGCTACGCGCGAGGCACCGGCATCGCCGCCGAAGACCCGCTCGGCAAAACCCGCCACAAGGAATTGGCACCCGGCCGGGCGCACCCGGACCGGCCAGCGGAATCCGAACTCGAAGCTGGCTGAAAAGGCGAGGCAGAAAGATGACCTACCCCAAAGACGAGAATGGCCGCTACCTCATTCCATCCCAGGATAGCGAAGCCCGTATTGAGGCTAACTGTTCCTGCGGCGAGGGTTGGAATGTGCCCGAGCGGGTGTGGGACTGGATCAGCGACCGGCACGCCTGGGAACACAACAAAGGCCGCGACGGGCTGCCCGCCGCTGCCCGGATGAACATACAGCGCATCGAGCCGGGCGCCGCAGCGCAGCCGGAGCCGGAAGCGGGCTGAACAATGAGCCGCCGGAATGTCCAGGGAACCATCTACCTAATTCACTTTTCCACGCCTTACAGGCACGCCGCCCATTACATGGGGAAGCCCGGGAGTTCGCGATATCTGAAGGCTCATCGGCTCTTGCTGGAGCCGGAGTTCAGGGAACTTGCACGCAGCTGGGCTGGGATTCTGGCGATTCACAGGGGCATCTGGCCATGCGTGACACGGCTCGGGACGCCGGTCTGCGGACAGGAGGCTTGCATAGCGCCCAAGCCGTGCGGGTCAGGCGTCGCTAGGCCCGGGTTCCCAGCCGGTTTGCTGAGCCCAGTCGTCTGCCTGCTGGATGATCTGCCAGACGACCGGGCCTTTCGCGTCGGTGTATCCGTGCCGGTCGAGCCGGTAGCGCTCGGCGAGGCTCCGCTTGACCGTCTCATACTCGGCGGCGGCCTGGCTGTGGGAGCGAAGGAAGTCGCGGAACAGCAGGGGGAACTGCTCGGAGAAGCTGCCCGCCCGGCGGACGTGGATGTGGGTTCGCGGGTGCCCAGGTGGTTCCCGGAAGTACCGCTTGGTGCGCTCGGTGTTATCGGGCCGGTAGACAAAGCCGAGGCCCTGCAGCGGTCCGCAGAACGGCTGGACAGGCTCCAGCCGGGCAACGGAGATCTGGACATCGATCACGGGTTTGGCAGCGAGCCCGGGCACGGACGTCGAGCCGATGTGGTCGATGCGGATCGCTACGCGGCCAAGTGCCTCGCGCAGCCTGCCCCCCAGTTCGGCGAAACGGATTGGCCAGGCGGGGTCGTAGTCCGCGATGCGGACCACCCACTGGCCCGGAACGCTGGTACCGGTGTCTTCCAGGCTGGGCTCCATGGATGTGACTGCCCGGGCCGGTGCGCCATGCGGCGGCTACCGGAAGTCCTCATCGTACTGCCGGCTCTCCCGCTGGATGGCAAGGGACCGTGGGGACCGCAGGTCCCGGACCACGGCCAGCGCCACGCGCCACCTTGGCTTCACCAATCACGAACCAGGCTCGCAATTACCGAGCACAGCATCGGATTGCTGACGCCGCTTCACGGATCTGCCAGCGACACGTCGGCAGGCACTTCTCGCCACCTGACGTGCAGCAACCGGCGACCAGCGCGAACGCGAGGCGCGACGAACTCAAGGCAAATCCAACAGTGGACCGAAGACCTGGAATCCCGGCTCGCCGACCACCAGGCCGGGCGAGGCTCCCGGCTCATGGCGGTCATCAAGGCCGCGGGAATCGACTGGAAACTCACGCGGACCTGGGCAGGCGACCGGTACCGCGAAAGGCAACTGAAAAACCAGGGCAGCTCAAAACGGCACTGCCCCGAATGCGGCGTGCACCCCAGAAAGGACAAGGCCATGCAGACCACGCTCACCGGCACGGCCACACCGGCCGAGGCGGCCGAACTCCAAGACACACTCGAGCGCGGCTACAAGCGCGCCTACCAGGCAGCCCGGGAGGCCGATCCGTGGGGGAGCGAGTACAAGGCACGCTTCCAGACCGCCGCCGAATGCAACGAGGTCGCCGCCGATGTCGTCCACGAGACGCTGGCAAACGGCATGCGCCGCCCCGCCGAACCCACCGCGGACTTCCTAGCCCGGACCAAGGCAGAAGCCCAGGCCGCGCAGGCGAAGCGGGCCGGCTTCCAAACAGCCGACCAACTCATCCAGGCCCAAGCCAACGCGGGCATGCCTGCGGACACGATCGCCCGGCACCAGGAGGACATCGCCGCCAGCCTGCTGTCAGACGCGCAGACCGCGGACGGGCAGGCGTTCGCCCGCGAGTACGCCGACACCGCCGGCACCTACCTGCGGGACCTGAAAGAACTGGATCAGCCCGGCCTGACCCCAGGGGTGCCCCACCCGGACCCCTCCCTCGCCGCCAAAGGCTGGCACGTGTGCGACCACGGCATCTACACCCGTCACCCCGACGGCCAGCTCCAAGCCGAACCGGAGGCGTGCTGATGCCGCCCGCACCAATCCACGCAGTTTGAAGAGGACTGATTGTCATGAAATGCAGCGGGCTCCATTGCCCAGGTTGCGGTCACCGCGGCGGGAAGCCCGGAGCCGGGGCTGGCGCCGTCCTCGCACTTGTCATCCTGGCCGTCATAGCGGCCCACCGGCGCATGATCGGCCATGCGGCCAGCGTGGCCGTGCACATCCTGGAGGTGGCCGCCGAGGTCGCGGCAGGGCTAGCGGTCGCTGCCGGGATCGCCGCGGCCGTGCTTGTCATTCGCCGTCGGGCCGCGCGCCGGTCTGCTGTGAGCGCGGCACGTGAGCGCGCGGAGATTCCGCCGTCCGTGCGCGTTCTGGGGCTGCCTCGGCGAGCCCTTGCCCAGTTGCCGGCACCAGGGCCGTCCGGGGCGTCTGCGCTGGCCGTGCACCACGCGGTACAGGATGCGAGCCCGGTGGTAGTGCCCGCACCGGCCCAGGTGGCTAACCCACCAGATCAGGCCCACTGAGGGACGCAACGACAGCGGCCAGGAGGTAACCGAAGATGGCAACCGAGCAGATGGAGTGCCCGCAGTGCGGCGAGGAAGCGGTGAACACACCACCCACCGACCCCGTGCCATGGGCGGCGCACGGCACGGACCAGCCCCAATGGAGCCACACAGACGGCTCCAGCCTGTGCCCCGTCCTGGGCGGCAGCGGCGGCTACGCGCCCGCCCAGCCCCAGCCCAAGACAGCCGCGTGTGCTCCCGCCCCCGATGTCTTCCGGCTTGACCCGCCGGAGCGCCTGCGGCCCGAAGGCTGGGCACGCCCACAGCCGGGAGCGTGGGCCACCCAGGCCGTCCTGGACGCCATCCACAGGGGTCAGCTCCGCGCCGAGCTGCTTGAAGACTGCGAGTTCTGGGCGGCCAAGGCCGCCCAGCAACAGACGGAAGCCGGGGTCGAGATAGACCCTGGCCCGACGGAAAGTCACCTAGAGGACTGGAACATCCACAACGACCACATCGACGGCCTGACCGCCGACTACGACCTGGACCGTGAAGCATGACCCGGCCCGACGGCAACGGCGCAGCCGGGCGGGCGGTGACTGCCGCCGCCCCGGCAGCGCGGCGGACCGGGGCAACCCAAGCCCAGGCGACCGCTGCCGGCGGCTGGGCGGGGCACGGGTTCACCAGGCCCGGGCCCGGCCCCGAGGTGCCCCGCGACCTGTACCAGGCCGCGCTCCAAGACGCCCTGGCCTACACCACCGACCGCGACGGCTGCGGCGAATGCGACCGGGACCTGCTGTGCGACACCCACACCGCCCGCGCCGCCCGCGCCCGCCACTACCAGCGCGCGCTGGACGAAGAACTGGAGGCAACCCCATGACCACCGGCATCCAGTGCACCGCTGACCCCGGCTGCCGCTACCCGGCACCCCCCGAAACCGGGATCTGCCACGAGCACCGCCGGCAGACCCAGCTCCCCCAGATGCAGCGCCCGCCGTCGGCGTGGGTGCGCGCCACCGCCCGCATCCTCACCCGGCTCCGCCAGCCCGACCACAAAGCCGAACCCGACTAAGGAAACACCAGTGCGGCACACCCAAGCACCCGGGGCCCGCCGCCATCCCCGGCCACGCCCGCAGCACCGGCTCCGGGCCGCCTGCCGCGCCCGCGGCCAGCCGCGCGAGGTCGGGCCGAGAGCAGAACTGAAGAAGGGGATACCGATGCCGACGCCTGACCCTGTGGCCGGAGGGCCGGATCTGCGGCGGGCCTATTCGGCCGAGGAAGCCGCCGCGCTGACGAGGCTGTCCCGGGGCCTGACCCGAACAATCCGGCGCCCCACCAGGGTGTCACTCAGGGCCGTCATCGTCGGCCTGGACGTCATCAACCCCAGCCGGGACCCGGGATACACCGTATGGAGGCCCGATGGGCGATCAGGCTAGACCGCCGGTTCGCCGGGCGCCTGCCGACAGCGTAGTGCTGCTGCCCGGTGTGCTAGAAGCAGTGATCCGGGCACTTGCTGGCGCGCTCACCTCTGCCGACGCCCTGCCGATGCCATCGGCCGATCCTGCTGCTGACAAGCCACTGTTGGACTTGGAAGAAACGGCGGAACTGCTTGGCGTTAGCCGGATGACGATCGCACGCATGGCCGATGAGGGGCGGCTGCCATCTGTGGTCGTCCGCCGGGGCCGGGTGCAGAAGACGCGCCGGATCCCCCGGGCGTTCGTGGACCGGATGGTGGCGGACGCGTGCACGGGTGCACAGGTCGACATGGAGCAGTACGCCGCCGCCTGGCTCGCAGAGCACGCTGAGGTGCCCGGCGGCGCGGCGGAAGACGCGAATCGGCAGCCATGGCATTCGGCATAACCGCGAAGTGATCGACGATGGATGCTTCCTGGTTCGGATCAAAGCTCGCGCACGGGGTCTCGCCCTGACCGGATCAGCGCTGAAGGTGACCCCTCCACCACCCCAGCCATGGTCACGATAACGCTGTCAGGTTCATTGGCTCCCGGCCTGCCTCGTCAGCAGGTTGGATCCGGAAAGGCTAGGGATGCGGCGGGGGAGGTTCGTGCGGACATGGTGGCGCTAGCGGGGACGGTTGTGCGCATCGGGCTGACCCCCGGATTTGGTTACTCGGCTTCGCCTCTTGCCGCAGGTGCCGTGAGCTGAGCCAGGTATGCGGCAGCGCGGCGGTCGACCTCGGAAACAGGGTCGGCATAGTGGCGAAGTGTGGTCGCGCCGCCGCCCCCGTGGCCTAGGCGGGCAGCAGTGTTGCGCAGGTCGATCCCGCCGGCCAGCAGTTGGCTTGCGGTGTAATGCCGGAGCGCCTTGACGTTCAGGCTCATTCCGGCATGCGCGGCCACCTCTGCTACCTTGTGGGTCACCCAGTCCGGGTTCCACGGCGTGGCACCGAGCGGGTCGGTGGAGAACACGTATGCGGTGGGTGCGAGCTTGACGCCGATGTTGGCAACGAGCGCTTGGACGTGGTTCTTGCGCTCGGCCAGCACAGAGACCGTGACCGCGTCGATGGCTAGATCGCGTTCCTGGTGCGTCTTGGTGTCCTTGCGCATCTTCTGCCCGTCGCGGACGAGATAGCTGAATGCGATGTGCACCACGCCAGCATCCAGATCAATGTCGGCCCACTGCAGCCCGCACAATTCGCCGCGGCGCGCGCCGGTGACGGCCGCCAGCCACATGTACAAGGCAAGCAGGTCCAGTTGGAGTTCACGCGCGGCCGCGATGACCGCGGCGACATCCGCGGGTGTGGGCGAGCTGGGAGAGCGGTGGCGGTTCTTGGGCAGCCTGGCGGAGCCCGCCGGGTTCCGGTCGATCCACTCCCAGCGCACCGCGGCAGCGAAAGCGCCCGACAGGATGGCGTGGATCTGCCGGATCGTCATCGCGGACATCGGGCGGCACTGGTGCAGCTGGCAACCGGCGCGGGCGCAATTGTGGTCGGCATCTCCAACCCGCGGGCGCGGCACCGGTGCCGCGCCTGGTCCACCGCTGACAATTGCCCGGCGGCCCTGCTGGACCTCGATCGCCCCCTCGCGGGCCAGTTCTTCCAGCGCCCGCCGCAGCGCCGAGGTCGGCAGGCTGTACCAGGCTGCCAGTTCGCGCACCGATGGCAGCGGTTCACCTGGTTTCAGTCGGCCCGAGTCGGCGGCTTCCCTGATCGCAGCGGCGGCCCGCTGCCACGCCGAACGTGACGGACCGGGCTCGATCATTAGGACGGGGAAGCCCCGGTGCTCGGTGAACGGCCTGCCGGTGCAGGCCAGGTCGGCGCAGCGGCGCAGCCGCGCGTAGAACGTGTCCAGTACCGGCCCGCGGACCTTGCGGAGTTTCATCGTTCCGAGTGCGGGAATGATCGTGCGCCGGATGTAGCCGTCGTAGGTCCTCCGGGTGGACGGGTCCAGCTCAGCAACGGCCATGTACCGGGCGAGCACGTCGGCGACCGTGACGCCAGAGTCGGGACGTCGGCCATCAGCGGCCTGCTCAAGCAGCCTGCCCAGGACGATCTGCGCCTGCTCCCGGGTCTTCACGGTCTGCCGGTGCCGGAGTGCTTGACCGGTCAGCGGGTCGGTCCCTGCGTACACGTGGACGCGGTAGGACCCGCTCGGCAGTCGCTCTATGTGACCGGTGCCAGCACGCGCCATGCGGCCACGGTAACGCAGAAAGGGCTGTCTGTTCCACGACGCGTTCCACGCCAAGACAAGACGGCATGCCCGTTTCGAGGATTTGACCAGGTCAAGACGGGTGCGCCGCCAGGGACTCGAACCCCGAACCCGCGGATTAAGAGTCCGCTGCTCTGCCAATTGAGCTAGCGGCGCTTGCAACCCAGTGATGGTAACAGTATCCGCGCTGCCCGCGGTAA
>Ga0126382_10000295_pt1 | contig 18881 bp, 20 predicted proteins | sample PanSoiMetPlot_30_FD_92548 | JGI IMG/M metagenome (GOLD analysis project Ga0126382, IMG submission 92548) | Tropical forest soil microbial communities from Panama - MetaG Plot_30 | ecosystem: Environmental > Terrestrial > Soil > Tropical forest > Bulk soil | place: Panama | collected 2016-02-17
ATGGGCTCCGGCGTGAAGCCAGGTCTTCCCGTCGCCTCCGCCGCTGTACTCAGGAGCGCTGAAGATGTTGTCCCGGCGCGTGACTATCGCGATGACGATACCAGCGATGATGATCGCCTGAGCCACGATTAGCTGGATAACAATCAACGCCAGCAGCTGTTTGTAGCTGCCAAAGCCGCTGGTGGGAACTCGAACGGCAAAATAGACAAGGCCAATCAGCGTGACAACCGAAATGCTGAGCCATTTAACTGTCGAGTTCTCGACGCCCGCCAGCGACAGCCCAAGACGTGCGACTCCCACAACAACGATCAGCAACAGTATGATCTTCGCAAACGCAAGATATTCAGAGAGATGCTTGCCGAATATTGTCATAGCTATTCCTTTCGAGAAGAAGTCTTGGTGTTTGTGCGAATGCTATCAAACGCCGGCCGCTTCTCCAAGCTGAGTTACACTGGCTGTTTGTAGGTATTTGACGAATCGAACGATCATAACTGGCGAATAAGCGCGCGAAGCTTCCAAGTCGCAGATTATTTGATATCCAGAATTGGATTGCCTCGGGGACGTCGCTCCGTGTACCAGATGATCTGAGAACCTATCCCTTAGGTTCAGTCCCCAAATGTCCCCTCTCTACGCGCGCGCGCGAGGCGCACCGCCGATCACGGTGAAGGAAGCGACCCAATTGTTTTTCCATTGCTTCCCACAACTCGGCTTTAAGCCCACCCGCGAACCGTCGCTCCGGCACGCGACAGTCGTCACGTTGCGGGAACGGAATGGTGTTCATGTACGATGGTCCATCGATCGCCAATTTTTCGAAGTCCAACGGTTAGCCGAAAGTCGAGTGGGATTCTTTGCCCATTCTCATCAATCTCCGCGCACTGCATATGTGCTGAAGCGAACGCCACGTCGTCTCCCGCGACTATCTCTAGGTGCTTGATATCGAACACTACGGGTTCGGGCTGACTCGAGTAGAACAATCTCCAAGTGTCCTCATATGCCTTGAGCCCTCGCGATTGGAAGGGTGGCGGCACGTCGAACATTAGGAAATCCGAGGAGTGGTCGGCAAGGATTGCAGAGAGGTCCTTCGCTCGGACGGCTGCCGCCCATTGTGCAAGCAAACCGCGAATAGCATTTTCGTTCGATGCATTGTGGGTCATTTCATTTCTCCCAAGAGAGGGGATGACGAGATATATGTGCGTGCGGCCTAACGCGGGCATGCCGCGCGCTTTAGCGCGTCGGCTCCAGGCCTTTGTTATACCGCCGTCCCACTTCATTTTGGCGGCCACACCAGCGTATGTCCTTCGCTAATTCCTACGTGTCGCCAGCTGACGAGAACCATCGAGGTTCCTCTATGCGAAACCTGGGGGATCAAGCGGCCCAAGATAATAGTAAGCGTCGCGGAGTTTGCTCGTCGCACACGTTCGGACGGGAATGAGCACCTCTAGCTCAACGATCCCCCTTTCGCTGGCTATAGATGAATCATTCGCCATCGCCTACCAATACATCTTTTTTTGTACGAGCCCAGTAGAATTGGACTTCCCAGACTGTGCATACTTGGAGGGCTGTATGATGTCGGGAACTCTGATCGCTTCGAATGCAAGATAATGTCAATAATCTTGCATTCGGATCGCGTAATGACAATATCGACTCACGGCTTTCGTACTGCTAAGGAACGGCTCTTGACGATCTGGCTTTTGAGATTAAACGGCGATTCCGCCGAATAAGGGTAGCTGAATCACTCCACATTCCTCCGTACTCCGATCGCATTTGCCATATCGGTTAGGTCCGTGGTTATGTTCTCGCTCGAACTGGGTGAGGAGCTGCAGCAAAAAAGTCGACCAGCCATGGGAAGCAAAAGAAAAGCCCAGCAACACCAGGTTCAGCCGGACCTGCGGGCCAAGACGTTAACACATTACGCCGTTCAGTAGGCAATGAACGGGTCGGTATAGACGACTTTCACGCGTAATCCTTCAATGGTCTTTGGAATTTTTGGAGGCGTGCTGGTGGTCTGATCTACATAAACCACAATCACGGCTTCATCCGTAACATCGTCTGCGGCGCTCACGCCTACACCAATCACCGAGCCTTTTCTCAACAATCTATCCTCGTTGCGTTCTTTGATGAACGTAGCACGGTCAACCATCTCTTGCGGCAGTTGGTTATCCAGAATCGCTGCGGTAGTGGCAGCAGCAGTACAGGTGCCGCCAACAAAGCTGACCGTGCTGCCGTGCGAAGCGGAAAGCTGGGTCAACACTTCACCAATTGGATTGCCGATTGTATCACTGCTGCTGCCTGCAAATAATAAGGCAACCGGCTGATGACAATTATCATTGGTGACAATGAGAGAACCGGAATCACCGCCCGCGCTGAATGTCGTGCTGTTAATAACCACCTGATTGGTGAATGTCTGAGGCTTCCCTCCACGTGGGCCACATAACTTTGGATACTGGACCCTTACTGTTGCGTTAATCGAAGCGATGCTTCCGGTTGTGAAGCCTGTTGTGCGCCCGCTTTTGGCAATGGAAAGTCCGACAGTTGGCGCTTTTACAACGCTGCTTATCGTACCAATATCTTCAATAAATCCCGTACTATCCATCGTTCCGTCGCGAAGTTTCGCGATCGAGGCATCAACATTGGAACTGAGCGCCGGCGCAACCGTGAAATCGGCGACGACTGTTGACACCTGACAGTTATTATCAACCAGTCCCGGCTGCGAGATGTCATCCCCGACTGTTGCGCTTCCAGAAAGCCCAAGTATGTGATTAGCGCTCAGGATAAACTGCGTGCCCGATGCATCCTGCACCAATGAGCCGAGCGTGCCGCTACAACAGAAACGCCGGCTAATGTCATTGACATTGCCCCCGGAAACTCCGAAGTGCATATTTCTAACTTGATGATTTGCGCCTCCATCAGCCAGCGGCGACTGCAAGGGTAGAAAACTCACTACCATGAGTAATGAGATTGTGCATAGACTGAGCAAACAAGCTCTTTTCATTTCTGCCTCCATCTGAAAAGATCGCTGGTTTTTACAGGCTTCTCCTGTCAGAGACTCGTATCGAATATACGTTGCGGCGAAGCGAACCCGGATGTTACTTCGGGTACGGTTTGGGCGGTGACCTGATGCGCTAAGAGTGAGGAGGGGGAGACTCTGGAAACGCTAGGAGAGTCGTACCGCTAGCCGCGAATATATGACTCCTTGAGTACGATGTCAACTACATATGAGTGGGCCACAAAACAGGAAAGTGACCGTTGATGGCCGCTGTTAATCACGCATTAAACACTGGCAAGATGGATGATGATGGTAGCGACGAGTGGACTTGAACCGGCGAGTCTCGCTCTGTCGGCGCTCGATTCACTGTCGGCTCAATCGTCGTTTTAGGCGTCATAGAGGTATGGCTTCCACCGGTGCTTCATTTCACACTCAATTAAGAAGGTCGAATTTAAGCAGACGGTCGCGTGTGAGCACGTGATTTGCAAAGTAGTGTTGAATCCCGGGACTATAGGAGATCGCGGCTTGGGCTAGAATCGGTAGGAAGCCTTCCAAGCGGCAGTTAGGGCGGCTGAAGAATGGTTAGTGTTAGTTGATGCTGGTTATTTTGAAGAGAGTTGGGAGCATGCCTCGACAGTGTTTAAATCCGGCATCTCAGAGAAAGATTTCTTCAGATGAACCCGAAGAGTTGAATGTTTTTGTCATTAAGAAGCTACACTCACGCCAAGGAACGCGTTAATTAGGTCAACCTAACCTCGAGATCATTTGTGGTCTTGGCGTCGTGGTCTAACGCAGTGTGACCTTCTCATCGACTGCACTATTTCAGCACGCTTGCTGGTTTTCTGCATGCACAACTCCTTCAAATCGTGAGTAGATCTCAAGCGCAGGGATCAACTCTTTCTGCATCTCCGCGACCGTGGCATACCGCTGCTCTGGATCTTTTGCTATGCATTTCTGCACGACTTTATCAAGCCTTTCTGACTCTTTATTGCTGTCCTTCAGGTGATATGATTTGTGAAGGATGGAGGTCAAAAATTCGTTATATGTTTTTCCGGTGAATGGGCGGCTACCCGTCAATGGCTCCACTAATATCACCCCGAGCGAGAAGATGTCGCTGCGTTCGTCAACTTCTTCGCCGGTGAGCCGCTCAGGTGACATATAGCTTATCGTGCCCATTACAATTCCAGGCGTCGCTAAGGTATTTGGATCACTCGCATCAACCAGTCTCAGTTTCGCCAGTCCAAAGTCCACGATCTTGATGACCTTACCCGCGGATTCCCCCTGTGCGATCAATACATTCTCCGGTTTAAGATCGCGATGAATGATACCTGCTGCATGGGCCGCTTTGACTCCTTCGAGCAACTGGCTGAATAAATCGGCCGCAAACCTCGCAGGCAAGTGGCCCACTCGTCGCAGCTCCTGGCGCAGAGTGACACCGTCGATTAATTCCATCACCAAATACGCGCCGTCGCCCGCTGTTCTTCCGAAATCATGAATGCCAGCGATATTCGGATGATTTAATCTAGCCGACGCCCTTGCTTCACGCTCGAAACGGCGCAAGAGAGTTTGATCGCCAAACAGATTCCCCGTGATTACCTTTATTGCAACCTGCCGACCAAGACGCAAATCTGTCGCTCGATACACTGCTCCCATCCCGCCCTTGCCAAGCATTTGCTCAAGCCTGTACTTACTGTCAATGGTTCGTTCGAGGGGCAACGCTAACAACAACTCTCGACCATCAGTTGTGCAGAATTGCTCCGTGCTGTCGTAGCAGGCGCCACAACCGGGACATTCTTTCACTAAGTTGATCTGCTTTTCCTCAAGGCGTGTCAGCACCTCGCGTTTGATCTTTGCCTCTTTGTCCACGTGCTGCTTGAGCAGGATGATCTCGTAAACAACGGCTATTTGTTGCGCAATGGCTTCGAGGAGCCGAAGATCATCCGCAGTATAGGGCTGCTCGGATTTCTTCTCACCAAGTAGTAACAGGCCAACCAGCCGCCCATCGGTCCCGTTCATTGGCACAATCAAATTGATTTCTAGGCGGTCGAGCCAGGCTTGCTCATCGGGCGGAAGAATCCGACGTTGCGGGAAAGGATACTCTTGGGCGCTTTGCTGTCTTTCCATGAAGTCTAATAAATGCGCTCCGCCGGGTATCGTTAACGCCGGCGAAGCTCCGCCTGACGAGTAACCTAAAGAAAGATCAAGGGTGTCGGCTCGCGATAGAACACGTAAATCCGTGGTAGATGCAGGGCGGAATCAAGTTTGCCGCTGACCAATCTGGAAATGTCAGCCATTGAATCAAGCTCTTTAATCTCATCCATTAACCCGATCAGGATTTGTTCTTGATTGTAGGCCTCGCGGAAGAACTTGCGATCGATCCAACCAGTTACTCGTCTGCGGTATTTCAAGCTAATAGCCGCGGCCGCCGCCAGTAAAAGATACATCGGGTTGCGAAACACAATGTCTGCGACTGTTTGGTTGGGATTGGAGATTAGTTGATAGCCGAGTCCGATCAGCGGTAAAGCGAGGATTACCTGCAGAACGTTTCTCGCGAGAACGTACTGCAAGCCGCGTCTTACAACGACATTGATATCAAATACTCGGTGTTTGATTATTGCATAACTAAAGGTGATCGGGACGATTACAAACGCTAAATCTGAAATCAGATCCAGCCTGCGAGACCAATCGCCAAGTTGAAAGTAGCTTTGAGTCACTCCTCTTTGGCCAAACGTAACCAATAGAAAGAAAATGATCGCGTTTACTATCGTAGGCGCTGTTGCTGCGATAGAGCCGTATATAACCCACTTCATCCGCCGACGTTGATCAGGTTCTTTGATAAGACGATAGTTGGGCACGATTATCCCAACCAGGGCAAACGGAAGAAGGATGAAAAAGGGCGAACTGAAGGCCGGAATAACTTTCAGATAAAGGTCCGGTCTAAAGAGAATTGCGATCATTGTCCGGTTATTAATCAAATATCCTAGTCTTTGAGAAACGAGTATTATGCAAATCACTGCAGCCCACGAGTAAAACAGCCATTTCAGGAATAGCCAGAGCCGTCCTTTGGGGACACCCGGTGGAAAGCGATAGAAAAAATGGTACGCGATAGCCCAGCTCATTGTGGTGAAAATGGCCGATAACAGAGCATAGATGACGTTCTCAGGTCCGTGAAAGAATGCGACCATTGGCTTCAGAGCGCTTTCGACTTCGATCATCGCCCCGGAAATAGATCCGATACACGCAAGCTGAGCGATCCGCTCACCCGGTCTCACTAAGCCGATCAACATGGCCAGAATGAAAAAGACGGCACTAACTAAAAGGCGAGAAAGAAGCGGCCCGAGGTAGCTTGAGTCGTGTGCCAGCGGGGGAAGGCTCAGCTTGAGTATCACTTCATCTCCGCTCCGTTGAACGCGAATGGTGTAGTCGCTTTCGACAGCTATTGTCCGCAGTACGTAAAGCGGCGCCACGCGGCTAACGAGGGTTTCATCATTGATCGACAGAATTCGATCTCCCACCTGAAGCTTTCCGGCCGCTGCGCCTTCTGGATCTACTTCTCTGACGAATACGTTTTGACTATCAGAGCCATATTTCCAACCGAACTCTTTAGTGAGGCCGGCGTACCGAGAGATCATAATCCCTGAAAAAACATAGACGGCCAGTGCCCCGGATCCCAGCAGCAGAGCAATCCAGAAAAAAGCTGGTTTGGCGACAGGAAGGTCGGGAAGCAGCTGGGTTGGCGCCTCGGCTTGGTTGCTCAAATCTTCGGCGACATTTATCGCCGGCGCTTCGATGAAACCTTCGACTTGCTGGTGTGAGACGATAAGAGATTCGACTTCCCTACGCAGGGCTTCATCGACCCCACAGGCGTCATCTAAGAACGCCGACCGCTGTGCAGGCTCGAGCTCCAATGCGTCGTGATAGAGCTTGCTAAGTTGGCGATGACGCTCATGGGTCATCGCTGCTCTCCTTTGCTCAGCTCAGGATGGAGCCAAGCCTGGGCCAGGCTCCAGTCGCGCCTGACTGTAGTCGGCGCCATCTTGAGCACCTCGGCGGTCTGCCACTGCACCTTCTTCCAATCAATCAGCCGCAGAAAAGCCTCGTGGACAAGCGCAGTGGTTTGCAGTGTGTGACCTATGCGCTCCCGGTCCCGATACTCATGCGCAATCCTGTGCAGTACTTGGTAGACAACAGGAGTCAATTTCTCAAAAGCCGACTCATCGCCATTGCTCCAGGCCAGGAGCATTTGGGTGATTTCCTGTTGTGAAGGAGAGGACATTGAACGACCTGTAGCGATCGTTAATTGCGGAGAAGCAACTTATCACATTTGTGCTCGGTTTCTAAATGAAGATTGTTGGCTATTCGGTCCTCATATCCTGATGCTCGGGTGGGATGAAGATATCCGTCTCAAAGGTATGTTCCGGCCCAAGGCAACGTATAAAGTTGAGCTGCTTGTTTGTTTAAGAGCTGTTCACATTGGTAAGTCTCTTATCAAGCTCGTGAAATGATTTGAATGCACGATTATCACTCTTATCTTGCATTCGACCGCAGTCAATACAGACTCCGAAATAGAATTCCTCTTTCGTTGGTACTTCAAAAGGCTATCGAGTGACTTGCCGCGGAGCTGGCGCAGAGTCCCAGGAGCAATCGAGATTCTCATCTCTTCAGCGGAAGTTTTCCACAAGCATGATGTCGCTGCCGGATTGATCCCTCTGCGTATACAGAATCCATTTCTCATCTGGAGAGATGGATAAAGTTGAGCTCCACTGGTACGACTCTTTATCCAGTGATGCGATCCGCGTTACCCGTCCCTTGGCGAAGCTGAAGAACTCAATCGCGGCGGGAGGCTTCGGTTCCGGGTGGATGAAATAGATGCCACGGTCTGCCACCGCCCAAGCATGAAAATATCCCTTTTGCAGTTGATCAAGAATCAGGCTTTCCTCACCGCCTTCGGCCGCAATCCTCCATAGGCCGGAGCTATCTTGTTTAGAGTAGTACACAAACTTGCCATCAGGAGAATCGAAGGCACGGAATCCCCCGTTCTTCGTCAACTGCACCGCTTCGCCGCCTTCGACGGGCACTTTCCACACCTGCCAAGCCCCGCTACGGTTGGAAGCGAAATAGATCCACCGCCCGTCTCTCGACCAGCTCGGCATCCCATCGTAGCTGGAACCGGTGGTGATGCAGCGTGGGGGTCCTCCCTCCGCGTTCACCACGTGGATGTGGCGGATATCGTCATTATTAACTTCCACGGCCGCGTCAAAAGCAACCTGTCGTCCATCGGGTGACCAGGATGGGGAGCCTGACCCATAGGCATGTCCACTAAAAGATTCGCCTATGTAGGTCAATTGGATTGGATTCGAGCCGTCCGCTTCGCACACCCAGACCTGAAGAGTTCCTGAGCGCACTGATTCAAAAGCGATTCTTTTGCCGTCCGGAGAGAACTGGGCGTCCCAATCATCTAGTGAAGAGGAGATCAATTTGACTGGCGAAGCGGAATGTCCTTTAGAGCTTGGCACCTTCATCCGCCAGATGTTCTTGTCGCTAAACGCTATGGAATAAGCTAAGCGGTTTCCCTGTCGGGAAATAGAGAATTGCATTCCTATCCAGGTAGGATTACTGCCGAGCGCTAACGGTTCAGGCGTGCCGCCCGCAGCCGAGATTTTCCAAAGACGGGAACTCGCGTCGCCGCGAGATGATAAGAACACAATACTCTGACCATCCGCTGTCCAGGCTAAGCCGCCAACAGGTTGATCATCGAAGGTCAGTCGCTTAGGTTCGCCGCCTCGGATGGGCACGACGTAAATGTCACATACACCATATCTAGTCCAGCGAGTGAAGGCGAGTGTCTCACCATCTGGAGAGAAAGCGGGATGCCAATCGCCTTGAGATTGTGCGGGCGGAGCCATAAGCCTCCGCGTTTCGAGGTTTTCGAGGGAGAGTAAGAGGATGTTATTGCCTCCCTGAATAAAAGGTCTGTCAGTAAAGGCAAGGTATTTCCCATCCGGCGACCAAACTACGATGGCGGGATCACGGACAAACCATTCAGTATCAAAACTGAGTAACTTACGCTCGGGCCCGCCTAGGGCCGGCACCATGAAGATCCCTTCCTCGCCTTTGTCGAAACGACTGAACGCAATGTAGCGACCGTCGGGTGACCAGGTCGGGCTGCTGTCAATGCCGGGATGGTTAGTTAAACGCAATGGTGCTCCGGCATCAACCAGCTTGACGTAAATGTCAAAGTTGTCCTCCTGCTCCCCATTCCAGCTAAAAGCCAACTGCTTGCCATCCGGCGAAAATGCGGGCCACTCCTCTCGACCGAGAAAGCTGGTTAAGGGAATTGATTTAATCGGAGGCAGTGAAAATCTTGGATTGGTGCGAAAAAAACTGAACCAAAGTACGCCGCCAACCGCCAACGCGACCACGATGGCCGTCGGCCACATCATGCCACGCGCGATGATTACGAGCTTTCTCGCAGGCTCGCCCATCTCATCTTCCCAGAGGGGCGTACCTGATGCGCCTTGCTCCTGCTCAGTAAACTCTACGCCCTCGCCGCCCACCGCTCGCATACTTGCCACAAAGCGGTAGCCGCGCCTGGGCACCGTCTCTATGTAGCGGTGCTCGTTCGGCGATTCACCCAGCGCCTTACGCAGCATCGAGATCGTCACAGCGAGGTTGCCTTCCTCCACGACGGTATCAGGCCAGACCTGCCGCATAAGCTTGTCCTTCTCGACTAGGTGGCCGTCGTGTTCGACCAGTGCGAGCAAAGTGTCGAGCGCTTTGGTGGTCAGGGGCACAGGTTGGCCGTCGCGCAGCAGCAGGTGCCGGGCGCCGTCGAGTCGGAATGGGCCGAACTCGTAGATGGGTTTTGTCTGCCTGTTCATTGCAGCTTTAGAGTTTTTAATCCTTTTTGAGAACCGTTAAAGGATTTTTACGATGCCCTCAGGCTACTATCCGGCTCAGGCTAATCGATAGCAAATTGTTGGATCAGAGGCCGAGCGGTTCAGATTGTAACGCGGAGTCTGGCCCGGAGCCATCTACAGCTAACCAGACTGACAACTCTGCGGGGCGCTCCCTTGCCCGACAAACGTAGGAGGAGGACCCTATGCACCGCCTCTCATTATTAGTGATTTCTCTCGCCGTTACCGCTTCGATCTCCTTAGGGCAAACTTCCCGCTGGGCACAGGCATATCATGACCGGGCTAATGAGCGTTATACCAAAGGAGACCTGGACGGGGCCATCGCGGACTACAGCATAGCGATCACGTTTGACCCACGCAGGGCCCAAGCCTACTTTGATCGAGGTAATGCGCGCAAGGCAAAGGGAGACTTTAACGCAGCGATTGATGATTACAGCCGGGCCATCGAGATTGACCCTCGCCATGCGGCTTCCTACATCAACCGCGGCAATGCTTGGCAGGACAAAGGCGAGCTGACTAAAGCCATAAGCGATTTCGACGTGGCTATTAAAATCAGCCCTCGTTTCGCGCTGGCCTATATCAATCGGGGATCTGCAGTGCAGGAGCAAGGCGACTTGGGGAAAGCACTAGAGGACTTTAACCAGGCTATCAAGTTTGACCCGCGTGCGGCACTGGCCTATAACAATCGCGGCATCGTGTGGTTTACGCGCGGAGACCTGGACAAAGCAATGGCCGACTTCGGCACGGCGATTGACATCAACCCGCGTTATGCCTCAGCCCATCTGAACCGCGGGTTAGTGCGTCTCCTTCAGGGCCAGGCAGCTGACGCAAAGAAAGATTTTGACGAGTGCCTCAAACTGGACAGTGCGCTGAAGGCTTTTCTAGAAGAGAGAGTTAAGAGAGTACAGCGCCAGCGTAAATGAAACGATGGGGTGTTAAGTCCCTGTCTCCGTTCCGTGGATTCCATGGCACGTTGATTTCCGTGGAGCGTTGAAGTTGCCAGAACACCCGCGTGCACCGGCGCGCGTTTCACTTTTGCGAAGGTTTGAAAGGGCTGGACAACAGAGGGTTTGGCAATAACGAATGCAGGATAAGGGTAATTGAACTAAACCGCCACGCGGTAGAACATCGATTTCTCATATTCCGGTTTAGTCCCAGCCAGTTTACTTCCCATTCATCGTAGCATTCCACTTGAGCAACTAACTCCAACGGCTTAGAAAGGTCGCCTGCGTGGTAACAGTGCCTCGAGCTGTGTTGCCGCGAGTCACCTTTACCTGGAAAGGAGTTAGTTATGGTTATGACCCCATTGCGACAGAGGATGATAGATGATCTGCACCTGCGGAACTATTCCGACCGAACCATCAAGGCATATCTTCGATGCGTCTCTAATTTCGCTCGGCACTTTGGTAAGTCACCGGATGAGCTGGGGCCGGCTCAAATTCGTGAATACCAGCTTTACCTCGTGAAACAGAAACAGTGTTCCTGGGCGGTGTTCAACCAGACGGTGTGTGCGCTTCGCTTTCTCTATAACACCACTCTGGGTTGCAAGGAGATGATCGAAGAGATTCCTTATCCGAGATTCGAAAAACGGCTGCCGGTAGTGTTGAGCCAGACCGAAGTCGCGGCGTTATTGCACGCGACCAGGAATCTCAAACATCAGGCTCTTTTGACGACAATCTACGCCACCGGGCTTCGGGTTTCGGAAGTTACCAACCTGGTGGTCGGCGACGTTGACAGCAGCAGAATGATAGAGGTGTGCGGATACGAACTGAATTTTGGTATCGAGGCTGGTGCAGAATCGATTCAGCTATCTAAAACCGCGAGAGCTAACGATGAGTTACTCAGCCAACCACACTGCCTTTTCGTTTATTCCGTGTTACCGGATACTCCCGCACCGAAAGGCCCATTCGAATGCCCATAGCACTTACCCCGCGGCTTAGTTCAATCGATTGTATCCGAAACGCTCAGGAACAATGTGCACGGTTACTCCAAGTTCTGCGACTGAGCGTTTCGGATACAATCCTCTGCATAATACAATCCTCTGCATAATCGTGCACTCGGACTCTTGTGGGCAACGTGAGTTCATAATCGTAGTGTTGTGGGCTTAACTAATCGTGGATGGTCAGCAGCTAATCATATAGAGTTAGCGAGAAACCTTTTAATTGGACCAAAGGATGTTGGGCTCCTCATTCTCCCTCAGGGGATCATTTCCTGTCCCAAGGATCGTAACATCTCCAAGCGATTCTCAAGCATTGGATCGGCCTTGCGGCTCGAATCCGCACTTTCGAGTAGACTAGATCTTTGGGTAACTCATTTAGAGCAAAATGCATACTTTCGGCTGACAGTGCTCTACACTTGAGAGTATAGGTTCTGTCATCGCTAACAAGTTCAACTTCCGGCACGACGACTGCTCCATCCTTAAGCCGCAGACCCCAAACTTTATAGTCAGGAACAACCGCCTCTTTAAAATCAAGTATGATCCGTTGGAACATTCGCTCTGGATGCAACGGCTCTCGAGGGGTGATCTCCTGCCACTCCGCCAATAAAGTGAGAGGTCCACTGACTTTCCGCTCTATGTAACGCATAGCGTGACCTTTCTGATGTACGCCGGCCAAGACCGCAACGGGCGCAGCCGATATTTAATGGAATTGAAAAATACACACAACATTTTGCGCTCCATTCTTCCCACGGCCTTTTGCAATCATTGTCTGGCAATCCAACAACACGTGTCCACGGAATGTGTATGCATTATCAAGCTGAGGAGATCAAAAAAAGACTAATCAAGGAAACGATTCTTCAGAGCGGAAACGCACCACCGGCAGAAAAAATTATTCACGCGCATTGTTCATCGGGCCATAAAGTTCGGCGGTATCGGCTCTTAAACTTCGTACGAACAAGAAAAACGACGCTGCCGGAAGGGGTAAGGGAATGACTTCGTTAATGTAGTGCAAGATAATGCAGAGCACACCCGTTTCACGCTTGTGCCGGCTGGATCATTGGCGACAAGAAGCGCGAGGTCGTTGGTGGTCGTTGGTGATTTGGCGGACTTAATAACTGGACTTAATAACTTGGCGTTATTAACGATTCTCTGTTATCAAAGGTCCCGTTGAAGCTGCGGTTACCTAATGTGATCGCAGAATTCCAAACGGAGATTTCTACCATGACTCATATCAATCGCTTCGGCAACGGCTTCATTGATCCGGCACTGATCGAATATGAATGTGTCCATGAGAGACCTTCCCCGGGCATCGCACAGAACAAATCCTCAAACCCCAAGGTCAGTGGTTCAAGTCCACTCGCCGCTACCATTTAACATCTAGTTGTCAACGTTTTAACGTTACTGCAGCGGCTATCAACGGTCGCTGCGGCTAGCGAGTTCGGCGAGCAATGTCTTTGCTTCTTTCAAATCAGATGTGTCGAAGCCCTCCGTGAACCAGCCGTAAATACTAGCGAGCATCTCATAGGCTGCCGCCGCTATGCCCTGTGCCTGCCACAATCTCGCTAGGCTCATCGCCGCGCGCAACTCTAAAGATTTGGCCTTCTGACTCCGCGCGATCTCGATTGCCCGCTCGAAGCAAAGCTCGACTTCCGACGCGGCGGCACCTTCCGCCAGCAGCAACTCGCCTTTCAGTCGGTACAGCTCCGGTATCCATATATGCTCCTCATTCTTTTCGGCTAACGCCTCAGCATCAGCTACCGCCGCGAGCCCCTGACCGAGTTGCCTGGCTTTCTGGTACGCTTCTGTCAGTAGGCAAAGAAGGAACGGCTGCCAAATCTCGACCCCGGCCGATGAGCAGGCATCTAGGCCGCGTCGCATCTCGTCAATCCCTTCAGCCAGCTCCCCTTGCTCAACCATCACTCGGCCATGCACAATTTCGCAAAGAAATAACCAAAACCCCGATCCCTGATCCATGTCCTTCTTCGTCTCTCGCTTGCAGATCCTTCCAACAAAGACCACATAATTCGGAAACTCGAAGCCCCGCGTAGTAGAAGGTTTTTAGGATGAGCCAGTTTCGTGCGTTTGGCTCCATGGTAAACATCTGTTGAACCTCAGATTCTTGCAGTATGCGCTCAGCCAAAGTGTTCTTCGTCTTCGGTAGTTGGAGAGCCGCGCCGACATTGAACGTGAGATAACCGATTTTGCGGACGAAGGCTAAAAGCGACTTCACGGCGGCGAGTGTCGGCGCCTGACTCGACGGCGCCAGTGCAGTTAAGGAGTCTCGAAAGGCCTGTAGATTAGACAAGGTAATTAAAGCAAGCGACTTGCCCACGTAAGTAAAAAGGCGGTTCGCATTGGCTCTATAAGCTCTTTGCGTATGCTGGCTTCTACTTTGAAGCCATAGTTGGACAACCTGATTGTCATTGTCAGCTTGGCTTTGTATCGGGTTTGATCTAACGAGTTCGAGTAACTCAGTCTCCATCATACCTCAGCTCGGAATGCCTGATTATTCAGAGGATTGTATCCGAAACGCTCAGTCGCAGAACTTGGAGTAACCGTGCACATTGTTCCTGAGCGTTTCGGATACAATCCTCTGCATTCTCAGGCAATAGATAGCGAACGTCGCGATTGGAACTCACCCGTCGCTGTTCAATTTTGTCTCCCTGGCGACTACATTTAAGACGAACGAATAAAAGATCAGGCTTCTTGCCCATCATGAGTATCACCAACTCCGCGTATTATTAAATAAGCAGAGAGTTCTGAGAATGAAAATGCCGGCAGTGTTGAGGAGAATAGAATCAGCACGGATTAAAGCTTGCGTGACCGAAGAAGCGAGAAAGGAGGGAGAATGAAAATCGCAGTTCCTGGAAACGGAAAGGTCGGTACAACCATCGCACTTCCGGGAATAACCGGAGGATGGTTACCTGAAGGTGCCTTCTTGATCGCGTTCATGCCTCAGCTTACACTATCGAGTGCAAACCTTGACTCCACCAGCGGTGATCTCTGGATGGACTCACTCGCCAAGAAATATCTTCAATACTGGCACCGCGCGCTCTTGAATACAGTTGCACGAGCCGATGCAGAAAACGAATTGAGAGCCGAGTTAAGCAATTTCCTGGGCCGGGCGATCCAGAATGACGAGGACTTGACAAGGCTCAAGATGCAATCCAACAGGAGGCACGAAAGCGTGCATTCTACGCGTTGCTTGGACGGACGACACCGCTGCGAGAGTTGATGGTGTGGAAGAAACTGACCGTGGAAAAAAGGGATGTTCAACTGCCGGGAGCGCCGTACTCGGTGAAGGTGCATTTCCTGGACGACTTCGTGTTGCGCAGTTGGGGATATTACGCAAGGTGTGGTCGACGCTCTGCTGGTGGATGGGCGACGGAAGAAGGTTTATTCGCGGTTGTCCCCCGTACAAGAGCGCTCCTTCGGGAAGAATCCGAACGCAGGCAAAAGCCAGCGAGTAGGAAGAATTAGATAAATCGAATCGCTATCATTCGAGCTTGTATCCAAAGAAGGAGAACTCATGAAGAAGATCAGACCAACTTTCTCTTTTCGCTTGAGGCTATTTATATCCATGCTCGTCTGCCTTGCCGTCTGTGCGAATGCCGCAGCGACTCAGGAAGGTACGGTAAAGGGAGTAATTGAAGCAGTCGCGATTGATGTCCAGGGAACCAGCCTCACGGTCTCGGGGGGGATCGTAATTGATTTCTCGAGAGCGATCATCATCTCGAACGAGGGGACACGGATAAACGTCTCAATTAAGCCCGGCATGGTTATCCGGGCCGGTATCGTGGACGATGCATCCTCTACTCTTATTGCAGAGTTTGTTCGGATCCAGCCGGAAGACCGCGTCGTATTCTCAGGAGCGCTGCAGGCGGCTGACCCGGATGATGGGCACATTACATTCTTGAATCGCAGAATTCTTATAACCGACGAGACTTCTTTCCCTGTCGGATTCAAGCGCCGAAAGCTAAAAGCCGGTATGCAGGTTTCCGTAATAGTTAAGCCGAGTGGGGCTGATCTCGTTGCGACAGCCATTTACCCTAAACTCGTCCTTCCGAATATTTTTCCGTAGAGCGACCATCGCATGAGACTAGTATCACCTGCGGTGGGCGCCATCAAAGTCCCCGTTCCGTTACGGCCTTCCCCTGAGGTCGCTCTGTTATGCCGAAGTCGAACTGCGCCGGCCACAATCGCAGCGATATGGATGCAGGGGCCCGCAGAAGCTTCGCTGGCAGTTCTGAAGCACAAAACGTTGCTTTGGCAGCGGGTTCCCAGCTCGAATAACGTCAGCCTCCAAGACCAATGCGGCGCAAGAGGTCAGTAAACCTCGGGTCCGACCGAACACTGTTGAAGATCGGATCCACCTTGAGCGTAGTTATATCCGGGCTGCGCTCCGCGTAGGCTTTCTCCAGCCACTTGAACGCATTGTCCTTGTCGCCGAGTCCCAAATATACAATGGCAGCATTCAGAGGCGAGACGTAGCGTAGTTGAGATTGTTCTGCCAAGTACTCGAAGATCTTTGTCGCGCCACGCCTGTTACCTGACTTCGCATAGGCATACCCTAGGCACGCTACCGCGTCTGGACTGCCTCCTCGAAACGTCGATGTTTTTTCACCGAGTGCGATAGCCTCCTTGAAACGGGACTGCTGCAGGTAAGCGAATCCCGTTAGCGTTTGTGCCAGGGCGAAGGTGGAATCCATCTCGAGCGTCTTTTGGTACTGTGCAATCGCCTGGTCATACTGACCTGCATAATACAAAGACCGTCCTACATACGAGTTGTTAGCCAGCGAGATGGGATCCAACTCCTGGGTCCTTTTCATCTCACGCTGGGCTTCGTCAAAACGCCCGCTCCTTTCTAGATAAACCCAATACCAAAGGTGAGCAGTTGCGTAATTAGGGTTCAGTTCCATGCTGCGCTTGAATTCTTTCTCCGCACCAGACCAGTCCCAGTCGTAGGTAAACAGGGCCCACGCGAAAATCGGGTGAACCTCCGCAAGCTGGTCATCAATCTCAAGTGCCTTGATCGCCGCTGCCTTGGCTTTTGGAATCGCCTCCATTGGCGACATAGTACCTACGGCCAGCCATGCATAGCAGTCGCCGATTCCGACGTATGCGAGTGCGTAGCCTGGATCCAGATTAATTGCCTGCTGAAAGTGTTCGATCGCTTTCCTCATCCCGTCTTCTGTCCGTCTGCTCCAATGGTACCGACCTCTCAGATAAAGCTGATACGCCTCGGTGTTTTCGGTGTAACGCCTGGCCAGTTGATTCTTCTCGTCACCGGATAATTTAAGCGCCAGCGTTCCTGCGACCTTCTCTGAGATTGAATCCTGAACGGCAAATATGTCTGAAAACTTCTCATCGAACTTGGCCGCCCATAGCGGCGTTCCGTCGGGTACCCGCAAGAGCCGTACGGTCACACGTATTCTATCGGCTGTCTTCTGTAGGCTCCCCTCCACCACTGCGTCCACTCCTTGTTCTCGTCCGGCTTCGATGGGGTCTTGCTCGAGGCGGGTGTAATTGCGAACGGCGCTGATCGGCCTCAGTCTGATCTCTCCAAGATTACTGAGCATGGTTATCAAAGAATCTGCCATCCCAATCTCAAGGGATTCGTCACGGCTCTCGGCCACCAGGGGCTTGAACGGCAGCACGGCGATTGATCTCGGCATCCGTGTCGGCGGTTGCTTTGATCTGCCTGAGATCCAAAGGTAGGAAGCCGCGATGGCCAGCCCAATCAGCCCAACGCTTGCAGTGAGGGATAAGAGCTTCGTTCTGCCAGCCAGGCGTGTGCGTTCGCCGCGCGGCTCGACGACGATTCGCAGGCCCTCCTGCTGCTCATATACCGTACTCGACGTTGCGGGTCGACTCGTAACAGCCAGATCGAATATGTAACCACGACGCGGCACCGTCTTGATGTAGTTTTGCTGCTGATCGCCCAGGGCAGCGCGGACGTCTCTTAAGCACTGGACCAGGGAATCATCGGTAACGAAGGAGTCGGGCCAAACTGACTGAATGAGCTCCGACTTGGTGACCAAACGCCCGTGATGCTCAACCAGATACCTGAGCGTTTCAAAGGATTTTGGCCGCAGCTTTACTTCCTCGCCGCCTCGCAAAAGACAGGCTCGCTTCAGATCGAGGGTGAAATCCGCAAATATCCACGCCTCCTGCGTCGGTTCCTGAGTTTGGACCTCTTGCCTGCTCACGATCTTGATTCAATGCTGCCGGTAACACTTCACAAAGTTGTTTCAGCGACCAACTGCGGCAAAGGAGCATCTTTTTCGGCGTTCTTTCGCCGATCTTTCACCAATCTTTCGTTACTTGTCAACCGCTTAGACGCTAGTCTCTGGCGCGTCGTGGACGTTCGGTTCGCTCCGACGACGCAGCCTGAATGCCTGGGATCATAGGACGAGAGACGATTCTTGAGCTACGGATCACAAGGGGGCAACGGTTGGGCAAACCGAAGCGAATAGAGATTACTGCATTCCGCCGCCGAACGATCATTGCAATTGCCGGCGGGCCCATCAAGGAGCCGCTAAAGAATGACGATTCGGAAGGTGCGGAAATGATGCAGAGCGTAATCCTGGAATTCAGTGCTAATGACATCCAGCGCACCGACGACTTGATGAAATTGATCGAGGCGCTACTGGACAACACTAGGCACAAGTAAAAGAGACGCCAATAACCCCGGCTGGAGGACCAGTTCAATTGAGGATAGGAAACTATGATACGCAAGACTTGTCTCAGATGATCGCATTTCTTCTCTCACGCATACGAATGTCTCGACGGCCACGAGACGCGAGAAAGGGCGTAGCTTCCAACAAAACAAATCTCAGGAGGGCAAGATGAAAAAACTATCGCGAAAAGCAAAGGTCATCTCAGCGGTTGCAGCCATCAGCCTTGTAACAATATTCGGCACCACGGCCTTTGCGCTGTCCAACATTTCTCTGACCCTAGGTAGCACTGTATATGACTTCGGTGACGGCCCGATCCCTGCCACAGTGCAGATTCACGTATTCACGATGAAACCCGGCGA
>Ga0126382_10000296_pt1 | contig 18858 bp, 17 predicted proteins | sample PanSoiMetPlot_30_FD_92548 | JGI IMG/M metagenome (GOLD analysis project Ga0126382, IMG submission 92548) | Tropical forest soil microbial communities from Panama - MetaG Plot_30 | ecosystem: Environmental > Terrestrial > Soil > Tropical forest > Bulk soil | place: Panama | collected 2016-02-17
ACTGGGAGGAAGTTTTATCAATCGGAAATCCGAGATCCGAAATTCGTCGGGTGATTTCTTTCCAGATACGGGCCGCTCCACTGCGGGTAACCGCCGAATATGCGACAACCTCGTTAATACCTATGACCGCCGACGCGCGACTGAGACTGGCCCTTAACTGATTGCTGCTGAGCTTGTCCGCCTTGGTTGCAACGACAATGAACGGCTTCTGCCTCGCCTCAAGCCACTGTTTCATCCGCAGATCTAATTCGGTGGGCTCGTGCCGCGAATCGGTGATGACAATAGATAGCACAAGGCCCGGCCGCGTTGCAAGATATTTCTCGACCATCGGACCCCACAGCCTCTTCACATCGCGCGGCACTCGCGCGTAACCGTATCCGGGTAAGTCTACGAAATGAAACGCATCGTTTATCAAAAAAAAATTGACAAGCTGCGTTCGTCCTGGGGTCGAACTCGTGCGGGCCAAACCGCGCACTCCCAGCAGACTGTTTATCAAACTTGACTTCCCGACGTTCGACCTTCCCATGAATGCTATTTCGGGCCGGCCGTCTCGTGGATAGTGCTCAGGGCTGGTGGCACTCTTAACGAACGTGGCGCTAGTGATTTTCATAGGACCTATAAGACCTATAAGTCCTATTATGACCTATTCAATTGCCTGATTGGAGGTCGGTGAGTCGCCCGCTGGTTGCTGTCCCCAAATTGGAACCTCAGTTGTCGGGACATCCACCTTCGAGAGCCGCTCTTCAAGAGCAATTCGCCAAACTTCATCCACGTTGTCCACCGTTTCAATGGTCAACGCTTGTTTAACATCTTCCGGTAACTCTACAAGATCCTTGGCGTTCTCCTTCGGAACAATCACCACGGTGATGCCCGCGCGGTGCGCGGCAAGAAGTTTCTCTTTGATTCCACCAACCGGAAGAACCTTACCGCGCAAGGTGATTTCACCGGTCATTGCGACGTCGCGTCTGACGGACGCCTCCGTCAACACCGATACAATTGCGGTCGCAATTGCTATCCCAGCCGACGGCCCGTCTTTGGGGATCGCTCCCTCAGGTACGTGCAAATGCAGATCATACTTCTTGTGAAAGTCGGGTGAAATTCCAAGCCGTTTAGCGCGCGCTCGGACACACGATAGCGCCGCGCGTGCGGACTCCTGCATCACTTCGCCGAGCTTCCCGGTCAACGTGATGTTGCCGCGGCCCTGCATAAGCGTTGCTTCGATATGAAGCACTTCGCCTCCGACTTCGGTCCACGCCAGCCCGGTTGAGAGCCCGATCTCGCTGTGCTCTTCGAGCGATTGCGGCCGGAAACGAATCGGTCCGAGCAGTTCTTTGACCAGTTCGCCTTCAACAACTCCGTGATAAGTTGCAGGGTCTTCCGACGTCAACATGCGACGCGCAAGCTTTCTGAGAACCGACGCGATCTCTCGCTCAAGGCTGCGCACCCCAGCCTCGCGCGTATAAAACTGAGTGATCGTCTTTATACCTTCTTCGGTGAAGTCTATCTGTTCCTGTGTAAGGCCATTTGCTTCGAGTTGTTTCAGAAGCAAATGTCGCCGAGCAATCTCGAGCTTCTCGCGTTCTGTGTAGCCCGGAAGCCTGATGATCTCAAGCCGGTCCTGAAGCGCCGGCGGAATCGTGTGCAGCACGTTCGCCGTCGCTATGAACATCACATTAGAAAGATCATACTCGACATCCAGATAATGATCGTGAAATGCGAAGTTTTGCTCAGGGTCAAGGACTTCAAGCAGCGCTGCCGATGGATCGCCACGAAAATCCATTCCAAGCTTATCGACTTCATCCAGCATTATCAGCGGGTTTACTGTCCCCGCCTTCTTCATCATCTGAATAATCTGACCCGGCAGAGCGCCGATGTAAGTGCGGCGGTGCCCTCGTACTTCCGCTTCATCGCGAACGCCGCCAAGACTAAGGCGCACAAACTTGCGACCGGTTGCTTTGGCAATCGAACGACCGAGACTGGTCTTGCCCACGCCCGGAGGTCCAACGAAGCATAGGATCGAACCTTTGGGTCGTTCGACGAGCTGTCTTACCGCAAGGAACTCGAGTATCCGTTCTTTGACCTTCTCGAGTCCGTAGTGATCTGCGTCGAGTACATCCTGCGCGGCTTTTATGTCACGAACTTCCTCGGATTTCTCTTTCCAGGGAACCGCGAGGAGCCAGTCAAGATAATTGCGGGATACGGTACTCTCGGCGGACATCGGCGGCATCTGTTCGAGTCGCCTTAATTCCGTCATCGCCTTCTCGTAGGCATCTTTCGACATCCCGGCGGACTCAATCTTTTGCTTCAGCTCTTCAAGTTCCGCTTTCTCGTCCTTGCGACCGAGCTCTTTATGGATCGCCTTTATCTTTTCGTTGAGGTAGTACTCTTTCTGGGCGCGTTCCATCTGGCGCTTCACGCGTCCGTGAATCGCGCGATCAACCTGTATCTTCTCCAGTTCAACTTCCAGGACCTCAACCAAACGCGCAAGCCGGTCGGAAAGCGAAAAGATTTCGAGAAGACCCTGCTTTTCTTCAACAGCAATTTTGAGATTCGAGGCAATCGTATCGCAGAGTCTCGCGGCGTCGTCGTTTCTAAGCGCCGAGGTAAGAGTTTCCGGGTTGCTCAGTTCGGTCGACTGCCGCACATACTGATCGACCAGCGATCCAACTCGTCCGATCAGCGAATTCAATCTGGATCGCGGTTCAGTTGTTTGAGCCGGCTTTCGCAAGGTTGCAAGCCAGTATTCGCCGTCATCCTCAACGCGCACTGAGCGTGCCCGCTCAATGCCCTCAACCATGACTTTTATGTTGCCATCGGGAAGACGCAGATTGTGCGTTATTCGGGCGATCGTTCCGATGGTGTAAACCTGGTCGACGCTTGGTTCATCAACCGTGGCATCATGTTGAGTAGCGAGAAAGATGGTCTTATCGCTGCGCAGGGCAGCTTCGAGCGCTCGCACGCTTGCCGGACGCCCAATCACAAAGGCCACCATCGTGTAGGGGAAGACTACGACATCCCGAATCGGGACCATCGGGCATTTCACCACATCGGTCGGTGTGCTATCACTAAATTCGTTCATTTCACTTCCAGAGGAGTCGTGCAGGTTATCCTGCTTTTTCCAGAACCGGGAACGTTGCGCGACGGCTTTCCACCATTTCGCCTGTTACTACGAACTCTTTAACCTTCTTATGGGACGGCAGAGTATACATCACATCAAGCATTAACTCTTCCAATATCATTCTGAGGCCGCGCGCTCCGACCTTGCGCTCGCAGGCAAGCCGGGCAACCGCTCCCAGAGCGTCGTCGGTAAAGCGTAATTTGACTCCCTCATACTCGAATAGCTTCTGATATTGCTTCACCAGTGCATTCTTTGGAGCCGTCAGAATTTCTACCATTGCCGACTCATCAAGTTCGTGTAGAGTGCCACAGACCGGAAGCCTTCCTACAAACTCCGGGATTAATCCGAACTTGATCAGATCTTCGGGTTCAACTTGCGCGAGGGTCTCACTTAACCTCTGCTTTCGGGCGCTTTGCACGTTGGCGTTAAACCCGAGAGCTTTCTTGCCGGTGCGCTTTTCGATGACCTTCTCGAGCCCAACAAATGCTCCGCCGCATATGAACAGGATATTGGTTGTGTCAACCGGGAAGAATTCCTGATGGGGATGCTTTCGTCCGCCTTGAGGCGGAACGTTCGCAACCGTTCCTTCCAGGATCTTCAATAGTGCCTGCTGAACACCTTCTCCGGACACATCGCGGGTGATCGAAGGGTTCTCGTCTTTGCGACAAATCTTATCGATCTCATCGATATAGATAATTCCGGTCTGAGCGCGCTCGATGTCTCCGTTGGAAGCCTGAAGGAGCTTCAGGATGATGTTTTCGACGTCCTCGCCCACATAGCCGGCCTCAGTCAGCGTTGTGGCGTCAACGATCGTAAACGGGACATTGAGCATTCGAGCCAGCGTCTGTGCCAGCAGTGTTTTGCCGGTGCCAGTCGGACCGATCAACAGGATGTTGGATTTCTGAATCTCAACTTCCGTGGAGCGGCGCTTGAGCATGTCTACGCGCTTGTAGTGTTGGTAGACCGCTACCGCCAGCCGCTTTTTTGTCTCTTCCTGTCCGATAACGTAGTCGTCGAGGAACTCTTTTATTTCGATTGGTTTTGGTAGAGGCGGTCGGCGGGCAGCTGTTTCCTGCTGTTGATCATCGGTGATGATCTCGTTGCATATATCGATGCACTCGTTACAAATGTAAACCGTCGGCCCGGCAATCAGCTTCTTGACCTCGTTTTGCGATTTTCCGCAAAACGAGCAGCGCAGTGTGTCGTCGCCACGTCTCATCCAGTCTCCAATCTTCCTGTATTCTAACGCACGATTGCTGGAGGCTCGTTTCTACTCTCGGTGCGTGATGACCTGATCGATTAAGCCGTATTCCTTGGCCTGCTCCGAGCTCATAATCCGGTCGCGCTCAACGTCGTGCTCAATCACTTCCAGCGTTTGCCCGCTATGCTTAGCCAATATCTGGCTGGTCAACTGCCGCATCCGCATTATTTCTTCAGCGTGAATTCTTATATCGGTGGCTTGTCCTGAGATCCCGCCTATCGAAGGTTGGTGGATCAGAATCCGAGAGTTTGGCAGCGCAAATCGTTTTCCAGCAGCGCCGGCGCACAGTAGCAGGGCACCCATCGAAGCGCACTGGCCGACGCAGATTGTAGTCACGTCGGGTCGAATGAATTGCATCGTATCGTATATCGCCATCCCAGCCGTTATAGATCCCCCCGGACTGTTGATGTAAAGAGAGATGTCGCGGTCCGGGTCTTCAGCCTCCAGAAAGAGAAGCTGAGCTACAACAAGATTTGCGATAGTGTCGTCGATTGGCGTACCAATAAAAATAATGTTGTCTTTTAGCAGCCGCGAGTAGATGTCAAAAGCGCGCTCACCGCGCGCTGTCTGCTCGACGACCATCGGTACTAAGGCCATGTGTGGATTGCTTCTGCTACGACTCATGTCGGTCACATTATTATTATACGTTGATCAGGCCATTGTCGGAAGTTTCTTTTTTGCGGTGCCTGGGGAATTTGCTGAAGTTTACGGTTCCATTAGTATCGGGAAAAGCTGTTTGGCACAAGATTTCCCGAACTACTACTCTACTCGTTCGCAGATCCGCTTCCGCCCGCTTCTTCATCCGTGCCTGGACCTTCAATATCCTCAGTTCGAATTTCGGCGGAAGCTATTACAAGATCTAGGGCTTTGCGGTGTTTGACCTGCTCCCTGATACTATCCAGCGAGTTTTCCTTTGTCAAGCGCGCCCTTACCGACTCTTCAGTCTGACCGATGCGCTCAGCATATTCCTTAAGCTCCGCTGAAAGCTCCTCCTCCGAGGCATCGATATCCTCCGTTTGGGCGATTTTGTCGAGTATGAATATTCCTCGCACCTCTCGCTCTGCCCTCTCGCGCTGGCCATCTCGAAGAGACTCCCAGTCTAGATTTAGCATACGAGGATCCATACCCTGGGCAGCCATTTGGCGAAACAGAGTTTTCATTCTGGCATCTATTTGCTTATTGATAACATATTCGGGTACGTCGAACCGGTTTCGATCAACCAGTTTGTCGATAGTACCGGAGCGGAAATCATCTTCCGTCCTTTGCTCTGCTTCTTTTTCGAGCTTCGACCGAATGTCTGCTCGCAGTTCCTCGAGTGTATTGAACTTTTCGTTGACGCTGTGAGCAAATTCATCACCGACCTCGGGAAACTCTTTAGTTCTGACTGCGGTGATGTCAGCCTTGAAGTTGACTCTCCTGCCAGCGTATTTCTCAGGCTTGTAGTCATCCGGGTATTCAACCTGGAATGTCCTTTGGTCGCCTGCGCTCACGCCGCTGAGCCCCTCGGTGAAACCCTTTAACACGCTCTGAGCTCCAAGCTCGATTTCGAGCTCTTCCTGCGTTATGTCCTCGACCGTGTCGGAGTCGTCTTTTGATTCCACCTCTCCTTTTAGATTGACAGTAACGATGTCGCCCGATTGCGAAAGCCTGTCTTCCACCGGTATCAGTTCTGCCTGTGCCTGCCGGTATCGCTCTATTACTTTGTCAACGTCTTCATCTCGAACCTTGATCACGCGCTTCGTGAGCGGCAACTCTTTATAGTTTGAAAGCGTGAATTCGGGCGCGACCTCTACATTGAAGACGACATCTATCGAATCGTCATCCTTGAATTTCAGGTCTTCAACTGAGGGTTCGCCGATGACCTTTAGATCTTTTTCCTTGATTGCATCACCGAGCGAATGGGGAAGGAGCTGAGACAGCACCTCGTCACGAAGCTCTTTGCGGAATCGAGTTTTTACAACAGATTTGGGCACATGTCCGGGACGGAAGCCCGGTACGTTAATTTTTCGCGCGAGATCCGCAGCAACCTTATCGGTTTCGGCCCGCACAACCTCGGCCGATATTTCGAGGCGCAACTGCTTCTTACACTGTTCCTGATCGGTTACGGTTATGTTCAAGATGGATTCTTGCCTTTCGGACGGATGGTTATTGGTCTTCAATCATAGATATGTCGCAACGTGGTGCGAAAGGGGGGACTCGAACCCCCACACCTTTCGGTACCAGATCCTAAGTCTGGCGCGTCTGCCAATTCCGCCACTTTCGCAGAATATGAAAGATAGAGGATAGCTAGGAACGTTTGCAACCGAGCCTTGAGTTTGCATCTCATAAGTACGATGTTATCGCGTGACCTGCAGTCTTCACTTCTACAAGTTAACGGCGCAAGACAGTGAGACCGTGCATGCAGACTGCCGAAGAGGCGATTGCCGCGCAACTAAGGATATCGTGGCTCTCGTTGTCACTGTTCCTTGACAGTCGGATTACAGCATAACTAAGATGAGCCTCTGCCACGATTAATCTAAAATTTTCGCAGGTGAGCGAATGACAGAACTTCTAGCTGTCTTGCTGCAGGCTCCGCCGAGAACTGGCGGCGGCGCCCCGTCGACTCCTGGCGTGACACCGCCGATTTACGGATACATCCCCATCGTCATCTTCTTTCTAATAGCGGTGCTTCTCCCGGTGGTGTTGTTGCTGGTGTCCAGACTCGTCCAACGACGAGTGTTTGAACGCGAAAAATTGATGCCTTATGAATGCGGCGTCGATCCGATCGGGGATGCTCGGGATCGCTTTTCAGTGCGATTCTACATCGTTGCGATGTTGTTTTTGATATTCGACGTCGAAACTATCTTTCTGTTTCCATGGGCAATTATTTATGATCGGCTCGCGCTGTTCGGGCTAGTTGAAATGCTTGTGTTCATTGGGATTCTGGTGGTCGGCTATTATTACGCCTGGCGAAAAGGCGCGCTTGAGTGGGCTTGATTTGCAGACTTGCGATACCAACACTAAACTTCTAGTTATATAGCAACAAAAGGACACAATGGCGAAAGAGAGAGAAGAAATCGTAGAGTCGTCGAGCGGAATCATCACAACTACCGCCGACTTCGTTTTCAACTGGGCACGCAAGTCTGCGTTATGGCCGATGACTTTTGGCTTGGCGTGTTGCGCCATTGAGATGATGGCGACCGGCGCGTCTCGATTCGACATAGATCGATTCGGTGCCGGCGTTTTTCGACCAAGTCCGCGCCAATCAGATCTGATGATCGTCGCCGGCACGCCGACGCTGAAGATGGCTCCCATCATCAAGCGCGTCTGGGATCAGATGCCTGAACCTAAATGGTGTATTGCAATGGGCGCGTGCGCTTCGACCGGCGGCCCGTTTCCGACCTATTCGACTTTGCAGGGCGTAGATCGAATTGTACCTGTAGACGTCTATATTCCTGGATGCCCACCAAGGCCGGAGGCGCTCCTTTACGGCGTAATGAGACTGCAGGACAAGATCATGCAGGAGCATCCAACGCGGTTCCTTTTCGGGCGTGGAAGCGTGAGTCAGGAAGATGTCGAGGGTACGACTCCAGAGAGCGCTGACGGCGAGAATGCCGCAGCTTAGATCACCTATCAGCGAATCTGGAAGGCGCAGGAGAGTCTTTGCCTGCGCCTTCTGTTTTTAGTGCCACCATGGCAGGGAATGCCACTGAACTTGAACGACGACTGATCGAACAAATAAAGCGCGGCGGCCCAATAACCTTTCGCGACTTTATGCAAGCCGCGCTTTATGACCCGGAACTTGGATATTACAACACTCACCGCCAGAAATTTGGTGCTGAGGGTGATTATTACACCTCAAGCAACGTTCACCCGGCTTTTGGCGCAGTGCTAGCAAAAGCGCTTTGCGAGATGTGGGCCAATGAATCTGTCGCTGATTCCAACAGTCTGGACATAGTCGAGTTTGGCCCCGGTAATGGTCAGCTTTCGCTCGATATCATCAGCGCACTCCAGAGCGAACATCCGACAACCTTCGACAATCTGAGATATTTGCTTGTAGAGACAAGCCCAGTCCTCCGGAGCGTTCAACACGAGAAACTTATAGATTTTAAAGAACATGTTCAGTGGCAGTCTTTGGATGAGCTGACGAGCAATCCAATTAAGGGCATTGTTCTCTCGAACGAATTTATCGATGCGTTGCCGGTCCATCGCGCTCGTTTCCGCAACCACTCTATTCATGAACTGTATGTGACAACAGGCGAGGACCGTGGCGAAGTTCACTTAGCTCCGCTTTGGAGTCATCCGTCATCGAGACGACTTACTGATTACCTCGAGCGCTTTGGTATTCCGCTGCGAGACGATCAGATTGTAGAAATCAACCTGGACGCTGTCGAGTGGCTGGAGCGAATCAGCCGAATATTACGCCGCGGATTGTTGGTAACGATCGACTACGGAGATAGAGTTCAGGATTTGTACACGCCTAATCGCAAATCAGGAACGCTACGATGCTTTCATCGGCATGAACTTAGCGATCGTCCATTTGAACAGGTGGGAGATCAAGACATAACCAGCAGCGTGAACTTTACGGATCTGATTGAGTTTGGACAGGACCACGGATTCAAGTTTGTAAACCTCGAAAGGCAGACATCTTTTCTCATTCGCAACGGACTGATTGATAGAATTGTTGCCGAGCATGCCTCAGTCGAATCGGTAGACAGCCTGGCGACGAGGCTGGCAATAAAAAACCTCTTTGTGCCTGGGGGCTTGAGCGACAGTTTCCGCGTTCTGATTCAACGGCGATGAGGCGGCGGCTACCGCGTTAGTGTGATATCTTCATCGGTCGAATGTCGGAAATTGATTGGTTTCCATTAGTGCTGTCGCTGCGAGTTGCATTGATCGCTACCGCCTTCGTAGTCGTGTTAGGCGTTGCGCTGGGGTGGCTCCTTGCTCGAAAGAGATTTTTTGGCAGGGAGTTTCTGGATGCTGCAGTAACGTTGCCGCTCGTGTTACCTCCAACGGTTCTCGGTTACTACCTGCTGGTATTGTTGGGACGACGAAGCTTTTTTGGTCGAGCGATTGAGAGCCTCACTGGACAATCATTGGTATTCACCTGGCGAGGGGCGGTAATCGCGGCTGGGGTCGGCGCACTGCCTTTGGTCGTGAAGACTTCGCGCACTGCGATCGCTTCCGTCGATACCAATTTGGAAGATGCTGCCAGAACACTAGGCCAATCAGAATGGCGAGTCTTCCGGCGCGTGACGATGCCGCTTGCCTCACGTGGAATAGTTGCTGCGGGGATGTTGGCTTTCGCGCGCGCACTTGGGGATTTTGGAGCAACTCTTATGGTCGCCGGCAACATACCAGGCAAAACTCAAACAGCAGCAATTGCGATATTCGATGCTAGCCAGGCTGGCCGTGACAACTACGCTTTAGTTCTTGTCCTGATCTTATCCGCGGTCACTTTGCTGCTGGTTTACACAACGAATAAACTGACCTCCGGCAAATAACTACCTTTGGTTTGGCCTATAGCCCGCGCCAATGACGCTTCAGGTTAGAATAAAGAAAAGTTTTGGTGCCGATCGGGAAGGTACCTCTGCGAGGGTCGGCTCAGCCCCCGGGACGCCCGAAATTGATGCGGCGATGTCTGGACTCGAGGTGGAGTTCGAAGCTCCTGCGGGCTTCACGATTCTCTTTGGTGCTTCCGGTTCAGGCAAGACCACCACGCTCAAGGCAATATCAGGCATCGTACGCCCGGACTCAGGCCGGATCTGCATTAACGAAGATGTTCTATTTGATTCAAGTGCCGCGATTAATGTTCCGATCCGAAGCCGCGGGGTTGGATTCGTTTTTCAGGATCTGGCGTTATTTCCTCATTTAACGTCAATGGAAAACGTGGAATTCGGTATGTCTGGAACCGAGCCCAGCGATCGGCGGCGCCGAGTTCAGACTTTAATGGATGGCCTGCGCATCATCCATATCGCTAAACGTAAGCCTCGGGACATTTCAGGAGGTGAAGCCCAGCGAGTAGCGCTTGCCCGGGCACTATCACGAATGCCGCGTCTGCTCCTTCTGGATGAACCTCTTTCCGCGATCGACGAAGAAACTAAACTCAGCATTATCTCAGATTTAAAGCGTATCAATCGCGAGCTTCAGTTGCCAATTCTGTACGTAACTCATAGTCGCGAGGAAGCGATATCGCTGGGCGAGCGGTTGATTGTCTATGAGCGTGGCCGAATTGTGGGCCGGGGGGAGCCGATCGAGGTATTCGGGACGCCAGTTGCAAGCAGTATCGCCCGTTTAACTGGTGTCGAGAATATCTTTACTGGTCGGGTGATCACCAAAAGCGAGTCTAGTGGTACCGTAACTCTTGAAGTTTCCGATAAGGAAGGTACCTGCCAGGTTGATATTCCATATGGATCCCAGGCGGAAGGCGAACGGGTAACAATCGCAGTTTCGGCTGGAGATATACTTCTGGCTACTGAGGAGCCTCGACATACATCATTGAGGAACATTCTGACCGGACGCATAACGTCAATCGAAGACAAATCGAACCGAACAATCATAGCGGTAAAAGCCGGTGTGAACTGGAGTACAAGTGTTACGCGTCAGGCAGTAAGGGAATTGGAACTTGTTGAAGGGCGCGAGGTCTGGTTGGCCTTCAAGACGCACTCTTGTTACCTGCTTGATCAGGATGAATGACATCCGTCTTTGGACTGCCATTCGATTTCAAGATCGCGATATCCGGAAGATTCCGAAACTGTTGCTGGAAATCCATGCCGTATCCAACAACGAAAACGTCAGGAATCTCGAACCCGCGATAAGGGATTGAAACGTCGATAATGCGTCGAGCCGATTTGTCGAGTAATGCGCATATGTCGATGCTGGCAGGATGGTGCTGGCGAAGGGTATGAATAAGGTAGGTTGCGGTCAATCCGGTATCGATGATGTCTTCGACCAGGAGCACGTTGCGATCGGCAATACTTTGGTCGAGATCCTTGGTTATCTGCACAACTCCGGATCGTGGTTGTCCGGCGTAACTTGAGATGCCCATGAAGTCGATTGAGCATGGAATTGTGATAGCGCGAAGCAAATCTGCGGCAAAGATGAACGAGCCCTTGAGTATTGCAACAATGGCGAGGTCTTTTTCCGCAAACGCTTGTGAGATTTCATTGCCAAGCTCTGAAACCCGCTCCTGGAGCCGATTCTGGGGTATGAGCACTTTTCTAGGGGATGATTCGCCTGTGGAAAAACTGTTCATAAAAAATTTCGATCATTCATGCATTTTTTTGTTGACAAAAAAAAATCGTATGGTAGTATCACACCCGCTCGGTTGGCAACAATCGGGTCCGATCCCGAGAGGTTGAAGTTGAAATTCTCTAGTTTGTGATCAGGTTGACACTCCGCAAGGAGTGGCGACGGAACACAAAACTTCAGTGTGGTGGCAGAAGCCCGCAAGGGTTTCTCACGCCGAGGTCCTTTGGGCTTTGGCGACGGGGATTCGCAAGGGTTCCCAACATTGACGCTGAGGGCTTGAGAATAGAAACGGAGATCACTCGGGATCGTTATTTTTTGCCCGCCTTCATTTTTGAAGTGAGTCTTGGAAATATCCGGAGAGCCTGAGACCAACAGCCCCAAGTTCATTCAAGCAACCCCATCGTCCTGAAGGTTTCCACTTGCCGCGAACTTCTCAATCAGTTTTCGGTAATCGGAAGCATAAAGCACCTTGACGTTAATTTCAGGATAGAGCTTCCGAAGCTGGCGCACTTTGCGATTCTTCTTGGTGACGAGTTGCTGCTTCGCGGTCGTGAGTTCGATGTACAGGTTGTGGTCGGGTAAGTAAAAGTCGGGCGTGAAACTGCCGGTCACATTTCCGTCCTGGTCCCACTCCACGGCGAATGTGCGCGGCTCGTACTGCCACCTGATGTGATAAAAGGCGAGAATACGGGCGAACTCCCCTTCCGACTCGTGCGCAAAGCTGACGGCGTGATGACTGCGGGGTTTGGGTTCGTCCTCATCCCCGAAATTTTCCTCCAAAACGGCTACAGCGCGCTTAAGTTCCGGTAGTAACGCTGCTGGAATTTCAATAGTTTGCTCGGTTGTGGATATCGTCCCAGCGGGATGTTGCTCTTTGATTACTATAAATTGGTGGCCTTCTCGCTCAGCAATTTGGATAGTCACTTCGGAGTTGGTGCTGACGCTGAAACGGCTCACTTCATCCGATCGCTCGTCAGAGTACTTCGTGGTCATTTCAAAACCCTTTTACGCGAACCAAACCCAATTCCTGCATGCACTTAGCGCAACACGAAGGGGCCCATTGCGCCTGCCGGATTTCTGAGTGGCTTTCGGCGAGGCGACAATCCTTTGCGAGATAACGAGCTCGCTTTCGGTCCGTTCAAAGGAAGAAACCCCCGCCTTACGTCAACCAATGACGCACTAACGGGGGTTTGCAAGGGCCAGTCTAACCCATTTTCCGATTTGAATACAACCCACCAGTGCCTGAGGCCAAATTGCCGAATGTACCGTAGGCAGTCCAGTTCGCGTTACCTGGCTAAGCCCGGTGGCGTCCCGGCGAATTAGTTCGTTACTAAATGTGAGGGAAGCGTCGCAGGCTTTGCAGTTTCTGTTTGCCTTCCTGCAGGGTGAGAGTATAATCGCGACAGATGGGGTACTGAGTTACCGTGACGTCGGTTGAGTTGCTGGATGACTACTACCGACAATGAAGAGCGCATTCCGCTCAATCCGTCAGCCTCGCACTCGGAGGGTACAATGAAAATCTCCCAAATGGTTATTGGTGTAGTGGCAATACTCGTCATTTCAACTGCAATCCTGGCGCAGGATCGCAAAGCTCTTTCCCGCAATGAGATGAATAAGTACGTCGTTTCCGCTAAGGCTGGCGTCGTAAATATAATTGATGGCGATGTCACGGTCGCACGCATCCTGCCATTCGCAGTTGCAGACGCGCCCCGAACTCTGATAACGGGTGACGAGTTGAAGAGCGGCGATGTTGTGAATACTGGTGTAAACGGCCGAGTCGAGATTTTGCTCGATCCAGGCTGCTACCTTCGATTGGGCGAACGGAGCCAATTTGTTTTTCTGTACGATAATATGGAAACTGACAAGCTCAAGCTGACGCGCGGCTCAGCGGTTCTTGAGGCTTCAACGATCGAGATTCCTATTTCAATCGAAACTCCGAGAAATACGATCCAGATAATCAGAGAAGGGCTCTATAGATTCAATGTCGATTCAGATGGAAAGGTTGACGTCGCTGTCCGTAAGGGCAGAGCAATGGTCGGTTCCACGACAATAAAAGAAGGTAAACACGCTCTTGTTGAAGGCGACACGGCGGCGATCGCCAAATTGGACAAAAAAGATGTTGACGATCTGGATGGTTGGAGTAAGGAACGTGCGCGATCATTGATTGCAGCAAACAGAGGATTATCCAGCTCAGGAATGCGGCGAACGCTAAGCCGGTCGCTACTGTATAACGCCTGGATATACGATCCGTTTTCCCATTGTTACACGTTTTTACCTTTCGGGGGTGGTTTCGCATCGCCTTACGGATGGGATTATTCAGTGCTTAATCCCTTTTTCTCATACTTCTATTATTATCCGCCGCGCCGATATAACAATGGGAGCGGACCGAACAGCGGAAGCGGCTCATCCAGCGGCGGCGGCACGCAGGCTGGTGGCGGGGGTTCGCGAGCTGGTGGTGGTTCACGCGGCGGCGTAGGAAGTAACACCGGTGCGGGCTCGCGTGCAGGAGGTGGGGGTCATACTGGTGGTCCATCCTTAGGAGGAGGTTCGATGCGTATGCCTTCTCCGCCTTCTTTTGGTGGTAGTGCAGATCGCGGCGCAGCCAAAGGCTCGGCTAGTCCATCGCGGGGAAAGTCAAACTAAACGAGTTCAGAATTCGCTCATGAGGCGCTGAGTTGAGCCTGCAGGTGTTGGCCGCTCGGCGCCTTTTGCTTTTCGGACGCGGACGTCCCTGTCTTTTCAACTAGCCGAAATCGAGCTAGAATCGCCGCTCAAACAGTCAGTTATGGCCTACATCGTTGATGGCAACAACGTGATGGGTCAGACGCCGGGTTGGCATCGCGACAAATCGGCATCGCGAAGATCGTTGCTCGAAAAGCTATCCCTTTTTTGCCGCATCAAGAAAGCGCGGGTAACGGTTGTCTTTGACGGTGCTCCTGATCAGGCAGTTCCTGAAGGCTCAGCGTTTAACGGCGTAAAGGTCTTCTATGCGAAGCCTGGCTCGGATGCTGATACACGCATCGAACAGCTAGTCGAGAGATCAAGTGATCCGCGCGGGATTACTGTCGTGACGTCAGATCGTCGTCTTGCTTTTCGTGTTCGCTCCAGTGGAGCAACGGTTATCCGATCAGGCGAATTCAGATCGCAGCTCGACCATCTGAGAGAGTCTCTGCCTGGAAAGGAGGACGGGGAGGATGTCGAAGTTGGCGACGTCAACTCGTGGCTCAGATATTTCGGCTCTTTGCCAGAGGACGACGATGTGTAATCCAAGTCTTCAACAATCTAGCTGGAGGCAATGATATGTCTACCGCTGAGGCTTTCGAGAAAGATCGGGGATATCGCGATGTTGGTGTCGGTGAACTACTCACCTTGCTTGCACGGGATTACCCCGAACGCGAAGCGCTGATTTACCCGGATCTGGGATTGCGGTTCGATTTCAACCAGCTCGAATGGCTGTCACGAAAAATCGCGCGGGGATTGATTGAGATAGGGATCGAGTCAGGCGATCGAGTAGCATTATGGGCTCCGAATGTACCCGAATGGGTTGTCCTTCAGTTTGCGCTCGCAAAGATTGGAGCAATCCTGGTCACAGTGAACACGAGCCTTCGTGCAGCGGAGATAGAATTTCTTCTAAAGCAATCCGAGAGCAGCGCCCTGATAACGGTTGCCGGTTTCCGCGATGTCGACTATGTCGAAACAATTCACGAATTGGTGCCCGAGTTGAGAACCTCTGAAGAAGGGGCACTGCAATCAACGAAGTTACCATTTCTTCGTAGGGTTATTTACATAGGCGATGAACACCCTGACGGGATGATTCGTTATGACTCGTTGCTCGCCCGTTCCGAAAACGTGAGTGATGTTCAGTTGGATGAGCGTATAGCCGCCCAGGATCTCGAGACCGTGATCAATATGCAATACACCTCGGGTACTACTGGATTCCCGAAGGGCGTGATGCTGACCAATCGCAACATCGTCAACAACGGCTACTGGATCGCAGAGGGCCTGGCGTTGACGCCCAACGACAGGCTTTGTGTGCCAGTTCCATTCTTTCATTGTTTTGGCTGCGTAATTGGCGTGCTCGGAGCCTACACTCATGCGTCCGCGCTGGTGCCACTGGTGACATTCGATCCGTTACGCGCCCTTCAGTACATCGAGGCTGAACGTTGTACTACGCTATTCGGGGTTCCCACAATGTTCATCGCCGAGCTGGAACAGCTGGATTATCATAATCTGGATATGTCCAGCTTGCGCACGGGAATTATGGCGGGCGCTCTCTGTCCTGAACCGCTGATGCGCAAAGTTATGGACCGGATGCATCTGACGGAGCTAGCTATAGCCTATGGTTTGACAGAAGCCTCGCCCGGTATAACGCTTACGCCGCGCGATGACAGTATCGAACTGCGAACACAAACAGTTGGTCTCGCGTTGCCCGACGTAGAGGTGAAGATCGTCGACCCGGCCACCGGCGATGAGTGTGAGTCCGGCGTTGCGGGTGAGCTGTGTTGTCGTGGTTACAATGTAATGAAAGGGTACTACAACAATCCCAAGGCTACCGCTGAGGCGATCGATTCCGAGGGATGGCTGCATACCGGCGATCAGGCCACCAGGGACGATAAAGGGTATGTGAGAATCACCGGGCGCATAAAAGAGTTGATCATACGCGGGGGCGAAAACATTGCTCCGAAAGAGATCGAAGACTTGTTGAGAGGTAATCCCAAGATTGTTGATGTGTATGTCTATGGCATGCCCGACGAGAGATTAGGAGAAGAAGTCGCGGCGGCGATTAAGTTGAACGCCGGGGAGACAGCTACTACCGATGAGATCCGGGAATTCTGCGATGGCCGCATCGCGAGATTCAAAATTCCTCGTCTGATTCGATTTGTGGATTCATTCCCGATGACTGCCTCTGGGAAAGTACAGAAGTTCAAGCTCCGCGAGACGCACGTCGCCGAACTCTCTCGTGACCGTTAGTCAAAAACAGTAGCGTCGAATTGCCAGGATCGACGCCATCTAGTGCTTAATCCGCTCCCAGCCCGCTTTGAGATCGAACCCAGGGCTCGTTTCCGCCGAATGACATTTCAAGCAGGTAGATTGCATGTCAGAGATTCGACCAAATCCTTTTCCTGGGTTCGCAATATGTTTGCTTCCCGGACCGTGACATTGTTCGCAATGCACGCTCTGGAGTTTTGCCGTTATTTGTTTGTTATTGGCGGTTGCCAGCGTTGGCCCGCTGGCGTGGCAGTCGAGACAGCTTGCTTCAAATTCCACGCCTCGCTGTAGCAGCGGATCAGCAGCGTGAGCGTGCGGACCATTAGCCCACTTGAGGTACTGCGTGGTGTGACACTGACTGCAAGCGCTACTGCCTACAAAGTCAGCCGGCGGCTCATTACTCTTTGAATTAGAATCACCGCCTGTATTCGCAATGCGCGTTCGGCTAACAGTCAGCCAGTCCTGGAGAAGCTTCATCGAATTGCTGCGCGCCTGGCTCTCTGCCCCCATAGCCGCCTCAACTAACTGCTTGGCACCAGGGTCCTCCGGGACAAGCGTTTCATCCAACGCAATAAAGCGCTGCTTTGTCGTGAACTTTCCCTGCAAACCGCGATAGAAACGCAACTCACCCACCATCCTTGTTTCGAATGGTGTAAAGACTATTAAGGTCTGACCTACATAGTGCGGCGCCGTGAATGATTCGAGAATCGACTCTGCGTTTCCTGCAATAATTACATCTATCTCTGGAGCTTCACGGGCGACGCGATCTGCCTCCGCAGCACTGAGCTTCGCAAGAGCTACGACAACATCGGCGTTTTTTCTCGCTTGCGGGACTGCTATTTTGGCCGCTTCTGCGGGGTCCGTGAATTTAAAGCCCGCCGGTGGCGCCGGTTTTGTCTCCGTCAAACCTACAAAAGCCACTCGTATCGCTTTACCCCCTTCTCGCGATGGCAAATCACGAACGATAAATGGCCTCGGCGCTACAAGGCTCGGTGATTCAGCAACCGTATTGGCGCCGACGATTCGAGTGAATAAAGGTTTTGTCTCACGGATACGTGCGAAGTTTGATTTTGAAAACGCCTCCGCAAAATATCGAAGATCGTGCGACGAGACATTCAACACATCTATCGGAAATTGATCGTATGCCTTGGCTACCCAATCATTCTTGATAATTATGTCCGGACGTAGTCTTCCATGAGCATTACGTTCGTCGGCCATGGAGTAGCCCGAATCCACGAGCACCGAAGGGATCTTCGCAAGTCGTTCTCGAAATAGCTTTAAGTAGCTGACACGCCGTGCCAGTCCGCCGAAGCGGGGGGGTTTTCAGCCACACGCATCTAGAGTCCCTCGGGTGTCACCTGAAAAATGGACCACGAATGCCGCACCATCATCGACTCCTACGCGTTGCTCCAACGGCAGGGTCATGCCAGCCATCTCAAATAGGCGGCCCGACTGATCCTGTGAACCGGCGGCGCCACGCATGTCAAACAAAAACGCTAATGCGGCTATCGATATCGTGATCAGTTTTGGAAGGGTTGATCGTTGTTGTTCGTGCATCATTGGTTAAGTTTCTTACAAGGGTGCGACCCTCGTGTTATTTCGGCGTTACAGCCCTAAGGACCGGGTAGAACTGAGTGAAGACGTTGTCTGTCGCCGCATTAACGTTGTGACAAGACCAGCACGCATTTTGGGGAAACGGATCAGCCTTTGCCTTGATCTTTCCGCCTCCTTCGGTGAAGTTGAAATAGGCCCATGCTCCCTCAAATCTACTGCTGTCCTTGACCGAAGCTTCCAGCGCAACAAAGTCTTTCTGATAGGATCCTTGCAAGCCCGGCTCACTCTTTACGTCGGAGCGGGCAAGTTCCAGCACCATCATTGTACCGTCAGGGAATTTGCCGGTTCGTGCATACTCGCGATAAGAGGATGGATTGATATAGACATTGTGGTACAGCTCGGCATTACGACCTTGACCCTGTCCGGGGGTTGGTGAATAGGCGAGTCCGAGCGAGCTACCTACAAAGATCCACTCGCGATATCCCTCAGGTTTGAGGAGCGTGTTCTTACCCTCGAAAACAGGTTTGTCAGAACGTGAATCAGCGGATTGCCCCGAGACAACAATTGGAAGAAGCAACATAAATACTACGACAGTCTGTTCGACCTTCTTCATAAATGATCCTTTATTATTTTCGGCACTGAATCCGCCAATTGATTGTAAAGGTGCCTGCGAGGTCGCGCCAGTCACTATCTTCCATACCTG
>Ga0126382_10000297_pt1 | contig 18855 bp, 18 predicted proteins | sample PanSoiMetPlot_30_FD_92548 | JGI IMG/M metagenome (GOLD analysis project Ga0126382, IMG submission 92548) | Tropical forest soil microbial communities from Panama - MetaG Plot_30 | ecosystem: Environmental > Terrestrial > Soil > Tropical forest > Bulk soil | place: Panama | collected 2016-02-17
GCTCGTAACCGCGCCCCGGGAGGTCCGGGACACCGCCCGCCAGGCACTATACGACCTGGCTGCGAGGAGCTCGCTGCACGGGCTGCGGAGGAAATGCTGCAGACGGAAGCGCGGCCCCCGGCCGAAAATCGCCACGGTGGAGCGCCGAGAGGCGAGCGTCCTACGTCATAAGCGCGTTCACGCGCGTCTTACGACGCACTATGGGACGCATGGCGCCTCGCAAGCGCCTGGCATGTCGCGTCATGACATGCCCCAACGGATGCCGCTGCATCCGTGCGCCTGTCGGCGCTCCGCCCACCCCTCGATGGTGGGTACAAGCTCAAAACTCGGGCGCAAACGCGCCGCGGGAACAAACTGGGCTGTTTGACAAGTGAAGATGGGAATGGCGCAGCGGGCATATCGCCGTGCGTGCGTCAAACGGCTCGCCGCCTCACGTCCGAAAGGCGGGCTATCATGCCCCTGGCCGAACGAGCCAAATGCCATGTTGCGCGGACGGGAAGCATTCCATGTTGCGAATCATGATCTTTCTGGTGATCGGGCTAGCCGCCACTGTCGACAGTATGGCCGTCGCCTCCGCCCAGACCTATCCTCAGCGCGCGGTCAAGTTCATCCTCCCGTTTGGCCCCGCCGCCGGAGTCGATATCACCGCCCGGTTGCTCGCAGAGAAGCTCGCGGCGCGGTGGGACAAGCCGGTAGTGATCGAGAACCGTCCGGGCGGCGATGGTCTGGTAGCGATCAACGCCTTCACCAGCGCCAACGACGACCACACCCTGTTGTTCGTTCCGGCGTCGACCTTCACGGCGCACCCCTATGCGCACGAAAAACTGGCTTACAATGCGGAACGCGACCTCCTTCCGATCGTGAACGTCACGACGATTGTCATTGCGCTTTCGTCTCCAGAATCCCTGAACGTGAAATCGCTCGGCGAGTTCATTGCGCTGGCCCGTGCCAAGCCAAACACGCTCAACGTGGCGGCCGCTGCCGGCAATTCCGACCTGATCTTGTCGGCGTTCACCAAGGCGCAAGCGCTGCCGGTTACCCGGGTGCCGTACCGCGACATCCAGCAAGCGCCAAACGACTTGGCTGAAGCACGCATCCATCTGCTGATGTCATCCTACGCGACGATGCTTCCGCTGGTTCAGGCCGGAAAGCTTAGGGTGCTGGCCGTTACCAGCCGGAAGCGGGTCGGCATCGCCGCCGATGTTCCGACCGTCGCCGAGACTGGATACCCATATCTCGGACTGGATAGCCTCATCGGCATATACGGCCCGCGCGGAATGTCCAACACGCTGCGGGAAAACATCGCCGCCGACGTTCGGGCAGTGGTCGCGGCCGATCCGACCATTGCGAGCCGGCTAGCGGCGACCGGCCAGGTCATCGACATTCGCGGTCCAGCCGAATTCGCTGCCGGCATCAAGGAGATACGGGATCAGCTCGCCTCGATCGCGCAAGCGCTCGGGATCAAGGCTGCACAGCAATAGGGGCTAACCAGCGCACTGGCGAATGACGCGCGCGCATTTGCCCGCCCCGATCAGTTCGGCGTCGGGCGCCGCTTGAGCCAGTCGTGGATCGCGGGCAGCACGCGCGCCTTGACGTCGGCGGCGATCATGATCGCCTCGTGCGAGCGCGCGGCAATGATCTTGCCGCCGGAGGTCGCATGCGCGGGGGCGAAGTCGGCGAGCTCGGCGGCGTGCGCGGCGTCGCTGAAATTTGTCATCAGATTGGCGGCGAACGAGTTGCGGAAATACGGCCCCTGCTTGTTGGCGAGCGCCTGGAAATTCCGGCGGACGAAGGCCCAGGCCAGGTCGGGCTGCTCGCCGGCCGACGCGACGGTATTGATGGCGCTGCCGACCAGGTTGCTCGGCAGCTCGTCGGTGAGCGTGAGCTCGAGCGTCTCGCGCGCGAGCGCGGGGTCGCGCGCGCTTGCGAGCGCGGAATAATAGCGCACCCGCTCGACCGTGCTAGTCGACTTGCGCGCCAGCGCGAGCAGCGTGTCGTAGCTCTTGCGATCGGCGGTGACGCCAACGAGATGCGCGACCGGGTCGCGCAGCGCCGGCCGCAGCGCGGCCGGGTTCTGCAGGAAGCCGGCGAACCGGCGATTGGCCTCAGCCAGGATCTGCTCGTCGCCGAACTCGCCGAGCACGCGGATCAGCCGCGTGCGCAGCAGCGCGCCGTCGTCGCCGCCGCGGCCGTTCACGTCCCAGCCGAGCCGCTCGAACACCGTGCGCAGCTTGCCGCGCGCGTAGGCGCGCAGCGCCGGCCGCTCCGCGCGCTCGCGCGCGAGCCAATCGAGCCGGGTGAAGGTGCGAATTACCTGCTCCCAGACCGCAAGGTTGTCGTCGCTGCCGATCTCCTCGACAAGCTCGAGATAGGATTGTGGCTCGGCGCGGCCGGCTTCCACCAGCGCCCAGCTGTCGGCGAGCAGGTTCACGCGGTCGGCCGGGGCCATGACTGCGAACGATTTGGTGAGCGCGGCGCGGCTCGCGGCGTCGTACTCGACCCGGTAGTAGCCGTAGTCGCCGAGATTGAGCTTGACCGGCTCGCCGCAGCGTCCGGCGGCGATCTCGCCGTTCTCGCGCAGGACGATGGTCTCGGACGGGCGCATAGCGCGCAGCGGGCCGACCGCGACCGGCACTTGCCACCTTGCGTCTTTCGGGGCGCTGCTCGCAGGGACCGATGAGGTGGGAGAGTCGGGCGCGGGGGCTTCGGCGCGGATGGTGAAACGGTCCTGCCGCAATCGCACGCGCTGCTCCTCGCCGCTGCAGGTCACTTCGGCGACGATCAGCGGCAGGCCGGCCTGCTCGGTGAAGGTGGCGGCGATGCCGGCCACCGGTTTGCCTGACGCAGTCTCCAGCGCCTTCCACAGATCCGCGGTCGTGGTGTTGCCGTAGGCGTGCGCGGCCATGTAGCTGCGGATGCCGGCGCGGAATACGTCCTCGCCCAGATAATTTTCGAGCATGCGGATCACCGCCTGCCCCTTGCTGTAGGTGATGCCGTCGAACACCGCCATCGCCTCGGTCTCATTGGCGACCGGCTGCTGGATCGGCCGCGACGTGCGCCGCGCGTCGAGATTCATGGCGAACTGCTTCTGGCCGTTGCTGTTGAGCCAGCTCCGCCATTGCGGATAGAGCCGCTCCGCGGCCTTCACCTGCATCCAGCTGGCGAAGCCCTCGTTGAGCCAGAGGTTGTCCCACCAGCCCATGGTGACGAGGTTGCCGAACCACTGATGCGCCATCTCGTGGGCGAGGATGCTGAAAATGCCGCGCCGGACGCCGCCGGCGTTGGAGGTGGGATCGAACAGCAGCCGGCTCTCGAAGAAGGTGATGCCGCCCCAGTTCTCCATGGCGCCGTTGAAGCCGCCCGGCAGCGCGATCAGGTCGAGCTTGGGCAGCGGATATTTCACGCCGAAATAGTCGTTGAAGTAGCGCAGCAGGCTGACCGCGCTGTCGAGCGCGAAGCGGCCCTGGTCGCGCTTGCCCGAGGTGGTGACGACGCTGACCGTGACGCCCTCCGATTGCGCCGACAGCCGCTCGAGCTCGCCCACTGTCAGTACCAGCAGGTAGCTCGACATGCGCGGCGTCGGCAGGAATGTCACCTGCTTGAGCGTGGGCGTGACCGGCTCCTCCTTGGCGACCGGCATGTTGCTGACCGCGAGGAACGCGCGCGGCACGGTCACGGTCAGCGCGAACGTCGCCTTGAAGGCGGGCTCGTCCCAGCAGGGGAAGATGCGGCGGGCGTCGGCAGGCTCGAGATGGCTCGAGAGCATCCGCCGGGTGCCCTTGTCGGTGGGGTAGTCGACCGAGAACAGCCCGCGGCCGAACTTGTTGATCTGGCCGGTGAAGCCGATGCGCAGCTGGTGCGCGCCGGCGGCGAGCGGCTGCGGAAAGGTCAGCGTCACGGTCTCGGCGGCGGCGTCGGGCGCCATGGCCGCGATCTGCGCGCCGTTGTCGATGGTGGCTGAGACGAACGCGAGGTTCACCGCGTTGAGCACGATCCGCGCGGTCGGCTCGCGCACCTCGATGTCCACGAGCTCGGTGCCGGCGAAGGTGAGGCCTTCCAGGCTCGGCTCGAGCTCGATGGCGTAGTGCGTGGGAACCACCGTCTTCGGCAGCTTGCCCGGCGTTCCCGCGAACGAATAGACCGGCTCAGCGGTCGCGCCCGTCGCCGCGGCGAGTACGAGCACGGCTGCCACCGTTGCAAGGCGGGCGGCGCGGGCGACATGCGCGGCGAATGCAGGGTTCATGGCGATGATTTGGACCGGTGCGTCGGGATGTTTATTCTAGCCCAGACTAATGTGGCGGATTTGACGTTCCTGCCAGTGTTTGCCGCGAGTCCTTCGTAGGAACGTCAAATCCAGGAGCCACATTAGCATCATAGAGTTGCTAGTGTCCCTTTGGTTCCAACGTTCGTAAAAGTGCGTGCTCCAAGAAAGATGCGAACGTCGGAACGGGGACACTGGTAACAGCGCGGAGACAAGAATGCGTGCGATCAGCCTTGCCGAGGCGAACAAGATCATCGACGGTACTTTCGCCTCAGCGAAGAAGCGCGAGGCCTACGCGCTCGCCGCGATCGTGCTCGACGCCGGTGGCCGCGTGAAGGCGTTCCAGAAGCAGGACGGCGCCTCGCTGATGCGCTTCGAGATCGCCTACGGCAAGGCCTTCGGCGCGCTCGCGCTCAACCGCTCCTCGCGGCAGGTGCTGCAGAAGGCGAAGGAGAAACCGGCCTTCATGCAGTCGCTCGCCGAGCTCGCCGACGGGCCCTTGTTCCTGGAAGCCGGCGGCCAGCTGATCCGTGACGACAGCGGGGAGATCGTGGGCGCGCTGGGGGTCACCGGCGACGTCAACGAGGTCGACGACCTCTGCGCCATCGACGGCATCCATGCCGGTGGCTACCGCGCCGACGCCGACTTCGACGCCGAGGCGGCCAAGCGCCTGAATATCAAGGTCGATCCGCCGCTCAAGGACCCGCGCAAGGGGTAGCTTGGCTCGGGGCTGGGGGCGGGCCGAAGCCCAAGATCGGGAGCTTTGAAATGGTACGAGCCTTGGAATCGTGGAACGAGCCATGCCTCATATCTGCCTTGCGTCGGCCTTACCCTGGTAGCAAAGTCGCCTGGATCGTGCGGCTGGATCGTGGCAACAGGCCGTGGCCGGGGGCGGCCGCGTTAACCGTACGGTCGGAGATTGGTCGCTTGATACCGGACGATCGGTAACCATTGCGACCGGTGCAAGAATGGATGGGTCTGCCCGCAGGCTTTTGTTACAAGGCTTGTTTCGAGCGCTTGTTGCGAAGGCTTGGCGTCTTCGGCTCCCGACGCCGCGGGCAGAAGTAAGGGGAGGATCCCCATGGGGAATCTCAAATTCGGATTGTCGGCGGCGTTGGTGTCAGCATTCGCGGTGGCTGGCTGCGCCACCAGCTCGACGCAGCAGGATGCAGCGCCGGCTTTGGCGCCGCAGCCTGAACTGCCGGCGCGCGTACGCGCCGCCGAGATCGTCGGCCGCTATGGCTACGCCGCCTATCACGATGCCAAGGATCGGGCACGCACCGAGGCCAATGCGCGCGGCCAATGCAAGCAGCCGTTCGTGATCGGGCAGGGCAGCAACGGCGGCGTCATGATGCTGGTGGCGGACAGCCCGCAGCCGCAGGAGCTTCGCCTCAAGGGCACCCAGGGCGGCAAGGACTATATCGGCCCGCCCGGCGACACGCCCGGCCCGCAGGATCGCGAGATCGTCTCTTTCGACGGACGCGTCCTGGTGCTGAAATACGTCGATCCGGAGATCGACGGCCGCTACGGCACCGGCGTGTTCGTGCGCTGCGCGCCGCGCGCCTGACCATCACGTCATCCATACCGGAACGTTCTCATGCCGCGCGTCGCGGTCACGACCCCCTACTTTGACTTTTTCCCCGCGTTGAAGGCCGAGCTCGCCGCCAGATATCCCGGAACCCGGTTCCGCACCGACCGTCGGCGGCTCGAGGAGGATGACCTCATCGCGTTTCTCGAGGGCGCCGAGGCCGCGGTCATCGGCCTCGACCGCTTCACCGACCGCGTCTGCGCGCGCTTGCCCGACCTGAAGGTGATTTCGATGTGCTCGGCCGGCGTCGATCACATCGATCCCGCGATCCTCAACAAGTACGGCATCAAGATGTGGTGGGCGGCCGGCATCAACAAAGTGTCGGTCGCCGAGCTCGCGGTCTGCTACATGGTCTTCACGGTGCGGCGGCTGCAGCTGTTCTGCTCGCTCCTGGTGCGCGGCCAATGGAAGGGGCCGATCGGTTTCGGCACCGATCTGCGCGGGCGCACCGTCGGCATCCATGGCTGCGGGCATGTCGGGCAAGAGGTGGTCAAGCTGCTGCAGCCCTACGGCGTGAAGATCCTGGCCTGTGACCGCGTGGATCTCTCGGACTTCTACCGGCAATGGAACGTCGAGAAGGTCGACGCCGACGAGCTTTGGGCGCGCTCGGACGTGCTGACGATTCATCTCTCGCGCAATGCGACGACGATCGGCATGTATACCGGCGCGGTGCTCGACCGCATGAAGAAGGGCGCCATTCTGATCAATTGCGCGCGCGGCAATATCGTCGACGAAGTCGCGCTCAAAGAGCGGCTCGAGAGCGGCCAGATCGCCGGCGCCGCCTTCGACGTGTTCGCGGTCGAGCCGGCGAACGGCAATCCGCTGCTCGAGCTGCCCAACTTTTTCGGCTCGCCGCATATCGGTGCCACGACTTTGGAATCCTGGGAGGCTATGCTGCGCTCCGGCATGCACGGCATCGAGCATGCCTATCGCGCGGAGCCGGGCGTCTATCCGTTCGACTGAGCAAGCGCGAGCGGAGACCGCATGACCCGCCGCCTGATCGCCACGCCGCTGCAACCGTGGGAGCGCGACGGGGTGACCGCCGCGCTCGTCAAGGCGGGCCTGCCGGCCGATGATGTCGATGATCCCTATGTCTTGCTCTGGCGCTTCGAGACCTACGAGGACGTTCCGGTCGGTTTCGGCGGCCTGGAGATTTACGACGACAATGCGCTGCTGCGCTCGGTGGTGACGCTGCCGCCGCTGCGCCAGGTCGGAATGGGGGCGGCCATCGTCGCCGCGCTCGAGGCCGAGGCGCGCGCCCGCAGGTGCCGCGCGATCTATCTCTTGACCACGTCGGAAGCCGATTTCTTCAGCCGGCTCGGCTACCAGCCGTGCGCGCGCGACGACGTGCCGAAGGCGCTGCGCGCCAGCCGGCAATTCGCCGCGCTCTGTCCGCCCACCGCGACGGTGATGAGCAAAACAGTGTAGGCTGGGGCGACTCATGCCCAGCCTTCGCGATGTCATCGCCGGTCCCTGGCGCGCCGTCCTGGTGCTCGGCGTCACGCAGATTCTCGCCTGGGGCGCGATCTTCTACCCGCCGGTGCTCACCGTGCCGCTGATCGCGGCCGAGCGCGGCTGGTCGATGACATTTGCGATGGGCGGTTTCTCACTCACGCTGCTCACGGCCGGGCTCGTCTCTCCGCGCGTCGGGTGGCTGATCGACCGCTACGGCGGACATCGCGTCATGCCGGCGGGCGCGCTCACGGCGGCGATCGGCCTGGTGGGTCTCGTTTACGCCGAGCATCCCGCTGTCTACCTCGCGGTCTGGATGCTGCTCGGCGTCGCCACCGCCGCGTCGCTCTACGATCCTGCCTTCGCCACGCTCGGGCGCATTTTTGGCACGGCTGCAAGGACCCCGATCACCGCGCTCACGCTCGCGGGCGGCTTCGCCTCGACCGTGAGCTGGCCCGCGACCCATCTGCTGCTCGGGGCCGTCGGCTGGCGCGGCACTTACCTCGTCTATGCCGCGCTGCTCGCGTTTTTCGCCGCGCCGCTCCTCGCCTTCGCATTGCCGCGCACCCGTGCGGATCCCGCCGCGCCCGCCAAGGGGGCGAAGGGACAGGTGCAGGTGCCGAGCGTGGTGCTGCCGCCGAAGGGATGGCCGTTCGTCCTGGTGGCGGCGGCCTTCGCGGCCTATGCCTTCGTGCCGTCGGGGCTCTCGGCGCATTTGCTCGCGATCTTCGGCCGCGCCGGCATCGACGCCGCGACGGTGGTGACGATCGGCGCGCTGTTCGGGCCTGCGCAGGTGGCCGCGCGCATCTGCGAGTTCGTGTTCGCGCGCCGCATCCATCCGCTCGATATCGGCCGTTTCGCGGTCGGGATGCTGCTCACCGCCTTTGCGTTATTGGCGCTGCTCGGCTTCTCGGTGGCGGCCGCGGCGACATTCGCCGTCATGTTCGGAATGGCGAACGGGCTCCTCACCATCGCGCGCGGGGCCGCCCCGCTGGCGCTGTTCGGCGCCGCCGGCTACGGCCATCTCATGGGCCGCATCGGCGGACCGTTTCTGGTGATGCAGGCGATCGCGCCGCTGGTGCTGGCCTTCGTCGCCGAGCGCGCGTCCGACCCGGCGGTGCTGGCGGTGGTCGCCGCGTTCGCGCTGATCGCGTTCATCGCCTTCGCGGCGATCCGCAAGCCGGGGGCCGGGAGTCCGGCCGCTACTTGAACATCGCGTCGATCTGATCCTGCGAGACGTGGCCGGTATCGCCCTCGAGCTTGGGGCCGTTGAGCAGCGCCGGCCCGGTCTCGCGCTCGGCGAGCGCCGCGGCGGTGTAGTCCTTGAAGGCCTCGATACCGCCCCAGATCTCCATCATGCGGTTGATGCGATCCTCGATGAATTTCAGCGTCGCCATCACCTTGGCGATGCGCTGGCCGGCAAGATCCTGAAAGTTGCTGGCCTCGAAGATGTGGATGACCTGGTCGCGGATGTCCTGCGCCAGCGCCCGTTCCCGTTCGTTCTTGAGCATGGCGGAGAGCGTGTTCGCGGCCTCGTCGATGTCTTCCGCCGAAGCGAGGATGCTCTGGATGCCCTCCTCGGTTCCGCCGACCACCGCGTCGAGCTCGCGCACGGCGCGGCCGCTCTCGGGCGCGTTGAGGCCATTGACGTGAAGCGTCGCAATCTCGTGCTTGGTGCGGTTGATGGCGCGCTGGATGGTGTTGGTCTCGTCCTTGAGCTGGCGCAGGCCTTCGGCCTCGACGTCGCCGTTGGTCCGCTCGGCCTCGACAGCGGGGGCGCGGTCGGGCCGCTGCTCGAGGAGGTCGCGCAGCGCCGAGAGCTCCGCGAGGATCTGCTGCTGCAGCGAACTGGGCGCCGACTCCGGCACGGATGCCCGCGCGCCCGCGTGCATTTCCTCGATGCGAAACACCTTGCGTCGTACCGGCATCGCGATCCCCGCGTCGGCTTCTTTTTGCGATAAATGTTCTATCGGGAGGGCGCTTAACGCGAAGTTCATTCTCGCGGCCCGTTTCCGCACCATTCGGCATTTCGCATCACGGCGGGGGTTCGCGCGGCGTGAACGGCCGATTAACCATAACGCCTCGGGATTTACTCAAAAAAAACTATAACTCGATGAATCAACCGTTACTACCGGCATAGTTAAAATTCCGGCCCGGACGTTTACCATTCCAACGCGGTTTGCGGTTTTACTTTGGCGCGTGACGGGACGAAGCAGATGGTCGTTCCGGCGTTCGTGTCGCGTTCGTGTTCATCGAGTACGAGTGTCAGAGTAAATCCATGCAGCGTATCTCCCTCCTTTCCCTCGCGCTTCTGTCAACCGTGGCCGCGAGCAGCGAAGCTGTATCCGGTCCGCTCTCCATTAACCCTGTGGTGCCGCGCACCCCCGCGCCACCTGTTGCCTCGATCTACGCCGCCCCGCCGCCGGCCGAGCCGGTGCGACGGGAATTCGCACGCCCCGTCGCCGCGCAAAGCCAGTACGGCGGCGGCTTCTTCGAGTTCCTGATGCGCGGCCCCGGTGGCGGGCCGCCGTGGTCCAGCCGTCAGTATCCGGCCGTGCCGGGCGACATGGGCCCGGGAATGGTCGAGTCTCCGGGCAACCCCGGGCAGGCCGTCATGGACCCGCGCTACATCAAGCAGGAGGTCGCCTACGACGGGCAGGAGGCGGCGGGCACCATCGTGATCAACACCAACCAGCGCATGCTCTATCTCGTGCAGGGCAATGGCCGCGCCACACGCTACGGCATCGGCGTCGGCCGGCCGGGCTTTACCTGGTCGGGCGTGCACCACATCACCAACAAGCGCGAATGGCCGGACTGGACGCCGCCGGACGAGATGCTCAAGCGCCGGCCCGACCTGCCGCGTCACATGGCGGGCGGTCCTGACAATCCGCTCGGCGCGCGCGCGATGTATCTCGGCTCGACCCTCTACCGCATCCACGGCTCGAACGAGCCCTGGACCATCGGCACGCAGGTGTCGTCCGGCTGCATCCGCATGCGCAACGAGGACGTCATCGACCTCTACAGCCGCGTCAAGGTCGGCACCAAGGTGGTAGTGATCTGACGGTTCGTTACTGTCGCCGTCGAAAAAATGAGAAAGGCCGCCGGAGACGGCGGCCTTTCTCTCTTATGTGAGACTCGGCGTGTGCGCCTATTCCTCGCCGCCGTCGCCTCCACCGTCGAAGTCGCCGCCGTCGAAGTCGTCCTGATCGTCGTCGCCGTCATAGCCGGCATGGTCGCCGCTGCTGTCGTCGAGCAGACCGAAGCCGCGGTCGCCGCCGCCACCGCCGGACGACCCGCCGCCGCGTCCGATGTCGTTGAGGCCGGCCTCGCGCGACAGCTCGCCGCCGGCGGCGCTGCCGCCCGCCCAGGGCGATCCGCCGCCGCCTGCGCCGGGGTCATAAGCGGCATGGGCGCTGCCGCCCTGATGCCCCATCATGGAGCGAATGCCGCCAAGCAGAAGCGAGCCGCCGATCATGCCGGCCGCAGCCGCCGCAGCGGTGCCGAGAAACGAGCCGCCCTGTCCCATCGGCGGACCTCCCGGATATCCCTGTTGCGGACCGCCGGGATATCCCTGCTGTGGCCCGCCCGGATATCCCTGTTGCGGGCCGCCATATCCTTGTTGCGACGGATCTCCTTGTCGCGCCTGTTGCGCCACGCCTGCCAGCGCTCCGGTGTTCCAGGCCGGCGACATGCCCTGCGATTGCGATGGGTCTTGCGCCGCCTCGCCAGGTCGCACCGACGGCACCGAGCCGCGGCGGCCTTGCAGGCTGTCGCGTGCGTTGCCGAGAAAGCTGGTATCGCGCGGCGGCTCGCCTGCGCCTTCGAGCTCGCGGATGCGCGCGTCGGCGCGCTTGAGCGCTTCGTCCTGCACCAGCACGGTCTGCACCAGCGCATAGGGCGCATTGGGGGCTTGGCGCAGGCCGTCCCTGATCAGCCGTTCGGCATCGGGATCGCGCTGGGCGTCCTCGAGCGCGGCAAGCCGGTCGAACAGCTCGACGACGAGATTGCGTTCCTCTGGGGTCATTTGGCCGTCTCCTTCCTCCCATGACGACAGGGAGTCATGTAGGCAACGCCCGTGGCGGCGGAATGACTTCCCGCAACAAAAAACCCTTCCGGTCGTTTTCTGCCGTCCCGCCAGTGGGATAGTAAGGTCAGGCCAGGGCCACGCCGTGGCTTGCGAGCAGCGCCGGGAAGGCCTCGCCGGCGAAATAGGCATGCTCCTTTTCGCGTAGCGTAGTCAGGGGGTCGAGGCGCTGCAACTCGGCATCGACGAAGCCGGGATGGCACATGATCAGGCCGCCGTCCGGCAAGCCGTCGAGGAAGCGCGGAAAGATTGCGGTGAAGTCGGCCTCGTCGCGGAAATCGTAGGTGCCGGCGAACGCGGGATTGGTGCGCAGGCCGAGCGCCGCGGCGCGGCGCCCGAACCGATGGCTCAAGACGTCGAGCAGCAGCCCCTTGCGATCGGCGAGCCTCGCAGCGAAAGGTACCACGCGCCCGCACTGCCGCACCCACGCGTCCGGCACCGTCTCTTTGACCACGTCGAGGAACGCGTCGCGGATCTGCGGGAACAGGTGCACGTGCTGGTGCCCGTCGACAAAATCGGGAGCGCGGCCGAAGGTACTGATGAATGCGCGCAGCTGGCTTGCGATCTCGGCCTTCAGCGCGTCGCGATACAGGCGGCGCAGTGCGGCGTGGCGCAGCAGCGTCCCGACCGGCAGGAATGCGCCCTCGCTCAGCGGCCGGAAGCCGGTGGTGGCCGGTCGAAACGGCGCGGTAAGCGTGACATGCAGTCCGATCGCCACGCGTTGCGTAACGGAGTTGAGCACGTTGAGCGAGATCGCCTCCGAGCGGTGGAAGCCCGGTGCCGCCACCATGACGGAGGTGGCGTTGAGGCGGCCGCGCACCACGAGATCGCGGATCGCGGTGTTGACCCCAGCGGAGATGCCGTAATCGTCGGCGCATAGCCAGATGCGGCGCTGCGCGGAGGTTTCGACCGCGGCCGACATTCCCATCCGCTCATTCCGCCGCCGACCGCGCCGGCGGATCGTCGGCCGCGCCCGCGTTCTCGGCGGCCTTGAGACTGTGCTCGGCCACGAAATAGACCGGCCGTGCTTTGAGCTCGGAGAGGATCTTGCCGATATATTCGCCCACGATCCCGATCATGATGAGCTGCACGCCGCCGAGCACCATCAGGCCCACGATGACGGAGGGATAGCCCGGCACCGACTGCCCGAAGAACACCGTCTCGATCAGGATCTGCACGCCGAAGATGAAGGCGGCGCCCGCGAGCAGGAGGCCGAGCAGCACCGCGAGCCGCAGCGGCGCGACCGAGAACGAGGTGAGGCCCTCGATCGAAAGGCCGATCAGCGAATACATGTTCCAGGTGGTGCGGCCGTGAATACGCTCCTCCGGCTCGTAGTCGACCCGGATTTGCCGAAACCCGATCCAGCTCGCGAGCCCCTTGAAGAACCGGTTGCGCTCGGGGAGCTGCCGCAGCGCGGCGGCCGCGCGCGGCGAGAGCAGGCGGAAGTCGCCGGCATCCTCGGGAATCTTCTGCCGTGCGCCCCAGTTGATCAGAGCGTAGAACGCCTTGACGCCGAAACGGCGCAGCCACGGCTCGCGCTCGCGGTGCGCCTTGGCGGTGTAGACGACGTCGTAGCCGTCGTCGAGCCAATGTGCCACGAGCTTCTCGATCAGCGACGGCGGGTGCTGGCCGTCGCCGTCCATGAACAGCACGGCGCCGAGGCGGGCATGGTCGAGGCCGGCGAGCAGCGCCGCCTCCTTGCCAAAATTGCGCGACAGCGACAGCACCTGGACGTCGAGCGCGTCAGCGGGGAGGGCCTGCGCGGCGGCGAGCGTCGCGTCGCGGCTGCCGTCGTCGACATAGACCACCTCGATCGCCAGGCCGCGCGCGGCCTTGAGGGCGCGGGCGGCCTCGACGATGCGTGAGTGCAGGGTGGCGAGGTTGGCCGCCTCGTTGAACAGCGGCACCACGATCGACAGGCCGGCATTGCCCGGCATGCGGGCTTTTCCGGCTGGGGTCTCGACCGTCACATTGGGCGCCATGTTCCGCCTTTCGAGCGGTTTTCCCCTCGTCAGCCAGATATATAGCCCAACCGGGAAAGCCTGTCGCCTCGCGGGGTAGGCTCGGTGGGACGGGACGTGCTAAGCGGGGCCGGTCATGACGCTCCCTCCGGCACTCGATCATCTGCTGCGCCGCCTAGTCCAGGCCTGGCACGACCGCGCGATCTCGCTCAAGGCGGCGAGCTTCGCGGTCGTGGGGGTGGTCAACACGCTCGTCGACCTCGCCATATTCCTTGCCGCCTACAATCTGCTCGGGCTGCCGTTGATCCCGGCCAACGTGCTGGCCTGGCTGATCGCGGTGTCCGGCTCCTACGTGATGAATTCGTTCATCACGTTTGCCGCCGAGTCCGGCCGACAGCTGCGCTGGCGCGCTTACGGGGCATTCGTCGCGTCGGGCGTCGCCGGCGTCATCGCCAACACGACGGTGCTGGTCGTCGCCTCCTATTGGCTGCCGGTCCTGGTATCGAAGCTGCTGGCGATCGCCGCGAGCTTCGTGGTCAACTTCTCGCTATCGCACTTCGTCGTGTTCCGGACGCGCGAACGGCAGGCGGAACGGTCGGCCGATTGAGTTGAGTACCGTCCTGGAGACGACACGATGCGTGACGATGAGAACCTGACCACCGAGCGGCCGACATTCGTCACCCATCTCGAATGCTCCATGACCGGCGAACGCTATGCCGCCGACCAGCTGCACAATCTGTCGCGTGCCGGCAAGCCGCTCCTGGTGCGCTACGACCTTGACGGCATCAGGCGCGCCCTGAGCAAGGGGGCGCTGGCGCAGCGCCCGCGCGACCTCTGGCGCTATCGCGAGCTGCTGCCGGTGCGGAGCAAGGACAACATCGTCAGCCTCGGCGAGGCAGTCACGCCGCTCGTCGCCATGCCCAGGCTCGCCGGCAAGCTCGGTGCCGCGGAAATTCTCGTCAAGGACGAAGGCCGGCTGCCGACTGGCTCGTTCAAGGCGCGCGGCGTGGCGATGGCGGTGTCGATGGCAAAGGCGCTTGGCGTCGCCCACATGGCGATGCCGACCAACGGCAATGCCGGCGCGGCGCTCGCCGCCTATGCCAGCCGTGCCGGCATCCGGACCACCGCGTTCTGTCCGCAGGACACGCCGGAGGTCAATGTCAGCGAGATCGAAATGCAGGGCGCGACCGTCTACCGGGTCAACGGCCTGATCGATGATTGCGGGAAGATCGTCGGAGAGGGTGTAGCGAAGGTCGGATGGTTCGACACCTCGACGCTCAAGGAGCCGTACCGGATCGAGGGCAAGAAGACGATGGGGCTCGAACTCGCCGAGCAGCTCGGCTGGGAGGTGCCGGACGTGATCCTGTATCCCACTGGCGGCGGCACCGGGCTGATCGGCATGTGGAAGGCCTTCGCCGAGCTCGAGGCGATCGGCTTCATCGGCAAGAAGCGGCCGCGCATGGTGGCGGTGCAGGCCGCGGGCTGCGCACCGATGGTGCGCGCCTACGAGGCCGGCGTGGAGCACGCGACGCGCGTCGAAGACGCGCACACCATCGCCGCCGGCATCCGGGTGCCGCAGGCGGTCGGCGATTTTCTCATCCTGCGGGCGGTGCGCGCGAGCGGCGGCTTCGCCATCGCGGTACCGGATGACGCCATCGCCGCCGCGCTCGACGAGGTCGCGCGCACGGAAGGTTTCCTGATGTGTCCGGAGGCAGCCGCGACCTACGCGGCGCTGAGGCAGGCCCTGGTCGACGGACGGATTCGCCGCGACGAGCGCGTCGTGCTGTTCAATTGTGCAACCGGTCTGAAATACCCGCTGCCGCCGGTGCATCGCAAGCTCGACCGCTTGCAACCCATTAACTACGAAGCATTTTCGTGAAAGGTCTCCCCTGGTCATAAGCGCGTTCACGCGCGTCTTTGACGCGCCCATAAGCGCGTTCACGCGCGTCTTTGACGCGCTATGCTCAGGCGCCGGTTTTCCGTAACGTGTCTCGAGACACGTGGAAGGAACGTCATGAAAACGCTCGTCACGGCTGTCGCAATTACTGCGATGACCGCCGGTCTCGGCGCCGCTGCTGCGCAGCCGTATCCGTCACGCACCATCACCATGATCGCACCATTCCCGGCGGGCGGACCGTCGGATGCGCTCGCCCGCATTCTGTCGGAGCCGATCAGGGCCGCGCTCGGCCAGCCGGTGGTGATCGAGAACGTCGCCGGCGCCGGCGGCAATATCGGCATAGGCCGGCTCGCCCGCGCCGCGCCCGACGGCTACACCATCGGCATCGGTCAATGGTCTACGCACGTCGTCAACGCGGTCACCTATTCGCTGCCCTACGACGTGCTCGCGGATTTCGAGCCGATCGCGCTGCTCGCGGTCACGCCGCAGCTCATCATCGCGCGCAAGAATTTTCCCGCCGACAACGTCAAGGAGCTGGTGGCCTGGCTCAAGGCGAACCCGGGCAAGGCGAGTGCGGCGACCGTGGGGGCCGCCGGCGGCGCGCAGGTCACCGGCATCTATTTCCAGCAGGCGACCGGGACCCGCTTCGCGTTCGTGCCCTATCGCGGCGGCGCGCCCGCAGTGCAGGACCTGATCGCCGGCCAGGTCGACATCATGTTCGACCAGGGCGCCAACGCGCTCGGCCCGGTCCGCAATGGCGCGATCAAGGCCTACGCCGTGCTCACCAGGGACCGCTGGTCGGCGCTGCCCGACGTGCCGTCGATCGACGAGGCCGGCGTGGCGTCGCTCCACGTGTCCTACTGGCACGGCCTGTGGGCGCCGAAGGGCACGCCCAAGGACATCGTCGCCAGGCTCAACGGCGCGGTCGTCAATGCCTTGGCCGACGCGACCGTGCGGCAGCGCTTCGCCGATATCGGGCAGGCGGTGTGGCCGCGCGAGCAGCAGACGCCGGAAGCGCTCGCCGCCTACCACAAGGCCGAGACCGAGAAGTGGTGGCCGATTATCCGCAGCTCGGGCTTGAAGGCGGAGTAGGCGCAGCGCTCAGATGCGCCGGAACACCTCTTTGCCTCGCTTCGTGACCCGGCGGCCGTCCGGCCCGACCGAGGTCGCGACCCACCTGGCGACGACCGTCGTCGGGTTAACGAAGCGCCCCGACCACACCGCGGTCACGCGGCAATCGCTGGTCCACGTTCTTGACGTCTGGAAGGCAACCCGGACGCCGCGCGCGCGGCCCGTCAGATCATAGGGGACCGCCGGACACGGGCCCGACGGGTTGCTGAGAAAGACTCCGCTGAAGGCTCCCGTCGCGGGGTCGGCCCGCAGCACCTTCGCGATTGCACCCCCATCGCTTTTCCAGACGGAGGGCGACAGGGCTTGGGCCGAAGCCGCCGCAGCGGACGCAACAAGGACGAATAACGCGGCGATGATACGGTACATGTTCTTCTTCTCCCGGCGCTGGTGGTGGTGTGCAGATGTCGTACCGGCAGGCAACGGACTAAGATTGATCACATTTCTGCGTAACTCCGATGACGCCCGTCGTGCGTGCGAGCCGTACTGGAGGATGCCAAGCGTTTATCGGGCGTTCCTATTGTCCGGTGGTCTTGGATTTGAACGAGCCGAAGAATTCGTCGCGGACGGCGGTCGCGTCGTCGCGATGGGCATTGGGGAATTCGATCGTCAGGGCGTAGATCGCATTCTTCGTCTTGATGTAGCGAATATGCGCGCTGGCTTGCGCGCCGCTGACCGAGAAGGACAGGGTATCGACATCGCCTTTGGCGGCGCGCTGGACGTCGGAGATTTTGCTGCCCGGCTTGGCGGAGAAATCTGTGAGAATCTTTTCCAGGTTGGGCGGGCTCTTGGCCGAGGCCGGGATCTCGACGGCGGACAGCTTGATTCCTTCGGTGCTCTTGCCGCCGATCACATGTGTCACCTCTTCCCCGGTCTTGGGATCGGTCGAACGGATGGTGAAGTCGTTGAACGGGATCGGCATGCGCACCGAGAATGAGCCTTTGGTCGAAACAGCAAGGCTCCATCCCGAGGGGTCCTTGCCGTCGACACCGGCGCGATGCATTTCGAGCTTCGGCTGCTGCGCTCGGGCCGCAACGCCCGGCAGCGCGACCAGCGCCAACGGAAGGAACAGCGCGAAGGATCGAACGAGGGAAGGAATCATTACGTGAAACTCCCGAAACGCATTGCAGACCATGTGATGGTGCGCGCGCCTGTCGCATCGGCGGACCGGCCATCGACGAACACATCTCGCAGGAATCCGGCACCAGAGTGACGAACGGCAGGTAGCGGGGTGATGTGATATAGAGTGCAAACGTCGACCGGAGGGAACTTCATGAAGCTTGCAATCACGTGCGCGGCAGCCCTGGCTTTCGGGCTTTTCCTCACGCTGCCGGTTTCCGACGCCGCACGGGGCCAGCCGGCCGCCGCTGCAAGGTCACCGTCGGACGCGCTTGCGGCCTACGACAAGGCCGCCAACGACTTCAGGTCGATCCTGAGCCAGCGGCGTGCGCAGATCAATTCGAAGCAGCCGCTGCCGGGATTGCCGGGGCAAGCGCTTTATCTCGCCCGCAACAACATGATGAGCACCTACAAGGATCTCACCGACGCGCAGCCGTCGAGGATCGGAAGACCCAACAAATTCGCAATCCCTCCAGCCTACTTCGATGCCGACAACGAGCCGCTGCTCGATGAGTATGCGAATCTCTTCGCGGTCATGCAGGCGCCGCCCGGCAATGCGCAGAATTCGAATACTCCGTTCAAGGATGTCGTCGACCTGGGAACGGTCATCGCACGGGCCAAGGGCCTCGATGCGGCGAACGCCGAGGTGGCGGGTCGCATCAGCCTGGGGCTTTTCTTCGCCGAGACCAATGGCAATCAGAACATGGGGAATGCGCGCTCGAACAAGTACAAGGGAAGTCTGCAGACCGGCGTGGCCGAGGATCAGAATGGTCAGAAGAAATGGGCGGCGATCAAGAACTCGATTGCGGCCCTCGATCCCGCGCTGAGCGCTCGCGACGACAAGGAAGCGGCGCGGGTGGGCAACCTGGACCAGCGATACAACCACTGGACCGCGGTGCGAAACGCCTTGATGAATGCGCACGCGGAGCTCTTCCTGCAAATACCGGCGATCGCGAAGGCGTTGCCGGATCCGATCGATCAGATGAAGCTGTTCGAGCTCATCCAGATCGTTCCCAGTCCGACCCGGTCCGCGCTGAAGTCGGGCAACCTGTCCAAGTTCAGAGTCTCCGACCCGACGGTCATGGGATTTCTGCGCAACAACAGCATGTTCACCTTTGGGCAGGCGGACAGGGCCAGGACATCCGCCACCTATCGGGAAATTCTCGACGCGATGTGGCTGTTCAACGACAAGTTCGAACGGGCGCTGTCGAAGTACAACGAGGTCAAGGCCCAGCAGAAGGGGTGAGCGATGACCCATCTGGCAAGCCGCATCATCGGACACTACGAGCAGCACGCCACGGAGTGGGATGCGGATCGTCAGAGCAGCGCCTGGAACGACAAGGTCTGGCACGACCGCTTCATCGA
>Ga0126382_10000298_pt1 | contig 18845 bp, 20 predicted proteins | sample PanSoiMetPlot_30_FD_92548 | JGI IMG/M metagenome (GOLD analysis project Ga0126382, IMG submission 92548) | Tropical forest soil microbial communities from Panama - MetaG Plot_30 | ecosystem: Environmental > Terrestrial > Soil > Tropical forest > Bulk soil | place: Panama | collected 2016-02-17
CGTTGATTGGCGCATGTCCTTTTCGGAAAACCGGCACCCACCCCGGATCAGGTCCGGGGCAGGCTTTTTCCGGGACATGCGCTACTCGGCCGCTTCCGGGACATGCGCTACTGGGCCGCGACGGCGGCCTTGCGCTTGGCCTCGATCTGGTCGATTGCGGCGGTCACCGCATCGAAGGTCAGCATCGTCGACGCGTGGCGCGCCTTGTAGTCGCGCACCGGCTCGAGCACGGCGATGTCGGCCCACTTGCCGTCCGGCGGCTTGCCGTTCTCCTTCAGCATGCGCCGCACGGTCTCGCGCAGGCCGCGCAATTCGTCGGCTTTGGCGCCGACCACATTGCGCGCCATAATCGAGGAAGAGGCCTGGCCGAGCGCGCAGGCCTTCACGTCATGGGAGAAGTCCGTGACGGTGTCGCCCTCCATCTTCAGGTCGACGGTGACCGTCGAACCGCAGAGCTTGGAGTGGGCGGTTGCGCTGGCGTCGGGCGCGCTCATTCGCCCCAGGCGCGGAATATTCCCGGCCAATTCCAAGATTCGGCTGTTGTAGACCTCGTTCAACATGACCTGCGATAGCCGTTGACCTGTTGGTAACCTGATTGCGCCACCCCTACGAACGAATATATAGGGATTGGCCCGCCGGTGCGAGCATGGCGCCCGGCGGGCCGGCTCTATCATGTGGGCAGAGCCACGCAAAAAAGCCATGTAAAATGGGAATGCGGCGTCCGGTCGCCGCGCATGGGCGAAGCCCGCCAAGCAATGGGCGAAGCCTCTTCAGACGCGCGCACGACCGATGCGGCCGCCCCGGTGACACCCCCGGCCTGCGAGGCCGGTCGAACGGAGAGACCGCGATGGACGCTGTCGTCAAGCCCTGGCCCAAATCGTCGCCACCCGAAAAGCCTGCCCTGTCCGATCATGTGCGCGCAGCGCCCGAGCCGGTGGCGCCCAAGCCGTCGCGCGAGGAGGCGCTGGCGGCGGTGCGCACCCTCATCGCCTATGCCGGCGACAATCCCGATCGTGAAGGCCTGCTCGATACCCCCAAGCGCGTGATCGACGCCTATGCCGAGCTCTATGCCGGCTATCGCGAGTGTCCCGCCGACGTGCTCGAGCGCACGTTCAGCGAGATCGGCAAGTACGACGACTTCGTGCTGGTTCGTGACATCGCCTTCAACTCCCATTGCGAGCATCACATGATGCCGTTCATGGGCAAGGCGCACATCGCCTACAAGCCGGTGGATCGGGTGGTCGGGCTCTCCAAGCTTGCGCGGCTCGTTGACGTTTATGCCCGTCGGCTGCAGACGCAGGAGCACATGACCTCGCAGATCGCGACCGCGCTCGAGGAAATTCTGACCCCGCGCGGCGTCGCCGTGATGCTCGAGGCCGAGCACATGTGCATGTCGGTGCGCGGGGTGGAGAAGCCTGGCTCCTCCACCATCACCACCCAGTTCACCGGCAGTTTCCGGGACAACCCGGACGATCAGGTGCGCTTCATCACGATGGTGCGCGGGGCCGATCGCTGATCCGCCGTAATAGCGTTTTCCGGCGAAGTGGGCTTCCGGTTCGCCGCAGAAAACGCGTCAGGTATCGCGTAAGGATCGTTCTTGGCCGACAATCCGTCTCCATTCGCCAAAGCCGCCTCGGTTCACGAAGCCGAGGAGGGCCGCGCGCTCGCGCCGAAGTTCGATGCCGACGGGCTCGTGACCTGCGTTGCGACCGACGCCAAGTCGGGCGACGTGCTGATGGTCGCGCACATGAACGCGGAAGCCCTGCAGAAAACCATCGCGTCCGGGGAGGCCTGGTATTTCAGTCGTTCACGCCGGGCCCTTTGGCGCAAGGGCGAATCCTCAGGCCATGTGCAGCGCATCGTCGAGATGCGCATCGACTGCGACCAGGACGCGGTGTGGATCAAGGTCGAGCAGGAGGGGCCGGGCGCCTGTCACACCGGGCGCCGTTCGTGCTTCTACCGCGCGGTGCCGCTCGGCCGGACCGGCGCGGTCACACTCGAATTCCGCGACGGCGACAAGACGTTCGATCCGAAGAAGGTGTACGGCGGGTAGCTCTACGTCACGCCCGCCGCTTTCGCCCGTATCAGCACCTGCCTGGCCCGCTCGAGGTGCGGGCGGTCGTACATCACGCCGTCGATGCCGACCGCGCCCTTGTCGGGATTGCTCTCGAACGCCGCGATCACGGCGCGCGCCGTGGCGACCGCCGCCGATGTCGGCGTGAACACCTCGTTGATCACGGGTACCTGCGCGGGATGGATCGCCATCTTGCCGGTGAAGCCGTCGCGGCGCGCTTCCTCGGTTTCGCGACGCAGCAGCTCGAGATTGCGGAAGTCGGCGGCGATGGTGTCGATCGCCTGCACCCGCGCGGCTGCGGCGCCGGCCAGACAGAGCGCGCGCGCCAGCCGGTAGGGATCAAGGAAGCGGCCGTGGCGGTCGCGGTTCGTCTCCGCGCCAAGCTCGGCCGAGAGATCCTCGGCGCCCCAGGTGAGCCCCTCCAGCCGTGCGCTGGCCCCGCCATAAGTGCCGGCGAGGAACAGCGCGGTCGCGGTCTCGGTCGCGATCGCCACGACCTTGATGTGGCCGTCCGGCACGCCCGCGATCGCCTCGCGCGCCGTGAGCTTGGCGTCGGCATGGATCACGCCGGCGCCGCCTTCCGCCTTCGGCAGCATGATCGCGTCCGGACGCGCCGGCACGACGGCATCGAGATCGGCGTCGGTAAGGCCGGTGGCGAAACCGTTGACGCGCACCAAGAGGCGAGGGCGCGTGCTCTGCTTGACCGCGTCGGCCACGAAATCCGCCGCGCTCTTGCGCGCGGCGGTCTTGCCGGCGGCCGAGATCGAATCCTCGAGGTCCACGATCACCGCATCGGCGCCGCTCGCCATCGCCTTGTCGAGCTTGCTTCCGCCGTCGGCGGGGACGAACAGGAACGAGCGCATCAGAGTGTGTCCTGATCGGGTTGAATCGTGATGCGCTTCTTGATTTTGCGCATGCTCTGATCGGAAAACCGGTTTCCACTTTGGCGCATCGAAGACGCGCATGAACGCGCTTGTGTCCGGACCATGCGCTAGCGCGGCCGCATGCGCATGAACACCTGGCGGCGGCACTCCGCGACCAGCTTGTTGTCCTGATTGTAGGCACGATGGTGGAATTCGACGATGCCGGCGCCCGGCCGCGACGTCGATTCGCGCTTGTTGATCACCTCGGTCGTGCAATGGACGGTGTCGCCCTCGAACAGCGGATGGGGGAATTTGACCTCGGTCATGCCGAGGTTGGCTATGGTGGTGCCGACGCTGATGTCATTGACCATGATCCCGATCATCAGGCCGAGCGTGAACAGCGAGTTCATCAGCGGCTGGCCCCACTCGGTCTCCTGCTCGCAGAAGTGGCGGTCGATGTGCAGCGGCTGCGGGTTGAGCGTCATGTTGGAGAACAGCATGTTGTCCATCTGCGTCACGGTGCGCGTGAGCGGATGCTCGTAAAGGTGGCCGACGACGAAATCGTCGAAATAGATGCCGCCGCGCTTGTGGCGCACCACGGTTTGCTGAGCCATTGGCGTCCTCCCTCCGTACTTCCGTTAACATCTCGTTTACCATAATCGTTAACTCTCGGCAGTATCCGCGCCCCGCGGAATCGAAGGCCATCCATGGCGGTCGACGCCAGCACGCCTGTCGGCTCGAGCCCTGTCACCGGCGCCATTCGCAAGGCGGCCCAGGCGACGGGCACAAGCTTCCAATATCTGCTCGCCACGGCCAAGGTCGAGTCCGACCTCAATCCCAATCTCACGATGCGGACGTCGAGTGCGACCGGCCTGTTCCAGTTCATCGATCAGACCTGGCTCGCGACCTTGAAGCAGGCGGGGCCGGCCTTTGGCTACGGCCACTACGCCGACGCGATCGTGCGCACGCCGTCGGGCCGGTTCGTCGTGGACGACCCCGGCCTGCGCGCCGAGATCATGCAATTGCGCAAAGATCCCACCGCTAACGCGCTGATGGGCGGTGTCTTTACCCAGCAGAACACCGCCGCGCTGGCGGCGAGGCTCGGCCGCACGCCGAGCGAGTCCGAGCTCTACATCGCGCATTTCTTCGGGCCCTCCGGCGCCGGCAAGGCGATCTCGCTGGCGCAGAGCAATCCCAACGCCAATGCCGCCGAAATCTTTCCGGCCGCGGCGCGCGCCAATCAACCGATCTTCTACGACAAGCAGGGCAATGCGCGCAGCATCGCCGGCGTCTGTGCCGAGTTGGCGCGCCGCTACCAGGTCGCGCGCGCCGAACTGGGGGCGACCGCCACCGCGGCGCGGCCGGCGCCGATTCGACAAACGGTGCCCGTGGCAGCGGCCGTGGCGCAAAAGCCTGTCGCGCCGAAGGACAATGTCGTGACCGCCGTCAACCCGCTGGCGCTATCACCCGCGGCCATCCCGGCTGCGCTGGCGAGCGAAGCGAGCGGCCAGCGCGGCAACTTCTTTGGAGTGCGCGCGCCGGATTCTCGCCTTGAAGCGGGCTCGACGGCGCGCACGGCGCTCGCGTTCGAATGGGACGCCAACGCGCCGGCGACGTCGCAGCCCGCGAACGACGGGCGCCCGATGTTTCATTCGCTGTTTCAGACCGGCGAGCGGCGCGAGGCGATCGCGCCGGCGATCAGCGAGCTGTGGGGCGCGAAGGCGCCGACCCGCGGACCGAAGACCGGCGAATAGCGTCGGCCCGTCCGTGCGCTGGGCATGTGTCTTCGAGGCCTTCGTGCACGCTCGACAGCGCCTGCCGCATTAACGATCCATCAATCATTCCAAAGATTTATGGTGAACGGTTTATTAAGGGCTCGCGCGCTAGGATTGGAATCATCGGGTTGCCAAGTTGCCCGGTGTCGTAGCAATCGAGCCTTAGGGTCGCGTCGGTCACAACATGATCGTTCGTCATTTTCTCCAATGGGTCCGCACTGCACCGGCCGCGGAGCGGGGTGATGCCACTGCCGCCCTGGCCCGCGCGTATCTCTACTCCGATCTGACGCCGGATGACCGCGCCGCCGCCGAGGGCGCGCTGATCATGCTGCTCGACGATCCGTCGCCGCTGGTGCGCTCCGAGCTTGCGCGGGCGCTGGCCTTCAGCGAGCAGGCGCCGCCGCCGGTGATTCTGGCGCTCGCCGCCGATCAGCCCGAGGTGGCGTCCTGGGTGTTGGAGCATTCACCGCTGCTGGTCGATGCCGACCTCGTGGACGCGGTCGCGACTGGCGGGCCGGAGACGCAATCGGCGATCGCGAACCGCGCGGATCTGCCATGCTCGGTGTCGGCCGCGATCGCCGAGGTCGGGTCGGCGGAGGCCTGCCTGGTGCTGATCGAGAACCCGCAGGCCGAGATCGTGCCGCTCTCGTTCGACCGCATTGTCTCCCGCTACGGCCACCTGGCCGCCATCCGCGAAGCCCTGCTGGTCCGTGACGACGTGCCGGCGCCGACCCGCCAGGCACTGGTGGCGAAGCTCTCTGTAACCCTCGCCGGTTTCGTAACCGCGCGGGAATGGCTCGCGCAGGATCGTGCCGAGCGCGTGGCCAAGGAAGCCTGCGAGAAGGCGACCGTCACGCTTGCCGCGGTCTCGCCTGAGAACGAGATCAGGCCGCTGATCCGCCACCTGCGCGAGAGCGGCCAACTCAATGCCGGCCTCGTCCTGCGCGCACTGCTCTCGGGCAACGTCGACATGTTCGAGGAGGCGCTCGCCGAGCTCTCCGGCATGCCGCTGGCGCGGGTGAGCGCGCTGGTGCACGACCGCGGCAGCTCGGGCTTCCGTGCGATGTTCCACAAGGCGGGGTTGCCGGTCTCCACCTATCCGGCGTTCCGCGAGGCAGTCGAGGCCATGCGCGAGGGCGGCTTCGTCGGCGATCCGGGCGGCGCAACGAGGCTCAGGCGGCGGATGGTCGAGCGGGTGCTCACGCGCTGCGCCGACGAGGCGAGCGTCGACATCGAGCCGCTGTTGACGCTGTTGCGCCGCTTCGCGGCGGAAGCCGCGCGCGAGGAAGCGCGCATGTTCTGCGAGGAGCTGGTCGCGGTCGAGGATGCCGAGCCGGAGTACGAGCCGGGCGACGATCAGCAGTACGAGCCGGGCGACGATCAGCAGTACGAGCCGGAATACGGGCCGGGCTGCGACCAGCAGTACGAACCGGAATACGAGCAGCAGCGCGCGGCCTAGGCGTAGGTTGGGTTAGCGCCGCCCCGCTGTCGAGATATGGCTCGCGCATTGATCCCGCTTGTAACCCAACATCCTCGCTAGAACGACGGGTCGCTTGGCGCGATCGGCGGCGACACGATGCCGTCGAGGTAATCGGGCCGGTCGCGATTCTCATAGACCAGAAATTCGTCGGTGACCTCGCGCAGCCGCCGTGTGAGCTTGTCGGCCACCGCGGTGACATCCGGCCGGGCGCTCTCGCGGATGATGGCGCGCACCGCGTCGACATGCTGATCGACCAGCGTCAGCGGGATGCGATGCATGTCGGGCGTGTGCTCGATCAGCCGGCTGAGGCTGTCGGCTAGCGACGCCACCCAGGGGAAACCGAAGGTCGCGGCCTCGCCCTTGATGTCATGGGCGGCGTGGAACAGCTCCTCGTGCGTCGCCTTGTTGAAGCCGATCGTCTTGACGCGCCGGCGGGCCTGGTCGAGCCGCTCGCATTCGTTGTCCATCCAGCCCGAGAATTCGCCCGAGAGCTGGGCCAGCGCCTGCTCGGCGCGCGCGATCGGATCGGCCACCGCCTTGTCATTGCGCACGACCGAGATCGCGTGCCGCAGTCTGTTGGGCGGCGTAATGACCTCGTGGTCGAAGTAGGTCACGACCGACGGTTTCTCAGGTTTCACCCGGGACATGCGCTGCGCGTTCCTGACCCGCCAGCTCTAGACCTTGGCCTTGTCGATCAACGGCGTCTGGCGGATGACGTCGGCCCGCTCACCCTTGCGCCGCTCCGGCCCGATATAGCCGGGGTTGACGTTGCGGCGGCGATCGGGGCCGAAATAGCTCCTGGTTTTGACGAACGGCCGCGGATTGGCGACGACGTTGAGGATGCGCTGGTAGAGCGCATGCGCCGAGATCGGCTTGGCCATGAACTCGGTGACCCCGGCGTCGCGTGCTTCCACCACGCGCTGCCGCTCGGAATGGCCGGTGAGCATGATGATCGGCGCGTAGGGGTTGGCGTTGGCGCCGGGCTGGCGAATCATTTGCGAGAGTTCGAGGCCGTCGAAGATCGGCATGGCCCAATCGGTCAGCACGATGTCCGGCATGTAATGGGTGAAGGCTTCTAGTCCGGCGGCGCCGTCTTCCGCCTCGTAGACGTCGCGAGCGCCGAATCCGTGCAGCAGCGTACGCAAAATGCGTCGCATATGCGCGTTGTCGTCGATGACGAGAAAACGAAGCTTGTTGAAATCGATTCGGATCATGGCAAATCCGGAGCTGGACGGTTGTGCCCGGCCCCTCTGTCGTGAGGGTAGGGCTTGCGTTGTTAAGGAAGGGTTAAGTATCGCGCGAGCCCCCGGTACCGGGCTAGAACACCTAGGGTGCGTGTTGTCGTCCCTAAGTTCTTTATGGAGATGCGCTTGGCCAAATCCTCGACCAGACCATTCATTGCCGCCCTCGCCGTGCTCGCGCTGCTCTGCCATCAGCGGGGAGGCTTCTCGCAAGCGCCGACGACGCCTGCGCAGCTGCTCGCCGCCGCCAAGAGCTGGGGCTACCAGCTGCAGAATGTCGATCCGGACGAGATCGCGGCTGCGCCCTATGACATGCTCGTGGTCGACTACTCGCGCGATGGCAGCAACGAGGAGGTCTTGTCGGCAGAGGAGGTCAGCAAGCTCAAGATCAAGCCCGACGGCGAGCCGCGCGTCGTGCTCAGCTATCTCTCGATCGGCGAAGCAGAGAAGTATCGCTACTATTGGAAGTGGTATTGGGGCTGGTTCTTCGGCCTGCTGGCGCCTTCGTGGCGCGGCAATCAGAATTCGGAATGGCGCGGCAACTACGGCGTCCGCTATTGGGAGGACGACTGGAAGAAGATCATCTTCAGCGGCGACAACAGCTACCTCGAGCGCATCGTCAAGGCGGGGTTCGACGGCGTCTATCTCGACAAGGTCGACGAATATGTCGACATGGCCAAGGCAAACCCCAATGCCCGCGCCGACATGATTGCCTTCGTCCAGCAATTGGCGGCACGCGCCCGCGCGCTGAAGCCAGGCTTCCTGATCGTGCCGCAGAACGGGGAGGGGCTGCTCACCGAGCAGCCCTATCGGGCTGCCATCGATGGGCTGGGCAAAGAGGACCTCCTGTTCGGCGAAGACAAGGAGGGCAAGGCGAACGATCCCGCCTCGATCAGCGAGAACGTCGCACGGCTGAAGCTGCTCACTGCAGAGCGCAAGCCCGTATTCGTCGTGGAGTATCTCGACGACCCCAAGGAGATCGAGCGCTCCCGCAAGCGGCTCGAGGGCTACGGCTTCATTCCGTACTTCGCCGATCGCGCGCTCGACAGCATGCGGATCGGCGACCTGCCCGAGCCGGGCCGCAAGCCCGGCAAGAAATAGCCCGCCGGGGGAAAGCTGGCTTCTTCTTTGAGCATGATCTTTTCCGAAAGCCGGTTCCCACCCCGGATCAAGTCCGGGGCAGGCTTTTTCGGGATCATGCTCTAGCGTCGCGGCTCGTTCGCGGCCTGCGTCCTGCGCAATTGCGAAGCGACCGTCAGCTCGCCGATTTTCCGCCCCATCTCCTCGCCGACCACGGTGGAGAAGCGATAGTGGAAGCCCGCGTAAATTCGGGCAGCCGAAACTTCGTCCATGTAATCCTGGATGCGCGTCCATCTGCGCGTGATGCCGGGCAGCGCGCCGCTGGTCATCGAGACTTCCGGAATGTCGTTGCCGAACACGCTCTTGAGCACGGTGCCGGCGGCCGACGCCGTAATGCAATGGGCGCATGGATATTCCGGGTGCATCGGTGTGTCGCCGAACGGCAGCGCCGATTGGCCGAACGGCAGCCATGCGGCATCGCGCGCCGTCGCTTTGTTGCCGGTGAGGTCGGCGTTGCGGATCGCGGTGATCGGACGCCAGAAGTTGTAGTGATACTTGGCATCGAACACGGCGATGAAGGCATCGTCGGCAGCGATGGCGACCAGCGCGAACAGCCGCGCGCTGTCGACAAGGTCGAGTTGCTTGGAGGTTACGAGCTGCCGCACGATCGGATTCCACGCCTGCGGTCCGGTCATGAACCAGAAGCGGGCAACGGTCGTCTGCTCGGCGGTGCGCTTGCTGCTGGTGCGGCCCGCCATCTCCCGGATCTCGTTGAGATCGTTCGTCCAGGTCGCCGAGTCGAACGCAGGAGGGGGAGCGGGCCGGAACTGTGAGCCCTTCTCCATCATCCATGGCTTCACCGCACCGTAGGTCGAACTGACCGGTACGATCGTCGGGACATAGGCTCCGGCAATCGTGTAGGGGCGGTAGGATTCCGGCGCATTGGCGCCGTCGTCGGCGCGCAGCGCCAGGGTTTCGGCCGCGGCCTTCTTCCCGAGCGCGATTCCTTTGGCCTTCGGCTCGCCTTCGGCGATCGGTCCCAGTGACGCCGCCAGCGCCGCGTCGAGACCGGCCTGCTGGTCGGGATGCAGCGCGACCAACACGGCGTGCGCCGCGGCGGCGGCGGCTGCCTCGCGCGAGGTATTCGGCTCGACCGCCAGCTTGAGCTTGTAGGGCGCGTATCTGCGATCGACGGTGTTCACCGCCTCGAACATCGCAACGTGCAGCAGGGCCATGCCGCGCGCATTCGGGGGCGGCAGCAATCGTTTCTCGATTGCGATGGTCTCGGCCTTGGCGTTCCAGTCCGAAATGACGTCGGCGCGTGTCGGGCCGGCGGATGCCAGCAACAGGGCAATGACAGGGAGGGCGATATGGAAGCAGGACTTGGTCGGATGCATGATAGTCTCCTCTCGAGGCTCGCGCGGGTGCAAGTCGCCCATCTCACGCTCTGCCGATGACCAACAAGTCCGTTTTCCGAACCTGCTGCTCTGGCCAGTGGCGTCATGGCCCTGCCGGACAGCGCCCTCGAACAGCGAATGCCCGCGCGGTCAGTCGAATGGATCCGTCATGCCGGACCGGCAGCGTCGCGCGAAGCTGTGCGCGCAATTTCATCCGCCGTTCCTCGGCGAGCGCGCTGCAATAGGTCGGTGCCGGGCCTTGACCGCCGAGAAAGGGGGACCAGTAGTCCTCGAAGGTCTTGAACACCGTGGGTACGTCGATGACGCGCCATTCCGTCGGGTCGAAGCCGGCGTTTCTGAACAGCGCCAACAATGCGTCAGGATGGCAGATTGGAAAGCGGCGGCCTTCGTCGAGATCACGTGCGTCGGGATCGAGGGAGATCGCGGCGTCCCAAAAATGTCGAATGAGCTGCATCTCGCCGGCGTAGTCCCATACGTAGACCGCAGCGGTGCCTCCAGGCCGCAGGATGCGCCTCATCTCGGCGAGCGCCTGCGCGGGAGACGGAATGAAATTGAGGACCAGGCCGGCCACGACCGCATCGAACAAATTGTCCGAGAACGGCAGTGCCTCTGCATGTCCGGTCTGGAGAGTGGCCTGCGGTGTGTGCCAGCGCGCGTAGGCAATGAACCGATCGGATGGATCGATGCCGGTGACGCTGCCGGGCATGGCATGGGCGAGGATCGTCTGCGTGAGAGCGCCGGTGCCGCAGCCGACATCGAGCCATCGGGCGCCGGACGGCAGCGCCAGCCAATCGATGAAGTCGCGTGCCACCAGCCGGCTCCATCGCCCGATATAAGGCTCGTAGGCTTCGCCTGCGGCCCAGACGTCGGGGCGGTGGGCTTGCGCCGAGGTCGCCGACTTTGTCATCGCGAATGCTGTATGGAGACGACGGGCTTGCCCAGCAAGTCTGTTTTTCGAACTGGCGGCGCGGCCGTCGACTGTGGTTCAATGATCCCCGCATGAAAGCCGGCTACGACCAGTTCTGTCCCATTGCGAAGGCGTCCGAAGTGTTCGCCTCGCGCTGGACGCCGTTGATCATGCGGGAGCTGCTGGCGGGTCTGCATACCTTCAACGAAATCCATCGCGGCATGCCGTTGATTTCGCGGGCGGTGCTGGTGGCGCGGTTGCGCGAGCTCGAAGAGCACGGGGTCATCGAACGGCGGCCGCAGCCGAGCGGGCGCGGCCATGAATATTGGGTGACGCCGGCCGGCGAAGCCTTCCGTTCCGTTGTCGTTGCACTCGGACACTGGGGATTGGTTCATGCGCGCGACTGGATCAAGCCCTCCGATCTCGACCCCACCCTCCTGCTCTGGGGCTTCCGTAAACGTGCCATTCTCAGTGCGCTGCCGGCGGACCGGCGCGTGGTCGTGCGTTTCGAGTTCGCCGGCGTCCCGGCGAACCGCACCAAATTCCGCATTCTGTGGCTTTTGCTGGAGCAGTCGGGCGTGGACGTGTGCGCCAAGGACCCCGGATTTCCCGTCGATCTCATTTTCCGCGGACATGTCGCGGACTTCGTCGCGGTCTATCTCGGTCACGCGCTCTGGCGTGACAAGTCGGGCAAGGCGCTGACGATCGAGGGCGACCGCCGCCTGGCGCAGCAACTTCCCTCCTGGCTTCGGCTCGATCAGGTGGTCGGCAGGGATTTCCCGGTGATACGGCCGGCCGCCTGATCGCTAGTGTCCCGATTCCGAAGTTCGCACGCATTTGCAGCACGTTCTCATGCGAACTTCGGAATCAAAGGGACACTAGCAACTCTATGATTCTAGTGCCCCTGTGAACCCGAAGTTCGCAACCGTCCTTGCCGCGATGTTTGTGCGAACTTCGGGTTCGGGGCACTAGCGGGCCTCTGCCATGTGCCCGATCGTGGCATCGTGTGCGAATATCCAGTCGCGGGAGAGCGGCGGCGGTGCCGGCGTCTTGCGATTGTTTGCAAACTGTTCGCGCGCCTGCATCTGCACCTGGCTCGCGCGCGGCCGGCACTCGGCCTCATAGGCGTCGAGACCTGCGCGCAAGTCCTCGTGCTGCGCCAGGTTGCGCGCGAGCGCGAAAGCGTCCTCGAGCGTGATCGCGGCGCCTTGCGCCAGCGTCGGCATCATCGGATGGGCGGCATCACCGAGCAGCGTGACGCGGCCTTGCGTCCAGCATGCCAGCGGGTCGCGATCGCGAATGCCCCACTTGTAGCAATGCCGGACATGGCGGAGCATCTCGATGAGCGCCGCGTTCCAGCCGCGATAGCCGGCGAGCAGCTCGTCGACGCTGCTCGGCACCGACCACGACTCCTCGACCCAATCCTCGGAGACGTGGCCGGCAAAGATATTGTAGAGCTCGCCGCCGCGAATCGGATAGCAGATCACGTGCCCGTCCGGTCCGATCCAGCCGACATATTCGTCGTGGCCGATCCTGACCGATCTGTCGGGACCGATCTCGGTCGGCACACAGTCGATCGGTACGATGCAGCGCCAGGCCATCTGTTGGGTGTAGCGGGCAGGCTGCGCGCCGAACAGACTTTCCCGCACGGCGGAACTGATGCCGTCCGCGCCCACGACGACGTCCGCCTCGACGTCGCGTCCGTCGGCGAAGCACGCCACGGCCATGTTGCCGAGCGCGGATACCGCCGTGCATCGGGCATCGAGATGGATGCTGTCCGCCGGCAGCTTCGCCTGCAGCAGGGCGTGCAGGTCGGCACGATGGGCGGTGAGATAGGGTGCTCCGAACTGCGCTGCCGCGGTGGCCTTCAGGGGCTCGCGAAAGCGCAAATGCGCGTCGTCCCATGCCACCGAAACGATATTGGTCGGCTCGCAGGCGAGCGGCCGTAGCCGCTCCTCGATCCCGAGCGCGCGCAGCACCTTGACAGCATTCGGCCCGAGCTGCAGGCCGGCGCCGACCTCGCCGAGCTCGCCCGCACGTTCATAGACGTGCACCTCGAAGCCCCGGCCGCGCAGCGCGCAAGCGGCCGCGAGCCCGCCGATGCCCGCTCCGATCACCGCGATGCGAGCTTTTCTCGCCATTCGTTCCGCTCTGGCGTGGTCTCTTCCTGAAATTCTTTAGTACCCGAACTGCTCGCGCAGGATGCGCTCGTCGAGGCTGTGGCCGGGATCGAACAGCATCTGCATCGCGATGCCGTGATCCATCTGGATGTCGACCGAGCAGACCGAGCGGACCTCGTCGTGGTCGGCGACGGCGGCGACCGGACGCTTCTCGGGGTCGAGCACGTCGATGCGCACATGCGCGCTGTCGGGCAGCAATGCGCCGCGCCAACGCCGCGGCCGGAACGGGCTGATCGGCGTGAGCGCCATCAGCGACGCGTTGATCGGGATGATCGGCCCCTGGGCCGAGAGGTTGTAGGCGGTCGATCCGGCGGGCGTCGACAGCAGCACGCCGTCGGCGACCAGCTCCGGCAGCCGCTCCTTGTCGTCGATAAGGATGCGCAGCCGGGCCGCCTGGTAGGTCTGCCGGAACAGCGAGACCTCGTTGAAGGCGTGGAATTCGATGGTGTCGCCGTCGTCGTCGTGCGCCCGCATCAGCAGCGGATGGATCATGGTGACGCGGGCTTTGGCGAGACGCGCGGGCAGATCGTCGTCATAATACTCGTTCATCAGAAACCCGACGGTGCCGCGGTGCATGCCGTAGATCGGCTTGCCGCTGGACATGAACCGGTGCAGCGTCTGCAGCATCAACCCGTCGCCGCCGAGCGCCACGATGACGTCGGCGTTCTGCGCCGGCACGTTGCCGTAGCGGCCGGCGAGCCGCTCCAGCGCCTCCTTCGCCTCCGGGATGGGGCTTGCGACGAAGTGGATGTGCTTGTAGCTCGGGGTCGCGGCAGGCATGGCTCTTCGGTCGGCTTTTCGGTCTCGGGCATCAATCGGGGCGGTTTAGGCGGCGCCCGCCACGCTAGCAAGGTGGGTATCATGGAACGCGCGGTCTTCGTCTATACGACGTATCCCTCGCTTGTCGAGGCGGAGCAGGCCGGCCGGGCGCTGGTCGAGCGTCAGCTTTGCGCCTGCGTCAACATCCTGCCCGGCATGATCTCGTACTATCGGTGGCGGGGTGCGGTCGAGCGCGGCGAGGAGGTGGTGATGATCATCAAGACCCGCGCCTCGCTGGCCGAGCGCGTGCGGGCGGTGGTGCGGGAGATGCATTCCTACACGACGCCGGCGATCCTGGTGATGCCGCTCGAGAGCGTCGACCAGGACTATTTCGCGTGGATCATGGCGTCGACCGAGCCCCCGGCGGCAAGCTGAGCGATGGTTCAGCAAGCGTTAATGCTCTCGGCATATTCTTGACCGCTGGACCGATCGGCTTATGTGTCAGATGGGTCCGTCCGACGGGGACGGATCGCGCGCGAGAACAATCGAAGCGGTAGTAGAGGCGGGGCCCTAGGGTGACCCCGCCAAGGCAAGGATGCCCGTGCCGTGCACGGGCTCCCTTGCCTCGAGGTCCGTGCCCGCACCGCGATTGTACTGACAGTTGTGTATCGCGTAGCTGGCAGTATGCGTATACGGCGTGGGTCACGGCAGCCGGCGTGCGGTGCCCCCAAGGCCCGCACGCCGGCACACTATGCCAAGGCCGGCCGTCATATTCTGTAGCGGCGAAGCAACACGCCGCGGTTTTACGCGCTCAGCGGGTGCCGTTCGCGCCGCGAAATCTTGACCCCTCCAGGCCAGCGCGGAATGCTGTCCTCGTGCTGGTTCCCCGGGTTGCACCGGGGAGGCAAGAGGGAACACGGGCCGGCTCGGCTTTGTCATCGGTGCATAGTCGTCATCGATAGACATCGTCGCGCCGCAGCCGTGGCTGCCCCCGCAACTGTGAGCGGAGAGCCATTCGTCCGCATCGGCCACTGGGAAACTGGGAAGGCCGGACGAGAGGTGATGACCCGCAAGCCAGGAGACCTGCCAGCACAGTCACCCAACCGGTGGGCGGGGCGTACCACACGGAGCGGCTGTTCGCAGCGGTGACACGTGACCGAGGCGGGGGGCCGTGCGACATGTTTCTCACGACTTCAAGCTCGAGTGGTGTGCGGCCGGGTGCGTGAAGCCCGGAGTAACAGTGCTCTTGCGTCCTTCGCGTCGGACCCCGTTCACCGGGTGCCGGCACATGCTGCGCCGGCGCCGCAGACGAAGGACGCCTATCATGGGAACGCCATTACGGCCTCACCTCCGCTCCGCGCTGCTCGCAGGCATCGCGGTTCTCGGTTGCAGCTCCGCCGGCGCGCAGGACGCGGTGATCGAGCTGCCTGACGTCAATGTCATCTCGAGCCGGCTCGGAAGGACCGCGCCGCGCGTGCCGGTGCAGGAGCGGGCGCCGCCGGTGCGGCGCGGCGCGCCCCCCGCGCCTTCGCCGGAGAGCGCACCGGGATCGGCGGGTGGTTCGGGCGACGTCAACGTCGAGCTGCCGTCCGGCATCACCACCGGCACGACCATCACCGGCGCGTCGACCACCGTCGTCACCTCGACCGATATCGAGCGCAATCCCGGCGTGACGATCCAGGACCTGCTGTCGCGCCAGCCCGGCATCCAGGTGCGCAGCCTGTTCGGCGGCGTGAACGGCGCCCAGAGCACCGTAGACATACGCGGCTTCGGCGCCACCGCCTCCAACAACACGCTGGTGCTGATCAACGGCCGGCGGATCAACGATCTCGATCTCGCCGGCGTCGATCTCAGCACGCTGCCGCGCGAGAGCATCGACCATATCGAGATCACCCGCGGCAACAGCGGCGCGGTGCTCTACGGCGATGGCGCGGTCGGCGGCGTCATCAACATCGTCACCAAATCCGGGGCGAGCCTGCCGCCGTCGGCGCGGGTCGCCGGCGCCTTCGGCTCGTTCAACTACGCGGAAGGCGCCGCCTCGGCCAACGGCTCGTACAACACGCCTTGGGGTCAGGTATCCGCCTCGGCCTACGGCAACGCCGTCAGCTCCGACGGCTACCGGCAGAACAATCAGCTGCAGCAGCAGAACGGAGTCGGCGAGCTCCGGCTCACCGGCCCCGAGGGCGGCGCCTATCTCAATCTCTCGGCCGACAACCAGCATCTCGGTTTCCCGGGTGGCCGCCTGGTGACGCCGACGTTCAGCCTGGTCGACAGCGACCCGCGCGGCGCCGCCACGCCGTTCGACTACGGCGACAAGCAGGGCCTCAACGGCACCGTCGGCGTCACGCGCACGCTCGTACCGGGCACCGAGCTCATCCTCGACGGCGGCATCCGGCAGAAGAAGCAGCAGGCCGGTTTCTTCGTCGCCGGTTTCCCAGATGGCGACCGATATGTCGACACCACGCTTACGACTTATTCGGTGACGCCGCGTCTCGTCAGCAATCACAATTTGGCTGGCACGCCGGGAAAGCTGATCGCGGGGATCGACATCTACGACGCCGTCTACGGCTCCGACCGCTCCAATCACATCGGCACCGCCCCGGTTCACCGCTACGACCTGAGCCAGCTCACCGTAGCGGCGTATTTCATGGAAACCGTCAAGGTGCGGCCCGACACCGATGTCGGCTTCGGGGCGCGCGTGGAGCAGATCGACGTCTCGGCCCGCGACCGGTTCGATCCCAATGCGCCGGGCGGGCTGTTTGCCGGCCCCGAGGGCCTGCCGCTCAACAGCACCGAAACGCAGCATGCCTGGCACCTCGGCCTCGACCACCGTGTCAATCAGCACTTCGCGGTATTCGCGCGCATGGCGCAGAGCTTCCGCGTGCCGAATGTGGACGAGCGGGTGGGCATGGCGCCGTTCGGCTTTCCGACCAACTTCAATCTGCTGACGCAGACCTCGCGCGACTACGAGGCCGGATTTCGTGTTCGGTTTTCCCAATTCGAGCTGCAGACCAGCGCTTACCTCATGAACCTGCAGAACGAGATCTTCTTCAGCCCGGTGAGCTTCACCAACACCAATCTCGATCCCACGCGGCGCTATGGCGTCGAGACCATCGCCAGCTGGCAGGCGACGCAGTCGCTGCTGTTCAAGGTGGGAGTGGCCTATACGCGCGCCGTGTTCGTGGAAGGCCCGTTCACCGGCAACGACGTGCCGCTGGTGGCGCGCTGGACCGAGAGCGTCGGCGTCTCCTGGGACATCTATAAGAAGTACCTGGTGTTCGACTGCGTCGTGCGGTGGGTGGGGGCACGGCGGATGGACAACGATTCCGCCAATCTGCAGGTGCTGATCCCACCCAATACGCTCGTGGACCTGCGCATCGGCGGCACGATCGAGAGGTTCTTCTGGGCGTTCTCGGTGCAGAACCTGTTCGACGTGCGCTACTTCGAGTATGCGGTGAGCGCCATCGATTTCATCACCGGCCTGCCCAGCGTCGGACGGTACAGCGCCTATCCGCTGCCGACCCGGACTTTCCAGGTGAAGGCGGGCATGACGTTCTGATCGATGCCGCGACGTGGAGAGTCATCCCGCGCGGCCGGCCGAGCCGCGCGGGCTACCTTGCGGGTACGGCGAACACGGGGCAGGGGGCGTGGCGGATCACGCGCTCGGTCGTGCTCCCGCGCAGCGCGTCCAGGACGCCATGATGGCCGGCGGTGGGCATGCCGATGAAATCGACCTCGAATTCGATCGCGGTGTCCACGATCGATTTCACGACATTGCCGTGCCGAAGCATGACCGGTGGCAAGTGGGTCGAGCTTGACGATGCAATAGGCACGGCTGGCGCCGAGCGTCCGACATGAAGGAGGTGAATCACGATGTCCGTGCCGGTCAGAAGTCTGCCCATGCGCTGAACCGCCCTGATCGCCTTGTCCGGTGTCGGCGAAAAATCGACGGGGACCAACGCACGCTGGAGCGCAATGTCACCACTGATCTGACTCACGAAGCCGCGTGCACTCGGCGCAACGAACAGTGTTGGGATCGACGAGCGGCGGGATACAGTTTCCGACACCGATCCCCTGAGCCAATGCTCGACGCCGTCGCCGCCGTGCGTCGCAAGGACGATCAGATCGCACGGATGCTCGCGCAAGAAACCGACAATACCCTGCGCCGGTTGCTGCCACTTGATGGAACTGTTGTGAACTTCAATTCCGAGCTTGTCAGCGATTTCCCATGGCGGGGTATTTTCCTCCGCCAGTCCCCATTGCACGAGCAAGCGTCGCGCGTGCGGGAATGCCAATGCTCCGCCGGTGTCATGTTGTGATACGTGGAGGAGATGCAGCCTGCTCTTGGCCGCCAGAGCGATGCGCAGGGCATGCGCGAAAGCCACGCCGCTCAACTCCGAAAAATCGGTCGGGTGCAAGATCGAGCGAATACTCATCCGGAAACGGTGGCGCCTGACGTCCGTTCATGTGCGCGCATTCATTGCACAGATACCAAACCGAACTCTTTGCGTTAAATCAATGTATGGCCGACGGCCGCGCGGGCTTTGTGGTTTTTCCCGTTGAGCCGTGCTCTAATCCAGGCGCGCACCGGCGCCGCCTTCCGAGCTCAAATCGAAGGGATTGTCCCAATGGCAAAGCTTCGTCATCTGGCCCTGCAGGTTCCAGACCTCGAGAAGGCCGCGGAATTCTATGAAAGTTGCTTCGAGCTCAAGCGGGTTGACAAGGTGCACGCCCCGATCGGTGACGCCATCGTTCTCTCCGACGGGATCATGAACCTGACGCTGTTGCAGTTTCCTGAAGGCGCCAAGGGGGCGGTCAATGGGCCCAGCTGGGCGGGCCTCCATCATTTCGGCTTCGTGGTCGACAACCTCGAAGAAGCGCAGAAGAAGGTCGAAGCCAAGGGCGGAAAATTCTTCCTCAAGCTCGATCCCTATCCCGGCGTCGACGCCGAATCGAAATTCAAGGATCCGAACGGCATCGTGTTCGACATGTCCGAGCACGATTGGCGGCAAGCAAAATAGCAAGACCGCCCGATCCCTATCCGGGAATACGCGCGACGGATGATCAC
>Ga0126382_10000301_pt1 | contig 18810 bp, 16 predicted proteins | sample PanSoiMetPlot_30_FD_92548 | JGI IMG/M metagenome (GOLD analysis project Ga0126382, IMG submission 92548) | Tropical forest soil microbial communities from Panama - MetaG Plot_30 | ecosystem: Environmental > Terrestrial > Soil > Tropical forest > Bulk soil | place: Panama | collected 2016-02-17
CTGGTATAAGGTCCGACTCGCGGCAGGGGGGCCTGGCGCCCCGGGGGCCTGCCCGGGTCGTGTCTCAACAATGCGCAGGTCGGGTCTGCCGACTTGCCCTGAGGAGAGCAGGTGGTCCGATTCGAGCATGTAGGATTGCGGTACGGCCTCGGTGCCGAGGTCCTGCGCGATCTCACCTTCAGGGTCGATCCGCATTCGTTCCAGTTTCTCACCGGCCCCTCGGGGGCGGGCAAGACCTCGCTCCTGCGCCTTCTGTTCCTGGCGCAGCGGCCGACCCGCGGGCTGATCTCCCTGTTCGGCCACGATATCGCGACCCTGAGCGCAGACGCGCTGGCCACGCTGCGGCGGCGCATCGGCATCGTATTCCAGGATTTCCGCCTGCTCGATCACATGACGACCTACGAGAACGTCGCGCTGCCGTTGCGGGTGATCGGGCAGCCCGAGGAGAGCTACCGCGAGGAGGTCGTGGAGCTGCTCAAATGGGTCGGGCTCGGGGATCGCATTTCCGCGCTGCCGGCGGTGCTGTCCGGCGGCGAGAAGCAGCGCGCGGCGATCGCGCGGGCGGTGATTGCGCGACCGCAGTTGCTGCTCGCCGACGAGCCCACCGGCAACGTCGATCCCAATCTGGCGCAACGGCTGCTGCGCCTGTTCGTCGAGCTCAACAAGTCCGGGACATCGGTGATCATCGCCACCCATGACATCGCATTGATGGACCAGTTCGACGCGCGTAGGCTCGTGCTGCACGAAGGCCGCATGCATGTCTACGAGTGACGCGACGGCCGAAGCGGCCCAAGCGCGCGAGCGCGACGTGCTCGAGGAGCTGCCGCGCAACGACGCGCCGATCGTGCCGCAGTCCACCATCTCGGGGCGGGCGCTGGTCGCGGTCGTCGCCATCATGACGTTTCTTGCCTCGCTGACCACGGGCGCGGTCATGCTGGTGCGCGCCGCCGCCAACGATTGGCAGTCCGAGGTCGCGCGCGAGGTGACCATCCAGGTCCGACCGGCGGCGGATCGCGACATCGAGGCGGACATCGCCAAGGCCGCCGCTGTCGCCCGCGCGGCGTCCGGCGTGGCGGAGGTGCGGCCCTATTCCAAGGAGGAAGGCGCGCGCCTGCTCGAGCCCTGGCTCGGAACCGGGCTCCCGCTCGATGATCTGCCGGTGCCGCGCATCGTGGTGGTGCGGATTGCCTCCGGAGCGTCGCCCGATCTCGCGCAGCTGCGCCAGACGCTCGGCGAGCAGGTCCCGGCGGCAAGCCTCGACGACCATCGCAGCTTCGTCGACCGCATGCGCGCCATGTCCGGCGCCATGCTCGCCGGCGGCATCAGCGTGCTCTTCCTCGTGCTGATCGCGACCGTGCTGTCGGTCACCTTCGCGACCCGCGCCGCCATGGCGACCAATCGTCCGGTGATCGAGGTGCTGCATCTCATCGGCGCCAAGGACAGCTTCATCGCCGGCCAGTTCCAGCGGCATTTCCTGCTTCTGGGATTGAAAGGGGGACTGATCGGCGGCGGCAGCGCACTGGCGCTGTTCGCGCTCGCCGAGCTCGCGAGCGGCTGGTTCGCCGGTGCGGCGGGCGACCAGCTGGCGGCCTTGTTCGGCAGCTTCTCCATCGGGGTGCTGGGCTATGTCGCGGTGTTGGTGCAGGTCGGTCTGATCGCCTACATCACTGCCACAACCTCGCGTCGCATCGTCGCCCGCACCATCGCGGCGGTCCATTAGACCCTCCCCCACCACCTCTGCGCCACCTGACGGCCGAATTTTGCGCTATGCTGGCATCGGGGTAGACAGGAGATGTCGAGGATTGGCTCCAAAACCGATGATGGCGCCGCGGGCGTGCCGCGCGCGGCGGAGCTGACCCCACGCGCGCGCCGTACCCTGTTACGGCGCCTGGGCTGGTCCACCTTTGTGGTGTGCGTGGCGGCCGCGCTGGTGCTCGGCCTCGGATTCCTGTGGTTCGTGTGGCGGGTACCCGCCGAAGAGATCGCGCTCGACCGCAGTGCCGACGGTATCGTCGCGCTGACCGGGGGTGCCTCGCGCATCGCCGACGCGATCGAGCTGCTGGCGTCCGGTCGCGGCAAGCGGCTGCTCATCAGCGGTGCCAACCGTGCCACCAATTCCAACGAAATTTCCCGCCTCAATCCGGAGTTCGAGCGCTGGGTGCGGTGCTGCGTCGACTTCGACCGCTCGCTCAATACGCTCGGCAACGCGATCGAGACCAAGCGCTGGGCCGAAAGCCGCGGCTTCCGCTCGCTGATCGTGGTGACGTCGAGCTATCACATGCCGCGCGCGCTCGCCGAGATCGCGCACCAGCTGCCCGACGTGGCGCTCGTGCCGTTCCCGGTGGTGACCGTCCGTCAACGCTCCGAGCCGTGGTGGTCCGGCGGAGCGAGAGCGAAGCTGATGTTCTCCGAATACGTGAAATTCATCTTCGCCAAGCTTCGCATGGGGCTCAATCCGGCCGGTAGCACCGCATGATCCCGAAAAGTTGCAGACTTTTCGGACAAGATCATGCGACTACAAGCATGATCCCGAAAAGTTGCAGACTTTTCGGACAAGATCATGCGACTACAATCATGATCCCGAAAAGTTGCAGACGTTTCGGATAAGATCGTGCGCTCAAGCAAGCATAGTCCGAAAGGTTACAGACTTTTCGGACAATCTCGTGCAAATCCAACACGCATCACAGGTCCCCGCTCGTGCTCGTCTTTCGGTCCGTCGTATTCAACGTCCTGTTCTATCTGAACCTGCTGGTGCAGATCACCTGGGCGGTACCGACGCTGCTGATGCCGCGCTGGGGCATTCTCGGCATCGTCAGGTTCTGGGCGCGCTCCAACAACTGGCTGTTGCGCGTGGTCTGCGGCATCGAGGTCGAGTTCCGCGGCCTGGAGAAAATTCCGCCGGGCCCGCTCATCGTCTCATCCAAGCACCAGTCGTTCTGGGAGACCTTCGCGCTGTTCCCGCTGCTGTCCGATCCCGCCTTCATCATGAAGCGGGAACTGATGTGGATCCCGTTCTTCGGCTGGTACGCCTGGAAAGCCGCCATGATCTCGGTCGATCGCGGCAAGGGCTCGCAGGCGCTCGCCGACATGAACGCCAGCGCGCGGGCGGAGCTGGCGCGCAGCCGGCAGATCGTGATCTTTCCCGAAGGCACGCGCCGGCCGCCCGGCGCCGAGCCGCGCTACAAGTACGGCGTCGCGCATCTCTATTCGGAGACCGGCGTGCCCTGCCTGCCGGTCGCGCTCAATTCCGGCCTGTTCTGGCCGCGGCGCTCGATGCGGCGCTATCCCGGCACGATCCGGGTCCAGATCCTCGATCCGATCCCGCCCGGGCTCCCGAAGGACGTCTTCTTCGAGCGGCTGCAGCGCGAAGTCGAAGCCGCCACCGCGCGCCTCGTCGCCGAGGGCGAGCGCGAGCTTGTCGCGAACGGAGTCAGGAACGCCTCGCTCGCGCCGTCACCTTGAGGCATGCTCAGGATGCGGCGGGTGTGCCTCGTGCGTTCCGGCGAGCCGCTGCGCCAGCAAATGCAGATCGGTTTCGCGATAGCCGAGCTGCTCCAGCGCGCTGACCGTCGCGATGACATAGTCGCGGTTCGCGCCTGACTGGCCGTGGCCCTGGCGGACGTGATGCAGCTGCTGCTCGAGCGTGAGACGGCCGGCGTACTGCACGTGTCCGCGGTCGACCATGTAGCAGAGCGCCGGCACCCGCCGCTCCGGCTCCTGCTTCAGCCAGACCGGGCGCATGCGTTCGAGATAGACCGACGTCACCTGCTCGCGCGCGCGCAGATAGGCAATGGTGCTCGCGCGCTCGGTCGCAGGCACGCGATAGGCGATGCCGCGGCAGGTGCCGCCGCGATCGAGGCCGAGCACCAGGCCAGGCCGCTCCGGTGTGCCGCGATGGACGAAGGAATAGACGCAAAGCGCCCGATGCGCGCCGACGAGGCGCGATTCCACACGCTCGACGAAGGGGAAGTCTGGTCGCCACATCAGCGAGCCATAGGCGAACACCCAGAGGTCTTCCTGAGCGTGAGCGGGATTCGGGTCCATCGTCGTGATATCAAGGAATGTTGTGTCGCGCGCAAGCTAGACACCACCCATTGCATCCGGCGGCGTGTCTCCCATGCCGACGCGAAATGACTTTGAAACGCCGCAATCGGCGGCTTGGGATGGAAAAGGGGGGCTCCGCAACCATAGCGGCGGCGTAACAAAAGGCGTAGCAAAGCATGTCGTCGCAGGAGCGCGTCACCGCAGGAGCGCAATACATGTCCCACTCCGCGTACCGCGCGGCCGTTCCCCGCCGCCGACGTTGGCCGTTGTTCCTGCCGTTCGCCATCGTGGTGCTGCTCGCCGCGGCCTGGAGCGGCCTGTGGTTCTATGCCGCCGCGCGTGCCGAGACGGAGATCGCAGCCTGGCGGGCGCGCGAATTCCAGGCTGGCCGCTTCCAGGACTGCGCGACGCAATCCATCGGCGGCTATCCGTTCCGCATCGAGGTGCGCTGCGGCGCCGCCACCTTCGACCTCAAGGGCACGCCCTCGCTGCGCCTGCAGCTGCCGTCGGTCCTGGCCGCGGCGCAGGTCTATGATCCGAAGCTATTGATCAGCGAATTCAACGGCCCGCTCGATATTTCGGAGTCGGGACGTGCCCCGACCTACGTGGTCAACTGGACGCTCGGCCAAGCCAGCGTGCGTGGCCTGCCGGCAGCGGTGGAGCGCGCATCGCTCGTGCTGGATAGTCCGACGGTCCGTGACACCGCCGTCACCGAGACGATCTTCCGGGCGCAGCGATTGGAGCTGCATGGCCGTCAGGCCGAGGGTTCCACGCCGGCCGATCCGGTGGTGGAAACCGTTCTGCGGGTCAATGGCGCGGTCGCAGACAAGCTCCATCCCCTGGCCGCCAAGCCGATCGACGCCGATATCGCGGCGGTGCTGCGCGGCATCAACGACATTTCGCCGAAACCTTGGCCGGTGCGGTTCAAGGAATGGCAGGCGCACGACGGCCGCCTCGAGATCATCAAGGCGCGGGTGCAGCAGGAGGACGTGATCGCGGTCGGCGCCGGAACGCTCAAGCTCACGGCGCGCGGTGGGCTCGACGGCAACCTTCAGGTCACCGTGGTGGGCATCGACAAGGTGCTCAAGATGTTCGACATCGAGCGCATCATGTCGGAGGGCCAGATCGGGGCCACGCTGAGCGCGCTCGACCGGATCATCCCCGGGCTCGGTGGGATTGCGCGCCAGAACACGCCCAGCCTGGTCTCGGCGCTCGGCCAGCGCACCGTGCTCGACGGCAAGCCGGCGGTGGCGTTCCCGCTGCGGTTCAACGACGGCACGGTGTTTCTTGGGCCATTCCAGGTGGGCGAGGTCGCGCCCCTGTTCTGACCGCCTGGAACGCGGCAGGCCGCCAAAGCGTTTCTATTGCGCAACGCGTCGAGCGCGGCCCTGTTTTTTGGTCAAAACGCGCTCTACATTTTCAGGACGAGCGCGCAGTCTCGGGTGATTCACGCTCAGCAACGGATCTGCGCTTGACGCGATTTGATTTGACGGAGGGCACCATGCAGACCGACACGTTGACCCAGCAATCCCAATCACACAGCTTGATCGCGAGCGACCGGGTCGAAGGCACGCCGGTCCGCCGCACCAGCGGCGAGAAGATCGGCACCATCGAGCGGCTGATGATCGACAAGATCAGCGGCAACGTCGCTTATGCCGTGCTCAGCTTTGGCGGCTTTCTCGGCATGGGGCAGAAGCACGCCCCGATACCCTGGACGCGGCTGACCTATGATCGCACGCTCGGCGCCTATCATCTCGATCTCAGCGACGAGGAATTGAAAAGCGCGCCGTCGGTTGCCGCCGGCCAGGAATTCGACTGGGGCGACCGCAGCCGCGAGGTTGAGATCCACAATTACTACCGCGTGCCGCCCTATTGGGGCGCCTACTAGACTAGGTTCAGAAGCAATCAGTCCTCCGCCGCATAGGGCCGCGGCAACGGCTCGTGCGGCAGGTCGGGATGCGGGCGGCCGAAGTCGGGGGCGGGTGAATCCTGGCCGATGTCGACGATGCCGCGGCGGATCGCGCGCGTGCGGGTGAATTGCTTGAACAGCGCATCGCCGTCGCCGCGCCGGATGGCGCGCGTCAGCATCGAGAGATCCTCGTTGAAGCGGCCGAGCATCTCCAGCACCGCGTCCTTGTTGGCGAGGAAGACGTCGCGCCACATGGTCGGATCGGATGCCGCGATGCGGGTGAAGTCGCGAAAACCGCCGGCCGAGAACTGCAACACCTCCGAGCGCGTCACCTGGCTGAGCTCATCGGCGGTGCCGACGATGGTGTAGGCGATCAGGTGCGGCAGGTGGCTTGTGATGCCGAGCACGAGATCGTGGTGCTCGGCTGACATCGTCTCCACGTTGGCGCCGAGCAGTTGCCAGAACGCCTTGAGCCGCTCGACGGCGTCGGCGCTGGCGTCCGGCGGCGGCGTGAGAATGCACCAGCGGTTGACGAACAGCTCGGCGAAGCCTGCGTCCGGCCCGGAATTTTCGGTGCCGGCCACGGGATGCGCCGGCACGAAATGCACGCCGGCGGGAATGTGCGGGGACATGTCGCGCAGGACGGCGCCTTTCACCGAGCCGACGTCGGAGACGATCGCGCCCGGCGCCAGATGCGCCCCGATCTCCTCGGCGACGCCGCCGCACGCGCCGACCGGAATGCAGACGATGACCAGGTCGGCGCCTTCCGCTGCCGCGGCATTGGTCTCGACCACCTGATCGGCGAAGCCGAGCTCCGCGACCCGCCGCCGCGTGGCGGCGGAGCGGGCGGTCACGACGATCGAGCGCGTCGCATTCTGCGCGCGCGCGGCTCGCGCGATCGAGGAGCCGATCAGGCCGGCGCCGATCAGTGCCAACCGGTTGAAGATAGGCTGTCCGCTCATTTGCGGCCCGGTTCTTTGCCGTCCAGAAATTCCGCCAACGCCGCGACCACGAGCCGATTGGCCTCCTCGGTGCCGACGCTCATGCGCAGTGCATTCGGCAGCTTGTAGGCCGCGACTCGGCGCAGAATCAGCCCGCGCTTGGTCAGAAAGGCGTCGGCGTCCGCCGCGGTGCGGCCCTTGGCCTCCGGGAAGTGGATCAGGACGAAATTGGCGACGCTCGGGGTCACCTCGAGCCCGAGCTTGCGGATCTCGACCTGCAGCCAGGCCAGCCATTTGTCGTTGTGCGCGCGTGACGTCTCCACATGAGCGGTGTCGGCGATCGCGGCGATGCCGGCCGCCTGCGCCGCCGCGTTGACGTTGAACGGGCCGCGGATGCGGTTGATGGCGTCGACCACGTGCTCCGGCCCGTAGAGCCAGCCGAGACGCAGCGCCGCCAGTCCGTAGATCTTCGAGAAGGTGCGGCACATCACGACGTTCTCCGAGGTGGCGACCAGCTCGATCCCGGCCTCGTAGTCGTTGCGGCGGACGTATTCAGCATAGGCCGCGTCGATCACCAGCAGCACGTGCGGCGGCAGGCTGCGGTGCAGCCGCCTCACCTCGTCGAACGGCACATGGGTGCCGGTCGGGTTGTTGGGATTGGCGAGGAACACCACCTTGGTGCGCTCGCTCACCGCCGCGAGGATCGCGTCGACGTCGGCGGTGTAGTTCTTTTCCGCCGCCACGACCGGCTTGGCGCCGGAGCCGAGCGTCGCGATCGGGTAGACCAGGAAGCCGTGCGTCGTGTGGATCGCCTCGTCGCCGTCGCTGAGATAGACGTCGGCAATGAGATTCAAGAGATCATCCGAGCCGGCGCCGCAGACGATGCGGTCGGGATCGAGCCCGTAGGCGCGGCCGATCGCTTCGCGCAGCGCGGTCGAGGCGCCGTCGGGATAGTCCTCCAGATACTTTCCCACCTCGTGATAAGCCGCGAGCGCCTTCGGGCTCGGGCCGAGCGGCGTCTCGTTCGACGACAGCTTGAACACGCGGTCGACGCCCGGCGCTGCGCTCTTCCCCGGCACATAGGGGTCGATGTCGAGCACGCCGGGACGCGGTTGCGGACGCTGGAGGACGGACATTTCACACTCCGAGGGAAATTACCGGCCGGTCGGGACCGGCCGCGCGCCTTTGGCGGAAACCCTATAGCGGGTCGCGTGGCTTCCGACGAGGGTCGAAGCGCGCACCGAAGCGCCGGCCTTGACCAGCGTACCGGTGACCTCATCGATCGAGCCGCCCTGCGGGACGGATACCAAGAGCGCCGCGCCGTCGAAGGCGCGGTCAGGCACCGCGATCGTCTCGGCGAGCGGGCCGACTGCCTGTGCCGCGGCCGTGCTCCAGCCGGCGACCCGGATGCTCCACACCTCGACCTCCTTCACCATGGCGTCGGGTGCGGCACGCGAGACTACGAACACAGGCACGGCGGCGGGGTGGTCGGCGCGGTCGACGAAGGGCAGCCGCGCGATGATCTTCGGCGCGGCGTCGAATTCGAGCGCGCTCCACCAGGCGCCGGCCCCGGCCGCGGCGAAGGCCGGCACCAGGCCGAGATCGCCCTTGGAATCGGACACCGCCGCCACCACGCCGGCGGCGCCCATATGCGGCACGAACGGTACCGTGAAGCCGAAATGGAAGCGGGCGGAATCGCGCATGGCGGCGTCTCCCGCCGACAGGTCGGCGTGGACGGAGAACGGCGCCTGCACATACGTGAACGTCGCGATGATGACCCGCCAGATGCTCTCGGCGGTGTCGAGCGGCAGGATGCCTTTGTGGCGGTCGACCAGCCGGCGCATCATGTCGGCCTCGCGCTGGGGCCGGAAGGCGGAGCCGGTCTCCTGCGTCTGCTTCACCGAAATCAGGCGGTCGATGATGTCGCCGCGCTCCATCAAGAGACCGTGCATGGTCTCGTCGATGCGGTCGATCTCGCGCCGCAGATCGGCAAGCGACGGAGTTTCGGAGCGGGACGGCTTGGCCATGACACTATATCTGCAGCACGATTTCGGCCGAACCTCAGCCCGGCGCAGGCGCGGCATTGATAGGGTGGGCAAGGGGCGAAAGCAAAGAAAACATTGACAGCGGCGACGCGCGGCCTATCTAAGCCGGTCGCGGCGCCCTAAGCTTAAGGCCGACCGCGCAAATCAGCGGTTTTTCCGCCTAACCGGCCGGGTTGTCGAGATGGTCGAGGCCGATTTCAGCGTCGCATTTGATCCCGCCGACCGCGCGCGCGAGGCGGACCATCCCCATTCGCAGGTCGTCCGCTTCGGCATGGACAAGCCGCTCAGGCTGGACGCCGGCATCGACCTCGCGCCGTTCCAGATTGCCTACCAGACCTACGGCACGCTCAACGCCGAGCGCAGCAACGCGATCCTGATCTGCCACGCGCTCACCGGCGACCAGCACGTCGCCAACGTCCATCCGGTGACGCACAAGCAGGGCTGGTGGGAGACCATGGTGGGCCCCGGCCGGCCGATCGACACCGAGCGCTATTTCGTGATCTGCCCGAACGTCGTGGGCGCCTGCATGGGCACCACCGGTCCGGCGTCCACCAATCCGAAGACCGGCTCGCCCTGGGGTCTCGATTTTCCTGTCATCACCGTCCGCGATATGGTGCGCGCGCAGGCGATGCTGCTCGACCATCTCGGCATTGCCTCGCTGTTCTCCATCGCCGGCGGCTCGATGGGCGGCATGCAGGTGCTGCAATGGGCGGCGAGCTATCCGCGCCGCGTATTCTCCGCACTGCCCATCGCGACATCGACCCGGCATTCCGCGCAGAACATCGCCTTCCACGAAGTCGGGCGGCAGGCGGTCATGGCCGATCCGGAATGGCGGCACGGCCGCTATTTCGCCGAAGGTACCAATCCGCGGCGCGGACTCGCGGTCGCGCGCATGGGCGCGCATATCACCTATCTCTCGGATGCCGCGCTGCACCGCAAGTTCGGCCGCCGCTTCCAGGATCGCGACAACCCGACCTTCTCCTTCGATGCCGACTTCCAGGTGGAGAGCTACCTGCGCCACCAGGGCATCAGCTTCGTCGAGCGCTTCGACGCCAATTCCTACCTCTATCTCACGCGCGCCATGGACTATTTCGACCTGGCGGCGGATTGCGACGGCGTGCTCGCCAATGCCTTCAAGGACACGCCGACCCGCTTCTGCGTGATCTCGTTCACCTCGGATTGGCTCTTCCCCACGCCCGAATCGCGCGCCATCGTGCATGCACTCAATGCCGGCGGCGCCCGCGTCTCTTTCGCCGAGATCGTGACCGACAAGGGCCACGATGCCTTCCTGCTCGACGAGCCCGAGCTGTTCGCCATCGTGCGCGGCTTCCTCGAAGGCGCCGCCAAGGCGCGCGGCCTCGTGCCGGCGCGGAGTTGATGATGCTGATGCGCGTCAAGCAGGATCTCACCATGGCGGAGGCGGCGCGCACGCCCGGCGGCGCGCGCGTCGACCTGTTGGCGGTTGCCGAGATGGTCGCGCCCGGCGCCAAGGTGCTCGACGTCGGTTGCGGCGACGGCGAGCTCTTGCGGCTCCTGGCCGAGGGCCGCGGCGTCGATGGGCGCGGCATCGAACTGTCGCGCGAAGGCGTCAATGAGTGCGTCGCCAAGGGGCTCGCGGTGATCCAGGGCGACGCCGATACCGATCTGGCCGACTATCCCGACGACGCCTTCGACTACGTGATCCTGTCGCAGACGCTGCAGGCGACCCGCCAGCCGCGGGTGGTGCTCGAGCATATGCTGCGCATCGGGCGGCACGGCATCGTGTCGTTCCCGAACTTCGGCCACTGGAAAATCCGCCTGCAGATCCTGCTGGGCGGGCACATGCCGCGCACCGACAACCTGCCCTACGCGTGGTGGGACTCGCCCAACATCCACTTCTGCACCATCAAGGACTTCCGCGAGCTCTGCCTGGTGGTCGGCGCCAAGATGGAGAAGTCGGTGGCGCTCGACGCCTGGGGGCGGGCGTTGCGCTTCAACGCGCCGTGGTGGACCTGGAATCTCTTGGGCGAGCAGGGCGTGTTCCTGCTGAGCCGGCGTTCGTAGGATGGGTGGAGCGCGCGGCGAAAGGGCGTTCACGCCCGTCTTCGCGGGCTATGCGCGCGATACCCATCAACGCCGTGCCGTAAGAGGGGTGATGGGTATCGCAGCGCGATTGTGCCGGCCCAAAACGGGTGCGTGATCCGCGCTGCTCCACCCATCCTACGGTCCTACGAACCGCGCAGCTCGTCTCCGACCGCGATATCTCCGGCTGCCACCACCTCGCCGTAGACCCCGCAATCGGCGTGGCCGAAGCTCTGCATCAGCGTTTGCGGAATCGAGAGATCGCGGATGCCGGTGTCGGGATCGACGTTGGTGGCCGCGCAGCGCACGATGCGCTTGACGATCTTGAGCCGTGCCGCGTTGCCGATGGTGATTTCCCGGCCGAGCAGGTCGAACTCGCCCCAGGCCGGCCAGCCCGTGACGTAGACATTGCCGCGAAACCGCAACGGGTGCACGGGCACCGCAACGACGCTCTCGATCGCGGCCACCGAGGCGAGGTTGATGATCGAGACCACCTTGCTCGCCACGTCGGAGAAGCTGAAACCCGGCGCATGCAGCACCCTGGGCGCACCGCGTAGCTCGTCGGCGCAGAAATCTGCAAAGAAGCCCTCGATCGTGGCGCGGCCTTCCGGCGTGCGCAGGTCGCCGCGCGCCGCCTCGCGGCCCTCCGACTGGACGGCCAGCGTGTGGCTCAAGTCCTCGAAACGGGTGCGCAAGCGAGCCAGCCGCTCGTTGCGCATCAGCATCAGATAGCGCTGCTTGGGAAAATGCCGGGGCGCCGCGGGGTCGAAGCCCGACGGCCCGTTTTCGATGGCATAGAGCCGGTCCGCTGGCAGGGTGCCACCAACGGCCAGCGGAACCCGGTCGAGCGGCTCCGGCGACAGCCCTTTTACCGGGTACCGATAGATCGCGTGGATTTTCGCGTTTGGGGAGGCCATCGCCTTTGTTAACCTGTCATGCCCAAGCTGCCTAGTTCTGGGAAATTCCCGGAAAACCCCTTCCGTCCATGCGGCCGAGTTCCCACATCAGACGCAGCGGCGGATGCCTTCGGGGTCCGCCGTAATCAGGACTTCCATTGACGATGTCCAGGCCGCGCCGAACGGGCGGAGGGACAGGCTGAGGGAGAAAAGAAAACATGGATTTCGAGAAATACACGGACCGCGCCCGCGGCTTCGTTCAATCCGCCCAATCGCTGGCGCTCCGCGAGGGCCAGCAGCAATTCACCACCGAGCACCTGCTGAAGGTCCTGCTCGACGACCCGGAAGGGCTCGCGGCGGGCCTGATCGACCGTGCCGGCGGCCGCTCGCGCGAGGCGCTGTCCGCCGTCGAGGCGGCGCTCGCCAAGCTGCCCAAGGTGTCGGGCAGCGGTGCCGGCCAGGTTTACCTCGCCCCGGCCTTGGCGCGCGTCTTCGACCAGGCGCAGAAGGTCGCGGAGAAGGCCGGCGACAGCTATGTCACGGTCGAACGGCTGCTGCTCGCGCTGGCGCTCGAGAAGGACAGCGAGGCCGGGAAGATCCTCGCACGCGCCGGCGTCACCCCGCAGAACCTCAACACGGCCATCGAGGCGCTGCGCAAGGGCCGCACTGCCGATACCAGCACGGCCGAAAACGCCTATGACGCGCTGAAGAAATACGCCCGCGATCTCACCCAGGCCGCGCGCGAGGGCAAGATCGACCCGGTGATCGGCCGCGACGAGGAGATCAGGCGCACCATCCAGGTGCTCTCTCGCCGCACCAAGAACAATCCGGTGCTGATCGGCGAGCCCGGCGTGGGCAAGACCGCCATCGTCGAGGGCCTCGCGCAGCGCATCGTCAACGGCGACGTGCCGGAGAGCCTGCAGGACAAGAAGCTGCTCGCGCTCGATATGGGCGCGCTGATCGCCGGCGCGAAGTATCGCGGCGAGTTCGAGGAGCGGCTCAAGGCGGTGCTGCAGGAGGTGACGTCGTCGGACGGCGGCATCATCCTGTTCATCGACGAGATGCACACGCTGGTCGGCGCCGGCAAGACCGACGGCGCCATGGACGCCTCAAACCTGCTCAAGCCCGCGCTGGCGCGCGGCGAGCTGCATTGCGTCGGCGCCACCACGCTCGACGAATACAAGAAGCACGTGGAGAAGGACGCGGCGCTCGCCCGGCGCTTCCAGCCGGTCTATGTCAGCGAGCCCTCCGTCGAGGACACGATCTCGATCCTGCGCGGGCTCAAGGACAAGTACGAGCAGCACCACGGCGTGCGCATCACCGATTCCGCGATCGTCGCAGCCGCGACGCTCTCGCACCGCTACATCACCGACCGCTTCCTGCCGGACAAGGCGATTGACCTGGTGGACGAGGCGGCCGCCCGCCTCAAGATGCAGGTCGATTCCAAGCCGGAGGAGCTCGTTTCGATCGATCGCGAGATCGTGCGGCTCAAGATCGAGCAGGAGGCGCTCAAGAAGGAGCACGATCCCGGCTCGAAGGAGCGGCTCAAGCGCCTCGATAAGGAACTCGCCACGCTCGAGAAGCAGTCCGCCGATATCACGGCGCGCTGGAAGTCCGAGAAGGAGAAGCTCTCCGACGCGCAGAAGCTCAAGACCGAGCTCGATCACCTGCGGGTCGAGCTCGCCAATGCGCAGCGCAAGGGCGAATACCAGCGCGCGGGCGAACTCGCCTATGGCCGCATCCCCGAGCTCGAGAAGAAGCTCAAGGCCGTTGAAGCATCCGAGGGCAAGAGCGCCATGGTCGAGGAGGAGGTCACTGCCGACCAGGTCGCGCAGGTGGTCTCGCGCTGGACCGGCGTACCGGTCGACAAGATGCTGGAAGGCGAGAAGGAGAAGCTCCTGCGCATGGAGGAGCAGCTCGGCAAGCGCGTCATCGGCCAGACCGAGGCCGTGAAGGCGGTGTCGACCGCGGTGCGCCGCGCCCGCGCCGGCCTGCAGGACCCGCACCGGCCGATCGGCTCGTTCATGTTCCTAGGTCCTACCGGCGTCGGCAAGACCGAGCTGACCAAGGCGCTCGCCGAATATCTGTTCGACGACGAGTCGGCGCTGCTGCGCATCGACATGTCGGAATACATGGAGAAGCACGCGGTCGCGCGCCTGATCGGCGCGCCCCCCGGCTATGTCGGCTACGAGGAGGGCGGTGCCCTCACCGAAGCGGTGCGACGGCGGCCCTACCAGGTCATTCTGTTCGACGAGATCGAGAAGGCGCATCCGGATGTGTTCAACGTGCTCCTGCAGGTGCTCGACGACGGCCGTCTCACCGACGGGCAGGGCCACACGGTCGACTTCCGCAACACCTTGATTGTGATGACCTCCAATCTCGGCTCGGAATTCCTCGCCAACCAGCCGGAAGGCCAGGACACCGACGCCGTGCGCGATCAGGTCATGGCGGTGGTGCGGGCGAACTTCCGTCCCGAATTCCTCAACCGGGTCGACGAGATCATCCTGTTCCACCGGCTCAAGCGCAGCGAGATGACCAAGATCGTCGATATCCAGATGAAGCGGCTCGCCAAGCTGCTCGAGGACCGCAAGATCACGATCGTGCTCGAGCCGTCCGCACGCGAGTGGCTCGCGGACAAGGGCTGGGATCCGGCCTATGGCGCGCGCCCGCTCAAGCGCGTGATCCAGAAGTCGGTGCAGGACCCGCTCGCAGAGCTGATCCTGTCCGGCGGGGTGAAGGACGGCGAGAAGGTCGTCATCTCGACCGGCAAGCAGGGACTTACCTTCAACGGCAAGCTGGCGGCGGCGGCGTAAGCTTCGCCGCCGAGCCTTCAGACAATCCGGTGCCGATGGCACCGGATTGTCTTCCGCACGATATTGCGCTTCGATTGCGCGCTGAGCTCACCTCGGACGAGGAAGCCTGTTCATGCACAGGGCGCGCGCATATGGCGTGCTCGTCGCCGCCGCGGTCGCCGCGGCGGGTCCGGTCGTTGCGAGAAGTCCTGCCGTCGCGCAGTCTCCGGCGGAGCTCTACAAGGGCCAAACCGTCACCATCTATGTCGGCCTGTCGCCTGGCGGCGGCTACGACCTCAACGCAAGGCTGTTGGCCAAGTATCTCGGCCGCCACATCCCGGGACAGCCGCAGGTGATCGTGCGGAACATGCCTGGCGGCGGCGGCCTGGTGATGACCAACTACGTCGCCAATGTCCCGCCCAAGGACGGACTGCACATCGGCGCGCCGCAGCGCGGCATTCCGTTCGAGCCGCTGCTCGGTGATGCCTCCAACGCCAAGTACGATCCGGTGAAGCTCAACTGGCTCGGCAGCGTCAACGCCGACACCAGTGTCGCCGTGGCCACGCGCCGTTCCGGCGTGAAGACCTGGCAGGACCTGAAGACGCGCGAGCTGATCGTGGCCGGTACCGGCGTGGGCACCGAAAGCGTCGTGGTGCCTTATGTGCTGCGAAACGTCCTCGGACTCAGGCTGAAAGTCATCGCCGGCTATCCCGGCGGCAGCGAGATGAACCTCGCCATGCAGCGCGGCGAGGTCGACGGCCGCGGGGCGTTTTCTTGGACCAGCCTCAAGCCGCATTTCAAGGACTGGGTAGAGAGCGGCGATCTGCACATTCTCTACCAGCAGGCGCTACGCAAGCACTCCGACATTCTCCAGGTGCCGTTGGTGATCGATCTCGCGGAGAGCGATGACCAGCGGAATTTGCTCGAGCTGCAGTTCACCGCCTTCGAGCTCGGCCGCCCCTATTTCGTCGCCGAGGGAGTCGGCGCCGAGCGCGTGACCGCCCTGCGTCGGGCCTTCGATCTGGCGATGAAAGACAAGGACATGCTGGCGGACGCCGAACGGCAGCAACTGGAGGTCAATCCCACCAGCGGCGAGGAGATGCAGAAGATCCTGACGCGCGTCTACGCCACGCCCAAGGCACTGGTGGCGCGGCTCGCGGAGGCGAGCAAGGCCAAGCCCGACCTGAAAATCCTGGACAAGCAGTGATGGGGTTGCGGCGTCGGTTCAGCGGCCTTGCGCGTAGCGCGAGGGCGAGCCGCGGGTCATCATGGCGTCGAGCCGGGTGCGTTCCTGCTCGAAGCCGGCGAGCAGCGTACCGTCGAGCACACGGCCACGCGGCAGCTTGATCTTCATGGGATCGACGAAGCGGCCGTTGATCAGGATTTCGTAGTGCAGGTGGGCGCCGGTGGAGAGGCCGGTCGAGCCGACATAGCCGATCACCTGGCCCTGGCGGACGCGCTTTCCGGGCTCCATGCCGCGGGCGAACGCCGACATGTGGCCGTAGGCGGTCTCGTAGCCGTTGGCGTGACGGATGCGGATGTACTTGCCGTAGCCGCCTTCCCAGCCGGACTTGTCGATGATGCCGTTGCCGGAGGCGAAGATCGGCGTTCCCATCGAGGAGGCCCAGTCCACACCGGTATGCATCTTGGTGTAGCCGAGGATCGGGTGGTTGCGGCCGCCGAAGCCGGAGGTGACGGTGCCGTCGGAGACGGGCTTGCGGACCAGGAACTTCTTCGCGCTCTTGCCGCTCTCGTCGTAGTAATCGACCGTATTATCGTCAGTGGTCTGGTAACGATAGAATTTGCGCGTCTCGCCGCCGGTCGTCAGCAGTGCGAACAGGACGTCGCCCTTGCTGTTGTCGCCGGCGTTCTCGTCGTCGCTGGCGTAGAGGATTTCGAAGGAGTCGCCGGGCTGGACTTTGCGCTGGAAGTCGACGTCGTACGAATAGATGCGAATGAGGTCGTCGATGATCGGCCGGGGTACATGGTTGCGCAGCGCGGTCTCGTAGATGCTGTGGTAGAGGCGCACGCCCTTGCCGTCATCCTCCTCGTCGCCCGTCGAGGACGCCACGCTGTTGGCGCTGCGTACGTCGACCGCGACGTATTTGCCCAGCTCCGACCACGCCACCATCGCCTCGATGTTGGCGTCGGTAGCGATGATGACGCGCACCGGCCGCAGCCGCTTGGCGTCGGCGCCGGGCGCCAGCAGCAGGCGCAGCTTGTAGCCGTCGCGCGGCGGGCTGTCCTTGCCGCGTCCGCCGAACGCGGTCGAGATGGCCTTGATCTCGTCGGCGCTGGCGCCGTGCTCGCGCAGGATCGCGGAGACCGAATCGCCCTTCTTGAGCTGGATGGTGCGCTCGTTCCAGGCGTTGCCGCCGGTGGCAAGTGCAGTGGTCTTGGGCAGCAGGGTGACGTTCTCCGGCACGATGCGGGGCTCGAAGCCGGCATAGGGGTCGTGATGCCCGGCCGACGCATAGGCCGTGAGCGTCGGCGCAATCGAATCCGGCATCAGTGGCGGCTTCTGACCGTCCCAGCTCGCGGCGTCGCGCACCCGCGCCAGCACCTCGTCGATCGAAACCACCGCGGCGACCTTCGCCCGCGGCAGCGAGACGGCCAGATCGCGCGTGACGAACGAGACCTCGGCGTCTGGCTCGGTGCCGGCGCCGGCGGCATCCTCGGCAGTCGCCCCCCCGCCCTCGGACTTGGCGAGCATCTTCTGCGCGTTGAACGGTGGAATGCTGGCGGACAGCTCAGACGTCGTGAGCGAGAGGTTGCCGGCGACCCGGATGAAGGGGCGCACGCGCACGATCTCGCGGTTGCCGCTGCCGCGGCTGGTGGTGGAGACGCGGATGACCTCGCGGGCGGCGTTGGCCTCGCCGGGCGGCGGCAGGCGATCGGTCTTGCGCGTCACGTTGGCCACGCGGTCGACCACGCCAGTGACCGCGCCGCGCAGCGTCGCCTCGACGCGCTCCGGCACGGTGGCGAAATTGGTCTCGCCGTCGAGCGCTGCAAAAACGGCGCCGCCCATGAGAGCCGCGCCGCACAGACCGGTCAGGATCGTGCCGCTGAACCATTGCACCGAGACGCGGCGGCGGTCGACGAGACCGGTGGTCTCGCCATCAACGGACAACGGCGGCTCGTTGCCGAGGTCGATCAGCTCGGCCTGCAAGCTCGAACGAAACGCGTTGCGTCGTTTGCCCTGATCCAAGCCTACGTCCCCTCCGCCCACGCCCCGCGGGCGGTCCACCGCAATGCCAGTGTCGGTGTCGAACGCGACCGGAACGAGGCCGTTGACGTGAAGGAACCGCGAGACGCCGCGACCTCCACGGTCAGTCAACGACCGTGCCCTTACGTCTTCCGGTTTTTCGTTGGGTGACGCCGTACGCCGCGGTTAACATGCTGAGCCAAGTGATGGCTCGCGCAGGCCCCGTGACGGCGACGCTATTCCCCCCGAACCGACACCTCCCACTGCGACGTTAAGAGGGGCCGAGGAATGTGGCCCAAGTACGGCGTGTTCCGCGCCTTTCCACCCGTCTAACCCCTCTGAATTGCTTGCGAAGATGGCCGTCGCCAGGTAGCACCGGCGGTGGCCGTTCCACCCTGCGGCGACGAGTTCCATCGAGCTTGGCCTGTGCGTAATTACCCATCTGGTTTTGCTCTAGGGTGTTGACATTCGCCGGGGTGGGAGCCTATATACCGGCATTCGGCACGCCGCCGCCTCGGTGCGACGGCGCGTCTTCGAAGCATTTCACTGATATTCGGTGACCAGGCTTCCGATCTCCGTCGGGGGCCATAGGCTTCGACGGCTCTCCGGCTCACCGGAGGGTGGGACCGCCTTGGTCCCGGGCTGTTTGATAGGTGAATAGGAAGAAAGAGAAACGTGGACGGCGGAGTCCCTGCGAGGCCGCTTCCCCGGAAGGGCAACCTTTTGTGGAAACGGCCGGACGAGACTTCGGCGGTCGACGTTTCAGGTCAACACTGTGATCACGCAAGTGGTCAGAGTGGGACCTCGTCAAACGTTGTGATCAGCCGGGAAAAGTTCTCATCCAACTTGAGAGTTTGATCCTGGCTCAGAGCGAACGCTGGCGGCAGGCCTAACACATGCAAGTCGAGCGCCCCGCA
>Ga0126382_10000302_pt1 | contig 18720 bp, 9 predicted proteins | sample PanSoiMetPlot_30_FD_92548 | JGI IMG/M metagenome (GOLD analysis project Ga0126382, IMG submission 92548) | Tropical forest soil microbial communities from Panama - MetaG Plot_30 | ecosystem: Environmental > Terrestrial > Soil > Tropical forest > Bulk soil | place: Panama | collected 2016-02-17
GGGCTGCACCCGAAAACTTAGGCCCAGTCATCAATTCCACTAGCAACGAGCAAGGCCCCACCCTTTCCAAGAATGGGCTGAGCCTTTACTTCGGTTCCAACAGACCGGGTGGAGTCGGCATGGGCGACCTCTACGTCTCACATCGCGACAGCGTAGAGGAGCCATGGGGGACGCCAATGAACCTCGGCGCGATAGTCAACTCGACTGCAGACGAGGCTACTCCCAACCTGTCTCGCGATGGGCACTGGCTTTACTTCTCGAGCAGACGTCCGGGCAGCCTTCCAAATGCTAATGGCGTTATCGGTTTTGACATCTGGGTGTCGTATCGCGAGCACGTCCACGACGACTTCGACTGGCAGGCCCCGATGCATCTAGAGCCCCCGGTGAACTCACCCAGTTTCGATCAATACGGATTTTTCTTGCACAACGATGATGTTGGCTTCGCGCAGCTTTTCTTCACCAGGACGACGCCATCCGGAAACGACATCTTCGTCAGCGATCTGCTACCGGATGGAACGTTTGGCCCGGCGACGCCGACTTCGGAGCTCAACAGCACAGCGAGCGACGCAGGTGCGTCTGTGAGGTTCGACGGGCTCGAGGTTTTCTTCTACTCGAGAAGACCAGGCGGAATAGGCGCCTCCGATTTGTGGACGGCGACGCGCAACACGGTATTTGATCCATGGTCGATGCCGATCAACGTAGGCGCGTTGGTGAACAGCATCGACTTAGACTTTGACCCTCACATCGCCTCAGACAGGAAAACGCTGTACTTCGCCTCTACTCGCACCCCCGGTGGGTTTGGCGGTCAGGATTTGTACGTCACCACCCGCACGAAGCAAACGGGTGGCCGATAGTGACGGGTAGATCCAATTCGAAAGGCTGTGTAATTGGGAAAGCTGTCCGTGCGCAAAGTGATGTGATCGTCTGTTTACTCGCCGTCGCCGGAGGGGTGCTGCTCGCTCAGGGAACGCGAGCAACCGGGGATGATGGAAAACTTACGCGAAACTCGCGGTGAGGATTTTGCAGCCTGATCCAGGGCTGCAAGAGTCCTGCGCTCCTTGCTGCTTCGGCCAAGGCGAATATACCGCAGTCTCGCTGTGGGATCAGAGCAATCGAGATTAGGATTTCAGCTCGAAACTTTTGGCTCGCGATACCATCGCGCTCCGGAAAGATACTCCTTATCCGTCGGCTTCAACTGCGTAAGCGAACGAGTCGGATTCAGGTGTGCGCAGGCCACGTGTATTGCGTTGATCAATGCCATCGGAGCCACATAAGAATTAAGAAATGATGGGCTAAAGACGCCGGCGATCAGATAGCTCTCACAATGACGTGCAATCGGCGTCGTATCGCTGTCAGTAATCCCGAAAGTAATGACTCCCTGGTTCCTCGCTCGCAACACCGACTCAACCGTAACCCTTATGCATTGGCCAAAGCTGATCGCGATCAGCAGGTCTTTCGGCGTTAAGACTTTCACCTTATGTTGTAAGTTACCTTCGCTGCCGATGGGTGCCTCGGCGTCAAACCCCAAGGTGACCAGGCCGTAAGCAAAGTAGTACGCCAACGAAGCAGCGAAGTCCACGCCGACAACGAGCACCCGTTCGGAGCGATGAATGAGTCTTGCCAACTCAACCACGCGATCCCGATCGAGGCTTGACTTGAGCAAGTTAAGATTGTCTAACGCCTTGTCCAAACCGTGCTCAACGTGATCAGCCACGCTCGCTCTCTTGCGCGTCGCTGCTTTCAGCACCGTGTACGGAGTAATCCGGGTCATCAGGTGCTGACGCAGATCCACCGCGAAATCAGCAAACTTTCGATAACCCAATGCCTGAACGGTTCGCACCACTGTGGCCGCATCGACGTGGTATCGTTTCGCCATTTCACGAGAGGACAAGAAACAGGTTTCCTCGCAGTGGTCAACGATTGCTCGAATAAGCTGTTGTCGATGTGGTCCCAGGCGCGACTGGGCTGCAGCGAACCGAGCCTCGATCGCGGTGGCTAATGGCTTCGCCCCATTGCCCCCCAAATCAGCTTTGTTGTTGCCTGGTTTGCGACCGCGCATTCCGATCTCCGATTAGTTCGTGCGATCCAGGTACTCAACCGCTTCGGTGCAGCTCTCGATAAATGGAACATCAACTTCGAAACCGAGGCCCTGGCCGATCGGTACTGCCACGGTTCCATCCTGACTCACTTCGACCGCAGGCTTAATAAGATCGCGGGCAAAATACCGTGAGCTTGCAGATATGTCACCGGGCAAAGTAAAACCGGGGAGACTGGCTAACGCAATATTGTGTGCGCGCCCGATGCCGGACTCCAGCATTCCACCGCACCATACCGGAACGTGATGTTTATAACACAAGTCATGGATTTGTAAGACCTGTGAATACCCGCCCACACGCCCGATCTTTATATTAATAATGCGGCAACTCCCCAATTCCAGCGCGTGACGTGCTCGCCTGATACTGGTGATGCTTTCATCGAGGCATATAGAAGTCTTCATAGATGATTGCAGCTTGGCGTGGTCCAGGAGGTCGTCGTGATCCAGCGGTTGTTCGATCATTAGCAGACCGAAATCATCCAGAGCTTTGAGATGATCAAGATCATCGAGAGAGTAAGCGGAATTTGCATCCACAGACAATAGAATGTCAGGATGCCTGCGGCGTACCTCTGAAACGACATCGAGATCCCAGCCTGGCATAATCTTGAGCTTAATACGCTGGTAGCCCAGGGAAAGATACTTTTCAACGCGCTGCAGCAGATCGGATAGCTTTGGCTGAATGCCAAGGCTGACGCCTACTGGGACCCTCTTGCGCTCCCCTCCGATAAGTTCAGATAGCGATTTGTTCTGAATCCGCGCCGCCAGATCCATGTAGGCCAGTTCAATACCGGCCTTCGCCATGTTGTGACCCTTGAATTGAGACATCCGGCGGGCGAGATCGGACAATCCCTGAATCGGTGTCTTTATCACTACCGGAGCTAAGAAATTCTTAGTGACTTGATAAGCTGTTCCAATGCATTCGTAACTGTAACGAGGCTCCTCTTGGGCAACACATTCTCCCCAACCGGTCAGCCCGTTCGCTTCAACGCTCACCAGGAAGATCAATCGTGAATCGATGCTTCCGAAGCTGGTCTCAAACGCCTCATGGAGAGGCAATCGAACCATTCGCAAGCCTACTTTTTCGATGGTGACTGGCTGGCTCACAAATGGGACAAGGCTGGCATCCGCGATGTTCACAACTTCCGCCATGGCCGCGTACGATAGCACATCGAATTTCAACAGGCAAGAATCTCCTGCAACACTTGTTGTCCTATTGACTTCGCGCAACGCGTGGTGTTATACAGCCGTTTCCCGATAATTAACCGCCCACTCAAGAATTGGAGGATTGGATATGAAAACCGCTCGCCTTGTGATCTCCACACTTGTCGTTTCCCTCCTGACTGTAATTACGATTGGACAGACAGAGGCGAACGCGAAGGTCTCTGGTGTTGTAACGAACTCGCGTGGATCTTCAGTGTTCGGAGCTACGGTTAAGTCAATTGAAAATGCGATCGAGACCGAACGAACTGACGCCACCAACGGTGAAGCGTCGGTCGAACCTGCGCAGACGTCCACGACTGGTGCCGTGCAAGGGACGGTGACCGACCCTCAGGGAGCAGTCGTTAATGGCGCGGAAGTGAAACTCCTCGACCCGGCCACCAACATCTACCGGATCCATAAAACGAACGAGGAAGGGCAGTTTGTGTTCGCCAATGTAGCCCCTGGGATTTATACCATCACCGTCACCACGAAAGGGTTTCGTACTGCCCAGGTAGACGATCTAAAAGTGGAGGTGAATAAAACCAACAACGTGAACCTCGCACTGGAGCTCGGCGAGGTGACCGCAGTGGTACAGGTGCAAGCGAGCGTGGCAGCAGAATTACAGACGACTGACGCCCAGGTCGGGAACGTTGTAGAAACAAGGGTACTGCGTAGCCTGCCAACCATTGGGCGAAGTTCTCTAGAACTTGTTTCATTGCAGCCAACGACGACTCCGGGTCGGGATGCTGGAGGTGGGCTATCTACCGGAGGAACGGTTTCGGGCGCGCGCAGTGACCAGAATACCGTGATCCTGGATGGGATTGACGTTAGCGACAATCTTACTGGCGGGCAGGGCGTCTCTATTACGCAGTCGCCGGTGGGAGTGGATGCGGTCAGCGAATTTCGCATGACCGTCACCAACCCCAATGCGACGTTCGGGCGATCGGCTGGCGGCCAGATAACGCTGGTCAGCAGGCGGGGCGGGAATGATTTTCACGGCGTCGCCTACTGGTACCATCAAAATGACAACCTTAACGCGAACACCTGGTCGAACAACCGTATTGGAATTCCAAAGAGAGAGTTGAAGGACAACCGCGGTGGTTTCAGCGTGAACGGTCCCATCTGGAAGGACAAGACATTTTTCCTGGGCAACTATGAAGTGCGTCGCTTCCCACAGTCAGCCACTTTTAACCGTCTTGTGCCGACCGATTCGCTTCGCAACGGCATACTGAGGTTCCTCGATGCGTCTGGCAACGTCGTATCCTACCCACTAGCAAATTCGGCGCAGTGCGGGGCCGCAGGCAATCTGGCGTGCGATCCTCGCGGCATTGGTATTAGTCCGACGTCGAAGGCAATGTATGCATTGCTTCCGGCGGGTAACGACAGAACCCTGGGCGATGGACTCAATACGACTGGCTTCCAAGGTACCGCACCCACCTCACTCACGGCAGATGCGGTAACCTTCCGGCTGGACCACGTGATCAACCAGAAAATGCAGTTCATGGGTCGATACTCCTACCAGCGGAACCTCGCTCCGTCAGCTACTCAGCTGGATATCCGGGATCCCCAGAACGTGGCGGTCCTTCGTGCGTTGAACACACGCGGCACCAATGTCACGGGCGGATTCGATTACACAATTACGAATAACCTGCTCAATACCTTCCGCTTCGGATGGGTTCAAAATAAAAGCGATTTAATAGGGACAAATCCCTTCGCGGTTGGCTCCGCTCTCGGACTGACGGGAACGAACAGCTCCATCGGTCAAGTGGCGATCGACCTGGGAATCCTGAATGAGCCCATTGACGTCGCCGCACAGTCTGCGCGTACCCAGATTCTGAAGGATCGCAACATCCAGTATTCCGATAATGTCGTTTGGACGAAAGGTACGCATACAATGACATTCGGTGGGGAGATTCGGTCGCTGCCTTTTGTGTTTACACACAACGACCAGGTGACTTTCCTAACCGGTCCTATCGCCGCATTGGCTTCCGGCAGCAACTTGACTATTCCCGCTGCAAACCGACCGCCGACGTGCAGCGCTTCCATTACTACCAACTGTCTCCGCACACAGGATGTATCGATATGGAATAACCTTTACGCTGCGACACTGGGCATGTTGGACAATACGAGCATTGTGGGCGCTCGCGACGGCAGCCTGAAACCGCTGCCCTTTGGAACCGACCTCATTACAGAAACCAACATGCACTACTTCCAGTTTCATTTTCAGGATACCTGGCGAGTGCGTCCATCCCTAACTGTGAGTTATGGGCTGACTTACAGTTGGGCGACGCCACCCACCGAGAAGCTGGACCGCATAGCCCTAGTCACGGACCAGAATACCGGTGAAGTCTTTTCGGCTAAGAGCTACCTTGAAGCCAAACGCAAGGCGGCCGAGCAGGGTCAGGTGTTCAACCCCAGTGTCGGTATTCGTCCGATCAAAGACTCCAGTCGCGATACGCTCTTTGACACAGACTACAGTAACATCGGGCCTAGAATCGCAGTCGCCTGGAATCCGTCCTACCAGAGCGGCATTCTCGGACATCTGTTTGGCGAGCGACGCTCAGTTGTACGCACGGGGTTTGGCATAGTTTACGACCGCGTGAATACCGTCAGCGTGATCCTGCCTGCTGCTTTCGGCATCGGCTTTGGGCAAGTCCTGCAAACATTGGCGCCCTTTTGCAACGCATCAGGCACACCGGGGGCGGGCTGTAACGCTGCCGCCGCGGCCGGTAATCGCGGCCTTTCCGCCTTCCGACTTGGGGTTGACGGAAACGTTCCGATCCCCAGCTTTACGGGTGCCAGCTCGCCCATTGTGCCAGCGGTCCTTAGCGGCGGAACAACCTTCGCGACAGATCCTGAACGAAAAATCGGACGCAACTACTTGTTTGACCTCACCTTCCAGCGTGAACTGCCGGGCAGGCTGCTTATGGAGGTGGGGTATATCGGAAGGCTAGGGCGCGACCTGCCGGTGGGAATTGATCTCGACTCCTCTCCATATTTCTTTAAGGATTCTGCAAGCGGACAAACCTTTGCTGAAGCCTATGATAAGGTGGCCTGCTTCCTACGGGGAGATGGTGGCAAAACTTTCGGGTCATTCGCATGCCCGTCAAGCTTGCAGGCGCAGCCCTGGTTTGAAAACCAGTTGCCCGGTGTCGGAACCGCTGGCGCTGCGGCGGCTTTCGGTAGTCTTTTTCAAACCAACCAGGTTGCCAGCTTGTTCTTAAATATGAGTGCCGTCCGTCTACAACGCGGCCTGCCGGCATACAACAATCTCCAGTTGCTGGCGATATTGATGGCCTCGAACGGCGGGATATCAAACTATCACGCAATGTTCGCCACGGTTCGGAACCGTCCATGGCATGGCCTGCAGTTCGACCTCAACTATACGTTGTCCAAAGCCCTCGATCAGGTGGGAGACGTCCAGAACAATCTCTCACTAATTACCTCGGGCTTTGATGCTGACCTGGACTACGGACCTGCACAGTCAGACCGGCGGCACATTTTCAACGCGCTTTTCAATTACGACCTGCCGTTTGGAGCTGGTAAACACTTTTCCAGTAGCAACAGTGTGGTCGAGCATGTCATAGACGGATGGTACGTGTCCGGCATCTACCGAGCGTACTCGAGTTTGCCCTACTTTATAAGCGACAGTACGAGCGCCTGGGGCGGTTCTTTGGCGGGCGTTCCTACCCAAGGGGCCATCCCAACGGGTGACCGATCGGCTCTCGACGCTGGTGTCCATGCTGGTGTAGGCGGCTCGGGCGGTGTGGGTACGACGGGCAATCCAGGCACCGGCGGTTCCGGATTGAACTTGTTTGCGGATCCCCAAGCTGCATTCAAGTCATTTCGCCGCATTCTGCTCAGCCAGGACGGTCGCCATGGACGAGCAAACTATTTCCGAGGCCCTGGCTTCTGGAACCTGGACTTCCGAGTTGGCAAGTCAACTCGAATTACGGAACGCGTGCGGTTCGAGTTCTCCTTCGACTTCTTCAATATCTTTAACCACGTCAACCTGGCTGCACCGTCTCTGAGCTTGAACAGCCCGGCTAATTTTGGCGTGTTCACGGCCCAAGTCGTTCCGTCGAACCGAACCGAAGGGTCCAGGTGGATTCAGTTCGGTTCACGAATCAGCTTCTGATGGGGATTGGGGGTTAGGGATTGGGAGTTGGGGATTGGGGTTGAGGTTGCGGGCTGGATCCGATCTAGCCCAATCCACCCCACCACTCTCAACCAATCGCCAACTCTCCGACCCCAATCTGAACAAACTTGTTGCAGATCAACATGTCGGGATTTTTGTGAGAAAACCTGTTCGCCTTGTAGTCGTCGTTCTTTTTCAGGTTCTGCTTTGCTCAATTGCGCGAGCAGAGACTCGATTCGAAATCTCATACGACAAAGCAGTAGCCTCAGGGCCGCTCACCGGGAGAGTGATACTCGTGATCACTCGCTCGGAGCGGCCTGAACCGCGCTTTCAGATAGGCCCAAACGCCACACCGATCTTCGGGGTAGACGCCGAGAATCTACAACTCGGCCAAACCGCAGTCATCGATCAAAGCACCTTCGGGCATCCCGCTCAATCTATCTCACAATTGCCTGCAGGCGAATACTTCGTTCAGGCAATGTTAAACGTTTATACAAAATGCCAGCGCAGCGATGGTCGCACTCTCTGGGTCCATTGGGATATGGGAGGTCGGTTTTTTACCATGTCGCCCGGGAATCTCTACAGCGACGTACAGAAGGTTCGGCTGGATCCAACGGCTGGATACAACGTCAAGCTTACACTGAACAAAACCGTACCGCCGGTCGATCCTCAAAAAGACACGAACTGGGTAAAGCACGTTCAAATCAAAAGCGAACTGCTGAGCAAGTTCTGGGGAGTGCCGGTCTATCTGCGTGCTACCGTTGTATTGCCAAAAGGCTTTAACGAACATCCAGATGTGCGTTACCCGGCAGTTTACGCGCAGGGATACGTCGGCAGTCCCGCGTTCTATTTCAACGAAGACCCGGCCAGCGCGAAGCAGCAGGAAGGACTGCGAGCATCGTCAAATGTCCAGCCAGGATACGAGTTTTTTCAGGAATGGACATCAGACCGGTTCCCCCGTTTCCTGCTGGTCACATTTGTCGAGCCGTCTGCGTTCTTTCCCGATGGATATGGAGTGAACTCGGCAAACAACGGTCCGTACGGCGACGCGGTTACCCAGGAATTGATTCCTTATGTCGAGAAGCAATTCCGAGCGATCGGAAAGGCCCACGGCAGGTTGCTCGAAGGCGCGTCGACCGGCGGTTGGGGATCGCTTGGGCTTCAGTTGAAATACCCGGATTTCTTTGGCGGCGCATGGGTCTTCAATCCTGATCCGATTGATTTCCGAAAATACCAGTTGATCAATATCTACGAAGACGAAAATGCGTTCACCGCTCCCGGTAGATCCTGGGTGCCAGCAGACAGGCCGATGAGGCGGTCAGCCGAAGGCCAGGTCAACCTCACGGTAAGACAGGTTACAGAGTTTGAATCTGTACTTGGGAGCAAAGGTCGCTCAGGGTATCAGTTTAATGCCTGGGAAGCTGTTTACGGGCCGGTGGGCAGTGACGGGTACCCTCGTCCGCTTTGGGACCCGCGAACCGGAAAGATTGACCGCGAAGTTGCGTTCTACATGCGCGACAACGGCTACGACCTGCGACACTATGCTGAGAAGAATTGGCAGACGCTCGGACCAAAGCTTGCGGGAAAACTGCATTTCATCGCCGGCGATATGGATAACTTCTATCTGAACCTCGCGGTTTATTTGTTTGATGACTTCACCAAGCAGACGAGCAATCCCAAAAGCGATGCGACTTTTGAATACGGACGGCCGATGAAAGGGCACTCGTGGCATTCGAAGAACTTTGCCGACATGCTGCGTGAGATGGCTGAGCAGGTCAAAAAGAATACGCCGTCAGGCGAGAGCCGCGCCTGGGCGGGATATTAAGGGTCGGATCGTCACAGATTTGCGCTTTGCAATTTTGAATCTGAGGCCGCAAACGAAAATCTCAAATTGCAAATTTCAGATTGCAAAATTGGCAATCGGAAATACATCGACGGAGGCCGTTGTCATGGAAAAGCTGCAGCGAGACGTGCGGATGCTTAAGGCTTATGCGTTCGTTGTAACTCTGCTTCTGGGAGTGCTCATTTCAGCAGGGTTTAGCCAGAACACTCAGAAAAACAAGTTCGGCGAGATCGATGTCGAGCGCATCAACATCGTCGAAAAAGACGGCCGGTTAAAAATGGTTATTTCCAATGCCGAGCGACAGCATCCTGGCGTCATCGACGGAAGAATGCTCTCAAGGTCGAGACCGGCCGGCATGCTGTTCTTCAACGACAAGGGGGACGAATGCGGCGGATTGAGCTTCAACGGCGAGCAGAAGGATGGAAAGGCGAACGCGGGCGCTTTGTTGGCCTTTGACAGATTCCTCCAGGATCAAACGGTCGCCATCCAGTATGGCGAAGCCAACGGGCAGTACTCTGCTGGTCTAAGAGTGTGGGACAGACCCGACACTTCGCTTGGTGACGTGGTAGACAAACTCAACGCAATTCAGAAGATGTCCGATGGACCCGAAAAAACCCAGGCAATGCAAAAACTTCGTGAAAGTTCCGGCGCGGGCGTCGCGCAGCGCGTGTTCGTAGGAAAGACCCGAGACCAGGCAGCGGCGTTGTCACTGTCGGATCCTCAAGGCAGAACTCGCGCGCAGCTCATCGTCGATGCTCAGGGAGCGGCGAGACTCGAATTCCTGGATGAGAAAGGAAATGTAATCCAGTCGATCCCAGCACAGGCTCCCAAGACGACAAAATAATAGTCAGTCCCGTAAGGGCGGTCCCTCCGTGGCCGCTCTCCATGCAATGCGCATGTCTTGAGAAGGGGCGGCCACGGCGGGACCGCCCGTACAGGACTATTCACCATTACACGCAATTAACCAACGAAAAAGAGAAACTCACGCGAAGGTGATCATATGAAACAGCTAAAATGCCTCCTCATCCTTATAGTTATTTTATTGTGCGCGTCTGCAGTATCGGCCCAGGGAACTCGGTTGCTCCGACAACCTACGGTCAGCCGTGATTCGGTAGCGTTTGAGTACGGCGCGGATCTCTGGATTGTACCAAGAAGCGGCGGTCAGGCGCGGCGCCTAACCTCAACACCCAGCGTCGAGACCGAACCCCACTTCTCTCCCGATGGATCCCAGATCGCTTTTACCGCGACCGTAGCGGGAAACACCGACGTCTATGTGGTTCCAACCAGCGGCGGAGATCCCAAGCGGATCACCTATCATCCAGCGCTTGATGAAGTGCGTGGTTGGACTCCCGACGGCAAGCGAGTGATCTTCGTATCCGACCGCGACTCTGCTCCGCACGCACATTCGCGGCTATGGACTGCCGACCTCAACGGAGGTCTGCCCGAACCGCTTCCCATGCCGAAGGCATACACCGGTGCCTTCTCGCCAGACGGACGCAAGTTTGCGTATGAAGAGGTCTCGGTTGCGATGTTTCCGACCTGGGCGCAGAACCAGTCCAGTCAGTGGCGACATTACCGCGGCGGTCGTACACATCCAATTCGCGTTATGAATGTTTCGGATTATTCAGTCGAACAGCTGCCTTGGAGCAACAGCAACGACACCAATCCGATGTGGATCGGCAACACGATCTACTTTCTTTCAGATCGCAATCATACGGTGAACCTGTTTGCGTATCGGACCGACAACAAGAATCTGACTCAGGTCACGCGGCACGAGGACTTCGACATCATGAGCGCGTCGGCTGGATCCGATGCGATTGTCTACGAACAGGCTGGGTATATCTATCTGGTCGATAGCAAGACTGCGCAAGCTCGAAGGTTGACAATCGAAGTCTCGGGCGATTTTCCATGGGCTCGACCGCAATTCAAAAAGATCGCCGGGATGATCAGAAGCGCAGGTCTCTCTCCGACCGGGGTCCGAGCCGTGTTTGAGGCGCGCGGTGACATCTTCACCGTTCCTGCCGAAAAAGGCGATTATCGAAATCTCACGCAGAGTTCCGGCGCACACGATCGAAGTCCCGTGTGGTCGCCTGATGGGTCGCAGATAGCATGGTTCTCGGACGCGAGCGGTGAGTATCAACTGATGTTTGGTGACCCCAGCGGAATCACAAAGCCGCGCGCGGTGGCGCTTCCCTCCTCCGCATTCTTTTCGGCCCTCGGCTGGTCACCCGATGGAAAGCAACTGCTGTTTCAGGACAACCACCTCAACATCTGGACGCTGGAGGTGGCTAGCGGCAAGACCACAAAGATTGATACCGATGCTTTTTATGACCCATCTCATCAGCCCGACGCGGTGTGGTCGCCCGATTCGAAGTGGATCGCTTATTCCAAAGTTCTTGACAGTCACATGCGTGCCGTTTTCATTTATTCGGTGGCTGAAGGTAAAGCGGTACAGCTTACAGACGGGATGTCGGATGCAATCTCGCCAGCGTTTGATAGCGGCGGTAAGTACCTGTACTTCCTGGCGAGCACCGATTACGGTCCAAAGAGCGGCTGGCTGGAAATGAGTTCGCTCGATCGGCCGGTTCGTCGTGCTATTTATCTGGTTGTTCTTAGTTCCAGCGATGCGTCGCCGTTGTTACCTGAAACGGGTGACGAACCTCGACCGGCGCCAAGTGATGCTGAGGCGGCCCCTCGTCCGAAACCCGAGCGCGCCGCCGGTCCGCCAACAGTGAAAATCGACTTCGCGGGGCTCAGCCAACGCATCCTCGCTCTCAGGGTACCGCCGAGCGATTACGCTGACCTCCAGTCAGGCGGACCAGGTGCAATTTTCTATCTTGAGCCGATGAACCCCAATGCTCCCGGCGCCGGCTTTAGACTGCAGCGATTCCAGCTTAAGGAGAGAACAGCGGCGCCTTTCCTCGAAGGCATCCGATCTTACTCCCTCTCCGAGGATAAGAAAAAACTTCTGTATCAAGCGCCGGGGCCAGGCGGCGGCCGATGGGGGATCGTCGCGATAGACCGGCCGGCAAAGGTCGGCGATGGCGCCATCAACGTCGGTCAGGTCGAAACTTTGGTGGATCCGCGAGCAGAATGGGCGCAGATCTTTCGCGAAACTTGGCGATTGCAACGCGAATACTTTTATGACGCGAAAATGCACGGAGCCGACTGGCAGGCTGTTTATGATAAGTATCGCCCGCTCGTCGATTTCGTGGCACATCGATCCGATCTATCGTATTTGATCGCAACGGTCGGAGGCGAGCTCACCGTCGGACATTCCTACTTAAGTGGTCCGGGCGATGTTCCTGGTGGTGAGGAAGCAGTCTCGGTTGGTTTGTTAGGCGCAGACTTTGCGGTAGAGAATGGCCACTATCGAATTCGGCGGATCTACAACGGCGAGAACTGGAATCCCGAGCTTCAGTCGCCGCTCAGCGCTCCTGGAATTCAAGTGTCCGAAGGCGACTACATTCTAGAAGTGAATGGTCGACCTCTCGCACTTCCAACGAACATCTATGCGGCGTTTGAGGGTACTGCCGGGCACCAGACGCTGATTCGCGTTAGCAAGTCTCCAACCATGGAGGGCTCGCGCGTGTTGACGGTTGTGCCGGTAGCTAGTGACCAGGGTTTACGGACTCGGGCATGGATCGAGGCCAATCGCCGTAGAGTGGATGAGTTATCCGGAGGTCGCCTCGCGTATGTTTGGTTACCGAACACCGGAGGAGCTGGGTATAGCTACTTCACGAGGTATTACTACTCGCAACAACAAAAAGAGGGGGCTATCATCGACGAAAGGTACAACCAGGGAGGGATGGTAGCCGACTACATCGTCAATGAACTCGATCGACGGCTGCTAGGCTATTTCGCTCTAAGAGATGGTAAGACTTCGACCTCACCGACCGCTGGAATCTACGGTCCAAAGGTGATGATCATAAACGAGTCGGCGGGTTCTGGTGGCGACGCGCTTCCCTATTACTTCCACCTGCGCAAAATAGGTCCGCTGGTAGGTACGCGGACGTGGGGAGGATTGGTCGGCACGCTGGGCGTTCCGTCGACGATTGATGGAGGAGGCATTACCGCACCGTGTCTTGCGTTCTATGATCTTTCGGGCAAGTGGGCGGTTGAAAACGAAGGGGTACCCCCGGACATTGAAGTTGAGTATACGCCTTCGGAGGTGATCAAAGGCCGCGACCCGCAGCTCGAGCGCGCCGTGCAGGAAGCGATGAAGTTGCTCGACAAGAACGCGGTGCATCGGATTCCCCGTCCGGCACCGATTGATCGAACATCGAGAAACCAAAGCGCTCGACGCCAGCAATGAGTATTGTCGAGTAATAGTGACTATGGCAGTTCTTTGCGACTTTGCGAGAACCTGTACCGTAGACTGTCCAGTCTGCGGAGAATAGCGGAGATGTAGAGTTTGTTCCGCAGACTGGACAGCCTACGGTACAGGTTCGCGCCAAGCCGCAAAGTACCGCAAAGCTCGCAAAATAGGAAAAAGAAATGAATACCGCAAATCCATTCTCAAAATCAAAGATGAAATACGTCTCGGTGCTGGCATTGCTCACTTTCGGCGTGCTTGCGTCATCCATTCCGCAGCAAGCCCCGGTGCTTGCTTCATCCAATGCGCAGCAAGCTCCCGTAATGACTGCGACCGAAGCAATGATACCCATGCGCGATGGCGTGAAACTTTATACGCAGGTGTACGTCCCGGCACAGACAACCGAGAAGCTGCCATTCCTGTTGGTCCGAACACCTTACGGCGCTGGTCCGCTTAACCCGGCCCGCATGGCCGCTGCGCTTCCCGAATTGACCGCCGAAGGATTCATAATTGTCTCCCAGGATATTCGCGGGCGATTCAAATCCGAAGGCGACTTCGTGATGCTCAGGCAACCGCGCGATCCGAAAGACAAGAAGGCCATCGACGAAAGCACTGATACCTACGACACAATTGAATGGCTGTTGAAAAACATACCGAACAACAACGGAAAAGTAGGGATGGCAGGCACATCTTACGGCGCGTGGTTGACGGTGATGGGTATGCTGGATCCGCATCCCGCGCTAGCGGCCGCGGTTCCCCAGGCCTCTCCGGCAGATATGTTTATTGGGGATGATTTCCATCACAACGGTGCTTTCCGCCTGAGCTACGGGCTCGAGTATTGCTACATGATGGAATCGTCAAAAGAGATATCCGATGTGTTGACGGTCATCGATAATTTTGATGCTTATGAGTGGTACTTGAAGCTGGGGGCGCTTTCGAACGCGAACGAAAAGTATTTTCACAACAAGCTTCCGACCTGGGACGACTTCGTCAATCATCCCGACTATGATGCTTTTTGGCAGCGACAGGCATTTGCGCCGTGGTTGAACAAGGTCACCGTCCCGACGCTTAATGTCGCGGGTTGGTGGGATCAGGAAGACTTTTATGGCCCGGTGAAAATCTATGAACTGCTCGAAAAGCATGATTCAGCAAACAAGAACTTTCTGGTTGTCGGCCCCTGGAATCACGGAGGATGGTCCAGGGGCGATGGCCAAAAGCTTGGCCGCATAGAATTCGGCAGCGCCACCGCTGCGTATTATCGTCGCGATGTGTTGACGCGTTTCCTCGCTTATCACCTAAAGGGGAAAGGTAAGTCAGATCTTCCTGAAGCGCTGACGTTCCGGACCGGCGCGAATGAATGGGTGAAGCACGAGGCGTGGCCTCCGAAGCGCAATGTTGTACCGAAGCGGCTCTACTTCCAGGCTAACGGTGGGCTGTCCTTTGACCCACCCGCTTCGAGTTCCAAAGACGCATTCGATTCCTATGTCTCAGATCCGGCAAACCCGGTTCCATACCGTCCGCGTCCGATTGACGTTCGCTCGGGTTGGACGACGTGGCTGGTTGAGGACCAGAGATTTGTGGATCATCGGCCAGACGTGCTCACCTGGGTAAGCGAACCATTAAAAGAAGAGGTGGTTGTCTCAGGGAAGATCGTGGCCAACCTCTTAGCGTCGACGACCGGGACTGACAGCGATTGGATTGTAAAGCTAATCGATGTGTACCCGGAAAAATACCAGCCGGATCCAAAGATGAGCGGTTTTCAACTTATGATCGCGGGCGATGTACTGCGAGGACGATATCGTAAGAGCTTCGAAAAGGCTGAACCGATCGTTGCGGATGCGGTTACACCTTACGAGCTTTCCTTTCCGGCGAATGATCATGCTTTCTTAAAGGGGCACCGAATAATGGTTCAGGTGCAAAGCAGCTGGTTCCCGGTCATCGATCGGAATCCACAGCGCTTCGTGCCTAACATCTATCAGGCAAAAGAATCAGATTTCCAGAAGGCAACCCAGCGCATCTATCGTTCGGGTCAACAAGCCTCGTACATTGCTGTACCGGTGGTTGAATCGGCTCGGCAATGAGAGCGTCAAAGCCACGTTGTAACGAATTAATTCGTTAACTCTTTGTGAGGAGCTAAGAAACGAATAAATTCGTTACTAGTGGAGTGAGCTGGCAGATGGATAAGGTGACAACATGAAAAACCGCGAACACAGTCGGCGCATAAAATTAATAATCGCGCTCGTAGCTCTAACTCTTACCGTTGCACGACCGGCCGCCTCACAGACGGTCAACATCGATCGGGTAGCGGCAGACCTTGAGCCTGAGATACAACGCACCTTGCTCGAGGGGAAGATACCTTCGGCGGCGATCGCCTTGATCGCTGGGGATCGGGTGATCTGGTCGAATGCCTACGGCTACTCGAATCTATGGGCTCGCACGCCAGCCACTACAAGCACGGTCTATCTGATAGGTTCCACTTTCAAAGCGATGTCTACCATTGCTTTGTTGCAACAGATGGAGCAGGGGAAATTCAAGCTCGACGACAAGGTTAGCGATTATCTGAAGGACTTTAAGATCCAGAACGAAGACCCGCAGCATCCGGTTACCTTTCGTCATCTTCTTACTCACACATCGGGCCTCCCGGCCGATTTTGGGGGTGTTCCGGTTTGGGCAGACACGGCGCCACCCACACTCGAGCAATACCTGAGCAAGTCTCTCAAAGTCTCTAAGCCGCCGATGGCAGGAGTGGTTTATTCGAACCAGGCTTACACTTTGATCGGCTACCTGGTGCAGCAGCTTTCAGGTGTGCCCTACAAACAATACATTCAGGAGAAGATCTTCGCTCCGCTGGAGATGAACAGCACTGCATTCGAGCCGAGACCCGACATGGAAGAACGATTGTCGATTCCGTATGTGGTTGATGAAAAAACGGGAGGTCAGGTCGGAACAGTGCGGGTGAAGGCAGCAGTGTGGCCGGCAGGTATTGTTTACGGCACGGTGCTCAATCAAGCAAATTGGCTGATTGCGAACCTCAATGGAGGGGTCTTCAAAGGCAAGCGGATCATAAGCGAGGCGACTCTCGAGCAAATGCTAACGCGTCAATACGATCAATTTAAGGGTCCGGTTGAAGGCATTTGGGGAAACGACACTGCGGGGTTTGGCTTAACCTGGTGGGTCCAGGTTCGGGACGGCGATCGTTATTTTGCACATAGCGGAAGCGTTGGCGGCTACACTGCTTTCCTGCTTGGAAATAGGGATCGGAAGCTGGGCTTCGCAATTCTGACGAACGGCAATCGCGCGCATCCCCATCTGTTTAAGCTTGCGGATCGAGCGATCGATTTGATGAAGAAGTACACGGTCATTGACAGACCAGCGGCCGCCGAGGGTAACAAAGAGGGCAACAAAAAGGAATAGAACCTGCAGCACATTGGACCTGTATGTGTCCTACTCGTACGCAATAAACAATTGAATACTGTACCCCATCATTGTAATCTGTCCTTTGCATACCCAATGCTGCCCTCTTCAAAAGCCCCACAATAATAACGAGTTAAAGACATCGGCAATCAGGTTGTAGATGCGATCAGATCGGGCACTGCCCCGGACGCGGTCAAGTCCGCGGCCGCGAAGGGCATGCTTCCGCTCACCCACGATGATCTCCTCGAGGTCTTAGTAGTTCTAAACACCGATGCAAACGAAAATGTGCGGGCGGCAGCGACCGCAACCCTCGGAACACTGAAGCCCGAGGCCTTCACTCACCTGGCGTCTCAGACCGGAACCCACGCTGATGTACTCGCTTTTCTTTGCCTGTGGCCGCGCTCGCCCCGCGAGCTTGTCGAGTCGATTATTTTTAATCCTTCGACACCTGATGGGGCATTGGCTCAGCTTGCGCATCGCAGCAACGATCCGAAGATCATCGAGGCAATCTCGTGTAAACAACAAAGCCTGATTCGGTCGCCCGAAATAATAGACGCCATACTCACTAATTCGGCGCGCAGTTTTGAAGCTGAACGAAGAGCCAAAGAGGTCAGAGAAGAGTTTTTTGAAAAGCAATTTGGCGCTCGAATGATTGCCGACGAGCAGCGCGCCCAGGCGGACGCCGCACGGGAAGCGGAGGCGATAGCCCGTGACACCCTCTCGGTCGGGGGTATCGAAGATCTGATTCGTCTGGGTCTCGTCGAAGAGGGCGTAGATGACTCATTGGTAAGCGAGTACGAAGACGAGTTTGGACCATTTACAGCCGGCGATTCGGAATCAAACGAATATCTTGATGTAGAACGGCTCGTCACCGAGATCGGAGCCGAGGAAGGTTTCATTGAGGCTGACAGAATCCCGGTCTTCCAACGAGTAGCGTTGATGAGCATTAAGGATCGAGTGATGCTGGCAATAAAGGGGACGCGTGAGGCCCGCATGGTTCTAATTCGCGATCCGAACCGGATAGTCGCTGCCGCTGTACTCCGTAACCCACGATTGACGGAAACTGAGGTTGAAAGTATCGCCTCCGTCAAAACCGCGCCGGAGGACGTGCTGAGACAGATCGGCCAAAATCGCGCCTGGACTCGTTCCTACAATGTCATACACAACCTTGTTCGAAATCCCCGTACCCCGATAGCCACCAGCCTGGCCTTTCTTGGCCGAATTCAAACGCGCGATTTGCGCTCCCTTTCAACGAACAAAAATATTCCTGATGTGATTCGTCAGTCGTCGTATCGACTCTACCTGAAGCGTAGCGGCGGGTAATAGAATAGGGCAGATAGGCGCTATAAGACATATAGGGCCTGTGTTGATATAATTTATTGTCCTATGAAACTCGTCATGGTAGGTGGACACTCGCGCAATGTTGGGAAGACCTCGGTCGTCTCGGGGATTATCTCCGGACTGCGCGAACTCGGCTGGACGGCTGCTAAGATAACGCAGTTCGGTCACGGCGTGTGCTCGGTGAACGGCAAAGCTTGCGGGTGTTCCGTAAGCGAGCATCAATTCTCAATCACGGAGGAGCGGCAGCTCGCGGCCGGTACTGACACATCGCGTTTCCTCGACGCTGGCGCTCGTCGCTCATTGTGGATCCGCACAAAGCAAGGAGAGCTCGCAAGCGCGCTGCCAGCTTTTGCAAAGAAGATCGAAACGGATGA
>Ga0126382_10000305_pt1 | contig 18616 bp, 34 predicted proteins | sample PanSoiMetPlot_30_FD_92548 | JGI IMG/M metagenome (GOLD analysis project Ga0126382, IMG submission 92548) | Tropical forest soil microbial communities from Panama - MetaG Plot_30 | ecosystem: Environmental > Terrestrial > Soil > Tropical forest > Bulk soil | place: Panama | collected 2016-02-17
CCGAGCCGTTGTCTTCCGTCTCCACGGTGACCGTCTGGTAATTCGGGTTGGCGCTGTTGCCGACGATGCTCACCCAGTCATTGCCGGCTTCGAGCACGCCGTTGGCCCAACTGCCGTTGCTCAGCGCGACGTACTGGTGCTGCTCGCCGGCCAGGCCGATGCCGTAGTGGCTGCTGACCTGGCTGGCGGGATTGCGGAACCACGAATCGCAACTGGCCAGCGTGCCGGCCATTGTGTGGATGACAATCGCCACAACCGGCCAGCCCGCGCGACCGTGGTAATAATTCGGGCTGCCGATCCACACCACGTTGGCTTCGGGCGGCGCGGGTTCGGGCAGGTCGTACAGCGGCGCTTGCGGGCTGATCGTGCCCGTCCAGCCTGGATTCAACCCGTACAGGATCGCTTCGAGCGAGTCCGCGCCGTGGTCGGCGGCCAGCCAGCGGCCCTCGTTCATCGCGTTCAGACCCGCGCTGATGGCCGCCTGCTGGGCCTGTAGCTGGGTCAACTGCTGGATCAGGGCGGGGTCGGCCATCAGGGATAGAGCGGCGTCTCGGGTTTCGTCTCGATGCCCGGCGTGAGCGCCTTGACGAAGCCGTCGACGCTGTCCGCGCCGCCTGACCAGCGTGCCTCCAGGGCCGCCTTGAGCGCGCTCGACTGCAGGCTCTGCTGCTGCTGGAGCACCTGAATGGTGCTGGCAATCTCCTCGTCGGTCATGCGGCCTCCAGATTCAGATCGGGGTCGTACAGCAGCGACTGCGGCGGCACGCCCTGCTGGGTGGTGAACTGCAGCGCGTTGGCCATGTACAGCCCGCTCTGGGGCAGCCCCTCCGGGTTCGGGTCGTTGATCTGCGCGACGACGTTGACAAAATACTGCGTGTTCGGGCGCAGCCCACTGACCAGCACCGCGTCGAGCGTGCCGCCGTTGGCAGCGCGACCCACGGTCCGGCCGACGTAGCCGTTGGCTTGCGTGCCGAATGCCGCCGACCACACCCCGTCCAGGGCGAGCGTGGTGTTGACCTGCGCTGTGGTCGCCGTGACGCCGGTGACGGTGAACGTGCTGAACATGCTCGGCAGCAGTACCGGCCCGTAGTTCGACCACTGGTTGGTGCGCCAGCCGTACAGGAAATAGAGCGGCGGAACGGAACTGACCGGGATCAGCGTGCTGACCGCGAACGGCCCAGCGGGCCCGCCGTAGGTGTTGTGGATCGTATTCCCGGCGGCGTCCTTGGCGTCGGCCAGGTAGTACACGTACGAGGTGCGCGCGGTCAGCCCGGTGACCAGCACGGTGCCGCTGCCAATCGCGCCAACAGTCTTGGTGTACGTCGTGCCGCCGCCCACGTAGCTGGACGCGAGCGCGGTAAAAGCGACCGGGTAGTACGGGCCGCCCTTGTCGGTTTCCAGAAAATCGAAGCGCAGGCTGGTCTGAGTCGGCGTGACCGTGACGTTGATGATCGCCATCAGGGTGCCGGGAAGGTCGTACCCTTGGGGTTGTACTGGGCCCAGGTGTACGAGGACCAGTTGCCGGAGTTCGGTCCGTTGAGCAGCGGGCCTGTCCCGCCACCATTGGCCGGGCGCGTGCCGTCGCCAAACATATTCCACCTGACGGGCACGGCGTTGCCCTTGCCCGTGGTTCGGCTGCCGTTCAGGCGCAGGCTGCCGGTGTAGCTGCGGAAGGTCAGCGCGGACGTGTCCGACGTGTCCAGCCGAATGCGGAAGCCGAAATTCTGACCTGCATTACGCGCGTCCGAAAAGGTCACCGTCAGCGTGTGCCGGGTGACCGCTGAGCTATCGGTCACGGTGCCCGAGTTGGTCGGTGAGGTGGTAATCCGGCACACGCTGACGGTGTCGAAGGTGACCGTGAACGCGCCGCCCGACGCGTTGCTGGCGGCGATGATGTTGGCGAGCGTAATGTACGGGATGCCGTACGCGGTGCCCGCTGCCGGCGCGGCCATCAGGCGACCGGCTCCGGCTCGGCGGGCGGCTCCTCAGGTGTCGGGGGCTCCGTGTACTGCACGGGCTCGACCGGTTCGGCCTCACTCGGCGCGTCGCTGGGCACCACCTCGGGCATGGCCGGCCGAATATTCGGCTTGTTGGGCACGATGTCCGACGGGTTCAGGCTCTCGGGCAACTCATTCCGCTCGCGCTGGATCTGCTCGGCCAGGCTCTCCTGTACGGGCGGCACGAGCACCGGCGGGGCGGGCTCCTCGACCGGCGGCACCTCGGTCGGCGTTTCCTCGGTCACCACGGGCTCTTCAACCACGGGCTCCTCGGGCGGCGTTTCGGTCATGGCGTGGCTCCTACGAGCGTGAAGAACGGGCTGCCAGCGAAGGTCGCGGCCTGGGTGCTGGTCGGCCCCATCGGATACGAGCAGTCCGCGATGAAGTGCCACTGGCCGTCGTCCTGGCCAGTCGGGATGTGATCGTACAGCAAGACCGGGCTACCCTGAGAGCCGAGCACGACCGCGTTCAGGATGTTGTGGAACTCGTCGATGACCGCCGTGACAATAGCCGGCTTGCACAGACCGTACTTGTCGTAGGTGCCCGGGCTGGGCCGCCAGTGGACGATGGCACCGATGGCCAGCATCGGTGCGCCGAACGGGTCGCCTGGATTGCCCTGCGGACCGCGCGGGCCCTCGGGGCCAATCGGCCCCTCTACACCCTGCGGTCCTTGCGGGCCCACATTGCCCTGGCCGCCCTGCAGACCCATCTCGCCCTGCGGCCCCGTCGGACCCTGCGCACCCGTTGGGCCGGGCACGCCCTGCGGACCGCGCAGCAGCCCCGTGTCGACCCACACCGAGCCATTACTTGCGTACAGGTGGCCGTCGGCGTCGCAGCCGTACGCGTCGTTGGCCGGCTGCGGCTGAGCGGGCAGCGCGGCGGTGGTCGGCACGGTGCCCTTGATGTTCAGGCCCAGACCCGCCGGACCCTGGATGCCCTGGATGCCGGGCGGCCCCTGGATGCCCGCTGGGCCAGACGGTCCGGGGATGCCTTGCGGACCAATCGGGCCTTCGACCCCCTGCGGCCCCATCGGTCCCTGATTGCCCTGCGGCCCCGTTGCCCCAGCGGGTCCGCGCGCGCCCTCCGGCCCCGCTGGACCCTGGATGCCCGGCACGCCCTCGTAGGTGATGTTGTCGTAGGTGGTCGGGGTGGTGGCCATTACCCGTTCATCCTCGCCGCGCGAAATCGCGGAAACAATATCCGCCGGCAATCCCGGCCAAACACACGAACCAGTAGTACAGGCGCGAGTATCTCAGCCGGGGGCGGGCTAGACGATGCCGACCCACGCGCCCGCACTCTTGACGTAGATGCGCTGGTTGGCCACGGCGGGGGTGTCCATGCGGAAGTAGAAGTCGCCGTCGCTGCCGATCCCAGCGGTTGGCGCGCCGTTGCCGCCGAGCAACCTGCCAGTCGAGGCGACCGTGCCGTTGCCTGGGCGCACGCCGCTTGAGAACACGCCCTGGTTGCCGAGCACGTTGCTGCCCGCCGAGACGGTGCCCGTGGTCGTCAGGCTGGTCACGTTGAGCGTGCCGAGCGTGGTGCCCGCCGCGCCGCCGCCGACCAGGCTCTGCTGGGTGGCCATGAGCGCGTCGGCAATCTCCTTGTCGGGATTGTTGATCTCGTCGACGGCGTTCGGGAAGACGCTCGCCTTGTACACCGGGTTGTTGGCTGGACGTGGCTGGGTCATGCCGGCACCGACACGTTCTTCTGCTTGTTGGGCGTGACCACACCCTTGTGGTAGCTGGAGCATGACTTGCACAGGCCGCGCCACACCACCACCAGCCGCCGCCCACACCGGTGGCAGTGCTCAATGCGGGTCATGTCTTATACGTCCGTCCGTCGAAGACGACGCTGGCGTTGGCCCACATGCGGGCTTCCTGCAGCTTGCGGATGGCGAGCGTGCGCTCCGCGCTGCGCGGGCAGCACTCCAGAATCTGGGTGTACATCAGGTACGCCTGGGCGTTGATCGCCTGAAAGGCGTTGAGCTTCACGGGATCGTCGGTGTCGATGTACGCCATCGGGTTGTCGATGGGCGGGTCGGTGATGTTCTGGGTGGTCATGTTTTCCACAGTCCCCCCCGTGACGTGGGTCATCGCTTCTTGCCCCCAGGCAGACCCACACCTTTGGGGTTGCGGGCGTTGGACATGTGCCCGCCGCCCATCGTGGGCGGTGTGGGGGAAGTCAGCGGCGGGGCGTTCATCGAGAACTGGGCGCTGGTCGGCATGGGCGGCGGCGCGGGCAGTGCGCCGATGCCCGGAATGCTCGGCTTGCGCAGCTTGCCCGGCAGCCCCTTCTGGGCCTGCTGCGGGCGGCTCGGCTTGGGCGGTCCGGCCTTGCCCTTCGGGGCGAGCCCCTTCTTGGCGGCCGCCGTGGCCGACTTCTTGGTGGGTGGCTTCCTGGCGGGCATTACGCGGCCTCGATTGCCTTTCCAAGGCCATTGAACTGCTATGCAGCTTCAATGGCCTTTCTCACGTCCCCGACGATCTCGCGCCACAGTTGTGGGTTCTCGCCGGCGATGCGGTGCTCAATGATAACCATGACCGCCGCGACGGTGTCCTGGGTCTGCTTGCTGAGAGATTCGGTCTTCTGCGCCTCGGTGAACTTCTGCAACTGGTTGACGTAGCTCAGGTGCGTCTTGTGCATCTCCGAGAACTCGCCCGGGTCGACATCCCGCCCGCTGCGCTCGACGATCTTGATGCGCGTGTCCACGGCGGCCATGCGCTCGACGAGCATGCGGTACTGCGGGCCCAGGTCGCCGTACTCGGCCATCAGGCTCTGGCGGGTGTCCTCGTACGTGCGCATGTACAAGGAGAGGCTCTCCAGCTTCCTGCGGCGCGTCTCCTGCTCCAACTGGACGGCCTGGTGCTGCGCGTCGTACCAGCGGCGGTAGGCGTTGCGCGTGCGCCGCTCGAAGTCCTGCAGCACGTCATCCGGGGTTCCCGACGGGAGGCTGTCGGCCAGGAAGCGGCTGCGCTCCAGATCCTCGTACGCGCGCTTGACCTCCGAGATGACCGTCTTGAGCCGTTCGGTCGGGTCGATGGCGGGGTCCGACGCGTGCATCTCCGCTTCGGCAACCACACTTGCCTGGCCGTTGGGGAACGGAACGAGGTCCACGCTGGCATTGTTGCACAACCGTGCCGGAATGCCTATACTGTATCCAATCCAACAGGAGGAACATTTTGACAACATCGGATCTTGATCTCAAGAATCAGCTTGCCGACCTCGACTGGGGGACGCAGGCTCCGGCCACCACAGCGCCCCAGAGCGAAGCTAAGGCAGACGCTGGGAGCAATGGCCTGTCGGATCTGGACGTGGCCGTGGCGGGCGTGAAGCCGAAGAAGGCGAAGGCTGCGCCACGCGCACGACGGCCCAGAGTCGTCCGGGGCCCCAAGGCGCAGGAGCTTGTGGACGCGGTCGTGGCGGGCGACACGGTCGCAGCCCACAGCCCACCAGCAGGGCGCAGGCCCAGAACCGCGCAGGCGGACGTGCTGCTGGCCGCTGGCGAGGGGCCAGCCATCGTGGCTCTGTTCGACCAGATGTGGCGCGACGTGGGCTCGAAGCTGGCGCGCTCCATCGGGCGCTCCAAGGCGTCGCGGCAGGACGCGGCGATTGGCTGGTACATGCTCCTGCTGGCCATGCGCGAGCGCGACGCGAAGTAGCGTCGCGCTCTAGCGGCAGAGCCGCTCGGGCGCGACGCGAAGTAAGACTTCCCGGCAAACTTCGCACAACTGTCTCAAATCCCTGCACTGTTCTGTCGAGCAGTGCAGGGATTTTCTGTGTGAAAAGGGACGAAGGGACGAGTTGGCTTCGAGCACCCTGTAGTCAAGCCTAAAGTAACTGCCCGGGAAAGCCGTTCAATCTCAGCCAAGCGGTAACATCCACACGAGCTAACCCACCTACGTGCATGCGCCCACGCGGGGGCATCCCCCCGTAGCCCTGTCCGCGCTCGCCGGGCTGCGCTCGTCGTGCGCGCATGATACATGCGCATCACGCGCGGCGGACGAAGTCCGCACGGCTTGACAGTCGGGCCGATGCCTGTCATAGTTCTGCCCTGTCGCCACCCCGACACTACGGCGACTCGGAGTACACCCGATGGCAAACCTGCCCCTGTCCCACCGCTTACAGCCGCTCGTGCGGCTCGACGGCGATTGGCTGCGCTGCGCCGAACCCAATTGCGGCGACCGCGCCTACTGGGGACGCTTCCGCCCGACGGACTTCGTCCTCGCCAAGGTGCAAGCGCACCGCGCCAAGGTGCACGGTGCCGCTGGCCGCCCACAGCGCCGCAACGCTGCCGCTCGTGCGGTCGCCATCGAGCCCGCTGCGCTCGCAGCCCTGGCCGCCGCCGCCGTCGAGCTTGCCCGCACGCAGCCTCGGCTCGGGCAGGGCGTGGCCCGCACGGTCGTGGCCCTCGGGCCCGACTTCGTCGCGAAGCTCGCGGGAGGCCGCATCCTTGCTGCTTCTGAGGGGGCGAAGCACAACCTCGCGGAGTGGCGCGACTACCACGCGGCTGACGCTAGCGTGCAGCCCTGGCTGTGCCCGCCCGTACTGTGCGCTCCCGACGGCGCGTGGCTGATCGCCCGCCGCGCCTCGGACGTCGGGCACATGCCCTGGTCGGCGTACGAGCGAGTCCTGAGCGCGATTGGGCACCGCGTGAACGACCTGCATCGGCAGAACGTCGGCATGCTCGACGGGCGGCCCGTAGCGGTTGACTACGGGTTCGGCATCGACGGGAGCGTGCGGCTGTGAGCGTAAGCTCGCAGCCCTACGCGGGCACCGTGTACCTGCTCCACCTGAGCGCACCCCTTGCGGGTGCGCTCAACCAGCACGGTCGGCCCGCCGCCGCCCACTACCTCGGCTGGACGCACGAGCGCAGCCCTGAGGCGCGCCTGAGCCTGCACAGGGCTGGGCGCTCGGGCAGCGTGTACATGCGTCAAGCCCTGCGCGAGGGGATCACGTTCGAGCTTGCGCGAACGTGGCAGGACGCCGACCGCAACGCGGAGCGGCGGCTGAAGAATCGCAAGGCATCCGCCCGCTTGTGCCCGCTGTGCGCGGGCCCTCGCCTAGCCCTGGCCGCGTGAAGCGGCTGATCGGAGTACACCCGATGGAATTCGTCCTGCTCGCGCTCATGTTCGCGCTCATGCTCGTGTGCTGGTTCCGCCCGCACCCGTGAGCGCGCCGCCACACCCCTAGCCCTGGCCACGCGCTCGTGGCCGGGCGAAAATGCCTTGACAATGACATGTCATTGTCAAGGTTGGCCCTACGCGTGCCCGGGCACTCGAGCGTGCCCGGGCCTCGCGCACGCGCGCCCGCCAGTCGATTCTGTGTGCCGGGATGTCAGTAAGGGCTCTCCAAGGGCTCTCCCATCTCGGTACCCGCTCTTCAGAGCCGAACTCACTTATATCCCTACCCGCTGGTAAGCAACTAAGGGCTATAAGATTGCAGAACATCGGGTATTGAGCATATACTGCTCAATCTCGAATAAATCCGTTGGTAAGCGATACGCAACAGTGGGTCGTCTGATTCCAAGTTTTTTTGGAGCACGGTGATATCTAGTACCGTTGGTGACGAACGGTACCATGAAACTCAAAAACTTGAAATTGTCCTACCCACTACTGTGTGCCGTGTACCAATGGATTCAGCCCTACTTGAGGAGGACTGTATCTTGCCCCGAGCCTGCCCGCGTGCTCACGTGCCCGCCAATATCGACGTGACACTCACCCGTCTGGGCATCCCCCACGCTCAGGCGCGCGCCATTTTGAACGTGCTGCTTGGCCCCCCGACCATCAACATCAAGACCTCGCGCGCTCAGACCGCCATCGCTCGCTTCCACGAGAAGCTCTCGCGCCCCGACGTGCGCGGCCACATCCACTACCAGGGCGTGTGGCCGCCTGACCGCTCGCTGCCCATCATTCAAATCTCGGGCGAGCGTTGGGACGCCGTCTCGCTCATGCGCGAGCTTCTGAACATGGCCGACGACGAGGACGACTTCGTCCGCAAGGGCGGCTGGTCGTGGGTTCGTCAGTGCGGCATGCATGACTGCGTTGAACCCACACACTACACCCGCTCCACGTCCTCGCGCCAGGTCGAGCACAAGGACGGCGTCTGGGGTCTGCTCTTCGACTCGCTCAACCCGCGCTCATTCGTCACCGGCGCGCGCCCACGCAAGTGGTTCTACGACGACGACAAGCTGGGCTGGAATGTGGCCGCGTGCGTGTACGGCCACACGGTCAACCTCACGCCTGGCCGCCGCGTGGGCTATTGCCCCGGCTGTCGCAAGGCCGAAACCGAGTGGACGCGCACCCGCCAGCACTTCCTCGACCGCATCCGTGCCTACGGTCCGACGCCCGACGAAGAGGCTGCACGCCGCGCGTTCATGGCCGAGCAGGCGCGCCTGGCCCGCGAGGAGGTGCGTACCGCCCGCGAGCGCGCACTCGCCTACGAGCAGGATGCCGAGCCCGCACCGAGCCCTGAGCCGGCCACGTGGGATGGCCCCACGCTCAGCGACATGATCCTGGCCGAGCAGGAGGCGAACTCATGAGCGATGGCGGACACGACCACGACTACGTCACGCTCGAAGAAGGCAGTGATCTGCACGCACAGTACGAGGGGCTGTGGGCCATCGTGCGCTTGATGGCCGCGCGTCTGGGCATGACTGCTGAGTTCGAGCGCGAATACGAGAAGGCACGCTGGATCAACTCGGACTCCGACGAGGTTGACACTTCAATGTAGGACATGATACAGTGTGCTCACGTCGCCGGACAGGGCGACCGTAGAAAGTGAGCACTCCATGTACTTCGACCGCTTCGACATCTGCGAAGCCTATGCCGTGTACGCCTGGGACTGGGGCAACTACGTCCTCTGGTCGCGTATCCAGCGCATGGGCTTCCGGGCGCGGCCCACGCTCTCGCTCGCCACGCTGACCACCAATGGCCGCGCCATCTATGATGGCATCGTCTCGCGGACGGGCACCGATGCGCCCTTCTGATCCTCGCTCGCCCACGCAAGAGCAGACGCGTTCCCTGGTGGACGCGATCACGCTCGGCTTCGGCGGCTGCACCTGCGCACCGTACCCGCACCGCAATCAGATCCGCATCTGCCCGGGCCACGAGTGGCTGCTGAGCGACCCCACCCGTCGCGGGCTCGTCAAGACCTGGCAAAGGCTCCTGTTCTACCGCTCGCAGCGTGACCGCTTGCTGCGCGAGGAAGGGCGCGTGCCCACACCGGTCAAGGATCCCGTCACGCTCGTGTTGCCCTGGTGACTTTCGGCTTGACAACCAGTGTCTCGTATGGCACACTGTGCGTCATGCACCGCTCACCCTCGCAACTCTCACCATCCGAAAAAACTCTCGTGGCCCGCCGTGTGGAAGCCCTGCGCGTGATTGATCTCGCGCATCAGGCGGCGCGCGCCGTTCGCCTGGGCAACCACCAGCAGGCGCGCGATCTCGCCGGTGAACTGCGCCGCATCGTTCGATCCTCCCCTTGACAACCGTTGTTTCATATGCCACAATACGCTCATTCCCGAAAGGAGGCCAACTGAATGGCCCATCTCCCGAACACTCGACTCCCTGGCCTGCGCCCCTCAGCCGATGGCAAGTGGCTGCGCTGCCCACTCTGCTCAGCCGCGTACTGGGGCGCGTTCCGCGACACCGACCACATCGCCTCACGCCTGAACAAGCACCTCGCCAAGTCGCACGCTGGTGAGGTCGAGCCCGTCGGTGGTCCCGCCGCCGACGCGGCTCCCGCCCGCAAGCTGAAGGCTAGTGCCAACGGTCCCGTGCAGATCGTCCGCGAAGCCGGCGCACCCGTGACCGACGACCCGCTCGCGCAGATCGGCAACGAACTCGATCCCCGCCTGGCCCTCGGGCAGGGGCCGCGCATGTTTGCCGAAGAGGGCGGCGACAAGCGGCGTGCCGCTGGCCGCGCCAACCGCGCCCGACAGGCCGCCGCCTGACCTTGACTACCTTGTGTGGCATCTGCTACACTACCGCCATGCACTTGAGGAGGTGCCATGAACATCACGATTGACATCCCATCCGAGGAACTCGCGCAAGAGGTGGCCGACGCCATCGACGTGAGCGAGGCCGTGCGTGAGGCGCTCGCTAACGAAGGGCTGACCGACTACGAGGTCGATCAGAAGATCGAGCGCATGCTCGAAGACTACGTGCGCGCCGACGACCTGTCCGATCAGGTCGAGGACGTGCTGCGCCAGGGCGACTACCAGACCGCCGACGACGTGCGCAGCATGATCGAATCCGAAGGCGTGGACGTGGACGAGGTGCGCACGCTCGTACAGCGCGTCGAGGAATTCGACTTCGAGGATTTCGACAAGCGCATCTTCACGCTCGAAGCGCGCTCGAACGAATACCAGCAGCGCATCGACGCTCTAGAGATTCGCGTGGACACGCTCGACTCGCGCGATGGCGAGGATTTCATCCGCCTGACCGAGCGCGTCGCCAGGCTGGAGCAAGAGTTGGCCCTCGCTCAGGAGAGCGTGCGGCCCGTGCTGAACGTGTTCGCGCTCGTCGGCAAGGTGCTCACGCACATCATCTCGCCACGCTGATCCGTGGGGCTTCGGCTCCACACCCCCGCACGGGGACGCAGGCCAGTGCCAGCGACGCGACTGCAAATCGCGGTTTAGTGGGGGCAGCACCCACTCCGTGCTCCACAGCCTTGAGGAGGGCTGCACATGACGAAAAAGGACTACGAAACGATTGCGCGCGTGCTCGCGCGCTATCACGACTCGCAGGCTCGCGTGAGCCTGCACGAGGCGATGGCGATGGTCGCCGTCGATCTGACCAGCGCGTTCAAGCAGGACAACCCGCGCTTCGACGCGCTCAGGTTCTGGAACGCCATCACCGGCGCGCGCAAGACGGAGGCGGCCAAATGGACGGCCTGACCGACGTTGCGCGGCGCATGTGGTGGGACCAGCGCCTGTTCGCGCTCGAACGCTCCGAGGTGTGGCCCAACGTGTGGGTCGGTGACCTCGACTCCGCGCACGCGCTGATCGGCAACCCACAGTGGTGGATCATCTGCGTCCGCGAGGGGGCCCACACGCCGCCCGGCGAGAACGTGACGTGCCTACCCGTGCTCAAGAAGAAATTCGCCCGGCGCGGTCGCATGGAGCAGATCGCACGCGAGATCGACAAACGCCTGGCCGAGGGCAAGCAGGTGCTGGTGCACTGTTGGGCGGGCATCGAACGCTCGCCGCTGGCCGTCACGTGGTGGCTCAGAACGCGCCAGGGCATGTCCCTGAACCAGGCGTACAAGCACATTCGCAAGTCACGCTGGATCGCTGATCGCCGGCACTGGATGACCCGTGGCGCACGTCTGGGGGCGGCGTGATCTACGTCGAGCGCGTCCTCGCGCGCGCCTCGCTGATCACGTGCGACGAGTGCGGCAAGCTCATGCGCTGGCCGGACACGGCCCGCGTGTACGCGCGCAACCTGAAGTCGCAGCCATCGTGGATCGAGCACACCGCGCACCCACCAAGGGCGGACGCGGCCCCTGCTTGACCATAACTGTAGTAAATGCTACACTTGACTCACGAAAGGAGACACATGACCGACACTATTTCACTGTGCACCGTTGACGTGCGCCGCGTGGCCGAGCAGGACCGCTATCTGGTCAAGCTCGTGCCGACGTACGCCGACGAGGACGACGAGCACGAGATTTACGTGCTGACGCACGCCGACCTGCTCGGGCTGTACGAGGAGATTCGACAGCTATTGGGCAAATACCGATGAGCCGGCTACCCGAGCGTTACGCGGGCTCGATCTCGGAGGGCACGCTGGCAGCGCGCGACCTCGTGCCGCGCTTCATCCGCGTGCTGCACGAGGCCGACCCTGAGCACGATCTGGTGATCGAGTGGCACAGGCTCGAAGACGCGCTCATGACGCTGGCCGACTTCGACCGTGCCGGCTACGCGGACTACGCGGAGCAGATTGGCTTCTGGGAGTCGGCGGGCATGAACAGCTTCCTGAACGAGGAGTTGTTCGACGCGCTGTGCGCGGTCGCGCCTGCTGGCACCTATTTCGGGGCCAGTGAGGGCGACGGGGCCTCGTTCGGCTTCTGGGCCGACCCGACCTGCCCGGAGTGCGGGCAGGAGGGCGGCAACATCAACTGCTACTACTGCACGCCCGACCCGTCAGGCGGAAAGGACAACTGAATGGAATTTGATCGAGACAAGATTGTCGAGTTCGTCGAGGAACGCGGTCGCAGCCGTGCGCGCGAGCAGGGCAGTCAGTTCATGGAGGCTGACTTCCTGGCCGGGGCAATGACCGTGTTCTTCGCGCTCGGCCAGGAAGGACAGATCCCCGCCGCGTGGATCTTCCCCTTCTTTCGCGGCGACAGCCCGCTCGGCATCGTTGTGCCGCCGCGCACCGCGTACGTGGTGCAGGACGGCCGCCGGCGCATCAAGGCGGGCTACGAGCGGCGCGCCGACGCCGTCGAGCACATGAACGATCTGGACCCCGACGACACCCAGGCCACGGTCTACGCGGTCGAGGTGCGCAAGGACTACCCGCGCGAAGAGGTGGCTGATGAAGACGAAGTCGCTGAAGCGTGAGCGCGCCCGATGGAAGGCGCGCTACGGGCCCAAGGGTTCGATGGCTGACCGACGCCCCCAGGCGGTCCGCGAAGACCGCGGACTCGCCCGGCGGCTGCGTAAGGCACTCGCTCATGTCTGAGCGCATGGAACTGATCGTCAGCAGCACGTTCGCCGCCCTGGTCGTGCTCGGCCTGTTGCTGGTCAACCTGCCGCTGCCGCTGTGGGCGCAGTGGGCGCTGGTCTACATCGCGCTCGGCTTCACCGCGCTCGTGGTTGGCATGGGCGTGCTGGTCATCCTGTGGGGGATCCGTGCCGCCATTCGTAATCGACCTTGACTACTGGGCTGTTGGGTGTGCTACACTGCTGCGGTGAGGAGGTTCCGTGGTCAGAGTAAGCCACCAGAAGTGTCGCCAATGCGGACAGGCGGCACACCGTGGCATGCGGCACAACCTGTGCGGCCGCTGTTGGGCGCGCCGCAAACCCCAGGAGAAGGCCAAATGGCGCGAGATCAAACAGCAAAGGGCGCTCAAGCGTGCCCGCATCCTGGCTCAGGCCGAGCCGTACGCCAATGGCGTGGTCGAGCCCGTTGTACTCAAAGAGGAGGATTCGCCTGTGGCTGAGGCCACTCAAGAGCCTGTCACCATCAGCGCCATGCTGACGCCTGAGCAGGAGCAGGAGATGATCGCCCTGTACACGACCACCGACACGCCCGTGACCGAGATCGCGCGCGCCTTCGGAGTCACATCGACTTACCCGTACTCGATCTTGAAAAAGCACGGGGTGCCCGCCAAGCGCGGCCTGTTCGGCCCACGCGCGCAGCCGCGCGAGCTACCCGCGCACATCGCTGCCATGCAGGAGGTTCAGGTGCCCCAGCCTGAGAAGGAATCCAAGTTCACGATCATCGACAATCGGGTCAAGCCTGAGGCTCCGAAGAGCTTCGAGCAGCAGGTCGCGGAGGCTCTGCCCGTCACGCGTGCGGACGAGTTGCCCGCCTGGCAGATCGAGTTCTCAGGCGCTCTGGAGGTGCGCGCCGCGAGCTTCGACGAGGCCGTCAAGGCAGCCCGTTTGAGTGGTGCGAAGGACATCACGCTGGTCAAGCGACTGCCGTGAGCGACCCGTTCGATGAGATCAATCGGCAGATCCGCCAGGATCACTCGGAGATCCGCGAGCGGAATGCCAAGCGTGAGGCGGTGTGGCGTCAGTCACCCGCCATGCGCCTGGCGTCGAACCTGCTGCAAGGGCCCTTTGGCCACGAGCCCGTGGGTGAGGAGGAGCATGGTGTGATGCTCCTCCGCACCCGCGAAGCGATGCTGCGTGAGCCACTCGTCCAGCGTTACCTGAACTATCTGGAGTACAGCCCCAAACCGCACTCCAACACGGAGTGGTGGCACGCACTCGGCCACCAGTACATCGTAATCCACGGGCTCACCAAGGCACGCTCGTATGCCGACGTGGTCGCCCATCCCGCTCAGGAAGGCGAACTGGTCACGCTGCTCGACCCGCGCCTGTTTCAGGACGACACCCACGAGGGTGCGCTCAAGGACATCGGTCCGCATGAGTTCAGCTACGAGTGGATCGGGCGCGTCATGCGTGCCAAGACCTACCTGTGGCACCAGAACACGTACGACGCGGCCACGGCCGCGCCGCTCGTGCCGCACGTCGTGCAGCCCAACGCGCTGCCCTTCGACGACCTGTTCTTTTCCTTCGAGAACGCCGCGTTCCTCATGTCCAGGCACACCACCTCGAATTTCACCGAGGCAGGCGAGGAGGTCACTGCCACCTCCGAGACATGGTGGATGCACATCTCGCGCCTGGGGCCTGCGGGCTTCGCGCTGGTGTTCGACCGCTACCTGATCCCAGACGACGAGCAGTGGCTACCGCAACACCACATCATGTTTGAGGTCATTCCGTACGGCTCACGCTGGCCTGAGGATTTCGAGGACAGGGATTCATACAACGTGATCGGAACCGTACTGCGCATGCTTGCGTTCATGCAGGCTCCGTTCGTTGACGCCAATCCCTCACCGCGCGAGCTACCACGCGACATCCGCAAGGACTACAAGCGCGCCCTGAAGGAGCCGCCGCTCAAGGAAGTCTCGATTGTCACCCTCAGACGCAAGCTCAACGAGCCCATCTGGCGGCCAGGCGACGCGGAGCCGAACGGCTCCGGGCGCGTCTACCGCAACTCGTGGTGGGTGTCGGGCCACTACCGCTGGCAGTGGTTCCCGAGTGAGCAGACGCACCGTCTGATCGCCATCGACCAGTACATCAAGCAGCGCGGCAAGCCGATGCTGCCGCGCCTGTACGACGTGAGTCAGTGAGCGAGTGAGGTAGTGAATCAATGCTTGACGACCGATTGTGGGGTGTGCTACAGTAGCTCTTGTCGATCCCACAGTGGGGTCAAAACGGAGTGTGGCTCCCAGTCACACGGAAAGGTGGACCTACGAGACACAAGTTCTTCACCTACAAGCAGTTGGTGGAGGCCACGCGCATCGCCATCGAGCGCGACTACAACCGCCAGTTCGACCTCGATGTGATCGAGGATCTGCCCCGTGACGGGCGCTTCCCGATCACCTTCGAGCTACCGCATGAGCACCGCCAGGGCGAGCCCGTGCCGATGCACATGCGCTGCCAGGTGATCCTCGACTCATCTGGCGGGGGCGGCTTCCTCGATACCGACATGGATCTCTGGAAGTCGCTCGACTCCCTTGAGCTACCCGACCCGCGACGCATCGAGACGCCGTCGCGCAACTGAAAGGAGAAACTCCAATAGCCGCTGAGCTACTCGACGATCTGTTCTTCGCAGATCGCGCCGAGCCGGCATGGCATGGTGGAATGAAGGCTGGGATCGACCCCAACCGCCGGTATACGGCGGTCGAGGTGGTCGATCACCTGGGTGGACCGTCGTACCTGAAGCTGCCGCTGCAGACGATTGCCACCAAGCAGGACGGGACGCACATCGAGGTGCCCGCGTTCGCCATTATCCGCACGCCGTACGGTTCCAACAAGACCGAAGCCACGATGGGCATCGTGCGCGCGGGGTACAACCTCGTCACGCCCGATCAGGTCGCCCAGATGTGGGACGACCGCACGGGCAAGCACGTCGAGACAGCCGCCTTCCTGCGTGAGGGCAAGCTGTTCCTGCTGACGGCCAAGCTCGACCCCATCGACGTGTCAGGCGACACGGTCCAGATGTACCTGGCCCTGCACACGTGGATGGACGGGCTGACCGCCTCGACCGCGCTCACCTCGGGCATCCGCGAGGTGTGCATGAACACGGTCCTGATGGCCCACCAGGCGGCCAAGCAGATGGTCCGCTTCAACCACGACCGCTGGATCCTCGACCGCATGGGGCGCTGGATGGCGAACGTCATCGACGAGGCCGAGCACGGGCTGCCCGCGCTGGCCGACGCGATGCGTCAGCTTGCTGACTACCGCCTGCAGAACCCCAAGGACGAGGTGCTGCACGTGCTCACCGCCGCCTACCCGACACCGCCCCGCCCGCAAGCCGACCCGACGTGGTCGAAGGACTACGCCGACCTGCGCGAGCGCAAGTGGGACGCCGAGGCGCGGCTGATCACCGACCGCCGCCAGGCGGCTCTTGAGTTGTTCAAGGGTCGTGGCCGGGGCATGGACCTGCAGGCTGCGGCGGGCACCGCGTGGGGCCTGTACAACGCCGTCGTGGAGGTCGAGGACTGGCGCGGTGGCGGGCGCGGCAACGACGCCGACGCACGTGCCGCCGCGATTCTGGTCGGTGAGCGGGCCGACGCCAAGATGCGCGCCTGGAACGCATCGGTGGAGGTGGCCCAGGGGGCGCTCGCGTGAGCGTCCCGTACCGCCAGCACGTGTTCATCCTGCTCGTCACGCAGGTTGGTGAGCGGGCCGTTTCGACGGCCATCGGGGCGGTCTACCATAGCCGCCTCGACGCTCAGCACGCCGCGCGTGGCGGCCAGTACGCGGCCGAGGACATCACGGTCCAGATCGTCGAGCGCGAGGTGCGCGGCGAGCCTGCCCAGGTCATCGGCCAGCCCGCTTGAACGGCGCGCGAGGTGTACTCTCGCGCGTCCAGGGAGCCGCTCCACCGTCGGGGTGTGGGCGGCTCCCGCTCCCCTGGAGGTGACATGAGCGTCCTGCTTTCGCTCAGCCTGCTGCTTGCAGCGGTCGATGTGGATGGCCAGCAGCCCGTACCTGACCTGGCCACGCCCGTGATCGAGGAGGTCACGTATACGTCACCGCGCACGTATCTGTATGCGACGTATCCATCCCTCGCGCGCCGGCTGGATTGCATGATCCGACTGGAGAGCGAGTGGGTGTGGGCAGCCAGTGGTGCCGGCGGACGGTACATTGGCCTGGCCCAGTTTGACCGGCTAACCTGGGCGTCCACACCCCAGGGACAGGCCGGATTATCGAGAACCGACCCGTACGCGTCCATCGACGCAATGGCGTGGGGCGTACGCAACCTGGGCTGGGGACGCTGGCCCATCTCATCGAGGAGGTGCTGATTGGGACAGCAAGCGAATTTGTACGGCCCGCCGGGTTCGGGCAAGACCCGACGATTGATCCACATTGCCGAGAGCGTGGTCCGCGAGCGCGGGCCGGCAGCCCTGGGCGCGGTGACCTTCACGCGCACCGCCGCGCGGGAGTTGAAGGAGCGCCTCGCGCCGCTGGTCGGCGCGCAGAACCACCCCAACCTCGACCTCGTGTTCCCGCACGTGGGCACGATCCACAGCCTGTGCTACCGGCTGATCGGCCGACCGCAGGTCATCAGCAACAAGCAGCGCGCCGAGTGGGCCAAGAGCGTGGGCGACGTGGACGCGTCGTTCGACGGCATCGACCGGGTGGACTGGCTGGACACGTTCGATCTGGGCGACCCGGGCCGCAGCCTGGCCGCCTCGGCGCTCAGCACGTACAGCGCCGCGCGTCAGCGCCTGCTGACGCTGGACGACGGCTGGATGCTGCTCGCGCAGCGCGACCCGCACATCGCGCCGCTGGAGTCGGTCATCCGCCTGGTCAAGAGCTACGAGGCGTACAAGCACGAAAACGGCGTCATCGACTTCGAGGACATGCTCGACGAGGGGCTGCGCGAGCGGCTGCCGGTCGAGTACCTGCTGGTTGACGAGGCGCAGGACAACTCGGCCCTGTTGTGGTCGGTCATCCGCGCCTGGCGCGCCTGGATCGCGTTCACCATCGCCGCCGGCGACCCATACCAGGCCATCTTTCGGTTCATGGGCGCGGACCCGTCGCTGTTTCGTAATCAGGACGGCGGCTGGTCTACCATCGACGACAGCCATCGGCTGACCGACGACGCCGCCCGCTTTGCCCTGCGCACGCTGCAACATGGCGGGTACGCGGACGACCCATTGCTCAGCACGTGGCAAGGCGTAGGCGACGGGTCGGTTCAGGACGGCTCGTCGTTCTACCTGGCGCGCACCGGCACGCTCGTCGAGCAGATGGCGTCCGACCTGTACGAGCAGGGCATCCCGTACGCCTACCTGTCCGGCCGCAAGGGGCCGCTCGGACCGGAGCCGACGCGCGCCTGGCGGGCCGCTCAGGAGTTGCTCAGCGACGACTCAATCGACGCGCAGGGACTGCTCAGCTTCGCCAAGGGCTTGAAGCGGGGTACGCTCAATCCGCCCGATCAGCGGTGGATCGAGACTGTCGCCCGTGAGGATCCCACGCGCCGCGTGTCTCGCGCGGATCTGCCCTGGTCGGGTGCCCTGGAGATGCTCATCAACCGCCTGCCCAACGCGGGCTATTACCAGAGAGTCGTTCGCGGCTATGGCTACGGGGCGCTGATCATGCCGCCCGCCACCAGGGTCGGCACCATCCACAGTGCCAAGGGCCGCGAGGCCGACCACGTCCACCTCGTCAGGAACTGGGGCACGCTGCCTGGCCGCGCGATGCTCGAAGGCGACATGGGCGAGGTGTGCGTGGCGTACGTCGGAGCCAGCCGCCACCGCGTGGGGCTGGACATGGTCGATCTGCCGCTGGCGCGCGGAATCGACTACCCGTTCCCGTCGCGTGCTACAGTAGCCGCGTGAGTAGTCAAGCCAGCCGATCCGCGCCTAAGCGAG
>Ga0126382_10000307_pt1 | contig 18562 bp, 13 predicted proteins | sample PanSoiMetPlot_30_FD_92548 | JGI IMG/M metagenome (GOLD analysis project Ga0126382, IMG submission 92548) | Tropical forest soil microbial communities from Panama - MetaG Plot_30 | ecosystem: Environmental > Terrestrial > Soil > Tropical forest > Bulk soil | place: Panama | collected 2016-02-17
GGCGTGCTGCAAGATGATGCGAACGTCGCAAGCGGGCCACTAGCGTCTCCCGAAGATGCCGACCGGGCGCCACATCAGCAGCGCCACCATGACGAAATAGATGAGAAACGCGCCGAGCTCTGGGAAATAGTACTTGCCCGCCATGTCGCTGATGCCGAGCAGACTCGCGGCCACGAACGATCCGCCGATGGAGCCGAGCCCGCCGACCGCCACCACGATCAGCACGTAGACGAGATAGGTGAAAGCGAAAGCGTGATCGAGCCCGACGATCTCGATCGCGAGCGCTCCGCCGAGGCCGGCGAGCCCGCTGCCGAGCGCGAAGGTGACGGCGAAGACCCGATCGACGTTGATGCCGAGCCCGCGCGCCATGCGCTGGTTGTCCACCGCCGCGCGCACCTTGGCGCCGAAGCGGGTGTATTCGAGCGCCGCCACCAGCACGACCGTGACCACAAGCGACATGCCGATCAGGAACAATCGGTAGACGCCGAGCGACTGGCCCATGACCGTGACGGTGCCGCGCAGGTAGGACGGCAGGTTCACCGGTTGCTGGATGGTGCCATAGATATAGGCGGCGACCGCAACCGAGACGAAGACGATGCCGATCGTCAGCAGGCACTGGTCGAGGTCGGTCGCGCGGTAGAGCCGCCGGTAGAGCACGCGCTCGAACGCCACGCTCACCACCGCGGCCGACAGGAACGCCAGCGGCAGCGTGGCCAGGAACGGCCAGCCGAGCTGGTTCGTGAGCGTCACCGTGACGTAGCCGCCGAGCATGGCGAAGCTGCAATGCGCCAGGTTGACGAAATTCATCATCCCGAGCGTCACCGACAGCCCGACCGACAGCAGGAACAGCAACATCCCGTAGGCGAAGCCGTCGAACAGGACGCCGAAAGCCGAGGCGATCATTCGAGGCCTAGCGCGTGGTGGTCAGCATGATCGGTCGCCCCCATGCTTCGTCTCGATACCGGTCCGTGTCAGTTCGCGGCCCGGGCTTTGACCGGGTCCTTGACGTTCTCCATCTTGTCGAACTCGACGTTGACCAGCCGGTCGCCGACCTTCTCCACCCGCCGCATATAGATGGTCTGCACGATGTCGCGGGTCGCCGCGTCGATGGAGATCGGCCCGCGCGGGCTCTCCCACGCCATGCCTTTGGCGGCGCCGATCAGAGCGTCGCCGTCGCTGTTGGCGTTGGTCTTCTTCAGCGTCTCGTAGATCAGGTGCATGCCGTCATAGCCGCCGACCGCGAAGAAATCCGGATTGCGCTTGAAGGCGGCGTTGAACGCGGTGACGAATTCCTTGTTGCGCGCCGAGCCGTGGTTGTAGTCGTAGTGCGCCGACGTGATGATGCCGAGCGCGGTGTCGCCCATGTTCCTCAGGGCCTGCTCGTCGGTGAGCTCCAGTTGCGCCATGACCTTGGTCTTGCGCGGATCGATGCCGCGATCGGCCAATGCCTTGGCGATCGCCGGCGACTGCGCACCACCGGGCACGAAGATGAAGATCGCCTCCGGGTTCATGTCCTTGGCGCGCTGCACGAACGCCGAGAAGTCCGGATTGGCGACCGGATAGCGCACGGCGCCGATGATCTCGCCGCCCGCCGCCTTGAAGGCGCCGTGGAAGGCGGCTTCGGCGTCATGCCCGGCGGCGAAATCCGCTACCATCGAATAGACCTTGCGCACGCCGTTCTTGTGGGCCCAGGTGCCGAGCGGCTCGTTCAACTGCGGCAACGTGAAGGACACCCGCGCCATGTAGGGCGACTTGGTGGTGACCACCGAGGCTGCCGCGTTCATCACCACCATGAACTTCTTGGCCTGCGCCGACACGTCGGCGGCGGCGAGCGCATTCGGCGTGAGCGAGAAGCCGGCGAGCAGATCGACCTTGTCGCGCACCACCAGCTCCTGGGCGAGCCGCTTGGCGACATCGGGGGCGATGCCGCCGGTGTCCTTGCGGATCACCTCGATCTTGCGGCCGGCGACGGTGTCGCCATGCTGCTGCATGTAGAGCTTGATGCCGTTGTCGGCCTGGGTCCCGGGATCGGCGAACTGGCCCGAATAGGGCAGAATCAGCCCGATCTTGATGGTCTGTTGGGCGCTGGCCGGCCACGCGCCAACGATCGCCGCTGCGAGAGCGGCAAGTCCAACGAGAGCCTTATGCATCGCTGTTCTCCCCTGTGGGCTTCCCAACACGTAGCACACAGCGAAAGGGAGAGCACGGACATGCTGCCGCGCCCTCCCCTGATTTACTTCCGTCCGGTTGTGGGTTGTTGACTAGCCGCCGCGCGCCCGCGACGGATCCTTCACACCCTCGATCTTGTCGAATGGCACGTTGACGAGCTCGCCGCCGACCTTCTCGACCTTGCGGATATAGATCGTCTGCACGATGTCGCGCGTCTCCGGGTCGATCCAGATCGGGCCGCGCGGGCTGTCCCATTTCAACCCTTTGGCGGCCGCGATCAGGGAATCCCCGTCGGTCTTGCCGCCGGCCTTCTTCAAGGTCTCGTAGATGGCATGCATGCCGTCATAGCCGCCGATCGAGAAGAAGTCGGGGTTGCGGCCGTGCATCTCGTTGAAGATCTTGACCAGCTCGACGTTCTTCGGCGCGTTGCTCTTGTAGTCGTAGTGCCAGGCCGAGATCAGGCCGAGGCCGGCATCACCCATCACCTTGAGCGCCTGCTCAGCGGTGGTCTCGCCCGATCCCAGCACCTTGGTCTTGTTGAAATCGACGCCGCGCTCGGCGAAGGCCTTGCCGAGCGCCGCCGGCTGCGCGCCGCCCGGAATGAAGATGTAGATGCACTCCGGGCTCATGTCCTTGGCGCGCTGCACGAAGGCCGAGAAATCCGGATTGGCGACCGGGAAGCGCACCGAGCCGATGATCTCGCCGCCCGCCTCCTTGAAGGCGCGCTGGAACGCCGCCTCGGAATCGTGCCCGGGACCATAGTCGGTCACCATGGTGTAGCACTTCTTGAGCCCGCTCTTGGCGGCCCAGGTTCCGAACGTTTCCATCACCTGCGGCAAGGTCACCGAGGTGCGGATCATGTAGGGCGACTTGGTAATGATGATCGAGGTGGCGGCATTCATCACCACCATGAATTTCTTCGACTGCGCCGACACGTCGGCGGCGGCGAGCGCATTGGGCGTCAGCAGGAAGCCAGCGAGCATATCGACGCCGTCCCGCACGATCAGCTCCTGCGCGAAGCGCTTGGCGACGTCAGGCGCCGGGCCGCCGACGTCGCGGCGGATCAGCTCGATCTTCTTGCCGGCGACAGTGTCGCCGTGCTGCTTCATGTAGGTCTTGATGCCGTTGTCGAGCTGGATGCCGGCATCGGCGAACTGGCCCGACAGCACGTTGATCAGGCCGATCTTGACCGTGCCCTGCGCCTGCGCGGGCGCAGCGCCGAGCACGAGCGCGGCGGCGGCACCGAGCATCAGTTTGAGTCGATTCATGTTCCATCCTCCCGGGATCGTTGTTTCTGACCGCTGCGAAAATTGTAGTCACGAAAGCCGATGCGGTCGAATCGATAATGTGGCGAACCCAGCGGTTTCTCGCCGCGTTGGGCGCGGCCCCACCTGTGATAGCGGCCATTGTAGCGGCCACGGGCCGCGGCAAACTGCGCACGATCCGATGTGCGATCCGGATTCTTGCCTTCCGACGCTAGTGCCCCTTTTTGAACCCGAAGTTCGCGCACAGCGAGCGGCAAGGGCGATCGCGAACTTCGGGTTCAAAAAGGGGCACTAGAATCATAGAATTGCTAGTGGTCCCTAGATTCCGAGGTTCGTATCTGAACCTGCTGCAAGTACTTACGAACCTCGGCATCGGACCACTAGCCTCTTCATAGTTAATTCGTCGAGTGCCCGGGATGTCGGCAATTTTGGATTGGCCCCGCTCGCCGTCGCAGGTCGAGCGCATTCAGAGCGAGCGCAAGCGGCGCGCCGTCGAGCTTGCGCGCCGGGCGCCGTTCTTTCGCGACCGCCTGCGCGGCGTCGATATCGACCGGCTCGACGACCCCGACATGTGGGCGAAGATTCCGCTCCTCACCAAGGACGCGCTGCGACAGATTCCGCCGGAGCGGTTTCACGACGAGTTCTGCGTCGCGCCACGCGCCGAGGTCGTCGAATATTGGCGCTCGGGCGGCGTGACCGGCCGCCCGCTGTTCTACCCGCGCTCCGCCGACGACATGGAGTACAGCATACGCTGCTTCCGCCGCGCCTTTGTCGTGATCGGCGCGACCGCGGACGATCTCGTCCATGTCTCGTTCCCGCTCGGCATCCATCCGGTGGCTCACCTCTATGCGCGCGCGGCCGAGGATCTCGGCATCGGCACGATCTGGTGCGGCTCCGGCAGCAACACGCCCTCGCTGAATCAGCTGGAGCTGATCCGCGAGCTCAAGCCGACGATCTGGGCCGGCATGGCGAGCTATGGGATTCATCTCGCCAATCTCGCGGAGGCGCAGGGGATCGACCTAGCCGCGTCCTCGGTGCGCAAGATCATCGTGGCCGCCGAGCCACTGTCGCCGGCCAAGCGCCACAAGCTCGAGCGCTCCTGGGGGGCGGAAGTGTCCGACCAGTTCGGCATGACCGAGGGCGCCCTGGTCTCGGTGCAAGCGCCGCAGCACGACGGCCTGCATGTCTGGTCCGACCTGTTCCTGTGCGAGGTGGTGGACGAAGCGACCGGCGAGCCGGTACCGGAGGGCATCGTCGGCAGCCTGGTCATCACGCCGCTGTTCAACAACAACGTGACGCCATTCCTGCGCTGGAGCTCGGGCGATCTCGTCAGCATCACGCGGGCGAACGGCGGCGACCAGCCCTGGTCGATCTTCCCGGTGATGCGCCATGCGCGGCGCACCGTCGGCTTCTTCAAGGTGCGCGGCGTCAATATCAACCACTCCGAGCTCGAAGACCTGATGTTCTTCAATCAGGGCATCACCGACTTCAAGGCCGAGGTGATCAATGCGGAGAACGGCCTCGACGTGCTGCGGCTCTTCGTCGAGCCCAAGCAGGGGGTCGATGTCGGCGCATTGCAGCAGGGCATCCGCGCGGACGTGCTGAAGTCGTTCGAGGTCGCGGCGGAGATTACCTTCCTGGACCGCGGCACCATCGGCCGCGAATTCGAAGCCAGCATCAAGGCCGCCCGCTTCGTCGATCGCCGCGGCTGATCGCCGCCGCGAAATCCCCGCGGCGATGAGATTTTCCAGGCTCCATATGGGCTTGGGATGACCGCAGAATCGCCGCGACGCCTCATATTTCCGCCGCATCCGCAGTGCTAATCGGGTACTATCTCTGGTGGACGGTTACTGCGGCAAGCACTCATGCGTCGTCTCTGTATCCTGGCTTTTGCCACCCTGCTGCTGTCTACGTGGTTCGGACCTGCCGCCCGCGCCGAGCTCAAAGGTATCGGCGCGCCCCGCATCGAGTGGGAGGTCAAGAACCGGTTCCGGCTGTTCCGCAACGAGGCCGATTTCCAGCGGCACGTCGCGGTGACGCGCAACGACGGCATCCTGGCGGCCGAGCAGCGGCTGGCCCGCGCCAGCGACGGCCGCGGCTGGGCGCGTGACACGGTCGAGCGGCTGTGCGTCGACCGATCCGGCAAGCTCCTGGAATTCTGCGACCGCGACGGCGAGCGCGAGGTCTATCTTTCGCCGCGCGATCACCGCGTCGGCGTCGCGCTCTCCGGCACCGTGCCGGCCAACGAAGGCTGCGTCTGGAGCTTCGATGACGGCGAAGGCACGCCGCGGCAGTTCACGCTCGCCTGCAACGAAGAAGTGAAGATCCGCCTGCGCCAGGGCCGGCAGACATTCGCGAGCGTCGACATCATCCTGACGGACGGCACCGCGCAGCGGCTGGTGCGCGAGATCCAGGTGCGCGACGTGCTGATCGCCGGCATGGGCGATTCGATTGCCGCCGGCGAAGGCAATCCCGACCGGGCGGTGCGGCTGTCGGACGAAGGGTTCTGCTTCAAGCGGTTCGATGGCGGCGAGTACTACCGCCCCGGACGCGCCGGCTTCAACGGCAACAAGTCCTGCAACATCACCTTCGGCGAGGATGCCGGCATCAGCGATTGGGCGCGGCAGAGCGCGCGCTGGATGAGCGGCGCCTGTCACCGCTCGCTCTACAGCTACCAGATGCGCACGGCGCTCGCCCTCGCGGTCGAGAACCTGCATATCGCCGTCACGTTCATTCCGCTCGGCTGCACCGGCGCCACGATCAATGCCGGCTTCCTCGACAGCCAGCGCGCGAGCGAATGCCCCAGCCCCGGCACCGGCGCCGCCTGCCCGGGAACCTCGCGCGCTCAGGTCGCCGAGCTCACCGACGTGTTGGCGACGGCGCGCAAGCACCGCGCCGACCGCCGCCTCGATCTCATCCTGCTCACCATCGGGGCGAACGACATCCGCTTCTCAGGGATGATCGCCGACATCATCGTCGAACCGGGCGCCGAGCGCACGCTGCTCAATCGCGGCGGCATCATCGCGAGCGTGGACGACGCGAAGAAGATCCTCGAGCGCGAGTTCCCCGCCAATTTCGGAAAGGCGCGCGCCGCGCTCAAGCCGTTGATCGGCGGCAATCTCTCGCGCGTGGTCTATGTCAGCTATGGCAATCCGGCACTGGTCGCGCCCAACACGCCCTGCCCGGGTGGACGCGGCGGCTTCGACGTGCATCCCGCCTTCGGCGCCGACGGCGAGCGCCTGCGCAAGGCGATGGACTTCGTGTCGCAGCAGTTCCTGCCCGGGGTGAAGGCGCTGGCGCGCTGCGAGGACGGCAAGAGCTGCCGCGATCCGGCGACCGAGCGCATGACCTTCGTGGACGCCCACCAGCCGGCCTTCGAGCTGCACGGCGTATGCATGCAGTCGGATGACGATCCCGCCTTCGATCGCGAATGCCTGTTCGGCAGGGGCGCGACCTTCGAGCCGAGCCTGACCAAGGCCGCCAGCGATCCGATGGCCTGCGGCTACACCGCGAGCGATTTCCGTCCTTACGCGCCGCGCTCCCGCTGGATCCGCACGGCGAACGACAGCTATTTCACCGCAATGACCTATCCCGACGGATTGCCGTCGACGCTGCAGCCGAGCGACCTGCACGACGCCATCTGGGGAATCTTCGCCGCGGTCTATGGCGGCGCCATTCATCCCACCGCCGAAGGCCACGCCGTCATGGCGGACGCGGCGCTGCCGGCCGTGCGCGAGGTGCTCGGGCTGCAGGCGCCGCTGGCACCGGTGCGCAGCGAGCCGTTGTCGGCGCCACAGTCCCCCCCGGCACCCGCGGCGCCGGCGTCCATGCGCAAATAGGCGATCTTCACGCCACTCCGAGCTTCTTCTGCAGGCTGGTGGACGACGTCGTGTATTGGAACACCAGACGCTTGTCCGGGTAGACGTAGCGGTGGGCTTTCTGCGCCATCAGGGCGCCCTCGTGGAAGCCCGAGAGGATGAGCTTGAGCTTGCCCGGATACCAGTTGATGTCGCCGATCGCGAAAATGCCCGGCACGCTCGATTCGAAGGTCGCGGTGTCGACCAGGATATATTCGCCGTCCTTCATCTCCATGCCCCAATCGGCAACCGGGCCGAGCTTCATGGTCAGCCCGAAGAACGGCAGCAGCGCATCACAGGCGATTTCGAAATTGGAACCGTCGCTGCGCTTGACGATGGCCTTGGCGAGGCGCCCCCCCTCGCCTTCCAGCGCCGCGACCTGACCGAGCACGAAGTCGATCTTGCCCTCGCCGACCAGCGCCATCATCTTGTTGACGCTGTCGGGCGCGGCGCGGAACTCGCTGCGCCGGTGCAGCAGCGTGAGGTGGCTCGCAATCGGCGCGAGGTTGAGCGTCCAGTCGAGCGCGCTGTCGCCGCCGCCGACGATCAAGATTCGCTTGTCGCGGAACGCCTCCATCTGCCGTACTGCGTAGAACACCGAGCCGCCCTCGTAGGCCTCGATGCCGGGGATCGGCGGACGCTTGGGCTGGAACGAGCCGCCGCCGGCCGCGATCACCACCACCTTGACCTCGAACACCCGGCCGCGATCGGTCGTCACGCGGAACGCGGGATCGCCGATCTTCTCGATCTTCTCGACCATTTCCTGAAGATGAAATGTCGGGCCGAACGGCTTGATCTGCGCCATCAATGCGTCGCACAGGCCCTGGCCGGTGACGTAGGGAATGCCCGGGATGTCGTAGATCGGCTTCTCAGGATAGAGCTCCGCGCACTGGCCGCCGATCTTGTCGAGGATGTCGATGAGATGCGCCTTCATGTCCAGGAGGCCGAGCTCGAACACCGCGAACAGCCCGCATGGTCCGGCGCCGATGATCAGCACGTCGGTCTTGATCGGTTCACTCATGTGGAACATTCCTAGCGAGTAGTGAGCAGCGAATGGCGAATTGGCGAATAGCGAGCAGTGATCCACCGCACTCGCTCATCGCCATCGGCTATTCGCTGCGCTCCCCTGCGCTCAAGCCTGGCGCTCGGGCGTGCGCACGACCAGGCCGTCGAGCTCGGCGACGACCTTGATCTGGCAGGACAGGCGCGAGTTCGGCCGCACGTCGTAGCCGAAATCGAGCATGTCCATCTCCATCGGCGACGGCTCGCCCACCGCCGCGCGCCAAGCCTCGTCGACATGGACATGGCAGGTGGCGCAGGCACAGGCGCCGCCGCATTCCGCGTCGATACCGGGAATGCCGTTCTTGATCGCCGTCTCCATGACGGTCGATCCGACCTCGCCCTCGACCGTGCGGGCGGTGCCTTCGTGGTCAATATAGGTGATGTTTGGCATGCGACTTGGACGATATCCTTGGGGCAGATCCGGCGCAGCCGTACGGCGATGCGGGGGCCCTATATAGCGTTTTCCGGCGGCATGGAAACCGGCTCACGCCAAAAAGCATGGCCCCGCTGCGCGCACGCGCGAATGTCCAGGGACGTCGAGCAGTGCTTGCGGATAGATGCGCTATGGCGCGGCGAGCATGTCCGCGATCGCCTTGCGCGCCTCGTCGATCGCGGCGGCGAGACCGCCGATGGCATCGGTGTGATCGCCCGCCCCGTTGCCCGCGCGCTCGACCGCCTCCGCCGCGTCGGCCACCCGCCACGCTCCGATGCCGCGGGCCGACCCCTTGATCGTATGGGCGAAGGCGGCGGCCGCAGCGGGCGAGGCTTGCCGCATGCGCGCGAGCAGCATGTCAGCCTGACGGTCGAACAGCGCGAGCACCTCGGCCTCGAGGCTCTTCTCGCCGAGCGTCATGCGGCCGAGGTGGACAAGATCGATCGCCGGTTGCGAAGCCGGCGCGGACGGCACAAGTGGCGGCGCCGCGACGCGCCTAGTCGTTTTTGCCGCAGCTTTGATCATTGTCGGCCCCCGTTCTTGTCGAACAAGTTATTGTTGTGCCAAGCCGTTTTCGCCTTGAGCGAAAGCGGCTGGGCGTCCCTTGGGATGGAGCTTGCCAGACTGGCGACCAAGGGCGGGTAAACGTCCCGCCCGGGATCGCGGGCGCCTTTGGACCTATCCGCTCTTGGTTAAGGAACGGCTTATTCGGTGGCCGGGGCGCCCGGCGGCGGCTCGTGGCCGAGGATGCGATAGCCGGCGCCAGTGAGGCGGCAGACCAGCCAGTCCGGCTTGATCGGATTTTGCATCCAGCGCACCGCCCAGCCGCGGGTCAGGCAGGATTCGATAGTCTTCTTCGATACTTCGCGGCCGTCACGGTCGAACAGCGGCAACTTTCCCCCAGGTTGTGTCAATCCTCGTTCAAGATAGCGGCGCTGCGCCTCGCTCGGCCGCATACCGGCCGCAATGTGGCCGGACAAATGACCAGTGGGTAAGTCGCGGTCGGGCAAATTTTGACGGGGAAAATCGGGACCTGGGGCGCTCGAATGACTATCGTTCTTGCCCGGCGGTACGCGACCCATGGCCAGCCCCAGCGCTAACAGCGTTAACGATGATTAAAGAGACCTTAACAAGAAGTTTCCTTCGGTATCCCAAGCCGATAGGATAGCCCAACGGCAGTAGGATGTCTCTGCGGCGCGTTACGATCGGCTGCCCGAGGGGGATCCGGAGGGGATCTCGAGATTAAACGCGCTCGTAGCGCGGTCCGGATCCCATTCCGGCTCGCAGCTCTGGTCCAGCGTATGACGAGGCGACGACCGACATGGCGAACACCCCGAAGAAGATGAAGGACCCGACAGAAGCGGCGCTGTCGGCGATCCAGGACGCGCTTACCGTACGGGAGAGCGCACCTGAGCCGGACGCCATCAGCCCGCCTCCGCCCCCTGCGCACGCCGCCGACCCCGTTTCGGACCCACCTTGGCGCACGGTGCGCTCCTCCACGCCAGCCAAGAACGACTATTTCGACGACGAAATCCGCCATGCGGACGAACAGGACGGGCTGCGCCGCCCGGCCAATGACGACCGCGAATCCATCGGCCAGATTCTGCGCACGTTGCAGCGCCGCCCGGCGCGCTCGTCCTACATGATCGCCACCATCTTCGCCGTGGTCTGGCTGTTCGCCGGGCTGGTGATGGGCTGGGTCTACCTGCCGCAACTGCAATCCGCGCTCGGCCCGACCGGCCTCACCGCGCCGGTGCTGGGCCTGCTGTTCGCTTCGTTCTTCGTGCCGATCATCTTCTTCTATGTGTTGGCGCATATGGCTTGGCGCTCGCAGGAGTTGCGGCTGATCACGCAATCGATGGCCGAGGTCGCCATGCGCCTCGCCGAGCCCGAGACGGTCGCGCGCGAGTCGATCGTCACCGTCGGCCAGGCGATCCGGCGCGAGGTCGCCGCCATGGGCGACGGCATCGAGCGCGCGCTGGCGCGCGCCGCCGAGCTCGAGACGCTGGTGGCGAACGAGGTGTCGGCGCTCGAGCACGCCTACAACGACAACGAGGTCCGCATCCGGGCGCTGCTGCAGGATCTCGGCGGCCAGCGCGACACGCTGGTCGGCCAGGCCGGGCAGATCCGCGACGCCATCAACAGCGTGCACCTCGATCTCAGCCACGACATCTCGCAGATCAGCGAGCTCGTCGCCGAGCAGGTCAACGAGGCCTCGCGGCGCATCACCCACACGCTGGCGGAGAAGGGCGAGCACATCACGCGCGCGCTCGGCAATGCCGGCGATACCATGATCCAGACGCTGGGCGAGCGCGGCGGCGACCTGCTCGACCGCCTGGAGGTCACCAGCCAGGAAACCTCGCAGGCGATCGCGGCCGCCAGCGACCGGCTGACCTCGACGCTCAACTTCAAGACCGATCATATCGGCGACGAGTTCACCGAGATCACCGCCAACCTCCAGCACATGATGTCGGTGCGGCTCGACCGCGTGACCGAGGGCTTCGCGCAGAAGTCCGCCGCGATCCTCGACCTGATGAGCAACCGCTCGCACGAGATGACCGAGCTGGTGATCGACACCGGCAACCAGCTGTCGGAGACGATCTCCAGCCGCGTCGAGGAGGTGAACACCACCCTCAAGAACACCGGCGATTCGCTCGTGCTCGACCTGAGCCTGCGCGGCGGCGACGTGGTGTCGAAGCTCGAGCAGACCGGCGCGCGCATTACCGAGACCATCGTCCAGCGCAGCAACAAGGTGACCGACCAGTTCCGCGAGAGCGCCGAGGGGCTCGCCGACGTGATCGGCAACCGCGGCGACGCGGTGCGCGAGATGCTGGCGGCGCGGCTGCAGTCGTTCGAGGACATGTTCAACCACGGCGGCGCCGAGCTCGCCGAGCGCATCGCGCGCGACTCCACCACGCTGGGCAACCTGATCACGCGCCACCTCGCCGAGTTCGACCGCACGGTGAAGACCTATGGCGGCGAGATGGTCGAGCGGCTGGGCGAGCGCACGCAGGACATCTCCAGCGCGATGCGCGACTATCTCGACAATTTCGACACCCGCGTCACCACCAAGTCGGCCGAGGTGACGGCGAGCCTCGACCAGCAGTTCACCCGCTTCCGCGACGCGCTCGACGGCCGCACCCAGACCCTCAACGAGGCGCTCGCCTCCCGCGTCATGGACGTCGCCAAGACCATGGCCGACGGCGGCAAGGAAGTGGTCGGGGCGCTCGATCAGCGCATCGCCGACGTCACCGCAGTCATCAACGTGCGCGGCGCCAAGCTCGCCGAGAGCATCGGCAGCAGGATCGAGGACGTCGACAAGGCGCTCGGCGTCAAGGCGATGGAGGTCGCCGACAATCTCGACACCCGCATCAGCCGCTTCGAGGAGCTCCTGATCGGCCGCGCCGAGAACGTGACCAAGGAGATCGAGGCGCGCAGCCAGTCGGCCGCCGACCTGCTCACCGCCCGCACCGAGCACCTGAGCAGCACGATCCGCACCAATGCCGGCGAGGCCGCCCACGCGCTCGAGCAGCTGACCACGACGTCGGTCGAGACCATCAGCGCGCGGGTCGAGCAGCTCAACAACTCGATCAAGACCAACGCCGGCGAGGCCGAGCGCTCGATCGGCAATCTGGCGACCTCGGCATCCAGCACCATCAATGCCCGCATCCAACAGCTGAGCGAGGCGGTCAAGACCGACACCGCCACTGCGGAGCAGTCGCTCACCCAGCTCGCCACCAACACCACGGCCGCGATCCGCGCCAGCGCCCACGACGCCGAGCGCATGCTCAGCGGCATGTCCACCGGCGTGAGCAACGTGCTCAAGCAGAACGCCAGCGAAGTCGAGCGCACGCTCCTCGCCGTAAGCGCAGAAGTGGCACGCACCTTCGTCGGCAAGGCCGACGAGATTTCGTCGCAGGTGAGCCAGCGCGCCGCCGAGATGACCCATATCGTCGATGAAAAATCGAGCGGGCTGCTCACCGCGCTCACCAGCAAGAGCCAGGAATTCGCCAGCGAGGTGAGCCGCGTCACCGACCACGCGGTGAAGGCGATCGAGGCCAAGGGCTTCAACTTCACCCAGACCATGATGGACAACAGCGAGCAGATCGCGCGCCTGATCAACGAGGCGAGCGAGAGCGCGACCGTTGCCGTCAACAAGTCGCTCAAAGAGCTGCAGACCAGCCACATCGCCGCGACCGAGACCACCAGCGAGGCGGTCACGCGCTCGATCAAGGAACTGCGCGAGACGGCCGACATGGCGACGGAGAGCGCGGCGAAGACAATCACGAAAACGCTGAAGGAGCTGCAGGACACGACCCAGGGCTCGGTCGAACAGTCCAAGCAGACCGCCTCCTCCGCCGTCTCCGAGATCCTGGAGACGCAGAACATGCTGCGGTCGGACACCACCGCCCTGTTCGAGCGCCTGCGCGAGGCCAACATCCTGCTGCAGGAGGTGCTCAGCGGCGCGCACGAGAACATGAGCGGCATCGAGGCGACGTTGGTCACGCGCGTCGCCGATTTCGTCGCCGCCATGAGCGAGGTCGCACAGAAGACCGGCGCCGCGAACAGCGAGGTCGAGCGCAACATCGCGAGCTTCCAGACGATGTCGGCGCAGACGCTCACCGACCTTACCCAGCTCGCCGGCCAGTTCGACACGCACGGCCGCTCGCTCGCCGAGGCGGTGGCGCTGATCGACACCAGCAACCGCCGCACCGAGAACACGATCAACGAGCGGCGCACGTCGATGGAGGAGCTGGTCGCCACCCTCGATGCCAAGAGCAACGATCTCGAGCAGCGGCTCACCCGCTTTGCCGGCGTGCTCGATCAGTCGCTCGAAGGCGCGGCGGAGCGCGCGCGCGAGATCGCCCGCCTGACCGCGGAATCGACAACCGGCGGCGCCCGCGCGATCGCCGAGAGCTTCGAGACCATCCGCAACAACGCCGAAGAGGAACGCAAGCAGATGTCGGACGCCATGCACGGCATCTACGTGCAGGCGACCGAAGAGGCGAACGAGATGTTCCACCAGGTCTCGGAACGCTCGAACGCAATGTTCACGGAGGCGGCCGAACGCTTCGTCGAGGTGCTCGACGGGCTCAAGCGGATGACAGCCGAGATGCAGCATGAGCTCGAGACCACGCGCAGCGAGCTGCGCAAGGGAATTCTCGAGCTGCCGCAGGAGACCGCCGACAGCGCCGCGCAGATGCGCCGCGTGATCGTTGATCAGATCGAGGCGCTGGCCGAACTCAACCGCATCGTCGCCCGCCACGGCCGCGGCATGGACGCGATCGAGCCGGCACAGCGCCGGCTGGAGTCGGTCGATGCCGGCCCGCAGCGCCGGCCGCCGCCGCGCGATGTGCCGAGAGATGTGCCGCGCGACGAGCCGCCGCCTCCGCCCAGGCAGGAATCGAGGCAGGAGTCGAGGCAAGAGCCCAGACTCGAACAACGACCGGATCCGAGGCCGGAGCCGGCAGCACCGCCGCGCCAGCGCGCGGACATCACCGGCATGAACACGCCGGCCATGCCGTCCCGCCGCGCCGACGCGCCTTCTGTCAGTCCGGCGCAGCAGGCTGGCGGCGGACGCGCCGGCTGGCTTTCCGACCTGCTCTCGCGCGCCTCGCAGGATACCGCCGATGGCGGCGGGCGCGGCGGCCCGCCGCCGCGCGACCCGGATGCCGGCACACCGCACAGCATCGAGTCGCTCGACTCCCTCGCTGTCGACATCGCCCGCATGATCGACCACGACGCCGCTGCCGACCTGTGGGACCGCTACAAGCGCGGCGAGCGCAACGTGTTCACGCGCAAGCTCTACACCATGCAGGGCCAGAAGGCGTTCGAGGAGATCCGCCGCAAATATCGCGGCGACCGCGACTTCATGCGCACGGTCGACCGCTACATCGGCGAGTTCGAGCGGCTGCTCGAGGAGGTCTCGCGCGACGACCGCGGCCAGGTGGTGGCGCGCACCTATCTGACCTCGGAGACGGGCAAGGTCTACACCATGCTCGCCCACGCGGCGGGACGTTTCGACTAAGTTTTACGACGGACGGGAGACGCTCGACGGGCGCGCGATGAGCGCGCCCGTTTGGTTTTTCTGTTCCGCATCAGATTTCGGTCTTGCAGTAGGGGCGGTGGGTATAGCCCGAAATAAGATCTTGGCCTATCCTGGCCGAGGCCCGCTCGAGCTGAGCAAAACGGGATAGCGAGGCGTTGACATGAAAATCTTCTTGGCGGCGATGCTCATCGCGTTCTCGACGGTATCTGTTTGCGCCCAAGGGGGAATCGGCAAGGGCGGTGGCGGCCCGCCCAAAAAGAGCGAGGCGGAGCTGGCCGAGGAGAAGAAGACCAGGCAGATCGAGGAAAAGGCATATAACGACGCGCTCCCCAGAATCGGGGACCGGAAACCGGTGCAAGAAAAGCCCGACCCGTGGCGAAATGTGCGCTAGTGTCCCGTTTCCGACGTTCGCATCGCTTTGCAGCACGCACTTTTGCGAACGTCGGAAACAAAGGGACACTAGCAAGTTTATTGTTCTAGTGCGGTTTTGGCTCTGACGTTCCGATGACAAACGTGCTGCGAGACTGATCGGAACGTCAGAGCCACCGCGCTAGGCGCTCATTGCCGGCCGACGTCAGATCTGGCGGACGGCGATTCTGGCAAAGACATGCCATTTCGATTTTTCGGTGTAGACGCGAAGATAAATCTTGTCCGGCGCGTGCCCCATCTGGTGTTCCAGAATGATCTGAACTTCTTTTTCCGTCGTGTAGTACGCCTCGAACAAGCTTGGGGTCATGTTCGGTGTGCAGGGACTTCCGACACAAAGGACGCTGGGATCCTCATTGGGAATGGACCGCATATTGGATGGCTCCACGGTCGCCTTCGGGTCGTAGGTTCGCAGCCGGCAATAGCCGGCTGCGGCCGGTGATCGTATGGTCGTCATCTCGGGCGGCTCAACGCCGGAATTGTACGTCGCCATGGAGAAGCCGGTCATGTGATACGAACCCGGCGCGAGCGTGATCACGCCGGTCTTGAAGTCGCACCGGATACTGTTGCCCCGTTGCGAGTCGACGTCGGTAAACACACGGGTGTTGAAGCCCGGAGTCATCGTCTTGCTGTCGGGGGAGAACTCGGTGAATACGGCATACTCCGGTCCCTGCATCGTCATCTACCTTTCCGTGTAAGAACGTCCCTCAGACCATTTCCCAGACGAAGCCCGCGCGACCCGTCGGCGCGGCTCGCGCGACGACCGCGGCCTGATGGTGGCGCGCCCCCTATCTCACCTCGGAGACGGGCAACGTCTACACCATGCTCGCCCACGCGGCAGGATGTTTCGGCTGAGCTTTACGATGGACGGGAGACACGGACGGGCGCGCGATGAGCGCGCCCGTCTGGTTTCAGGCCTCAGAACAGAAGGACTAGGCTCGCTTTTTCCTGGGAGCCCTGTTGCTCGCGTGTTCGTCCGATGCGTAAGACCGCGCAATGGTGGGCGTCGGGCCGGCAGCCGCTGCGGCGCCGGACGCACCCGCGACCGTTACCGCGCCGGGGACAACCGCTGCATTGGGAGCGGCTACGCCAACCGCGGAGTTGCTCAATTCGATCTTCCAGCTCTTGAGCCTCCCCACGTCCCGGCGCGCACGATCCGACACGTTGAGCACCCAATTGCCTTTCATGGGCTGGCCGAGCATGGCCCCCAACACGCCGGGCGATGCCGAGTCGTAGGTGGTCACCAGGTTGTCGGCCGCCCCGCCCAGTTGAGCATGCAGCACGTCGGTCCTACCGCTCGGCGCTTTGAGCGTCACACGCAAATCGCCGATGAAGGGATGCTCGATATTGACCCCGACCTTGATTCTCGAGACCGTCCCGGATTGGGCGATGTTGACGGCGCTCGAGACGCCGGCGGCATTGTTGTCCGGAATAGCGAGATTGGGGGCAGCCTGGCCGGATGCCGTCTGAGCGGCGACCGCGGCGCCGACGCGGAACGTGATGATCTGGCCGGGTCCCGAAATATCCGAGATGACGAGACCGGAATCGCGTCCATTCCATTCGCGTGAATTGGGTCTCGACTCGCTGGAAAGTCCGATGCCGGGCGTCATTCCAAACAGATCCGCGCCGTCACCCTGGTTGACGTTCCGCTCCAGGTGTCCCTCGCCGTCGGCCTGCAGGAGCGCGCACTGATAGTGCTGCGTGGCAGTGCCTTGCTGCAATTCGTTCGATCCTTCGATATCGCAATGGTACACAGCCAGGCCGCTCGCCGTGCAGCCGCGATCGAGATTCATCTTGGATCGGTTCTCCACCAGAAAATATTCGTTCGGCTTGCTCGATCGGAACTTCATCACGGTGTTGTAGTCGCCGTGCTTGGCTTCATGCGGTCCGCCGTGACTCAGATCGATCTCGTTGTCGCACCAGCCGGCAAGATCCCGCAGATACGCGCAGACCGGCGACGGGCTTAATCCGCTCTCGAGATGGTTGCCGGAACCCATCAGGCAATACGAGCCGATGCCCGCGCTCGCCGCGGTGTCCCCGTCACGCTCGCCGTAGTCGTACATATCGGGGAAACGGCACAGCAGGTGCCCGTTCTCATGGCAGAAGGTGCCGATGCTCAGATCTGCCGCGGTCCGCCCCAGACTGGTGAGCAGATAGAGATCGGTGTGCATCGAACCAAACTGCAGATTGATGCTGGAGTTGTGCGGCCAGAGGTCGCCGCGATACTGCGTTTGCCCGGCATACAGAATGTTGAGAGCGTCGACGGTATTCTCGTTGAGCGAATCGAACTGCTTCAGATCGACGCCAGCGGCGACCGCGAGCTGCAAAGCCTCCTCGACGAGGAGGTTATTGACGTAGAACTCGCGATTACGGCTGAGCTTGAAGGGACCGACCACGATATTGGTGTAGTCCAGCTTTCCGGTGGAGACACGGCGAAAATACTCCCGCGCGGAGCAGATGTTGCCGTTGCGTGTGTAGTTGGCGCCGTTCAACATCTCGTCGATGTCGGCGCGCGTGACGGAGCTCGCGACATCCTGGAACGTCACCAGGATGGTGAGCCCCTTGACGGTTCCGATGGACAACTTGCGCCCCGCCAGCAGTCCCCGGTTGGGGCCGAACACGCGAACAATCTCGTTGCTCGCCCCTCTACGGGAGACCGCCGTGCGACGCAGCCGCCGCGATGCCGTCTTCGCCTTGATCGTTTCCGGCGCCTCTTGCAGGTGGCGGGGCAGACCAGCAGGAGGCGGCATGGTCAAAGCCACACCGGTCGATCGAAACGCGCCCGCGGCCAGTCGCGCGTAGCAGAATAGCCCCACGTCCGAGTCGAAAACGGTGCTGTAACCGTTCAGATCCTCGTAGCGCGCGTAGAGCTCGTCACCGAAGACCTTGAGCTGGATGTCCGGGCCATTGGTCTGTCCGAAGGTCAGGATTTCTCCAAATATGCCGCTCATGAGGACTACTCCTTTCGGGGCTCAGCTGCGTTTCGTTGTGTCGTCGATCGCGACCGCGACTCCATTTTCATTTGGCGCTCCGCGATCTTGCGCCCGCGCACGGCATCGGATTCCTTCGCGTGCCGCGGCGCATCCGGCGGCGGAGCCGACGTGACCGGCACGCCGGTCGATTGAAATTCGCCATCAACGATGTGGGCAAAGCAAAACAGCCCGGCGCGGTCGTCGTAGATCGCGGGGTAGCCGTCGGGGGTTTCGTATGAGGCGTAAAGCTCGGTGCCGGTCACGATGAGTTCGACATCGGGGCCGTTTGCCTGGCCTAGACTGACTCTCTGGCCAACGATTCCGCTCAA
>Ga0126382_10000308_pt1 | contig 18530 bp, 7 predicted proteins | sample PanSoiMetPlot_30_FD_92548 | JGI IMG/M metagenome (GOLD analysis project Ga0126382, IMG submission 92548) | Tropical forest soil microbial communities from Panama - MetaG Plot_30 | ecosystem: Environmental > Terrestrial > Soil > Tropical forest > Bulk soil | place: Panama | collected 2016-02-17
CCAAGCAATTCGCTGAAATCTCCTTCGCGCATCTTGAGCGTTGGAACGGTGAGAGTCCTGGTTACCCCCCGTCGTCGTCTGACCCATTCCTGGCCCCACAGCCAGAAAAGTTTGTCGCGACCTTTGTTGAAACTTGTAAAAGGAAGTACGACCGGACCGCTAAGGCTGTAACCAAACTGGTTGTAACGGAACGGCTCGGGCCGGCAGGCGGTGTCTTTTGGAAATTGTTCACAGGGGCGGTCTGCTGTCCCTGTGCGGTTGCGAGTCCAGCTATTTGCGTCGAAGGCCGAGTTTCTCATGAACTCATAGAATGTCCCATGAAGATCTTTGCTTCCGCTCTTGGTGACTATTCGAATCTGGCCTCCATTTGATCGCCCGTATTCAGCCCCGTAGTTAGCCGTCAGAATTTGGACCTCCTGGGTAGCATCCACATCGGCTACTCCTATGCTGGTGCCGTTTGATCGGGTTCGGACCGCCACTGCTCCGTCAAAGGTGATCAGGTTGTCCTGTGTGCGAGAACCGTTGATGTTTAAACCTCCAGTAGTCAGCCCGAAGCTGAAGCCACCCAGAGCGCCGCCGCTGACGCCCGGTTTCAGCAGCGCCAGAAACAGAGGATTGCGTCCATTCAGCATGGCTAACTGAATCTGTTTACTCTCAACCAGCTTTCCTACCGTAGCCGTTTCTGTTTGCAGTGTCATTGAATCTGCGGTTACCGTCACCGCTTCACTAACCTGGCCAACTTCCAGTGACACGTCGACCATGGTGGCGATGTTGGGATCAACCTTCTTATCGGCAACCGTGAAACGCTTGAAGCCAGTTTGTTCCACCGTGACCGAGTAGGTATCAGGGGGCAGATTCGAAATCACATAGTAGCCTTGCTCATTGGTTATGGCAGTTCGCTCAACACTTTTGGTCTGACTCTTCACAACGACCCTGGCGCCTGGGATCACGGCTCCCGCGGTATCTTTCACAAATCCTGAAACCTGGGCGTTGTCGGATTGGGCGAAGACATCAATTGATGTGCACAGGCACACAAACAAGCTTACGAGCAATGCCACAAGTCTTCTGTTCAAACGACCGCAGGACTTTATGGCATTTGGGACGTTGCGCCTCTTCATTGTTTGTTCGAGTTGCGGTGTACGCTTATCCATTTTCTTCTCCTCCTCCAAGGTTAGTAAGTGAAAATGCAAAGAGCGTTTAAAGGACAAGTGCTTTCCAATCGGCAGGCAGCGACTGAGGGCAAGATTTTATGGCGTCGACGAGCCGCGTGTTCGGCAAAGAAGGTGCTTTTGACATCCACCATGCATCGCCTTGGTCACCCGTGCCGATGAAAAGCGGGCGTGGAACGCCAGCTGGTTCAATCGTAAAAGCCGCGATTAATAGTCTCGCGATCTGATCTTACAAGCAACGGTGTGAGGTGAAAGTTACAAAGAAGGATTTATTTTTCGGCGGCCGCATCATAGCACCATTGCTTTACTAAGACAATGGCTCGGAAGTCGGGATTAACTGCACAGCCGGCGCATCGATCCTACGTTTTTTCATCTACTTCTCATCTAACGTTCATCCCAGGGACTTCACTGTCGCATATAGTCGTGGTGTCGGTGTGCGGCAAGCTGAGATGACCCTCAGCTTAAAAGAGTCAGAGAATAATGAATCCTACAAACAAATTTAATTTGCGTCGATTCGAGCGACTCCCACGAAACATCAGATTGAGTGACGGTTGCACGCTACGGTTGCGTGAGTTGCGACCTCGAGACCACGACCTATTGAAAGAGTTCTTTTACCGCTGTTCGCCCGAGTCAATTCGACGCCGGTTCTTTGGTTCAATCAAGTTGCTTTCGGATGGGCTGCTTAACTATCTCTCGGATGGCGACGGAGTCCGGCACGCCGCGCTTATCATCACCGAACGAAAGGGAGAAGATGAGAGGATCGTGGGCGAGGGTCGATATGTATGCCTCAGAGACCGTCCGTCTGCGGCGGATTTGGCGCTTCTTGTCGAAGACCGTATGCGACGGCACGGAATTGCAACGCTGCTGATCCAGGAATTGATTGAGATTGGTCGCGCTAATGGTGTGACTGATTTCAGCGGCGATGTGCTGTCAGATAACAGGGAAATGCTTTCACTGATACGAAAGATGTTCCGTACCCTGACGAGCAAGATCAGCAGCGGAGTGATTCACTTTGAAATATCGCTTAAGCGTTGAAACTAGCTGATCCAGGGCGGCTTTGTTGCCATTGCTCCAATCAGGGCTGACTCTCAACGTCATCGAGGCGCTGCGATCGGAGTGACCTGCGTAAAATGTTTGGGTCCGAGGATCTTGTCCGGTAATTATTTCAGCGTTCCCATCGGTCTGCCGGTGATCATCCCGAGGAGCTTCAGCACAGTCGGAATACCAACTGCTACAGCGGAGACGATTGCAAACGCTCGCTCGTAAACATCTCGTTGGGAAACAAATAGAAACAGCGCCAACGCGAAAAGCAATGCAAATGCCGGCATCCGCCATCGGCTAAACGCGCCGGTCTGCTTTCCATGTGACCACAATAACACCTCCTCGGGGGTGCTCTCGGCAATCACAAATCGTTGAAAGCTTTCATTCATCAGCTTCAGATGCGGGCTGCTGACCAGTATCCCTCGCGAAAGCAGCGACTCCAGTTCTGCATTGCGTGAGCAAACCAGCCGGTCCTTTGCGAGGTTATGCAGGAGAAGCTTCTCACTGGTTGAGCAGATCGACCAAAGCGCGTGATAGTATGGCCGAGCCTCATGGAGCACCCGCTCGATAACTTGCTTATGCGAAAGCTTAGGGGCGTCTTCGAGCTGCAAGAGCTTCATACCGATCTCTTGAAGATATTTGCGCGGCCCGCACTCCGCCTTTATTGCTTCGGGCGCCTCTGTCAGCACATTGTCCTCGGCCGGGTCGCTGAGATGTAAACGGTAAAATGGATTCAAGCAGCTCTCCCAACGCCTTCTGGTTTGGTCGTCGGCGTTTGATTTTGATTTACCCTCTTCCTTGTCTTCCTTTGAGTCTTCGGATTCGGTGGTGGCGTCCGGAAGCGCGAAATGCGTCGGATCGACCTCCGAGATCACGATTATCCGCCGGTCATCTGAAAGGGTTCGCTCGATGAATCTGAGCTTCTGTTTAGTGGCAGCGGGGTTGGGCCAGTCATAATCGAACCGGTCTATAACTATAGCCCTTTTGCCTGCAGGGACGTCTCCAAAGTCAAACGTCTCAGCCCAGCTTTGGGCACGCGCGACTTTTCTTAGATCGATATGATAGAAGCCGGCTCTTTCGAGGCAGCCGCAGTCGACGCTATACCGCGTCTTTAACACGAGCACATTTCCATCTAAACGTCTATCGAGCACTTCAGCGAGCTCGATTTTCCGACCGCGCTCGAAATCCAGGAAGAAGAGCTTTCGCGCAAGGAGGCGCACCACACCCACCAGCAACACGAATATCGCCGGCGGCACTATCCACCACAACAGCGAGTACGGCATCGAGAAAGGTTGAATTGCCGAGGTGATTGCGATGCCTTCGGTCTTCCCCTCAGCAGATTCTGAGCTCGACTTCCTGAACAGTTGCAGAGTCTCGGTCGCGCCTCTATTCCAGCTCAAGTTGCCGGCATCATTCAAGTCCGCAAACTCGCGAAGCCTTGCTATTGCCGGGCTGTAAACCGGTATCCAGGACAATGCCACCTTGAACCAGCTGAACGGCAGATCTGATAAATCCGACACAAGATGCGAGGAGTCGGCATTGGACTGGTCGGACCCATTCATCGGCTGCTCGAAGGCCGTGGTTCTGCAAAAATCTAAGTAAACTCCGAAAGCCCCAGTCACCTTGTGATCCGATTTGACGAACGCGAGTCGATCCCGAAGGAACTGCTCCTGATCTTTGGCCTTTATGTCGCCATAGCGCTCTCTGATCGCGACGTCTCGGTCTCCAAGAGCGCGTGCCAGCTCCACTTGGGTACGCTTGAGAAACAGAATTGATTCGTACCGATGAGCTGTCTTGAACACAGCGATCGCGGGCATGACTCCGACAAGCGTGAGCATTGATACCGTGCAGTACACGTAACCGGACCGGTAATTTCGGAACCCCTTGTTCGTCGCCTGCCCCGGCGACGGATTGAGATTCTGGTCCAGAGGTCGCCAGCGATATCTTCTCATCAAACCGGTTGCCGCACGAATCACCGGATCAAACCTCCGAGACACATAGCCGTGTTTGAGTTCGGCAAACAGCACAACCATTGCTGTGATTGGGACCAGGGCGGACAAGAACAAAAGAGCAAGCGAGCTGGTGAAAAACGTCAGGGCTATGCAGAAGCCGAAACCCATCAACGCATTAATTACAAATAGCAACGAATAGCTGGATGCCTTTTCCTCGTTTGGCCATAACCATTCTTCCGAATAGGTCAGCAGGAAAATGCTCAGGACCAACGCGGAGTCAAACAGAGACAGCAGCGTGGCCAGGCTGAGTACTTCAAGATTAAAAGCGCCGAATCCCTCTTGATCGTGAAACACAACAAGGGTCCATGGCGGGGAGTCTAAGGGTTTAAAGAAGAATCGGTGCTGTCTTCCCAGGTACCTGCCGTCCAGCGACCTCTGAATTCTACCGCTCGCGGCGAGTCGAATCCGATTGTCGTTGTCGCACTCCTCGATCAGGTTCTTCTTCGTGTTGAGGGACTCATCGGAGCGGTACTTGAATTGCCCTTTGTCGTCGATCACGAAATATCCGAAGCCCGAGGGCAGCACCGTCCCAACCAACGAAATCGGTTTGAAGCTTATCGTCGCAACAACCTGATTCGGGTCAGCGGTCGTTGAACATTGGCCCCCGCCTTTTGAGACGGCAGGTATCGAAAGCACAGTTATTCTTTCCGCGGTGTTTTTTGAAACGAGTGGCTCAAGCGCGAACCGTCGCGAGGGGGAATCCTTATCAGATGGCGTCAACACCCACATCCGGTCGTTAACGATGTTCTGAAAGTAAGATCTATCGCTGACCTTAATAAGGCTGGTTGCAGCGCTTCGAGTGCTCCATTTGAAGCGTTGCTGCCCCTGCGAATCTATCCAAACAGCGTTTTCAAAATACGGATAGATATAGGACTCATCGGGACTCCAAAGATGAAGATTCCCAATAGGCTTCGGATCAAGTATTTGCGTCAAGCTAAACTTCCAGTCGCGATCTTTGAGAGTGTTTATGAGCTGCTCTATCCCTCCGGCGTGACCACTGTTGCTAGCCGCGCCCGGCGACGATGTTGAGTAGCGCTCCAGCTTCTCATTCAGTCCGCTTAGCTGTGTGTGAACTGCACTTAACTCCTCTTTCCAGTTCTCCTTGATCTGCGCGGCTAGTTCTTCAAGCTGTTGGTTAGTCGCAAGGTTCGAGTCGGCATAGGAAGCGAAGTCCAGCGTGAAGAAGGTAAGAAGCGCGGAACCCACAAGGATCGATCCCAGCAATACATGAACATCTGTACTGCTTAACCTGTCTTCTGGGCCTATCGACGCCACCCGGACGATCGGCATAATCGCCAGGCCAATCCCCACCAGGAAGAAGACAATAACGGGAATTGATCTCGAAAAACCCAGGCTGTTGAATACGAATTCACGCGATCGCACCAATCCGCAAACAAAATATCGCTCGCACTGAGCGCCCGTTCCGCGGTCGCGGTCTCCCCATTTGAACGAGATTGCAACCGGCTGGACGAACATCAAGTAGTTGTCATCGGCTAATTTTATTTCCAGCAGGCTGGCTGAGAGGTATGGCTTTGGCGTCTCAGATGACTGCGAGTCTTCCTTTTCTGAATGCAGAGCGCTGGTCAGCTTCAGGTCAAGCTCCCTGCCTGAGCGATCCTGGAGCGCGTGCAAGTCAAGCAACCTCGGAGCCGAATCATCGCGCTGAAAAACTACGACACCGGATTGATCGGCGACCAATACGTCATTAAAAGCTTCACGGCTGATCTCGGGTTGGATTAAATTGGTAAGAGAAGTTCTGACCTGGATCTTCATTCCATCGGCGTCTCCATTCGGACGACACGACAGGTAGAGCCAGGAGCCTTTGTCATCGGACTTATAATGCGGCGTCACCATGGCGTCTTTTAGGGAGGTGACAGGAAATTTGTCGCTCTTCTCATTCGGGCTGATTAGCTCAAGTTCCGGGACCAACCGTATTGACGATATGAAAGAGTTAAGCGCCTTTTTTTCATCAATGGATTGCTTCTCGGGAGCAGTTTTCACAGTTTTTTCGGCTTCGCTTTTTTCCCCGGCGGATCGTTGTTGGTTTCGCAGAACGGGTTGGTTTAGATCGGCCCCGCCTGACTGGGGGTCTCGCGCGGTTGATGGCTTCCGTTCAGCTACGCCTGGCTTCGGGGTACTGCCGGGGCTTTCTGCATTCAATTCATGCGAGTTCTTCTCAACAGCGTCATCTTGCGCTTTCTTCACTCCATTGCTTATGGCGGTGATATAGCTTTGCACTTTTTCGTTGAGATTCTGGCTCATTTCGGCAACCAACTGAAAATTTCGGCGAGTGTGGTATTGCCTTTCGGCTTGTACGAAGATGAAGTAGTACGCGCCGGCCACCGCCAGGATGACGGCGGTAATAAAGAGTACAGTAGCTATCAGTCTCAGTTGGGGGAATTTACCTGATTTCATGAGAACCTCCGTTTCCTGATACCGAAACAGAGTCGACGAGACCTGGTGCGCTTGTCAGTCAATGTCTCGCGATCGATTCGCAACGCGGTGCTTTACTCGCCACTCGGCCGGTTGCGCCGCATTTCCGTATCTGGCGGGGCCCGAGAGAGGCCGCCCCATACTTCTCATGACGAAATTCAGGATTGAATTACAGATGTTTTTTTGGTGAGGTTTAAAGCTTGAAACGACCTGCTTATAAAAGGCAGGCAGCAAATCGAATCACTTACTCGATCTTTAAGTGCTTTAGTCTAAAGTGGGAGAATCGATCTCTTCGCGCTTACACAAGCTCCTCGAATGGCACCTGATGGCGTGAAACCTAGCCGCGGCTCGTTGCTTTAGCAGCATACTGCCGACTCTAATGGTGCTTCGCGAGCCGCTGAAGTCGACGCCTTGTTTTTCCGGAGGAGTGCCGTGGAAGAACGAGGCATATAAGAAGCTTCCCGACCCGTGGTGCTCATTCAAGTTGACTCCGCTATCTGAGTGAAATCGTTCTCAGCGAGGAGTGCCAGCCTGGTTCCAGCCGATCGAAAATGATCGTACCGTTATCTAGCCAATCGAGGCCTTCAATGCGGCCCGAGTCAGGGCGAGTTACGCGAGCAGCCAAGCCGCTCCTGATATCGAGGACCCAGATGTCCGTCGGTCCTAGCCTTGGATAATGCTCGCGGTTATCAAACTGCCAGGTGATGTAAGCGACTTTGGTCCCATCCGGTGAGAATGTCGGAAAGATTTTGTTCGATGAATCGGACGTCGCCTGCGTCGCATTTCCATCGGGATCTGAGATCCATATTTGCCCCCGTCGCACGAAAGCCAGGCGTTTTCCATCTTTTGACCAGGGATTCCAGCGACCTTTGCGGTAGCTCCATTCGCCCATGCCCCAGACCTGATCGACCTCGATGGTCGCCTTTAGCATTTGACCCACGAAGTCGATCACATACGCCTTGCTAGGCTCGACCGCTACGCTTCCGCCAAATGAGCCGCTGGGCTGTGCTGGTACGACTACCACGTGGGCGCCATCAGGAGACCAGATGGCCTTGCAACCCCAAGTGTCCGGCGCTTTAAACTCGATCTTTTTACCCTCGGCATCTACGAACTGCCATTGATCCTTGACTCGACGTGGACCGAACCACTTTCCGTCAGGCGAAAAGGCAGCGTCTTCACCGTAATCGAAGCTAATCATTGAATTCCGATCATTTCCGCTTCGAATGACCTTTGAATGCGGCATTCGAATTCCAATCTGATGGCGTAACTCACCGGTTGGCCACTTTCCCAAAAGAGGACTGCCTTCCGCGAGAGGAGTGCTTCCGTTGGTTGGCTTATCTAGCGCGTCGCCAAACTCTATAACTGGCTTGCCGTTCAAATCCACGATTGCCGCATATCCATCTCTTGCTGAACCGACGCGGCTGCTATCGGACATCCATCCGTCAAGAAACATATCTGAAACGATGCGATCTAAAGAGCCGTCGCTGCGAGCGATGTGAGTTAAGCTGAGGAGATTTGACCTTCCAAACCCACCTGAGCCGCCAGGACGACCCCAACCAGTCTCGACGTAGGCCACCCATTTCCCATCAGGAGAAACGATGGGCCCTGTCCCTTGCGCTGATGGGAAAGCGTTCTCGGCGACGGAACCAGCACGAGTCAAGAATGGAAACAACGCGCGACCTCGCAGCTCTTTTTCTACGGCAACTGCAATGTCATCCGATGCAACGTTGACTGAATTGGCTTTAATTTGTGAGATCGCTTTTTCGCTTGGAAACGCAAGCAGTCTCAGCAGCGCCGCGCGACTTACTGCGCGGTCGCCATCCTTAAGACCCAGAAGCACCAGATTCAGTGCCGCATCATCGGAGTGACCGGCGATCGTGGTCAGGATCATCAAGCGCTCAGCCGGGGACCGCTCCTTAAACCCAGGGGTGAGAGTCGCTGCCAGGTCGGAGTCTTCTCTCTCATAAATCAGCTCGATCAATCCGAGGGCAACGTCACCTTTCGTCGAAGCGAATGCTTTTTGAATCGTCGTCACAGGGAAAGGTTCGCGGCTGGTTTTGAGCGTTTCTAGCGCCTGATTGCGGACACCCGCGTCCGTGTCTGCAAGAGCAGCAATTACACCGGCCGCGATCGTTTGCTGGGATGCAAAGTTTGACAGGAACTTCTGCGCCTCGGCTCGAACGCGTGAATCTGTGTCCCCCGCCATTTTCTTGATTAAGGGTAAAGCAGGATCGACCAAGCCGATAGAATCGTAAAGCTGCTTAGCTTGCTCATCCATCGATTCGCGAGCGCGCGGGTTGTTTTCAATGGTGCGTCGTAAACTGGATTCGTAGGCGGCTCTGTGGGTCAAGACCGATATTGCCGCAATTCGTACGCGTACATCTTGATCATTGAGTGCAGTAATCATCAGCTTGATACACTCCCGTTCATTCATGCGCAGATTCGCGTTGCATCTCTCAACCGCGGCAGCGAACGGCCTCCCTTCGTCATGCTCATTTAGCCGATCGAGGAGGGAATTCAGAGCCATTGGAATCGCCGGCGCGCGATCCAACGCGCGGACTGCCTGCTCCCTCACAACTGGGTCGGAGTCCGCCAAGGCATACTCCAGAAAGGACAATGCATGACAGCCCAAGTATTCGAGTGTTTTTGGTACGTAAGATCCTGGAGCCTCCTCCGGTTTGGACGCTAGTATCAGTAGATCTTTGATCGGAGGATGCAGCCGTTTTCGCTCCTCAGGCGTCTTTGCGGCCCATGCAGAAGTCATGAGCTTTGAAGGAGCAACGTAGTACGAAACTGTAAACCGTTCAGGCTTGCCAATCTCACGCCGCAGATCCTTGTCTTCTGTCTCCATTACGAAGTCTGCGGTCATCGGGCCCATCGAATGAGTGCCTAGTTCGATACTGCTAGCAGTCAGCGCAACAGACTCCCCGGGTTGTAGTGAAAATTCCTCTTTGGAGTCCGCGCCCTCGCGGATAAGTGGCGATTCCCCAAGCCCCGATCCGCTCCCCGAGCCTTGGCTCCATCTCTTATTGCTCAGTAGCAGCGCGACCGGTGGTATTTTGATCGGCTTCGTGCCTTGATTCTGAAGCGAGACCAGCACAACAAGTTCATCCCCGAATCGAATTGTTTTCTCCCTCAGGTCCGTCGAAAGTACGACCAGGTTCCCGCGCGTCGATGAACTGTTCGTCTGTGAGCCGGCCGATGTTTCGATCATTCGGGCCTGAGTCGTCGCGATGAACGAAAAGGCAATCGCAAGCGCTACAGCAGCCACGGCAAATAGTGATGGACGAAACCGCGAATCGGAAGAGACTTTTCTTTCCATAGGCAGTCACCTTTTGAAATGTAACTTACAAGCCAGAAAGAAAGACGAGCAATTGATGAGCAAGTAACGGCGTTTTCTATTGAAGCGAGGAGGAGTTGGATCGTCGAGGAAGCAGTCGCTATTTCTTCGCTCCAGCTTCTTTCAATATCTGCGCTATCTCACCACTAATCGCAACGTCGATAAGATTACTTGTTTTAAGACTATCAGTAATAAAACTTACGAATGATTGCAGTCGAGAGCGTGGGTGAAGAGTGTATCATTTTTTCCTCCCGTGGACGGGATTCCATCGACACACGATTCCCTCTAATGCCTTACACTTGCAGCATAACGACAACATTGTTTGGCTCAATGTGTGTCCTGAATGCGAATTTCAATCTCGACAAATAGAACGCCCATAGATTATTCCGGTTGCATCAAATTCGAGAGGAGACCCCAATTGGAGAATCGAACATCCTGTGTTTGCAGCCGATGTGGTGCAACCTTGCCGACTCTCGTACCCTTTAGTAGCATGACTGCCGACTCTTAGCGCGATGCTTGGACACGACCTCGGTTCGCGCGATTCGATTTCGCCGCTACTCATTCTATAAGGAGTAACAATGACCACCCAACAAAAGGCTCTCCTGTCTTTAATCACCCTCATTGCAATTTCCAGCTTTTCCGCGCACGGGATCACTCAGACCAGCAGCAGCCATAATCCGACCTGGTGGAATAAATATCAGTACTTAGCCAGCCACGGACCATTGGCGACTGCTGTAACAACATCCGCGGTCAGTGTCGGCGCCAATATAGATGTATCCAACGAGTGCGGTCCGCAAAGCGAAACATTCATTACTATCAACCCCGTTCAGCCGACAATCCTCGCGGCCGGTTCTAACGAGATTTTTCGCCTGCCCATGCGCGGATATTTTTCTTCAAACGGCGGCACTACCTGGGGAGGTGTTGATTTGCCGCTACCTCCGCCAAAAGGTGCTAATGGTGTTGATTTCGGGTCGGACCCGTCCCTCGCCTTCGACACACTCGGCAATGTCTTCTACGGGTACATCGTTGTGTTCTTTGGAAAGGGGACCGGAGTAAACGGTACCGAAATAGCCGTCGCACGATCTACCGATGGTGGAATGACATACCCGAACGTTTCTTTCTTTTCTTTTGAAGGCGGCTCGAATCATTTCAACGACAAGCCGATGATTACTACCGATAGAAACCTGACTAGTCCTTTTCGAGATAACGTCTACATTGCATGGGATGCGGCATCGGGTGGCTCGATCGGCGGCGGCATTCGTGTCGGAACTTCAACTGATCACGGGGCAACTTTTAGGGTAACGCGGGCCGATGATCCGTCGGGACCAGGAAGGTCCATCGGTACATCCCCGTCGGTTGGCCCGAACGGAGAGTTATACGTCTCGTGGAACGACTACAAAGCTAATGTTATTGCGTTCAACCGCTCGTTCGACGGCGGACTGACCTGGGATACTCAGCGGACGATTGCGTCGAAGACAATTCCTTTCGATATTGCGATACCTGCTGAGTCCTTCCGCGGAGCCCTGGTGTATCCGTCAATGGACGTGGACCGATCCAATGGTCTGCATCGCGGCCGCATATACTGTTCCTGGATGGACCAAACTCCGTCGGGGACGGACATTTTTCTGTCCTACTCAGACAATAATGGCTCGACATGGTCAGTGCCAGTGACAGTCGCAGACCATTTGTCGTTCGTGGTAGATCGGTTCAATCACTGGCTCTCGGTCGATCCGGTGACCGGTGATGTGAACATTGCATTTTACGACACACGAAATGACACCGCCGGTTTTCGATTCATGACTGATTATTACCTGACGCAATCTACGGACGGCGGAGTTACGTTCTTGTCGCCAAATATTCGCGTAAGCGACGCAAGCTCAAACGAACACGATTGCAACGGAGTGTTTCCCTGCTCGGGAATAAATTATGGCAATCAACAAGGGGATTATGAGGGGCTCGTTTCTTTTGGTGGAATTTCGTATCCGATCTGGACCGACAGCCGCCGTCAACTGAACCCCAGCCAGGGGTGTTCCACCGGACTAGCGATGGAGGAAGTCTTCACTGCAAAGGTAACGCATTGACAAAAGAATCGAGACACGCCTTCAGCACAGCGTCACGATCGCATTCGCTTTTCCCGATCGGTAAGCTCGCTATTACTCACGAGTTGCTGCCGAAGGCGTGTCTGAGTAAGAAGTCTGACTGCGAAGATATTAAGGTGCCCCGCCGATGCGACCCTCGCTCGGCGGCACCAATCGCTTAGTTGCATCCTGGGTGTACGTTTCGGTTACTTTTATTACATTCTTGTGACAGAACTAAAGGTTGGACGCGCGGCTCACTCGGGGGCGCCGCCGTTCAATCAGACGAGTGATCTCTGGAACAAGTTTTTGGGGCACGATCAACTGTTTGGTCCTTCAGCTCAAAGGCAGCTTCATCCTCAGCGATCGCCTCTTCCTCAGTTTGCGAGTCATAATGCTTTAACACTCTGCGAACCTTACGTTCATTCCAACCAGCAGGATATTTGTGTTGCTTCATTTTCGTTTCTTCCTTCGCCTTCTGCGGTACGCCAATCGCGCTTTTGTGCTCAACTGATATGCTGTGATGACAAAACGCTATCGGGGCTCAGGGCCTCGAACATATATCACTCGCAGATACCGCCCGGCCGCAGTTTGACCGATTGCAACGCGTGACCCTTCGCGGCCCGGACGATCTTCGCTAGGATTTGACAGCACTTCTTCGACCTCTTCCTCGGCAACGGCAGAGTATTGATGTGGGACAGCACCGATTTCGTTCTCAATCTTATTACCATCGTCTGTGATGGCTTCAGGTTGTTTCGCCGATCATGCTTACGAAAAAATTAGCTTGGGAATTGATCTAATCAAACGAAATATGAGTCTAAGGAGGAAAATTGTTTTGGTTTCCACAAATTCTTACCCACCGTCTCCGGCCCAAAAGGGTTGCGGCTTTAATCGTTTTTGGCAAACTCGCACACTCACATGTTCGAAAGTAATCAGCAAGACGATACCATACCCCCAAACTGATTATTGATAAGGATTAAGGTCAATAGTAACATCGGCGCCAAGGGTTGCATTCGATACTGTCGCAACGCCTTTTGGCTGCGGCGACACCAACGAAAGGGGAGAGTACATCCCCTCGCTTACCGACAACTGGCCCGAACAATGGCCAGAAGTGATTCCCATGATTGTCGGCCATGACTGATCATCGCCGTTGGGATTCGTACTCAGAGTTGTAGTCCAGCTACTGCCCCTACTGTACCCAGCAACCGTAACCAAGGAAAAGTCCCATGGATAAGATGCCGCCACTCAAGGGTTGTTCGACTCGTTTGTCCAGGATCCCCAGTTCACGGAGGTCCACATCACTCCCAGCTGTCCTTCGCACACAAAGCCGACTGGCTGCGTTAATGATTCTTGTGGCCCCGCTGGCAATGATTAGCTTTCCGAGTTCATCAGCATCTTCCTTAACCGGATTCTTACGCGGAGACAATCCTGGTTCGATTGCAACCGCTCTCAAAGGATTCAACTCTACTTACGCCGCAAGGAAATCTTTTCGCGTTTCCCTAAAAGCATATGCGCAAGATAACGAGTCGGCGACCCGCGACCTCCATATCGCGCGAAAGGGTCACACAGCTACCATCTTATCTGACGGGAAGATCCTCATCATTGGTGGTGAGAATCAGGAAGGTCAGGTAGAAGACTCCGAAGTTTATGATCCGAACGACGGCACATTTCTGCTAACGGCGAAACTAAACATCGCACGGGCGAATCACACCACTACTAAACTCGCGGACGGACGAATCCTCGTGGTCGGAGGACACAATCACGATGGCTTCCTGAGGTCTACCGAACTCTTTGATCCGAAGAGTAACCGGTTCGCTCCGGGCCCATCCCTCCTTCAAGCCAGGAGCGGACACACTGCAACCATTCTGGCCGATGGAAGAATCCTCATCGCGGGCGGGGATTCCAATGGTACGGCAGAGATCTTTGATCCAACCGGCATGAAGTTCGTTCGGGTTAAAGGTCGAATGACAGCGCCGCGTTCGTCCCATTCGGCGATGCTGCTGAAAAGTGGAGAGGTTCTTTTGGTCGGCGGGCTGTCACCGGACGGCCGCGAGCTTAGCTCCGGTGAGCTTTTAGATCCTGAGAATTCACAGTTTAAGCCCACTCGCAATCCGTTGTTTGGCGCTCGGGTCCGACCGCTGCTACGGATGCTACCCGATGGAAAGGTGCAGATCATTGGCGGCGACGATCAGGGCTCAATGGAAATGTTTAATACGGAGGGTCGCTATTTTACAGCCCGCGCGAAGATCTTGCCGGACTCAACCTCCCAAACGAGTATCGAGGAGGTGATGCGCGCGCCGAGCAGAGCCGCACTGATCAACAATCACGCAGGCCAGCCGTTAGTTCTCAGGAACCCTCTCGATCAAAACGAGACAATTGCGCGCCTTTTGGACCGCGACGAATATACGATCACGGAGCTTCCGGAAACGTTTTCAGCTCTCGTAACGGGCGGAGTGGACGGCAGCGGAACGACGTTGACGTCCACAATGACGAGCGCGAGCTCGTTAGCGACCGTGACTACCGATAAGACCGACTATCAGCCCGGCGAAACGGTTATCATCACCGGCACCAACTGGCAGCCTGGCGAAACCGTGCAATTAACGCTTCATAGAGACAACGATACGCCGGATACCGTGTTGACCTCCGTTTCAGACCAGGAGGGAAACTTTTCAAATTCCGACTATGTCGTTCAGGAGAGCGATCTCAATGTAGCGTTCCTGCTGACCGCTGTTGGTCAGACATCGGGCTACACGGCTCAAACGACGTTTACCGATTCCAGGACAATTTTTTCGGTGAGCCTGAACAACAGCAGCAGTGTAGCTGTTTCACCTGGAGGCAGTATTAACGTGGTGATTTTTGTGACGACGTCAACAGACGGCGGCGCCAATTGGCGCTCCACTTCATGGCTAATATCCACAACTCCTCCGGGAACGTCGACTTGCGTAGATCATCCGAATCATGACGGTCCAGGCTTCAATGGCGAACCGTTTTCAATAACCGCGCCGACGTCGCCAGGGCTATATAACGCCTATTTCATTGCGTACCAGGATGATAGTTGCACGTCAGGAGCCAGCACGACCTATGTGATGCGCAATGCTGTGACTGTCACTCAACCACCCTGCACGTCGCCGACCATCACCTGTCCGGGCGCAGTTAGCGTGCAGTGCGACTCTAACATTCCACCGGCGGCAACCGATCTTGCAAGTTTCGTCGCTCAGGGTGGCAGCGCGTCGCCCAGTTCGCCGAGCTGTGGACCAGTGACCGTGACTTTTCTAGGAGATGTTCCTTCCGGCTCTTGTCCGAAGACGATAACCCGAACATACAGAGCGAGTGATGGCTCAAGCAACCAGGCAACGTGCACTCAGATCATCACCGTGCATGACACCACCGCGCCAAGCATCGCTTGTCCGCAGCCGGTCACGGTTCAGTGCGATGCTGACGTGCCCGCTCACGCTACCGACCTCACGAGTCTATTAAATCAAGGTGGTAGCGCTTCTGATAACTGCGGCGTCCCGACAGTCACGTTTGTAAACGATGTTTCGTCGGGCTCCTGCCCGAAGACGATCACGCGGACCTATCGTGCCACCGACGGCTGCGGAAACTCCACAACTGGCACCCAAGTCATCACAGTGAATGACACGGTCGCTCCAAACATCAGCTGTCCAGCGCCGGTCACCGTTCAATGCGACGCTGATGTGCCCGCTCACGCTACCAATCTCGCTGGTCTTGTCACACAAGGCGGCAACGCAACTGATAACTGTGGCTCTCCTACCGTTGAATTTGTAAGCGATGTATCGTCTGGTTCTTGCCCGAAGACTATTACTCGAACTTACCGTGCCACGGATGGGTGCGGAAACTTCAGGGAGGGCACGCAGACAATTACTGTGAATGACACAGTCGCTCCAGGCATCACCTGTCCCCCGCCAGTCACCGTTCAGTGCGAGGCTAACGTGCCCGCTCACGCAAGCGATCTTGCAGGGTTGCGAAGTCAAGGCGGCAACGCTTCAGATAACTGTGGAGTTCCGACGGTTAGATTTGTGAGCGATGTTCCTTCGGGCTCTTGCCCAAAGACCATTACTCGCACTTATCGTGCAACGGACGGCTGTGGAAACTCTACGGACTGTATGCAGATCATCACGATTCGTGACACCATCGCTCCAACTCTCACCTGTCCCCCGCGGGTCACGGTTCAGTGCGACTCTGATGTACCGGCTCACGCTACCAATCTCACCAGTCTTGTAGCTCAAGGGGGTAGCGCTTCTGATAACTGCGGCGTCCCGACAGTCACTTTCGTTAGCGATGTTTCGTCAGGCTCCTGCCCGAGAATTATCACTCGCACGTATAAGGCAGCTGACGGTTGCGGCAATGAGACGACCTGCACTCAGCGCATAACTGTGCGTGATACCATAGCGCCCAACATCACTTGTCCGAGTGATATAGCTGTGCCAGGTGGCGGCGTAGCAACGGTCGTGGTTTACCCATTACCTACAGCAACTGACAATTGCGGGATCCCGTCCGTAGTCTGTAGTCCGCCGTCAGGCAGCGTATTCCAGATTGGGGTTACGCGTGTCACTTGCACTGCAACAGATGCCTGCGCGAATTCGAGTTCTTGCAGCTTTTCAGTTTCAGTATGTTACAGCTTTTTGGGCTTCTTCCCCCCGGTTGAGAACCCGCCAATGGGCAACCGAGCCAATGCCGGGCAAACGGTGCCTCTCAAATTTAAGGTCATGGCTGGTCAGAACTACATAAGCGATTTGGGCACAGTGATGTACCTCGAGTCAGCCAATCTCTCGGATTGCCTCAGAGATCATTCTGGGCCACTAGTAGACGAACGCGGATCGTCAACGATCCATTACGACTCTGTGGAGCATCAATTCGTTATTAATTGGAAGACTAAGAAGAAGTGGTCGAACACATGTCGCAAATTCATTCTCACGTTGAATGATGGCTCGACGCACGTACTGTATTTTGATTTTGTGAAGAATTGAATGATGAAGTGCGGCAAGGTTTGTAAGGCGGCCATATTAGAGGAGTGATGCCCGAGAGGGCTCCAGACGGATTCTTCGAATGAGATTCTGAGGCCTACAAGCCCTGGCGAGTAGCTTGATCAAAACCGAGGGCGAGGCTAAACCCTCGCCCTTGTCACGGCTTTTTCTTGACAAGACTCACCCAGATGTCATTACCTTTATTAGCGGCGCTTGTGCTTATCTCGTTGGAAAAGGAAGTTGCACATGAAACAACGCTCACATAGCACGACGCGCTTGCTGATCCAGACGGTACTCACACTCACCCTGGCCGCCTCGGCGCACGCCCAATCATCGGAGACGAGTCGCGCTGGCCGGACTACAAATCTCAAGCTGGACCACTTTTGGAGCTACATCATCAGCCGCGAGGAAACTCAGCAGCCGGCTGTAACAGCGACGCTCAGAGACCAGTTCCAAACAGTTACGGTCTCAATAGGCACGCCGCTGCAATTTCTCAACCCAGCGCAAAAGACCATCGACTCAGTCGTGACAACCATTGTGGACCTGAACGACCATCTCACGATGTACAATCTGCAGAACCCAGCTCTGCTGCCAACGTCCCAGACGTTAACCGCCACCAATCAATTCGGTGCGCGGCAGCTGACGGTCGATAGGGCGACGACTATCATGGTTCCCACTCAAAAGGAGACCTTGCGATTGCCGAGGAGGCTCGATCATTTCTTGTGTTATCCGGTTAATGGACAGTCGATCGCACAACCCGCAACACTGAGTGATCAGTTTCAAACTCAGGACGTCATCGTGGAACAGCCGGCGCTGTTTTGCAACCCTGTGCAAAAAACGATTGGAAACGACACGACGCGCATCCAGAACGAGGCAGCGCACTTGTTGTGCTACAACATAAGGCTACCGCAATCGACGACATCGAGGCAGGTGCATATCAAGAATCAGCTGGAGGAGGACCTCTTCACTTTGACCACCACGCAAATGCTTTGTGTGCCCTCCACGAAGACGGTGCCATAGCTTGCATAGTGTTCTAAACGCGGTGTTCCCGCGATGAAGATTCCGTAGTGTTTCGTAGTGTTCTAAAACGCGGGGTTGCCGCGATGAAGATTCCCTAGTGTTTCGTCGTGTTCTAAAACGCGGGTTGCCGCGATTGAATCTTTAGGAATCTCCCAAACCGTAACCGCGTTCTATGAAAGGGGAAGTCAAGCAAAAACTTTCCCTGGACCGGCGCGCCAGAGAAATTGCTGGACGGCCAGCCTGGTTCCGATTACATCGGAGAATTGCGATTGCGAACCAGGTCGGCTGCAACTAGTTCGGCGACTACTCACTAGTTCTCTTTTTAAATAGAAAATATTAGCCGCCGAAGCTGTGGGAACTGTGGAAAACTCGGAGCGCGTTTTTTGCGGAGAGTTTTCCAAGCGAGGTGGGAACGGTGGAAAACCTGTTTTTTGGGTTTTCCACCGTTCCCACGG